>Ga0075421_100005079_pt1 | contig 15886 bp, 15 predicted proteins | sample SoiMetdeltSBSDD5_FD_75292 | JGI IMG/M metagenome (GOLD analysis project Ga0075421, IMG submission 75292) | Bulk soil microbial communities from a Populus tree surrounding site in Tennessee, USA - Soil MetaG P. deltoides SBSDD5 | ecosystem: Environmental > Terrestrial > Soil > Tree plantation...
ACGACGTGATTGCCGCCGCCGGTGCCGACGTGGCGGCCGTCGAGCATGAACTTGTCGGTGCCGAGCCGACACAAATCCGCTTCCTCGTAGAGCGTCCGGGTGATTTCGATCGCCTCGCGCCAAGTGGTGGCGGGATGGAGATTGACCTCGATGACGCCTGGATCAGGCGTGACCTTGATGACGTTCAAGCGTGAATCGGCGGGTGGCTCGTAGCCTTCCACATGGACTGGCATGTCGAGCTCGGCGGCAGTCGCTTCAACGGCCGCGAGGAGCTCGAGATAATCTTGCAACCGCTCAAGCGGCGGCATGAACACGCAAAGCCGTCCGTCGCGCGGCTCGACCGTCAGCGCGGTGCGGACGGGGACACCCGTTCCAGGCGATGACGCCAACGTGGAGGCAGACGCGCCTTGGCCGCAGCGAGTTTCGTCTTTGCCGCGGTCGACCGTAGCCCGGGCTAGGAGCTGCGGATCGGGCAATTCGCCGCGCGCGCTCATGGGATCGGCGGGCATAACGTACGGGTAGTCGGCCGGCGGCAGATGCGGCAACGCGTTGAGCGGCAGGCGAGATCCGATCGGCAACTCTCCCGGCAAGAGAAACAGCGGCCGCCGCCGCGTCTGCCACAACTCGCTCACCCAGCCCTTTCTCCCTTGCGCCGCCCAACACTGCACCGGCAGCACGTAGCCCGCGGGCGTGCCGAGCTGGCGCTCAAAGCCGCGGATGATGCGGCCGCGCTCGACCGGGTCATCGATCTTGGCATCGCTCGGCTCGATATTGTCCGGCAGCTCGCCTTCCTTGCGCATGCGCTCCAGCGGGTCTTCGAATGCCGGCTGCGCGTAAGCAGCGTCGAGACCAAGGCGCCTTGCCAGCGCTTGCGTGAACCGCTGCGCATCACCATCGCGCGGCCGATGGGTCACGGTCTCCGGCGCAATGAGCGCGGCGTTGTGCCAAATGGGCTTGCCGTCGCGCCGCCAATAAAGGCTGAAAGCCCAGCGCGGCAGGGGCTCCCCCGGATACCATTTGCCTTGGCCGTAATGCAGGAGGCCGCCCGGCGCACAGCGCTGGCGCAAGCGGCGGATCAGTTCGTCGGCGCGGGCACGTTTGGTCGGACCGAGTGCGGCGGCGTTCCATTCCGCCGACTGATAATCATCGATGGAAACGAAGGTCGGCTCGCCGCCCATGGTGAGGCGCACATCGTGCCTCGCGAGATCGCGGTCGACGCTTTCGCCCAATGCGTCGAGCGCCGCCCATGCGGCCTCGGAGAATGGATAGGTAGGGCGCGGCTTTTCCGCGATGCGCGCGACGCGCATGTCGACGGAGAAGGCCACCTGCGAGGGCTCGACCGAGCCGCTGATGGGAGCCGCCGCGCGAAAGTGCGGTGCGGCGGCGAGCGGCAGATGACCTTCGGCGCAGAGGAGACCCGAGGTGGCATCGAGCCCGATCCAGCCGGAGCCGGGCACGTACACCTCGGCCCAGGCGTGCAGATCGGCAAAGTCCTGGGCAGCGCCCGCCGGCCCATGGAGCGGCGAGACGTCAGGCCGCAATTGAATGAGATAACCGGAAACGAACCGGGCTGCGAGCCCCAAATGTCGCAGAATTTGCACTTGCAACCACGCGCTGTCGCGACACGAGCCTGCCCTTTCCGCAAGCGTCTGCTCCGGCGTCTGCACGCCGGTTTCCGTGCGGACGAGATAGCGGATTTCGCGTTGCAGGCGTTGATTGAGGTCGACCAGGAAGTCGACGGTATTCTTGCGATCGCGCGGGATGGAGGCGAGGAGCCCCGACAACTGCGGGCCAGCGGGCTCGGCATCGAGATAGGGCGCAAGCTCCTCGGCAAATTCGGTGGGATAGGCGAACGGAAAAATTTCCGCGAACGGCTCGACCAAGAAATCGAACGGATTGATCACCGCCATGTCGGCGATGAGATCGACCGTGATGGTGAATTCGCGTGTCTTCTCGGGGAAGACAAAGCGGGCGAGCCAGTTTCCGTTCGGATCCTGCTGCCAGTTCACGAAATGCTGCGCCGGCGTCACCTTGAGCGAGTAGCTTTCGATTCGCGTGCGGCAATGCGGGGCCGGGCGCAGTCGGATAATCTGCGGCGCGAGAGCAACGGGCCGATCGTAGCGATAACGCGTGAGGTGATGGAAGCCGACGAGGACCGACATACGCTGCTCTGCTACGCCAAGACTGCTTCCATATTAGGCGATTGTCGATGCAATTTTCCGACCGACTTGCACCCTTTTTGTTCGGGGCGGGCCGCGGCTAGCTGGACGCCGAGCAATGTCCGAGCCTACCGCTTCAATCAGCGGCGCAATAGCGATTGGAACGGCGTCGATGTCGCACGACGACCTCCGTCAGATGCGCGATGGTGCCGCCGCAACGCCTACTCAGTCGCTGGACTGCGGCGAGCCGACCACGCGTTTGAGACCCGCCACGATGGCGCGGATCGCATTGTGCTCGGAATCGCGCGGCTGATCGGTGCTTACGGCATGAATCTGATCGTGGATGAAGGTCAGCTTCCAGATCACGGCCGGAGGCAGAACGAAAGGGTAGAGATCCAGCTGGCCCATGCTGCGGTTGATGGAATTGACCGCAAACGTCAGCGGCAGCCAGGCGTCGATGATTCGGTCCATCTCGGCGGCATAGGGGTCGAAGTCGATCGCCGCGGCAAGCCCCGCGCCTTTGGCCACCCTGGGCCGCAGCCGCAGCCCGAATGCGAACGCGGTTTCCAGTGTGTCGACCAGGTGAAAATAGTGCGCCCAGGTTTCGGCGAAATCCTCCCACGGATGCGCGCTGGCATAGGCGGTGACGAACCGATCCGTCCAATCTGAAGGGGGGCCCTCCGCGTAGTGGCGCTTGAGCGCCGCGGCGTAGTCCTCGCGCTCGTCCCCGAACAGTCGCCGGAACTCCTCGATGGCCGGCGAGTCCTTGACCAGACGATCCCAGTAGTAGTGCGCGATCTCGTGCCGAAAATGGCCGAGCAACGTGCGGTAGGGCTCGCCCATCGATTTGCGCTGACGTTCTCGTTCGGGCGCGTCCGCCTCCGCCACGTTGATTGTAATGAGGCCGCCGGCGTGCCCGGTCATCACCGGCGCCTGGCCCGTTGTGCCGTCCGCAGGGCTCGACAGGAAATCAAAGGCCAGGCCGTTGGGATCCTCGGATCTGGTTGTCAGCGGCAGCCGCAGCCGCAGCAAGGTGTAAAACAGGCGATGCTTGGCGTATTCGATCTTGCGCCAATGCAGGAGATTCTCGGGATTGGTGAGATCGGGGACGGTGCGGTTGTGGCGGCAGGCCGCGCAAAAAACCTCAGGCTCGTCGGCAGCCACCAGCCAGTTGCAGACATCGTGCTCCGCATTGGCGCAGAACTTGTAGCGCTCGCCCTCCCCAGCGAGCGCGCGCCATGCTCCGTCGGCCTCTTCTAGCGCTGTCACGACTTCCTGATGGGGCAGATAGCCCAACCGCAGTCCGCAGCTCTCGCATTTCGTGTTTTCGAAATAGAGCGGTTGTCCGCAATTCTGGCACTCGAAAAGCTTCACGGGGAGAACACCCTCACGGCCGCTGCCGAGGACAACTACCGTTCGATATCAGATCGCTGAAGACTGGCGCCGGACGAGAGTTAATCCGGCATCCATCATCGGCCGCGCCGCGTCCGGCGGCCGATAGTCGTAGCTCGCCATCAAATCCTCGACCAGCTTGTTGAACTCGGCCCAATCGGTCTCGCGGTAGGAGTGATTGCGGATGATGAACGAGGCTCCGGCGTAGAACTTCTCGTATTGCAAGTGGCGGCCGGCGAACTCGGAACCCACCATGTCCCAGGCAAGCTTGAACAGCTTCATGCGCGTGACGGCATCGGCCTGCGGCGTCTGCCAATAGGTCGAGAACTGCTTGGCGAGCTCCGGATCGTCCATGACCGAGATATCGGCGGGCATTTGGAATACGCCGCCTCCGCAGAGCTCGCGCAGCTCGTCGATGAACTTGCTGTAGTTCTGGGTGCACCAGTCGAGTCCCGCATACATGAAGCGGCGATTAAAGCAGACGTAGCCGTCGGGCCAATGTTCGCAGGCGTTGATCTGGCCATGCACGAGCCCGCCGATCGTACTCTCGACCGCCGCCATCTTGCCGAGCGTCTCCCGCACGGCGGGAACCTGATCGGCGCCGGTCGCCTGGGCGACTTTGCTGCACAGGCCAAGCAGCAGGCGCATCTTCGACCAATAGCGCACATTCGACTGGTGATTTCCGAAGCAATGGCTCGGCGTCGTGATGTAGATGTCGCGCGAGAGCACGGCGTCGTCGTGCACGAACACCTTCTCCCACGGCACCTTGACGTGGTCGCACAGCACCATGCTGTCGCTCTCGTCGTAGCGCCAGGCGAGCGGGGAATCGAATTCCGAGGTGGCGCCGAGTACAGCCGGCTTGCGCGACCACAGCGTGAGGCCGGCGGCGTTGCACGGTATCGCGCAGGTAATCGACTCCTTCTTCTGGTCGGGCGCGAGCGGAAGCACGTTGCCGATCCAGATCTCGTTGGCATAGACCGCGCCAGTCGCCAGCATCTTCATGCCCGAGATCACGACGCCGTCGTCCGCTTCCCGCACCACCCGCAGTGTGGGAATTGGGAGATTCTGCCGCTGATAGAATTCCGGATTGCGCGCCGCCTGCGGCGGCAGCACCGCGTAGACGACGTACACGTCGTTGTCGCGGAGATGGCGATAGTAGCGCAGAAGATTGTCGGCATGCGCGCAAGGCGCCGGCAGCGCATCGGGCTTGAGCGCCATGCCGGTGACGAAGGAGGCGACGTGATCGGGCGAGCGGCCGAACATGCCGAAGGTCGCGTCGGCAATGCGGCGGTGCCCGAGCATGCGCCGCTCTAAGTCCTCGCGCGTGCGCGGCCGCAGGAAATAGATCGAGTGGCGCTCGCCCTCCTCCTCATAGGTCAAGGTTTCCCGGTTGGCCGGATCCGCTTTCATATCGTAGAGCGCGGCAACCGTCCCGGCGGCGTTGCAAAAGGCGGGATGGCGCGTGACGTCGTCGACCCGCTCGCTGCCGATATAGACGATGCGACCGTCCCGCAGCGATTCCAGATGCTCCTTGCCCGTGCGCAGCATCGCCCGCTCCTTCTGTGGCCTCAGAATTCTAGCATGTCGGAAGGTGATAGGCAGCGGCCCCACGCCGTGACGCGCTCCCCTGCCCTCCGGCCCCCGACGCCAAGCGAACACGGCGCCATTGTCTTTCGCCTGCGATCTGCGGCAAGCTTTCGCCCATGACCGACGCGCTCGGCTTCCGCAAGAAATTCGGCGTGATCGCGCCTTCGACCAACACCTCCGTGCAGCCGGAGTTCGAAGCGATGCGGCCGCGCGGCGTCACCAATCACTTCGGCCGTATCCATATCCCCAATGATCCGATCCGCAACGACGCCGATTTCAATCAGCTCATGGAGAACATCCGTAAGGAGATGTTTCGGGCGGTCGATGAGGTCATGACCTGCGAGCCCGACTATCTGATCATGGGCATGTCCTCGGAAACCTTCTGGGATGGGCTCGAGGGCAGTAACAAGCTGCATCAGCGGGTCGAAGCGCACTCGGGCGTCAAGGTCTCGATGGGGTCGGATGCGGCGCGCGCGGCGTTGCAGCGCTATGGGGCGAAGCGGATCGGCGTGATCACGCCCTATATGCCGGTCGGCGACGCCCAGGTGCGCCGCTTCTTCGCCGATTGCGGCTTCGAGGTGGTCCGCCTCAAGGGCCTCAAATGCGCGAGCCCGGTGCTGATCGCGCATGTGGACGAGCGCGAGCTGCGCAACGCCATCCTCGAAGTGAATGGACCGGACGTCGATGCCGTCATCCAGGTCGGCACCAATCTCGCCATGGCACGGCTTGCCGGCATCGCCGAGTTCTGGCTCGATAAGCCGGTGCTCGCCATCAACACCTGCATTTACTGGTGGTCGCTTCGCCAGAACGGCATCGACGACAAGATCGAGGGCTTCGGCTCGCTCTTGCTCGACCATTGACACAATCCAACTGCCGTCGTCCCCCCGCATAGCGCGTCGAAGACGCGCGTAAACGCGCTTATGCTGGGGACCCATATTCTAGAGCCGGTGGTTATGGGTCCCCGCTTTCGCGGGGACGACAATATGTGAGTCGTATACGGTATACCCTAGACTGCGGGCCACGCGGCGCGAGCCGCCCGCGCCCCAGCTTACGTTTCCGGAGCGAATTGGCCGATCAAGCTCCATTTGCCGTCCTGCAACTGGATCACGTAGACCGGCTTTAGCGCGTCGCCGTTCGATCCGAACGAGATCGCGCCTTCGAGTGCCGGAAAGTCCTTCATCTTGCGCAGCTCGTCCTTGATCGCCGTGCGCTCGGCCGCGAGCTTGGACGGATCGCCCGTGATCTTGGCCTGCTTCATCGCGTGGGCGTAGAACAGCACGATGTCGTAGGTTGCCGCGTCGAACTGCGCCGCAGTCGTGCGGTCGAGCCCGGCGGCCTTGGCACGCTTGGCGAACTCGGCCTGGAACGCTTTGGAGCGGTCGTTGAGGTCGGCATAGAACGTGGTTGGAATGGTGGTGCCGTCCCCGGCCTTGCCCATCTGCCGCCCGAGCTCGGGATCGGCGATGGTGGAGCCGGCGACGAGTCGTCCCTTGTGGCCCTGCCGCCGCAGCTCCTGCACCAGGCGCGTTGCCGGCTCCGGGCCCGAGCCCACCCCGATCAGATCGGTCGGCTGACCGACAAGCTGCGAGACCTGGGCCGAGAAATCGAAGGCCTGGGTTTGAAAGGTAACGCTGAGCCTCACGTCGGTGCCGGCCTTCTTCATGACTGTGGGCAGCACGTTCTCGCCCATGACCTTGGAGATGACGTCGTCGGTGGCGTAGGCGATGGCCCCGGTCGCGATCGCAAAGTTCTTCTGCTTGAGCGCGCGCATGACGCGCTCGAACATGTAGCCCTCGTCCGACGTGTTGCGGAAGGCATATTGGAACGGCTCCGCCAATCTCGGCGCCGACGATGCCATGGACATCGATGCGATGCCGGCACGGTCGCCGGCCGGAAACACCACGCGGCATTCGCTGGAGCTGAGCGGCCCGATGATGGCCAGCACCTTGTCGTCGTCGGCGAGCTTGCGCACGCCGACCACCGCCTGATCCGGCTTGCCGGCGGTATCGAAAGCGACGATGCGCAGCTTCTTGCCGGCGATGCCGCCCCCTGCGTTGATTTCGTCGATGGCAATCTGCGCGGCGATCTCATTGGTTTTGGAGAATGTCGCATATGGCCCCGCCGCCGACGGCAAATAACCAAGCGCCAGGTCCTGCCCAGCCGCGCTTGCGGCCCACAGCGCGGCCAGCGCCGCCGCCAGGACGGCGCCCGTTGATCTCGTGTTCATCGTGCTTCTCCTCTGTTTGATTGGCTGATCGTCGCTCAGGATACCGAAATGGTGCGTGGACCGCGCCCGTCCGCCGTGCCACCGCGGCCGAGATAGGCAGCCTGCAGCGCGCGGTCGGTGACAATGCGGTCGGGCGAGCCTTCCATCGCGACCCGTCCCAGTTCGAGCACATAGGCGCGATCGGCGAGTTCGAGCGCCCGCTGCGTGTTCTGCTCGACCAGCAGGAGGCTCTGCCCATGCTCCCGATTGAGTCGGCGGATCAGCGCGAATACCTCGTTCGATAGCTTTGGGCTCAACCCCAGCGAAGGTTCATCGAGCATCATGAGCTTCGGGCGGGCAAGCAAGCCGCGCCCGATTGCCAGCATCTGCTGCTCGCCTCCCGAGAGGACCGAAGCCGGGTGGTGCCGCCGCGCCGAAAGATGGGGAAAGCGATCATAGATATCGGCGATTTCGGCAGCCACCGCCCGGTGATCACGCCGGTGGAATGCACCCATCAAGAGATTCTCGTGAATGGTGAGCGTCGTTACGATGCGCCGGCCCTCGGGGACGAGAACGAGCCCGCTGCGCACACGCCGACTCGTCGGCCATTGGATGATGTCGCGGCCGTCGAAGACGACGGTTCCGGCGCTGGGCCTAGTCAGGCCCAGCACGGCGCGCAGCAGCGAGGACTTGCCGGCACCATTGGCGCCAAGCACCGCCACCACCTCGCCCTCGGCGAGGGTCATGGACACACCGCGGACCGCGTGCACGCGGCCGTAGCGGACCTCGAGCTCATGCACTTCGAGCACTGTGCCGCTCCATCGGCTCGGCGGCCGGCGCGCCGAGATAGATCTCCTGCACCAGGGGATTGTGACGAACGTCCTCGGGGCTGCCCTCGGCGATTTTACGGCCGAAATCGAGAACGATCACGTCCTCGCACAGCGCTCCGACGAAATGCATGTCGTGCTCGACCACCAGCACGGTGAGGCCGCCGCCGGCACAGATCTTCTCGAGCTGGTCCTGCAGCGCCTCGGTTTCCGCCGGATTGAGACCGGCGGCGGGCTCGTCGAGCAAGAGCAGCCGCGGCTGCGCCATCAGCGCGCGCACCAGTTCGATGCGTTTTTGCACGCCGTAGGGAAGATTCCCCACCGTCGCGCGCTCGTATTCGATCAATCCCGCGTCGGCGAGCGCGGCTCGCGCCGCGTCGCGCCAACGGTTGTGCGGCACGAGATTCACCGGCTGCAGTACGCCGCGCACGCCGCCATTACGGCAGTGCTGCCCGACCATGACGTTTTCCAGCGTGCTCAAGTGCGGCATCAGCCGGATGTTCTGGAAGCTGCGGGCGATTCCATAGCCGATGCGTAACCGCGACGGCGTATCGGTGATATCGGCGCCGTCGAGCAGGATGCGTCCGGCATCGACCGGAAACACGCCGGTGATCAGGTTGAACACTGTCGTCTTCCCGGCACCGTTAGGACCGATCAGTGCCGTGCGCACCCCGCGCTTGACCGCGAAACTCAAATCCTCGATCACGCGCAATCCGCCGAAATGCTTGCTGACGGCTTCGAGGCGAAGGATCTGGTCGCTCGCGCTCACCCGGCACGCTCCTTTGGCACTGCAGCGGCGACCGCGGCAGGATCCGGCTCGGCGCGCGTGAAACCGAGCAGGCGGCGCAATTGCGCGCTGGTGACAAGTCCTTCCGGCCGCAGCGCCATGATCACGATCAAGGCGGCGGCGAAGGCGACGTAGCGCCAGTTGGCGCTGGCACGCAGCACTTCCGGCAGCAGCGTGAACACCGCGGCGCCCAATAACGGGCCGATCACGGTCTGCGTGCCGCCGAGGAGCACGTAGAGCACGATCGTGATGCTGAGCGAGATGTTGAAATACTGCGCCTCGATGAAGCTGAAGTGATGCGCGTAGAGGCCGCCGCCGATGCCGGCAATCGCCGAACCGAGCGCAAAGGCGGCGATCTGGAAGGCGCGCACGTCGATGCCCATGAGATCCGCCACTCTTTCGTCGTCGTGGACCGCGGTCACCGCGATTCCGAAGCGCGTTGCAAACAGCAGCCAGACCAGCGCGACCACAATGGCGGCGGTCGCGGCGATGGTCGGAAACCGAATGAATGCCGTGACCGGATAGCCGGCGGCCCCGCCGACCACTTGCAGATTGAGAATGATCGCTTGCACGATCTGACCGAGCGCGAACGTGGCGAGGGCCAGGTAGATGCCGCGCGTTCGCAGCACCGGCACCGCCACGACGAGTGCCACCGCGCCGGCCGCGATCCCGGCGAGCGGAATGGCGAGGAGCGGCGGAAGCGTGAAGACGTTGCTCAGGTAAGCCGAGGTATAGGCGCCGATCGCGGCAAAGCCGGCCAAGCCAAGATTGAGCTGTCCTGCCGCAAGCGGCAGGAAGCCGCCATAGGCGAACACCACGTTCACCGCGAGCAGAACCAGCACGCCTTCGAGATATCCGCTCATGCGCGCTGCCCGGCAAAGTCTGCGGCGAACAGTCCCGTCGGACGCACGAACAGAATGAGCAGCAGCAGCCCGTAGACTGCGATGTCGACGAAGTCAGCGCCGAAATACCCGATCGACATCACCTCGACCAAGCCGATGATCAGTCCGCCGGCGATCGAGCCCCAGATGTTGCCCATGCCGCCGACGATCATGGCCGAGATGCCTTTGAGACCGACCACTTCGCCCATGAAGGGCTGCACCTGGCGGTAATTCAACGCGAAGATCACGCCGGCGAGTGCGGCGAACAGGCCGCTGATCAGGAATACCACCGGGACGATGCGGTTGATGTCGACCCCGAGGAGTAGTGCGGTATCGGAATCTTCAGCGATCGTGCGCAGGCCACGGCCGAGCCGGGTGCGCGCCAGCACCAGCGTCAATGCCCAGACCAGCGCGATCGAGCAGACAAGGCCGCCAAGTTGCGGCAGGCTGATGACGAGGCCGGCAATCCGCCAGTCGGCGTTGGGAAACAGCACCGGCAAGGTGCGCAGCTCCGAGCCCCAATAGATCACCGCCAAATGCTCGAATAGCAGCAGAAAGGCCATCGAGCTCACTAGCGGCACGAAATGCTGGGCACTGCGCATCCAGCGCCAGGTGAACCGCTCGACCACCAGCGAGGCAAATGCCCCTGCGGCAAGCGCAGCCCCAATCGCGAGCGGCCAGGACATGCCGCTGCGCAGCGACGCCCACGCGGTCATGCCGCCGATCATGAACAGGCCTGGAATGCTAAAGTTGAGAAATCGCAGAACCCCGATGCTCAGCGTCAAGGCGACGGCGACCATCGCGTAGATGGAGCCGAGCATCAGGCCGTTCACGATCTGCTGAGAGAAAATGGCAACGCCCTCGATCTCGCGCCCGACGGTCGCTTCTTGCCTCGATTAGAACACCACTCTGCCGATGATGGCCTCATGCGTCACTTCGCCGCTGAAGACGGAGCGGTGCAATTGATTGCGGCGCGGGCCCGCACTGGCCTTCAACGTTGACAGATCAGCGACATACCACAAGCGCATTTTCGCGCCCGATTCGATCATTCCGACCGCATTCGCCCGCTCACTCGGCCGCATTCAGGATCGAGAAGGACTGGCCCTCGACCGCGTTCACGTACTGCACGGCTTTCTCGGAGCTTTTCACCAGCGCTTGCGCGACGTCGCACAAAGCGGCGAAAGATTTCGGGCCGAGCGAGCCGAAAAACATGTCGTTGATTGCACGGATCTCGGCGGCGACGCCGTCGATCTTGAGACGTCCGGCGGGCGTGAGGGTTAGCAGCACGCCGCGGCGGTCCTGCGGATTCGGCCGTTTCAGCAGCAGTCCGAGGTGCGCCAACTTGCCGGTCTCCGAGGCGATGAAGGCGCTCGACACATGCATCGCCTCGGCGACGGTGCCGACGCCGACGCCGCGTTCGCCTTGCAGGTGAGCAACCGCAATCAGAACGCTGTATTGCGGTCCGCTGATCCCCATGCGCCGGCCGAGATGGGTGCGAATGGCCTCCATGCGTTCTGCGATGGTGAAGAGATCATTGACCAGGGTGCGAAACCGACGGTCCGAGCCCTTGTCTAGCAACGCGCCGCGGGAGACGGTCGGCGGCAACGCATAGGCCGCCTTGCCTCGCCTCGGTATCCTACGCGCCCGCGTAGGCTTAGAGATCGACATAGCCGGTGTCACCGAGCAGCGTCGACTCGACGGGAATGTGCAGGCTGTCGTGTACGGTATTGTAGAATTTCCAGAACCCGACCAGGCAGGCGAGCTCGATGATCTGCGGCGGCGTCAGATGCTGCCGCAGCCGCTGCAGAATCTCGTCCGGAACCGAGGTCGCATCCTCGGAGGCCGCGCGCACATAATCGAAGCACACGCGTTCCATCTCGTTCTCCGGCTCGTAGGATCCGCTGATGAGGTCTTGCAGCTCTTCCTCGCCCAGTCCCCAGCCCTCGGATCCCTGCTCTTTCGGCTTCTTCAACATCGCGCAGCTGTGCGCCGTGCAATAGGCGCAGCCATTGATGGCACACGCGACCACCGCCAGCTTACGCTTGAAGAATTGGTCGAGCGTCGAGCTCGGGTCGCGCATGATGTTGCTGTTGAGCTTCCACAGCGTCTCCGCGATTTCCGGCCGGTAGGCATAGAGCTTGAGCGCATTCGGGAGAAACCCCATGCGTTTCTTGTAGGGCTCGAGCACGGGCTTGAGGCGCGGGTCGAAATCCTCCTCGCGGGCATAGGGAATGAAGGGCTCGGCTTCGAACAGAACCTTCGGCTTAGGCGGCGCAATGGCATCCATGACGGTTCTCCTTCACAAGTAGTCGGATAGCTTCACTTTTCCCCAGTTGCGGGGCCAGGCGCGTTCGAAATCGGCAGGATCGTGGCGCGCTTTGACAGTGGCATCGATTCCCATCTTGCCGACGATGCGCCAGGGATATTGCCCTTCGAGCGGGCGCGCTGACGGGTCGTAGGGCGAGCCGCGCGTATTCGGCACCACGACGACATCGCGCGCAGGATCGCAGCGCGTCGCGATGGCGTGGTAAACGTCGCCGGGATCGTCGAGATTCGTATCGGGCGATACCGCGACGACGAGCTTGGTGTTCAGCCACGGCGCGCCCATGGCCAGCATCAAGGCATCGTTGACCATGCCCTCGCGCGGATAGCTGAACTGGATGATGCAGGAGAGCGCCGCGCCCCACGTCGGAAACCGCACGTCCTTCACATCGAGGCCGATCTCGCTGAGCCGATTGTAGAGCACCGCCTCGTGACAGAGCCGCGGCAGCGGCTGATGGTCAGTCTCGGGGCAGGTTTGGTGGTTGCGGTAGATCGGGCGGTCGGCGCGCATGGTGATCGCGCTGACCTCGACCTCGGGCAGGTTCTCATAGTGCGGCAGGTTGTACATCGAGGGCGAGGTGACCTCGCCGACCTTGAATCGGTCCTTCAGGTTGACGCGGCCTTCGACCACGATTTCGGCTTGTGCCGGCACATTCAATTCCAGCGTCTCGCACGGGACCATCTCGATATCCCGATCCATGATCGTGCCGACCATCTCCATCTCGCCCCATGCGTCCATGTGCAGGCCGGAGAAGTTCGCCATGATCTCGTAGGCAGGCGGCAGGCCGAACACGAACGCGATCGGCATCACGTCCATGCCCATCTCGCGGTACTTGCGCATGATGACGTGCGAGTGGGGTGTCACGAAGCTGATCAATCCGCGGCGCGGTCCGACCGCGTGCGTTCCGGCATGACAGGAATTGTAAAAGCCGGTCTCCGGATCGCGGATGATGTTCATCGCCGTGATGTACGGCGCGTCGTCCTTATCCTTGTGGAAGGGAATGGGAAGCTCGGTCCAATCGGCCTCGTTATGGAGTTTGACGATCTCTTTCACCGGTCCGGACTTGACGATCTTGAATCCGCGCGGGGGCTGGCGCAGCCGGTACGCAAGGGTACGCAGATAATTCTCCGGCGAGGTGCCGAGCGCGCGCGCTTGCGAGCGGCGGGTCTTCACCAGAATGTCGCACAGCCGGAAGTTCGGCTTCTCGACGATGTTCTCGAACAGGATGGGTTGGTCGCTCTGCGCCGACAGCGCACCGATGTCGGCCATGTGGACCGGCTTGGTGACGCGGGTAACGATGTCGGCGTTGGTGGCGAGATAGCCGCGCAGCGAGGCGTCGAGCGGCTTGGTCGGCGGCAGCGGCCGGTGACTGACGGAGAGCGCCATCGCGGTCCCCCACTTCTTAAAGTAGCTTTACTAATTAGCTTAAGGGAGTCAAGCCGACGGATGCGTCCGCGCGCGTGGCACGGGCGATTGCGCCAGCAATGATCAAAAAGGACGTAGCCGATCGTTGCTACGCGCCGGCCCGCGAGCACTCGTAAGGGTGCTCGCCGTGCTGCGCCGAGGCCTTGCCGATAAAGACGAGCGCCGTGACCGAGATCGACAGAGCGGCGCAGGCGTAGAAAAACGCGACCGCGATCTTATGCATGGCGGCACCCCGATGACAGTAACCGACGAGGCGCGATGTTAAGGTTAATTGGTTAACGAAATGGGTCTTGCCCTTTCCATGGGCCCGGGATTCGCGACCGCGGCGAAGGCATGGGGTTGAAAGGTCAGCAATATTTCAAGCGATGTGAACTAGTTCACCCCTGCCCTGTGCTTTTCTGGCATAATCGCCAGCCGTAGCGCCAACCAACCGATAAGGAGGAGGACGTCATGCGTCTGACCCTCATGTCCACGGTTGTTCTCGCCTTCCTGGTCGCCACAATCGCTCCGAGCTTCGCCTGCCCCGCCGGCTACGTCCAGTGCGGCGGCCGCTACTGCTGTCCCGCGAAGCGATGAGCGACGGTCACGTCCGGCGGACCAGGTTGGACAATGGTCGGCGGACGAAAAAGCCAGGAGTCGCAACTCGTCGCGGTCGAGGCCGACGGCTTTGGCTTTGGCTCGTCCTGTTTATCCTCCCCGTGGCCGTGATCATTCCCGCCGTGTGGTATGTGGCCTTTGGTCCGCACCGCGATGACATGGAGAAGGCGATCAGGGAGTACGGATTCGAGCCCCTGATCCCGCCGAACCAGCTTCGCGGACCCGGCTCGCTCTACCTGGTCGAAGGTAACTCGTTCCGCAAGGTCTGTGATGTCGACGCTCCCCTTCTCACCGGCAAGCTGCAGAAATCTCCGACGCTCGACCATGTCCGCCGGCGGCTGGAGAACGGCAAGTTCTCGCTGCGTGGTGGCTATGTCGACGAGCTGAACGCCAAATTGGAGGGAGCTCGGGTCACGACCATCGAATACCGGATGAGGGATGTCGCCATCAGCGAGATCGCGCTGGATGACCTCCTGGAGATCCAGGACAATCTGCTGCGCGAGAAGAATTGCGACGACGTCGTGCAGCGCCTGCTCAAGGCCAATAAGCAGGTCTGCCCCGGTTATGCGGCGCTAAGCGCGACGACCTCCTATAAAGTGCATTACGACGTGAAACTCGACACCAGCGCGCAGACCAAGATGGCAACGACGGCCGTCGTGCAACGCGTCATTGAGGAGAAATCGGGAGGCCGGATCCAAATCCAAAGCGCGGACGAATTGTTCGGAGAGAACCTGTTTTACGGCATTCAGCTTTCGAAGTTCTGCATCACGCCCGACACAGCGACCCAGCCGAGCGTGCGCCCGGAATTGCAGCCTCCGGAAGGGAACAGCGGCAGCGTGTCCGACTGACCTCAGCCTCGCGGCGCCTGCCTGGCTATGGCAACGGTAACAGCGCCTCGGATTCGATCAGGTTTCCAAGCACGGGATGGCTCTGCACCGCTTCTCGCCGCGCGATCAACAGTCCGAATAAGCGCTCGAGCTCGTCATTGCGTGTGCTTTGATCGCTGAGTCGCTGCGAGATCCGGTCCTTATAGGCGACAATTTTCGCTTTGACGACGTCGAGCGGATTTGGCGACTTGAGGATGGCCAGGAAATCGGCCTCCAACGAGCCTGCTGCGGGATTGGCGGCCTCCAGTCGAGCGATCACGTCGCGCGTGAGGCGGTCGGGGTGCGGCTCGCCCGACGTGCCGCTGAAGCTCGCCGGCACGAATTGGAGCAGCCGCGCGCGGGGGGCGGACAAAATCGGCGTCTCAAGGTCTGCGGCAAGAACGGCCGCCACGAAGGCAGGCGTCACCACCTTTTCGCGCAGCAGCGTATCGATCCAGTGATTGGCGACGAACGCCGTCTCGGGCGCGAACCAGGCAAAGTGTGTGTCCCCGCGGAGGGTACGATTGTCGCTCGTCCTGAGCTTAACGCCGAATTTCTCGATCAACGTCTTGTACTCCGCTGGCTGGATGACGGCCACGGAGCGGAATTGCGTCGCTTCCGCGATGCCGAGCCCGCCGGAACCGGCGAGGTCCGACCCTCCGCCGAAGAGCGCGGAGGCGAGAAAGAAACTATTCGGAATGGCGATCGGCTGACTGGGACCGGTTTGCGGCGTCTCCCCCAGGGGATGCAAATTGCTGGGCTGGCTGTTGCTGATGAAGTTGACCTCGGTCGTCTCGAACAGCGGCCGCAAGACGCGCCTGGCGTCCTCTACCACG
>Ga0075421_100005080_pt1 | contig 15881 bp, 11 predicted proteins | sample SoiMetdeltSBSDD5_FD_75292 | JGI IMG/M metagenome (GOLD analysis project Ga0075421, IMG submission 75292) | Bulk soil microbial communities from a Populus tree surrounding site in Tennessee, USA - Soil MetaG P. deltoides SBSDD5 | ecosystem: Environmental > Terrestrial > Soil > Tree plantation...
TCGCCCGCCGCAGCCCGGGGTTGTCGTAGTTGAGCTCGGCGACGTCGGTCCAGTCGGTTTCCCTTCCCTCGTTGTCGCGCGCGTTCGAGATCGAGCCATCCGGCCGCAGCGTGTAGTAGTCGCGATGCTGCGAGGTCCACGGGTGGTCGAACGCCGAATGGTTGGGGACCCAGTCGAGAATGACCTTCATCCCCAGATGGTGGATGCTGTCCACCAGCGCCCGGAAATCGGGGGCGGTGCCGAACTCGGGGTTGATGCCCGTGTAATCGGCGATGGAGTAGTAGCTGCCGAGAATCCCTTTGCGGTTGAGCTTGCCGATCGGCTGCACCGGCATGATCCACAGGATGTCGATCCCGAGCCGCTTGAGCCGAACCAGATGGGGCATGAGTGCGGCGAACGTGCCGGCGGCCGTGTACTGTCGCGTGTTGACCTCGTAAATCACGGCATGCTGGGCCCAGGCCGGGTGCGTGACCTCGGGAGCGGGCGGCGGCGGCGCTGGGGGCGGCTGTTGAGCCGCGAGCGCCAGGGCGACGCCGTTGGCCCATCCGAAACCGTCCTGCGTGGGGTACTCGCCTCCCCCCGCGCGCCGGCTCAGGTCGGCGACGTCGTACTTCTCGTTCATCTTGCCGGTCGAGCGGTAGGTCGCCCGGTTGAGCGCCAGCCAGCGATCGCGGGCGGTGTCGGCGAGGTCGCCACGGCCGTAACGCCGCACCCCCTGAATGGTGAGCCACACGAGCGGGGGCCAACCGTTGGGGGCGTCCCACTGCTGGCCCGACACGAACGTGGTCGTGACGAAGCCGCCGGGCTTCAGGAATTCGCGCTCCAGGCGCGCGGCCGTCGCGCGGCCCTGCTCGGGCGTGGCGAGTCCGAAGTACAGCGGGGCCGCGGCCGCGAGCGTCGGGCGGTCGGTGACGCGGGCGCCGCTGCGCCAGCGCACGTCGAAGAAGAACCCGCCCGCGGAATCCCAGGCGGCGGCGAGCAGGGCACGTCGGCGCGCTTCGGCCGCGATGGTGTACCGTGAGGCTACCTCGGCGTCGCCCGGCTGACCGCGCAGGCGTCGCAACGCGGCGATGGTCCGCTCGGCATGGTACAACAGGCTGTTGAGATCGACGGGAACGAGGTCCGTCGTTTCCAGGGTCAACAGGTCTTTGGGATCCCGCATCCAGCGCGTCGAGAAATCCCAGCCGCTCTCCGCCGTCGACTTGACGTTACGGTAGAACGCGTCCCGCTGACTGGCGGGAAGCCGCTGGCCGAGCAGGTAGTCTTCACGGTACGCTTCTGGCCTCGGCTCGGGCCGGTCGTCCCAATAACGGTTGAGCAGGGATCCGTCGGCGAGCCGTATGACGCGGCGATACGCCGCCCCCGCAGCAAGACGCTCCGCTCCGTCCATCCAGAACGCGTGCTCCGCCTCCAGCGCGTCGAGATACGGAATCGCCTGCGCGCTGTCGGTCGCCTGGGCGTACAGCCCGACCATGGCGGCGAAATACGGCGGCTGGCTGCGGCTGAGATAGTAGGTGCGATTGCCGTTCGGGATGTGCCCGACCGTCCTGATCAGGTGGGCAAAATTGTCGAGCATGCTGCGGATGAGGTCGGTGCGCCCGCTCTCGACGAGCCCCAGCATGGTGAAGTAGGAATCCCAGTAGTAGACCTCCCGGAAGCGTCCGCCGGGCACGACGTATTCGCGCGGGAGGGGGATCAGCGATGATCGCCCAGCCGAGCTATCCGGCGACCGGGTGAGCACCGGCCACAGATCCCGGATGTGCTCTTCCATGGTGCGCGAGGTGTCGGAATGGAAATCCGCGCCCACCACCGTCGGCAGCTCGAAGTTCCGCTCGACGAACGACCGCAGGTTGAAGCCCGGCCGGCCACGCTCGGCCGCGTACCTGGCCGCGATGTCCGCGGGAGCCGAGAGCGGCCGGGCATCGACGAAGGTTTTCGAATCCGGAAAGACCCCCGCGAGCTGCACATCCTGGAACAAGGTCCCGAGGTCGCGGGATGGGTCGTAGAGTGTGGCGGGGGCGGTTTGAATTGCCGCCGAGGTGGGAACCCCACCCCCGGAGCTGCACGCGACCGACAGGACGAGGACGGCAGCGAGCCCCCGGACAAATCTGAATGGAGCGTTCACCGGCGCTTCCTCCCAGGCACGGAATCGTTCACGACCAGACGTGGAGCAGCCCAGCGCAGCGGGCGAAGAAACTGAAGCGTGTCGTTGTTGCGCGCGACCACCACCACGCGCTCACCACCCGGACGACGTAGCACCCCCATGTGGCGGGCCTGCCCTTCGATCAGCAGATCGCTCCGGTCCATGGCGACCGGATCGAAGCGGCCGTCTCCCGAGCCGTGGAGCAGCAGGCCGTAGCTCGCGTCGTAGCGCCCCAGCACGGGCGGCACGCCATAGAGGTTGCCCGCGACGAGCAGATCAGCCCGCCCGTCACCATCGAAGTCGTCCGCCAGAATAGCATAGATGGGCGCGAACTGGGCCTCGGTTGGCAGGGACCGCAGCTCGAAGGTTCCGTCGCCCCTGTTCATCGCGACCGCGCTCTCGAATTGGTGCGCCACGAGCACCGTCGCCTGTCGCAGCTCACCAGGGGGAAGAATGTCCTGGATCCGGCTGGCGCCGAAGTCCCGATACGAGGGGTACCGGGTCCTGAGCTGCGGCATCAGATGGACCAGCTGGTCCCGCCCGGCGAGCGGATAGCTCACGCCGTGTTTGTAAAAGGTGAGAATCTGCTCCAGCGTGCCGTTGTGAAAGAAATCGCGCACGTACAGCCGTGCGGGTTCCTTGCGCGAGGGCCGGATGTAGGAGTTCGTGCCGAGGTTGCCCAAGACCAGATCGGGACGGCCATCACCATTCAGGTCGGCGGCCGTGACGGTGTTCCACCAGCCTTCCGTCCCCGCGAACCCGGCAGCGGCGGTGCGGTCCACGAAGCGACCGTTTTCCTGGCGGAACACGCGCACCGGCATCCATTCGCCGACGACGACCAGATCGAGCTGCCCGTCGTGGTCGTAATCGATCCACGTGGCCGAAGACACCATGCCGGCCTGGGAAAGCCCCGGGGCCAGGTCCCGCGTAACGTCGCGGAATCGTCCGTGGCCGTCGTTCTGGAGCAGGTGGCTGTGCGGGATCGTGCCATAAGCGCGCGGCACGACCCGGCTCCCGACGAACAGGTCGGGGTGTCCGTCTCCGTTGAAATCGCCCGGGACCACGCAGGAGGCGACCTCGAAGATGTCGGGGAGGGCATCCGTCATCTTGTGAAAGTGGCCCTGCCCGTCGTTGTGGTAGAGTCGCCCGCGCAGCGCGTCCGCGTTGCCCCAGAACTCGTTCCCGCCGCTCGCCACGTAGAGGTCGGGCCGGCCGTCACCATCGGCGTCGAAGAAGGCCGCGTCGACGTCCTCTGAGAGACTGTCCAGCGCGAACACCCCTTCATCGGTTGTGTGGAACGTGCCATCGCGCTTCTGGACGTACAGGCGGCCGGCCTGCCATTTCGCGCCACCCACGAAAAAGTCGTCCAGCCCGTCGCCGTCGACGTCCGCCACCGTCAACGCCGGGCCTTCGGTCGACAGCAGGTGGGGCATGAGGGGCTCGCGGTTGTAATCGTAGAAGGTGTTCTCCGCGTGCCGATAATCGATTTTGACGCCGCCCGTGACGTCCGCAAACAGCGGGGCCTCGGCGACGCCCGGCGGATACGGATAGCGGCCGCCGGCGGAGTCCTGCGACAGGGTGATCAGCCGGTCGACCGCCACGGCCGTCATGACCTGAAACCGGCGGTCAGGCCAGATGACGGTCAGGGAGTCGATCTGGATGGCGCCGCCGAGGCCGAAATGCGGTCGGGGGTCGACCGAGGACTGAAAGCCGCGCGTGGGCATCTGCTCGACGAGCTGCGTCCGGCCGCCGGCTTGAACGACGATCTTCGCGCCGATGCCGCCGCGATTGCCTCCCGCGCCCCGGAGATCCACCGTCAGGGAATGCGTTCCGAGGCGCTCGCGCGCGTGATTGCGGTAGATCGCCGCCGGCGCATCGAGGTTGTTCACGACGAGGTCGAGATTCCCGCTGTTGTTCAAATCCACATAGGCGGCCCCGTTCGAGAACCCCGGCTGCGCCAGCCCCCAGGCCGCGGCCAGGTTGGTGAACGTGAGGTCCCCATTGTTGCGAAACGCGTAGTTGGCGATCGGCACGCTGGGCATGTGGTCCAGCAGAGTCAGGTTCTGCTTCGTGATGCCCCGGGCGAGAGAAGCCTGGATCGCGGCGTTGCTCACGTAATTGATGTAATCCAGGTCGTTCGGCCGCCGATAGATCCCGTTCGAGATGAACAGATCCTTGAAGCCGTCGTTGTCCAGATCGGCGAACAGCGGCGCCCAGCTCCAATCGGTGGCGGCGACGCCCGCGAGATAGCCGATCTCGCTGAACCGTCCCAGGCCGCGGTTCAGCTGCAGTGTATTGCGCGCGTATTGCGGGTGGTATCCCGCCGCGAGTCGCATATCGAAGGCGTTGAAGTCTTCGGCATTCGCCGACGTCTTCAGGATCTCTTCACGGTCCGGCAACATGTCGAGCACCACCACGTCGGGCCGGCCGTCGTTGTTGAAGTCGGCGGCGTCCACGCCCATCGAGAACCGGCTGGTGTGTCGCATGGCGCGCGGGGCCGATTCGGTGAAGGTGCCGTCGCAATTGTTGATGTAGACGAAATCGTCCTCCTGGAAATCGTTGGCGACATACAGGTCGGGGCAGCCATCGAGATTCAGATCGCTGGCGACCACGCCCAGCCCGAACCCTCCCACGTCGCCGGAGATGCCCGCCCGTGCGCTCACGTCCACGAAGTGCCCGCCGTCATTCCGGAACAGGCGGTCCCCCGCTCCGGGATTGGCACTCGTGGCCGGTGGGCGGTTCATGGTGCGCTCGATGTGGGTCACATGATTCAGCAGGTACATGTCGAGGTCGCCATCGCCGTCGTAGTCGAAGAACACGGCCTGGGTGGAGGAGCCGGTGTGCTCCAGACCGAGCTGCGCGGCGCGGTCGGTGAAGGTGCCGTCCCCGTTATTCAGGTAGAGCACGTTGTGCCCATGCATGCCGAGGTAGCTGACGGCCGACACGTAGAGGTCGAGCCGTCCATCCCCGTTCACGTCGGCCATGGTGACGCCGGTCTTCCACCCTTCCGCGTCCGCCACGCCGGCCCGCTCGGTGACGTCCTCGAAGCGGTAGTTCCCCAGGTTCCGGTACAACCGGTTGGGCCCGAGGTTGGCGGTGAAGTAGAGATCCGGCAGACCGTCGCCGTCGATATCGCCCGCCGCGACGCCGCCGCCGTTGTAGTAGTAGAGGTAGTTGACGATGTTGAAGCCGGTGTCCTCCGGGAGGCGGTTGGCGAACGTCACGCCGGTGGACCCGGGAGGCAGCAATTCGAACAGGCGGGGGGCTTTCCTGCCGTTGCAGCCAGCCAGCACGCTGGCCGCGACAAGCAGGCGGACTGCACTCCGGTTCACCTCAACGATAGCCGCGCTGCAGGAGCATCTTGGCCCCGAAGGCGAAGCTTTCCGGTCCGGGGACGTCGAATCCCAGAGTATCGGCCATCCGGTCGTAGATATTGAACAGCGCGCAGACGTGGATCGCCTCTTCGATGGCGGCGTCGCTCAGCCCGGCGTCCCGCAGCGGCACGACGTCGGCCGCCGTCACGCGACCCGGCTCGAGCGTGAGCTTCTCCAGGTAGCCCAGCATCGCGCGCAACGGCTCGCGAATGGACGCCGTCCGGAAGTCATCGAGGATGCGCTCGACGAGCCGCGGATTGCCGAGCGCCTTCGACGCGACCGCGCCGTGGGCATTCGTTCAGAACACGCACTGGTTCAGGCGGGACGTGAAGGCCGCGAACAGCTCGCGCTCCCAGACGCTCCATTCCGACGGTCCGCGCATCACGGCCTGCGTCCAGGCGCTCATCGGCCGCCCGAAGAACTCCGGCCGATAGAACAGGGTGCGGAGGATGTCGACGACACGCATGCCGGAGGTGAGCCGGATCATCCCCATGATGAGCTTCTGCGGCAGACGGTGACCCCGCTCCACGACGCGCAGGCGCATCAGCGCTCCCCCCCTCCCGCCGTTCCGCCCTCGAGCGCCGCCAGACCACGCTCGAGACGGCTCAGCCCGGCTCCCAGCGCCGCGCTGGCCGTGACTTCGAAGATCGCGTCCTCGGAGAAGCCCGCCTGCCGGAGCGCCGTGATGTCCCGCTCATTCACCATGTAGGCCTGGCGCGCGACGCGGTCCACGAACGCCGTCAACTCGGGTGGGACCCCGTCGTTGGACCCGGGTCGCCCCCCTACTGCGGCGGCCCGGGCCTCCACCGCGAGGCGCAGCGAGGGCTCGGTGACGCCGGGAGATCCCAGCACGGCTTCGCGCAGTCGCCGCATCAGGTCGTCGTAGCGCCCGGTCACCCCGTCCTCAGGTCGGATCGTATCCGGCATACTCCCCATTCTGGTAGACGTTGCCCTTGTACTCCTGGTCCACCTGGATGCCGATCTTCGTTGTGTAGTACGCCTGGATGGTCGATCCCTTGACCTCGCCGAAGAACCGCTCCGCCGGCGTCTTGGGATCGGCTTCGCCCGCGGCCATACGCGTGAGCACCGCGACCCGCTGCTCCGGCGTTCCCTCCATGAACGTCTTCCCATGCAGGTCTTTCGCCAGCGCATCAACGGCCTGAAGACCGGTGTGCCACGACGCCTGCTGCTCGGGCTCGAGCGATTCCGCCATGCGGCCGTCGATGTAGGCGGCCACCTGGGCGGCGCGCGCTCCCGGAGAATGGTCGTCGGCCGGGATGATCAGCTCGCTCAGCTCGTCCACCAGGGCGTACTCCGCCTGGGAGAAAAACACCGGTGGCGCCTTGGTGGGAGGGATCGGCACCACTGCGCCCTCCCCGCCGACCTTGAGCAACGGGGTGGCCAGCGCCGCCGCGGTGACCTCGAGCATCTCGCGGCGCGACAGATTCTCCGTCATGCGCCCCCCTTGATGGTCTTGGTGGCCTCGTCCCACGTCACGGCGCTTTTCCGGAAGTACGACTCGTTCGCCATGTGGCAGGCCAGCGCGGCATGGTGGCCGAACACGGCGTCCTCGACGACCGGCTTCCGGGTGCGCACCGCGTCGAAGAAGGTCGAGAGATGCGGTTTGAGCTGGTCGAAGTCGGGCCCCGAAATCGAGACCGTCTCGCGCAATGGCTCCGCCGCGAGCACCGGGTCATTGTCCTTGTGCCACTGCGCCTCGTACGCTTCGCGCATCGCCCGGGGATAGCTGCCGGTATAGTAGCTCGGCCAGTTGTCCTTCCCGCTTTGCGGCGTGTAGGTCACGGACGACCCGGTGACCTCCAGAATCCCCTTGGATCCCTGAAAGCGGTACGTCTCCGGCATTTCGGTGCCGAGGTTCAGCCGCATATAGACTGGAAGGTCGCCGAAGTAGTACAGGACCGCGTGCACGTCAGGCATGTTGCGGCCGTCCTTCCAGCGCCGGATGCCGCCGACCGCCATCGCCTGCGCCGGCGGCTCGTTGATGCCCAGGATGAACATCATGCCGCTGACCAGGTGGACCAGCAGGTCTCCGGCGACGCCGGTGCCGTATTCCTTCCAGCAGCGCCAGCGGGCGAAAATGTTCGGATCGAGTGGACGTTTGGGGACCCGTCCCTGCCAGGTGTCCCAGTCCAGAGTGCGAGTCGACAGGTCGGGGGGAGGCGGATACTGCCACGCGCCCGTGGGATCGTTCCGCCCCAGCCACCCTTCCACCATCATCAGGTCTCCGATGCTGCCCTGCGAGATCATCTCGCGGGCCTTGGCGCAGATCTTGGAGCTGACGCGCTGCGAGCCGATTTGCACGATCCGCCCGGTGCGCCGCGCGGCTTCCACCATCGCCACGCCGTCACTGGCGCTGTGAGACATCGGCTTTTCGCAGTAGATGTCCTTGCCCGCGTTGACCGCATCCACCACGATCGGCATGTGCCAGTGATCGGGCACGGCCGCGAGGATGCAATCGATGTCCTTGTTGTCCAGCAGGTCCTTATAGCGCCGGGTCACCGGCAGGTCGGCGCGCACGATCTCGCGCGCCAGCGTGTGTCGCCCGTCGTACAGGTCGCACGCGGCGGCGCACTCGACGTCCGGGAGCTGGATCGCTTCGCCCAGCAACCCCGAGCCCTCCATGCCGACGCCGATGATGCCGAAGCGGACGCGGTCGCTCGGCGGCACGACCACCCGGGCGGCCATCGCCTTCCCGGCGAGGGATGCCCCGGCGGCGGCAGCGGCGCCGACCTCCAGGAATTCACGACGCGAAAGCTTGTGCCGTTTCATAGCGTTCACCCTTTCGAAGGGTTTTTGTAACCCGGATGCACACCCGCTGTCAGTCGGCCTGCTCAGATTCCCTGAGGACTCCCCCTGGAGCGCTGACCCCATGTCGATTCGAAATCAACTCACCAGACCTCCACATCGCACCGACGTCAACGTCACTCCGATGATCGACGTCATGCTCGTGTTGCTGATCATTTTCATGATCATGGCCCCGCTCTTCAACTCCCGATCGATCCTGCCGAGAAGTGCGCACGCCGACGCTCGACCGGAAGAGCCCGATGAAGTCACGCTGGGCATCGACCGGCAGGGGACGTTCTTCCTCTGGGCCACGGGCGATGCGGCGCCCCTCGATTTGCGGGCCGCGCTCGCCATGAACGCCGATCTGCTCGCCGGGCGGCTGAACGCACTGTACCGTAACCGGGCCAAGGATCGCGTGCTGTATCTCAAGGCGGACAGCGGACTCGCCTTCGGCCGCATCGAGGAGGCGATCGGCATCGCCCAACGAGCCGGCGTGCGGGTCATCGCTGCCGTCACCGAGCCCAAGCCTACAGGTTCCCCTTCCGCAGCTCATCCGCCAGGTGCTCACAGGACCGCCACGCCAGCGCCATGATGGTCCACGTCGGATTCTGGCATGACGCGTTGACGTGACTCGATCCGTCCACGACGAAGAGATTGCGCACGTCGTGCGACTGCTGAAACTGGTTCAGCACCGAAGTCTTGGGATCGGCGCCCATGCGCGCGGTCCCCAGCTCGTGGATGGACCACCCCTCGGTGAGGACCTGGCGATCGACGCCCACGATCTCGATCCCTGCCTCCTCGAACATCTCCTTCGCCGAAACGGCCATGTCCTCGGCCATCTTGCGCTCGTTGTCGCTGAACTGATAGTGGAACCGCAGCGCCGGGATCCCCCACGCGTCTTTTACTTCGGGATCGAGGTCCACGTGGCTCTCGTAGCGGGGCAGCACTTCGCCGAAGCCGCCCATGCTGATGAACGCCCCCGCGTAGTCGCGCACGTGTTTCTTGAAGTCGGCGCCGAATCCCGGGGTGCCCCACGCGCCGGGCGGGAAGATGGAGTGACCGCCACCGCCCTCGAATCCATACCCACGGATGAACCCGGGCTGGCGATCGCTGAGATTGCGGAACCGCGGGACGTAGAATCCGCCGGGCCGGCCGTCGTCCAGGGTGTGCGGCTTGCCGACAAGCTCCTTCACGAGCCCGGTGACGCCCGGTCCCATCACGTGCTCGCAGAAGTTGTGGCCGACATGCCCGCTCGAGTTGCCGATGCCGTTGGGATGCTGCCGCGAGCGCGACAGCAGCAGCAGCCGGGCCGATTCGAGGGTCGACGCCGCCAGGATCACGACTTTCGCTTTGGCCTCGAGCGACTTCTTCGACACGCTATCGACGAACGCGACGCCGCGCGCGCGACCCGTATTGCGGTCGACCAGGATCTCGTGCGCCGTCGAGTTGGTGCGCAGCGTGAGATGCCCGGTGTCCATCGCAGGATAAATCAGCCCGGTGGGGGAGTCGAAGGCCGCGTGGATGTCGCAACCGCCCGGCCGCCGGCCGCAGGCGCCACGACCGAAACACTTGCTGCGGTACCGGTTGTGCTTGAGGCCGTCGGTGGTGACCCCCGCACGGTACGGCGTCACCACACGCCCCATGGGCGCGAGTTTCTGTCGCAGCTGCACTTCGGCGATGGTGAGTTTGTTGGGACGCTGAAACAGGCTGTCCGGCAGGTGCGGCAGGTTTTCCTTGTGGCCCGAAATACCGAGGTAGAGGTCGACCTTGTCGTAGTAGGGCTCCAGATCCGCGTACGAGATCGGCCAGTCCTCGCCGTAGCCGTCGCGGGATTTCGCCTTGAAGTCGAAGTCCGACAGTCGCAGGGCCAGCCGGCCCCAGATATTGGTCTTGCCCCCCAGCGCGCGCGCCCGCACCCAGGCGTAGCGGGTGCCGGTGTAGGGATGATCCTTCTCGTCCACCAGGATGTTCTTGACGTAGTCTCCCCCGTCCCACCCCCCGACGTAGGAGTACACGTGCTTGAACGCCGACCCTTTGGCGTAGGGCGGCTGCCGGATGTTGTACTCGTTGAAGGAAAGGCCGTGTGAGCCCGGCGGCAGATCCCCCCGACGCGGGTGGTCGTACGGCCACTCCATGGAGCGCAGCTCCTGCTCGATGGGCAGTTTCCGCCCGGCCTCGAGCAGCAGCACGTTCAGTCCGCTGGACGTGAGGACGTGGGAGGCCATGCCGCCCGCGGCGCCGGACCCGATGACGATCGCGTCGTAGGTGCGCGACAGATCGACTTCGGGCTCCTGCGGCGGGGCAACTTTTAACAGTGTCATGGTGTGTTTTTGAAGGAGGCGGCCAACATAATGCTCGTCCGCCGGGTCGTCCATGATCCTGGTTTTCACCGCCTCGATGCCGCGCATTGCGCCAGCCAGCGACGGGTGCAGATTGACGAGGGTTGTCGCTCCAACCACGGTTCCCGCTCGACGAGGCGCCCGTCATGCAAGACGTCGCTGGGTCACCGCTGCCGGCCTGGGAGAGCTTCTACGTCATCATCGGCTCGTCTTCCGCCGGGCTCACGGGATTGATGTTCGTGGTGATGACGTTGATTCCTGAAACGCGGCGACGGGCGGCGAACCGGACCATCAACGCCTTCGCCACACCCAACGTCGTGCATTTCTGCGCGGCGCTCCTCGTCTCCGCCATTCTCAGCGCGCCCTGGCATTCGCTGACGTATGTCAGCCTCCTGCTGGGAATGACCGGTCTCGCCGGAGTCGTCTATGTCGGCATCGTCATGCGACGCGCGCGCGGTCAAACCGACTACCGGCCCGTGCTGGAAGACTGGCTGTGGCACGGAGTCTTCCCTGCCCTCGCCTACCTGACGCTCCTCGTGGCGGCGGGGATGCTGCCACGGGCATCCACTCCCGCCCTGTTCGTCATCGGCACGGCGACCGTGATTCTCCTGTTCAGCGGGATCCACAATGCGTGGGACACGGTCACCTACGTCGCCATAGAGGAGAACCGCTCATGAGGCCTTCCCTCCGGCGGAGCGAGGTGTATTGTCTAATGAACCATATGCTCGCGCACTCACCGCGTCTTTTGACCATCGCCCTGCTGGTGGCACTCGGCTCCGGTTGCGCCGCGGGGCCGAAACCGGGCCAGCGAGCCGGCGCGGACAGCACTGCGGATTCGAGCGTCCGGGCCGCGTCCCACCCCGGCACGGTGACGTCGGCCGATATCACGCGCCAAGCCACCATGGAGCCGATCGAAAAAGTCCTCGAGGGCCGCTTCCCCGGCGTGACGATTTCGCGCACGGCCGACGGTGGCATCGCCGTGCAGATCCGCGGGCGGAACTCCTTCATGGGCAGCAGCCAGCCGCTGTACGTGGTCGACGGTGTCCCCATCGAGCCCGGGCCGCAGGGCAGCCTTTCCGGCATCAACCCGTACGACATCGAGTCGATCCAGGTCTTGAAGGACCCGATCGACACGACCATGTACGGCTCGCGCGGCGCGAACGGCGTGATCGTCATCAAGACCAAGCTTCCCGGCCACTAAGGCCGCCGAGCGAGGCTGCCTCCCGCTTCACGCGTCAATCGGAAGATGAGCGGTCGATCGTTGTTTCGAGCCACGAGGACCAGGTCGCCGTGGCGAGTCCGGACACGTTGGATGTCTCGCGCCTGACCGGGCACCTGAAAACCGCTCGCGCGCGCTCCCACCGGTGTGAATCGTCCCTTCCCAGTGCCGCGCAGCACCAGTCCCTCGCTCGCGCTCATGCGGCCGAGCTCCGGCTTCACCCCGTCGAAGTTGCCAGCGAGGAGCAGGTCGAGCGCGCCGTCGCCATCGACATCGTCAGCCAGGATGCCGTAGATCGGCGCGATCTGCGCCTCGGACGGCAGCGGCACCAGCGTGAAGGAGCCGTCCCCGTTGTTGCGCGCCAGCACGGACGCGAAGGTGTAGGCGCGCTTCACCACCGCGTCCGCCAGGTCGGCCGCGGAAAAGATGTCGGTCACGGTCTGCCGGGCGTAGTCCTTGTAATTCGGGTAGCGGGGCTTCAGGGACGGGATGGCCCGCACCAGGTCGTCGCGTAACGCGAGCGGATAGCTCACGCCGTCGGTGTAGGTGCACACGATCTGCTCCACCGACCCGTTGTGGTCGAAGTCCTTCACGTACATCGTAGCGGGCTCGGTCACCGTGGCGCGCAGGCGCGTATTGAGTCCCAGGTTGCCGACCACGAAGTCGACGCGCCCGTCGCCCGTGAAGTCCCCCGCGATGATCCGGTTCCACCATCCGGCACTCTGCTCGAGTCCGCGCGTCGACGCGCGGACGAGCTTCCCGCCGCCCGTGTTGTGGAAGATGACGATCGGCATCCACTCTCCGACCACCACCAGGTCCGGGCGCCGGTCCCCGTCCACGTCCTGCCAGACGGCATCGGTGACCATGCCGACACGCGCCAGGTCGGGCGCCAACGCCTGCGTGACATCGGTGAAGTGGCCCCGGCCGTCGTTGCGCAACAGCAGGCTCGGCGGATCGATGCCGTATTTCCAGGGGACGACCCGCCCCCCGACGAACAGGTCCACGTCGCCGTCGCCGTCGTAGTCGGCCGCCGCAACCCGCGACCCGCTCGTGAGCTCAGCCGGCAGGGCGCCGGTCGCTTTGCGGAAACCGCCTCGCCCCCGTCCGGCGTTCAGGTACAACCGGTCCTGCAAGGCCGGCGATCCCTCCGAGAACTCGCTCCCGCCGCTCACCACGTAAAGGTCCTTGTCGCCGTCCTTGTCCGCGTCGAAGAACACGGAGCCGATGTCCTCCGAAATCGCATCCGACTCTAAAACGCCCCGCGCGCCGGGTGAGAAACGTCCATCGGGCTGCTGGATGAGCAGCGCCCCGGGCTGTCCTTTCGCGCCGCCCAGGAAGACATCGTCCAGCCCGTCGCCGTTCACGTCGGCCACCGCCAAGAGCGGCCCTTCTGTCGAGAGCAGTTTCGGGATCAGCGGCTCGCGATCGAAGTCCACGAAGTCGTTTTCCCGATGCGTGTACGGCAAGCCGATGCGGTCCGTGACGTCCGTCAGGAGCGGTGTGCTCGGCAGGAGGGCCGTCGGGGCCGGTGGCGCGGCCGTGGCGCCGGCCTGTCGCACGGTCAGCCGCTGATTGGCGGCGACGGACGACACCGTGCTGATGCGGCCATCCGGCCACTCGACCGTCACCGACTCCACCGTATCGGTCCGGCCGAGTCCGAACGACAGCACATAATCCACGCTCGACTGGAAGCCGCGGGTCGGCATCAGCTCCTGGACCTGCGTCTGCCCGCCGGTCTGCAGCGTCACCTTCGCCCCGACACCGAAGCGGTTGGGGGCATCGCCCTCGAGCTGCACCTGGAGGTACCGGTTCTCCGAGCGGGCGCGGGCGTTGTTGCGGTAGACGAACGCTTCCTGGTTGACGTTGTTCACGACCAGGTCCGGCGCCCCATCCCCGTCCAGATCCCCGTAGGCGGCGCCGTTCGAGAAGCTGGGAGTGTTCAAGCCCCAGGCCACGCTCTCATGCGAGAACGTGCCGTCGCCCTCGTTGCGAAACGCGTAATTGACCAGCGGGGTGGAGGTCATGGCGTTGACGAGGCCGAGAAAGTCGACGCGCGCGCCGCTCGCCGCGGCCCGCATCGTCTGGTCATTCGCCAGGAAGGCGACGTAGTCCTGGGACGTGACGTCCCGGGCGAGGCCGTTCGTGACGAAGATGTCTTTGCGGCCGTCGAGATCGTAGTCGGCAATCAGCGCGCTCCAGCTCCAGTCGGTCCGCGCCACCCCGGCCATCTGGCCGCGGTCGGAGAACGTGCCGTTCCCGTTGTTGATCTGGAGCATGTTGCGCATGAACTGGTCGTGGTAGCCGTTCTTGACCTTGGCCTGGTAGACGTCCCAGTCCTCGAACGCCGAGGTCGTCTTCAGCCGGTAGTCGTCTTCGGGCAGCATGTCGGTCGTGTAGATGTCCGGCCATCCGTCGTTGTTGATGTCCGCGATGTCGAGGCCCATGGAGAAGTAGCTCGTGTAGGGCATCTCGCGGGCGACCGACTCGGTGAAGGTTCCGTCGTGGTTGTTGATGTAGAGGTAATCCTGCTCGAAGAAATCGTTCGACACGTAAAGATCGGGCCAGCCGTCACGGTTGAGGTCACTCACGCCCACGCCCAAACCGAAGGCGATATCGCTGCCGTAGATGCCGGCCGCCGCGCTCACGTCGACGAACCGTCCGCCGACGTTGTGATACAGCTTGTGGCCGCCCAGCGGATCGCGCTCGGCGCGCGTATTGCGCAACCCGAAGCTCGAGACCGGGCGCGGCGAGTTGTTCAACAGATACATGTCCAGCCGGCCATCGCGGTCGTAATCGAAGAACGCGGCCTGCGTCGAGTAGCTCGTGTCGGCAATGCCGTAGGCGGCGGCACGCTCGACGAACTTGGGCACCCCCCCGGCAGTGCTCGGTCCCTGGTTCAAGTAGAGCAAGTTGGCCCGGCGCGTGCCTTCGACTTTACCGGCGCGGCAGACATAGATGTCCAGGCGACCGTCGCCGTCCACATCGGCCAGCGTGATGCCCGTGGTCCAGGAGACCGCGTCGTCCCCGCGCGCGAGGCCGGCCTCACCGGTGATTTCGCGGAACCGGAACTTCCCTTCGTTCAGGTACAGGTGGACCCCGCCCTGATTGGCGGTGAGCACGATCTCCGGGAGACTGTCCCCGTTCAGGTCCCCCAACGCCACTCCGCCGCCGTTGTAGAAGTTGCGATACGTGAAAACGTTTAGCTCACGCGTCTCCTTGAGCCGATTGGCGAACCGGACGCCGGTATAGCTGGAGGGCAGCATGGTGAAGAGCCGGCCGTCGCCCGGTGGGGGGTGGGCCTGAGCCGTGGTCGCGTCCTTGCCGGCTCCGCCGGCGCAGGCGGCGATCAGCCACACCAGGGGGGGGCCTAAGAGCCGAATCGCCTGCCGCGGGAACCGCGAGCAGGCGATGGCGAACCACATCAACGAAGTCCGATCCCGGTCAGTATCCCGAATTCTGCACCAGCTGCGGGTTGGCGTCGAGCTGCGTCTGCGGAATCGGCAACAGCACGTAGTAATCCGCTGTCGGCACCTTGCCGCCGGCCATGGACGGATCGTCCGCCCGAGTGGTGTAGGTACCGAACCGAACCAGGTCCTGCCGCCGTTTGCCTTCGCCGATCAGCTCGAACAGCCGCTCGTTCAGGATCACGGAGCGATCGATAACGGCGAGCGGTTGCGGCGGATTGAAGTCCCGCGCCCGCAGCGTATTCAGTACGACGAGCGCGGCGGCACTCCCCGCCGACTGCTCGTTCAGCGCCTCGGCCTTGATCAGGTAGATCTCGCCGAGCCGGAACCAGGCGAAGTCGTTCCCGTTGTCCTGCGCCACGTGGGCGGGGGAGGCCGGCCACTTGTAGACGCGTGGCCCTTCGCCTTCGGTCGCCTGGGTGATGTCGTGGATCGTATCGGTGAAGACCAGCGGGTTGCCGGCGCGATCGAACGCGGAATCGCCGGTGAGCACGTTGTACTGCTGTCCGATGAGGATCACCTGCCGGCGCCGGTCGG
>Ga0075421_100005081_pt1 | contig 15880 bp, 9 predicted proteins | sample SoiMetdeltSBSDD5_FD_75292 | JGI IMG/M metagenome (GOLD analysis project Ga0075421, IMG submission 75292) | Bulk soil microbial communities from a Populus tree surrounding site in Tennessee, USA - Soil MetaG P. deltoides SBSDD5 | ecosystem: Environmental > Terrestrial > Soil > Tree plantation...
ATTGCGGCGGGAGCCACGGTTCTCACGCCGGTCTTGGGATCAGCCAACACGGCGGCTGACCGTGATGAGTTCGGTCGAGGTCATTCAAATGAACGTATCAGGGATGCGAGACGATTGCGGATCGATGCGGCTCTCCAAATGGCCAGCGAGGGACTTCCAGAACATCCTCGCAATGGCGACGAGGAACGGTTCCCGAGCAGAATCGGCAACTATTCGAAAGGGCTGCGCCATAACGAGATCGGCGAAGTCGATCCCCGCGCCTACAAGGCGTTTATCAGAGCGATCGAAAGTGGGAAGTTCTCTGACTTCGAGGCGCTCGCTACTAATGGCCATCTGGGGTGCCCGGACCCGGCGAGGCAGCGCCGACTTGTCAGCCCAATGTCAGGGTATGCCTTCGATTTAGAGGGGCTGGACCCTCATCAGTTCAAGATGCGGGCGGCGCCGGCTTTCAGCAGCGCCGAAGAAGCTGGAGAGATGGTAGAACTCTATTGGATGTCGTTGCTTCGCGACGTCAACTTTCTTGATTTCGAGACGCATTCGTTGGCTCAACTCGCGGCGGATGACCTCTCTCGTCTCCCAGACTTTCGCGGGCCAAAGCAAGGGAAGAGCGTGACGCCGCAAACGCTATTTCGCGACAATTTCCCTGGCTGCACGGTTGGTCCCTACATCTCACAGTTTTTACTCAAGGACTGTCCGATCGGCGCGCAACTGATCGACCAGCGCATCCGCACCGCGGCGCCCGGAGAGGACTATATGACGGACTTCCAGTCGTGGCTGGATGTACAAAATGGCTGTCAACCCGCGGAGGCCGTTCGGCTAGACAATGCGTGTTTCTGCCGCAATGGTCGCGACCTCGGGCAGTACATTCACGTTGACGCTCTATATCAGGCATATCTTGTCGCCGGGCTGATTCTGCTCGGCAACCGCATTCCCTGGGACCGCAACAATCCGTATGGCCAGGCGCCAGAGCCAGGATCAGGTCTGCCGCTGCCTCCTGGCGCGTCAGGATCGCTGGCCCAGGTAGGATTCGCCACATTCGGCGGACCACACCTTCTGGCCCTACTTACGGAGGTGTCTACACGCGCGCTGAAGGCCATGTGGTTCCACAAATGGCTGGTGCATCGACGACTCAGACCAGAAGAATTTGCCGGTCGCGTTGAAGTGGTTCGGAGAAATTTGGAGCGGTATCCGATCCATCCATCCCTTTTTAGATCATCGGCGCTCGACCAGCTCGACAGCAAGTACGGCGCCTACCTGTTACCGATGGCCTTCCCTGAAGGGTCGCCACAGCACACTTCATATGGCTCCGGCCACTCAGTTGTGGCTGGCGCGTGCGTTACCGTCCTCAAAGCATGGTTTGACGATACGGCAATCATTCCCGACCCGGTCGTGCCCAATAGCGACGGGACCGGGGTTGTGCCATTCGAGGGGCCTCCGCTCACAGTAGGCGGTGAACTGAACAAGATCGCGTCGAATATCGCCCAGGGGCGCAACATGGCCGGTGTACACTGGCGCACCGATGCGAGCGAGGCGATAAAACTCGGCGAGGAAGTGGCAATCAGCGTGCTTCGCGACCAGAACCCCACCTATAGAGAACCATTCCAGGGTTTCAGACTGACCAGGCTGAATGGGACTTCGATCATCATTTAAAGCGATGTCGGGTAGACCAAAGATGAACGCGGATTCGTCAGATAGACGCAGATAATCCGCGCTGACCTGCCTCATCTACGTTGATCTGCGGTTAGTCCCGCCGCCCCAATCACGGTTGTCTCGATTTAGTTACGAATGACGTTAGCTTCGGTCAACTCACCGCGCTCACTGACGGTTCCGTCGACACCTCCAAGAATGAAATCGCCGAATTTCTGAAACAACCACAGGTGTCGCCGAACGGCGCGCCGCGCGTAATTGCCGGCCGTCAATTGAAACATTTAGTGCGAGACAGGAAAGGCGTTGCGGCTCAAGAGCGGGTGTTCAGACGGCGTGGTTGCCCCCGGCAAGAGCGAGATGGTGACCGTAAGTGTTTACGACGGGCCGGCGTTCACGTCGGCCCGGAAAATGCAACAGCGGCGGCTCGTCAAAAACAGACGGCCGTAATCCAATCAACCCTTAAATGGAAACTAAACGGAGAGAAACTATGAACCGAAACATTGGGATTAGACTCAGTGGAGTCATTCTGTTCGTCTTGATGAGCGCAGTCTCCGCCTTCGCGCAGGATCGCGCCGCCTTCGGTCAGGATCGTGGCGACACGTCCATCGTCCAGGATGGCGTCGACACGCAGCACGGCGAAAGAGGAGGGCGCTGCGACCTCAGAAGCCTGAGAGGGTCTTATGGCTATACGATGGTCGGAGGAGTTAACGACGGCTCAGACCGTACACTTCATACCCATGCCACCTTCGCGGGGTTTGGGAGAATTGTGTTTAATGGCAGAGGCGGCCACTCGGGGGTTGAGGTCGTAAACTTAGCCAGTCACTTCATAAACAGATCCTACGTGGGGACCTACACCGTGAACGCTGACTGCACGGGCATCCTGCGCCGGGTAGAGATCCCGGCGTCTAACGCCGTGGTCCGCTTTGTTATCGTGGACGACGGCAAGCAGGTGTTCTTCATGCAGATAGATAACCCTGACGCCGCCATACAGGGAACGGCGGTAAAACAGTAGCCGTCGAGCCGGCCTCGCTTGGCGCTTACTCAGTTTAGCGGATGGGCGCCACGGGCGCGTCCCGGAATCAGTCGCCGTAGCGCCCATCCGCTACTCAAGAACGACGTCAGCCAGTGACAATAAACAAAGGTGAGCGTCAGCATGAAGCCTCCGCTACCACCCGGCAAGAACTTTAGCCGGAAGAACATCAGCCTCACGACAGGAGCGCTGGTGGAAGTCGATTGCTTAAACCCTGAACGGAGCTTGCCGCTGGTGATACGGCCCTCGGTGAAGCGACTTGACCTGTCATCATGGGCGGCCGGCAACGCCGACTTTATTGAAGAGCGGTTGCTCAAATGCGGGGCGATACTATTCCGAGGCTTCGATGTGAAAGCGGCTGACGAGTTCGAGGGGTTCATAAAATCCGTCTCGGGCCAGCCGCTTGAATACAACGAGCGGTCATCGCCGCGCCATCAGGTTACGGGCAACGTTTATACTTCGACAGACTACCCCGCCAATCAAGCCATCTTTTTGCATAACGAGAACTCATACCAGCACGCGTGGCCTTTAAGGCTTTTCTTCTATTGCCTGATACCTGCGCGGCAGGGGGGAGAAACGCCAATCGCCGATGTGAGGAGGGTATTTCAGCGCATCAGCCCATGGCTAAGGGAGCGATTCGAGCGGAAGAAGGTCATGTACGTCCGAAACTTCAGCGGCGAAGTAGGGCTTTCGTGGCGGACTACTTTCTGCGCCGACAGCAAGGCCGAAGTAGAAGAATATTGCTTGAAATCCGGGATCGAGTTTGACTGGAATGATAATGACAGACTCAGAACGCGCCAGGTGCGCCCCGCCATCGCCAGGCACCCGCGCACGGGGGAGGCGCTCTGGTTCAATCACGCGACCTTCTTTCACGCATCCACTCTGGACCCGGCCATTCGCGAAGGATTACTCGCGTCATTCGGCGAAGAAGACCTGCCGCATAACACCTATTACGGCGACGGCTCACCCATCGAGCCTGAGGCCCTTGATGAGCTACGCCGGGCTTACGAGGAAGAGACGGTTACATTCCCCTGGGAAGAAAAAGACATATTGATGCTCGACAACATGATGGTCGCGCACGGGCGGGCGCCATACGTCGGCGCGCGCAGCGTGCTGGTCGGCATGACCAATTTAATAACGAGCGACACTCGGCTCGGGAAAGGGTGAATCAAGATGGAGACCATTACGACTCAAGCCTGGGTACTTTATCCGGGGCCGGAAGGCCGGAGCGGGAGTAAGCCACAGCCTGCCGAGATTCAGAACGAGCCGTTCTCATTCTCGGCCCCGGCGTATTACGAGGTGTTGGCCGAACCGCTATACGGGTGCTGGGAAGCTAATATGACGCATGCGCTCGAACGCTACCCGATAGACATCTGCCGGGATCGGAAAGAGGAAAAAGTGGTCATCGGTAACGCGGGCGTGGTCCGAATCCTCAAGCCCGGCCTGGCGGTGAAATCGGTCAAAGAGGGGGACCTCTGCGTAGTATTCTGCAACGGCGTCTGGGATGAACTCGGCTTCCCTGAAAAAATTCTCGCCTATGACGCCCCTGGCACAATAGGGGTACTTGCCAGGAGGATCAAATTGCATGAGAAGCAAGTCATACGGATTCCCGATGGCACGCGATTTTCGCTTCAACAATGGGCCGCTTTCTCGCTGCGCTACATTACGGCCTGGGCGAACTGGGAGGCCGCGTATGGCTGCTGGTCTTTGCGCCAAGCGGGCGAATATTCCGACGAGGCGCCCACCATTGTATGGGGTTGGGGCGGAGGCGTCTCGCTGGCCGAATTGACGCTGGCCCGGCACTTCGGCTGCGAGGTCGCCATGCTCTCTTCTAACGACGAGCGGCTCGCCCTGATAGCAAGCCACGGGATCAAGCCGATTGACCGGCGGCAGTTTCCTAACCTCTATTTTGATGAGCAGAAGTACCGCTCCGACCCGAAGTCAATGACGTCTTATCAGGAGTCCGAAGAAAGTTTCCTATCCGTCGTAAGAGAAGAGACGCGAGGCGCGGGCGTCTCAATCTTCGTCGACTATATCGGCGAGCCTGTGGTCCGCGCCACCCTCAAATCGCTTGCCCGCCAGGGCGTCCTGACGACTGCCGGGTGGAAAGGCGGCATGAAGCTGACGACGGTCCGAGCTATAGAGTGTATGGGCTGGCATACGCATGTTCATACTCACTACGCGCGGTACTCGCAAGGCGTCGCCGCCACCCGCTTCGCGGAAGAGAAAGGCTGGATGCCGCCTGTTTCCCGCCAGGCGTATGCATGGGATGAGATCCCATCGCTCGCCCGCGATTACAGGGAAGGCCGGACTGATACCTATTTCCCGATTTATCAAGTCAACCCCGTTTAATGCCCAATAGCATTAAGTTTAAGGCGGCAGCCTTAGCTTCGCCTTCTTCCACGCCAAAATTAACGCCATCGCCGTTTAAGGCCGGGGTTGACTATCCGAAATTCTTTCACCCCCCGCAAGGCTGATCGAACGCCAGGAATACGAATATATCGTCACGACGCACAATGCCTGATTGCCAATTATGAAGTCGCAACTGGGAAATAGATCGCCCCCGGCTTGGGAGCGACTCGCGATGAACTGCGCAAGAGAATTTTGGAGTTCATCGAATACTTCAACAACACGCCCGCGAAACCGTTCAAGTGGACTTGCAAGTGGCGACCGCTGACGGTTTAGCGGGGGAGCGCTTTTGAAGGGCTCCGCTAGATAAAAACTAAAAGGAGAACAATTATGAACCGAAACATTGGAATTAGACTCAGTGGAGTCATTCTGTTCGTCTTGATGAGCGCAGTCTCCGCCTTCGCGCAGGATCGCGCCGACACGCAGCACGGTGACGGAGGAGGGCGCTGCGACCTCAGAAGCCTGAGAGGATCTTATGGCTATACGATGCTCGGAGGAGTTAACGACGGCTCAGACCCTACACTTCAAACCCATGCCATCTTCGCGGGGCTTGGGAGAATTGTATTTGATGGCAGAGGCGGCCACTCGGGGGTTGAGATCGTAAACTTCGCCAGTCAATTCATAGACAGAACCTTCACGGGGACCTACACCGTGAACGCTGACTGCACGGGCATCCTGCGCCGGACAGAGATCCCGCTGTCTAACGCCGTGGTCCGCTTTGCTATCGTGGACAACGGCAAGCAGGTGGTCTTCATGCAGATAGATAACCCTGACGCCGCCATACAGGGAACGGCGGTAAAACAGTAGCCGTCTATGCCGAAACGTTGAGTCGTCTCAGCCCGTACATCACGCAACATGTCAATCGGTACGGGGAATATCGGATCGATCTGAGTCGACGAGCGCCGCCGATCAGTTATCAATTGCCGATTCTTATGTATTGAATGGTGATAAGGTGGGACGGCGATTGGCGACAAGAAACACTCCGCTTTATCGCCGTCTCCCGATTATTGGAATTTTGGCGGGATTTTGTGCGACTCGTTCTCAAGGCTCCTATAGACCGTTGCAAGGCGATTCTCAATCACTCACAAAAGTAAGCGGAGGTGATCTTTCATGCGACTTCTAAAAATGCTATTCCTCAGTTTGTTTTTGGTATCAGCTTCTCTGTTTTTGTTTCAAAGCCAAGTGGCCATCGCGCATGACCCGCCTTCAAGGATAGGCGAGCGGCCGGCGCTTGAGGAACACGTAAAACAAATCGACATTGAAGCCGGTAAGATCAGATTCGATGACCTTCTCGAAATCGGCGAGGAGATTTTCGCGGCCCGCTGGAACTTGCTCGACGGGCAGGGGCGGCCTGCGGCGACCGGGGCCGGCGCGCCAACAAAACGAAACCCACTAAGTAACATTCCTTTCATCCGCACTTCCGGCCCCGACGCGACCTCCTGCGCCGATTGCCATCATCAGCCGACGATTGGCGGGGCGGGAGGGTTTGTCGCCAACGTCTTTGTGCTCGCGCAGATCTTAGACCCGGTGACAGACTCGGTCTCGGGGGAGTTCTCCAATGAGCGAAACACACTCGGGATGAACGGCTCCGGAGCCATCGAGATGCTGGCGCGCGAGATGACGGTCGATCTTCAAGCATTGCGCCAACTCGCCATAAGTAAAGCCCGGCAATTCGGCAGAGGTCACACGGTCTCTCTAGTCACGAAGGACGTGAGTTTCGGGCAACTCACAGCGCGCCCCGACGGCTCCGTTGACACTTCCAAGGTTGAGGGGGTTGATCCCGATCTAATTATCAAGCCCTTTCACCAGAAAGGCGTGGTCAACTCGGTGCGCGTCTTCACAGTCAACGCCTACAACCATCATCACGGCATGCAGGCGATCGAGCGTTTCGGCGTCGGCCAAAAAGACAACAAGGGAAACCTCATCACAACAAATGATTTTGACGAAGACGGAGTCCCTGACGAGATGACCGTCGGCGACATCACCGCGGCGACGATCTTTCAGGCCGCGATGAATATTCCGGGTCGCGTGATTCCAAGTGACCATCAGCGACGCGCCGCCGCCCAACGAGGCGAGTCGCTCTTTGAAGACATAGGCTGCGCGGATTGTCATCGGCCTGAATTGGTTTTGGAGTCCGCCTTTTTCAGCGAGCCCAATCCCTTCAACCCGCCCGGCAATCTGCGACCGCAAGATGTGCGACGCCCCGTCGCTTTCGATTTGACCTCGGATATCCCCGGCCCGAGACTCGAACGTCGTGGAAATGGAAAACGAGGCGCCGTCGTGCGCGCTTATACCGATCTCAAACGCCACGTCATCTGCGATGACACGGACCCGTTCTTCTGCAATGAGCAAGTCATTCAGAGCGGCGTCCCGGTTGACCAATTCATCACGCGCAAACTCTGGGACGTCGGAAACACTGCGCCCTACGGACATCGAGGCGATTTGACGACGATCACGGAGGCGATCCTGCATCACGCGGGCGAAGCCAGGCCGCAGCGCGAACGTTTCGCCGCCCTTCCGAAGGCGCTGCAAAATGAAATCGTTGAATTTCTGAAGCAACTACAGGTGTTGCCGAATGGCTCGCCGCGCGAAATTATCGATCGTCAATTGAAGCGTCCGTCACGAGATCAGTGAGGTGGTTCCATCTTGAGGACACGAGTGTTGCTTATTGTTTAAGCAACACTCGTGTCCGGGTTGTGTTGCAAAAATGAATAGAGGCGTAAAAAGTCCGGGCTGCGCTCCGATTTATGCGGCAATCCCGAAGAGATTCGACACGAACTTGACCTGCTGATTTTGGCATTCTGATTTGGGTTCACCCGAGCTTTTGGCGCAAGAGGCGCGCTGTCCGGTCGTTCGTTCATTCCAACTCTACGCTGTCTTATTTTGCTCGCAAGAATTTTGAGATTGTATTCATATGGCAGTGGCAACCTTGACCATCTATTTCGATGAATTTGAGCGCCTGCCGTCGGTCACCAGAGTTTTCCCAAACCATCTCCTTTCCGGCCCCGCCTCAATCCCCGCTCCTGCTCATATCCCCAAATAGCATCCCTCAACTGGTTCCGGTGCAATTTTTCGAGGGAAGGCAGACTGAGCCTATTTCAACTATTAGGCTCCGTCGCCAGACACTTCGCCTCGACCGTATTCTCCTGGCCGCTCCAATTCGCCGCCAGCGCGTCAGCCATTTGGATCGGTCTGCCCAACACCGCGCTCCGCGCCTTCAACAATTCGTCATTGTTTTCGCCCGCGTGCCGCCGGCTGTTAGCATAGATCGCGATCTTTCGTCCTCCAGCCTCGATTACTAGCCCACTTGTCTGAGTACCCCGCCGATCTTCTTCCTTCAGATCTTTGTTCTCCTTCAGGCAGGAGTAATCCCTGTCATTCGCCAAAACTCTATCCGGCCTGTATTTTCAATCATTTCCTCCGGCCGCCCGCCTGTCCTTCGCCAAAACCTCATCTTAGACCAGCGGGATGCGCCAGCGGCAACCGATTTGTGGCGAGAGGCGCGCAGTTGTTCCGAAACGGTGGGAAATGACGAAGAAGGGGAGGTTGGGCAAGCTGCTACGGATTTTCAATCCTATCGGATCGCCATCTCGACGACTGACGGCCGGAGCGTCTGGAGAGAGAGTCAACTGAAGCCGAGTACTAATGATGCTCTCACTCTCAGTTTAAATTCCAGCCTATTGAAGCCAGTACATGCTTACGCTTGAGGGGCTCACTGCACAAAAGCGCTATGTGCTGACTGGCTGATACGCTTTCCATGTGCTCAATGAGTAAGCGTTCAGGTGTACTAACCTTACTGTTGTTCTCAGAATCTGTAGCCCGCCCAAGCATATACCCCAATAAATTTCTCAACATCTGATGAAATAGTTTCGACTCTGGCGGTACTTTGCAATTGGCAGAAAGCTTTTCACTCTCGAAAAATTGCACCATGACCAGATCTACCTGCGCCAATCAAAACTATGTCGTTAATGGTTTGGCCTCGTTCACAGGCAAGATGCTTTCCATCGCGTGACCATGCGTAGCGGAAGATCCGATCGGTGGTGAAGTTGGTCAATTGTCTTGGCTGGCCGCCGTCAATCGATTGGCTCCAGATGTTAGAAACGCCATCACGAGTGACGATGTAAGTCAGCGCACGGCTGTCCGGCGACCAGCAGAGGACGTTGGATTCAGGAAATGGTATTCCCTCAATAACTCTCGGCTCGCCCCCGGCGAAAGGCAAGAGGGCAACCCGGTTTCCGTTTCCTTTTTCATCTTGATAAAGGCACGCAATCCACTTTCCGTCAGGCGAAACGATGGGTCGCTCGGTCAACTTCTGAGTCAGTTGCGTCGGCTCGCCGCCCTCGATCGACGCTTTCCACAGCGCCTGCTGACCGCTATTCCAAGACGAATAGATTACCCATCGCCCATCAGGCGAGAGGCTAGGAAAAGAGTCGCCTTTACCCCGCGTCAGCTGCTTCGGGTTGCTGCCGTCAATATTCATTCGCCAGATATTGCTATGCCCGCTTCGGGTTGACATGAAGACGATGTAACGGCCGTCAGCAGAGACTGTCGGCATCATATCCGTTAGCGCTTCCCGCGTCAGTTGTCTTGGCTGTTGGCTATCTGCGGTGGCCATCCAGAGATCGAGATTGCCGCTCGCATGCGAGGCGTAAATCAGCCGTCCGTCCGGCGTCCAATCCAGTCCGAACTGCTCGCTGAAATTGTCACCGAAGCCGGATTGAAGCTGCGCCGCCCCGCTGAGATCAAAGCCCGTGCCGTTGGCGGGTATAACCCAGAGGCTCGAGACGCGATCTATCCGGCGCGTTATCAGCATGCTGGAATCCGCCGAGAGGCTGGCGCTTATGTAAGTCGTCAGATCGGTGGTGATTTGCCGCTCCTCCCCTTTCGGATAAGTCAACAACCAGAGCGGATCGGCGAAGACTGCCGAAGATAGCCGCCATGCATTGAAGACGACCCCACTGCCGTCGCTGAGCCATGCGACCTGGCCGATGAATGTCCAGGTCTGATCGCCGATCGGCGTCGCCGATCCGTCAACCACACTCACAGCCAACACCTGCGCCGTTGACGCCAGGTCCTCCATTGAGTTTGCCCCACAAGCAATCACAGTCCCATCAGGCGACCACGAGGGCCCCAGCAGCGAGAGCGCCTTTGGTCTTTTGCGCGTCAACAGTCTTCGTTCATCCGAACCGTTGAGCCTGATGGTGATCAACGACATTTCTCCTGACGCCGGATACTTACGCACAAAAGCCAGGGACTGACCGTCAGGTGAAAAGGTGACGGGGCTGTCCACGCCCGACAGCGCCTGTTTTGGGGCGCCGCCCAACAGTGGAACCTGGTAGAGTTGGCTAACCTGTTCGCCCGTCGCTCGCGCGACGTAGTAGATGAAATTGTCGTCGGGCGCAAACGTCACGCCGCTGAAGACGACTTCCGCCGGCGCGACAATCTGCGCTTGACTCGCCGCGGCGGTTTGCTTGACCCACAAGCTTTGCCTGTCGCCTTCCTGCATCACATAAGCGACATACCTTCCGTCACGTGACACCGCGGGATGGAGAGCATTGCCGGAAGTCGTCAGCTTCGCCTGGTTGATCGGCCGGGAGAACTTCTCGGCGTGATCATTGGCAGGGCGGTAGATAACGAAGATCGCCAATAGCGCAATAGCGAGACCGGCCAAGACTAGCGCCGCCGACTTCATCGCCCCCCTCAGATTTAGCGTTGCCGTTTTCACTACCATGTCTGGGTGAATCTCTTCCGCGCCGGGCGAGGCCGAAGCCACAGAATCTGCCATCTCTGATTGCGCGACGCCGCTGGCGGCGATCACGCTATGAGCAGAGACGCTCCCGTTGGACGAGATGAAAACGGGGCTCCCAAGGCCGTTGCCTGTCTCGACAGTTTCCGCAACTTGCGCCTCACGCCTGACAATCTGCACCTCGGAGACAAATCGATAGCCGCGTCGGGGAATCGTCTCGATGTGTTCGCCATCGCCGAGCGCCCGCCTGATTTGTGAAATGTTGTGAGTCAGATTGCTCTCTTCCACAAAGACATCCGGCCAGATCGCCTGCATCAACTCATCTTTCCCCAGGATGCGTCCGCGGTTTTCGATCAACACCAGGAGCGTATCAAAAACCTTCGGCGAGAGAGGCACTACTCGCCCGTCACGTATCAATACATGTTCGCTCACATCCAGGCAGAACTGGCCAAATTTATATAACTGGTTGATTGGTGGCTGCATATTGTCGGCTGCACACACGCAAGAAAGACTCCTAACAAGTCGTTAGCAATTCGCTCGGAACTCACACATCTTTTTTTTAGATTTTGTACAGGACATCTAGGTTCGTATACAACTAGATAGTTCGGTGTAGCCGCAAGGTGCGGAGGGGGAGACAAGCTGATTACATCACTCACTCTAATGCTTGCTGTTACAGATTTAGTCCCGGCGATCCGAGCCGTGTCACGATTCTTGAAAAGATAATGCTATCGGAATTGCAGTGCCAGGGCAACGAGACGCCAATAGGATTCGCATTCAGTCTCTCGACTTTGACTGAGTGTCTGAAATTCCCCGAAAAACTGCAGGGCCGTTTGACCCGACCGCAGCAAGAACCGATGGATCGCGGATCAGGGCTGCCCCTTATTATACCGAGTGCATCACGCTGTAAGGCCTACTAAATGTTGGGCAAAATGAAACTACTCGGCATAATAATGTACTCGGCATAATTAGCATCATGCCGAGCCTCGGCATAAGTATGAATCGTTGCCATACATCCTTTTCAAGCCTGGGTATCCGGTCTCGTGAATGCTCGGCATCCGCAATTGTCCTCCATAAGTTGGGACTGGGAATAATGGATGACCGATTATAGTGACGAATATGGGAGTCCATTCGGTAGAATCAATGCCGACTATCGGCAAAGATTATATTTTGGCGGATTTTGTGGTTCTTGCGTGAAGTTGGTGATATTGGGACCAGCGCCTGCTTGATTATAGGAGCGGCGAAAATTATCTTCTATATAGCAGTATCTTCTCACCTCCGCCAACCCCTTCACCAACTTCCAGTAAGAACCGAGTTTGTATGAATCGTTCTCGAGGCTCTAAGGGGGCTGCAACTTACCCGCCTTCGGTAAAAATATTTCGATAGGAGGTAATTTTCGCGAAATTTTGTTTCACTGTTTAGCACTATCTATTGAAGTTCAGCTTCAGAAGTTATGCCCGCAGTGTTCAATGTAATAGGCGGGTTTGCTCCGTATCAGGCCACAGAACGGCTTGGGTATCATTCAGGCTCAATCCTATTTTTGCAAGGAGAAAAGATATATATAAAGAAGACTTCGTTGTCAAAGCTTGTGGGCGCGTTATTGATTGTGGTCGGGGCCTTTTTACTCTATCAACTTTGGGCGCCAAAGCAGGATCCTTGGCTTGCCGTCCTGATGGCGTCGCCTGCAGCCCCGGCGATTTTATCTCGTGTTGTGGTGTTTGCTCAAAATGGATCTGCAGAATAATTTTGGAATAACCTGCCGCAGTATTTATAAGGAGAAGTTCAACTCGAACGGTATTAGGCAGGATCTAAGTTCGTCGATCCGTCTTGGTCGCGATCCAGGTCCTTCGCAGTTGATGTCAAATCCACAACGAAGCGGCAAGAGTTCATGAAACCATCTTTAAGTTCCATAGCCGCTACGAACTTGCTAATGACTGTCGTAGTGGGCCTCTCCCCCTCAACCGAGGCTTGCTCTCGTTATTGAACGCCCGCCGAGTGGTTCCATCCAAGAGTGTATACTCTCGACCAGACGGGCGTCGAGCAACCACATCGTCCAGCGAATCTGGCCTTCTGGAGCATCGCCGCGAGCTTTGGCAATTAAGTGGGCCTTCTCTTTAACATCAAACTTGGACATCTTGCCGGAGCGAGACCGCTCATTGAAGGCTTCAGGGCCCCGCTCAACAAATCACTCCCCCACGCGTTCGACCATCGCCAGGTCGACGCCGAATGCCATAGTGAAGTTATGACTGATCGAAACCAACCTGATTCAACTTTAAATGGAACAAACCAGCATTTCACCTCCCTAAGCTTGGCTAAATTCCTGGCATTTTGCATATCATTCAGCTCATTGGCCGTGGCTCTCTCGGAGAACGCCTTGGGTCACGCACTCGGGAGGCTTGTCCAACAGTCAACTCAAGCGCCGCGTGGCGCCGGCGCCAAAGCCGATGACGAGAAGGAGTCGCGTCTGCTTGAGCCCGGCAAACCCATTAAGCGCGAATTGGCAGTCGCCAATAGCCATATTTATCAGATCAGGTTGAGCGCGGGTCAATTCCTTAAGGTGATCGCCGAGCAGCAAGGCATCAATGTAGTGGCGCAGGTGTCAGGACCGGATGGAAAGCAAATCCTGGAGTTCGATTCCGAAAGCAGGTCACAAGGGCGGGAAGAAGTATCATTGGTAGCCGAAGCGACGGGCGTCTTCCTGTTGATTGTGCGCCCCAAACAGAATGGAACACCCGCCGGAAGCTATGAGATTCGGATCGGGGAGTTGCGCGCCGCGACAGACGTTGACCGCGCTTTGCATGACGCGCGCAAGCAGTTTGAGGAGTCTCTCAGACTGCAACGCGCCGGCAAGAATGGAGAAGCGCTCCCGCTAGCTGAACACGCGTTGGAGATTCGTGAAAGACTCTTGGGGACTGAACACCGTGATGTCGCTGCCACAATCGATAACCTGGCCGACATTTACACTGGCAGAGGCGAGTATGTTAAGGCGGAGCCGCTCTATAGGCGCGCGCTGGCCATCCGAGAGAATGCGCTGGGCAAAGATCATCCGGATACCGCCGAAAGCCTCAACAGCCTGGCGGAACTCTACTACTACCAGGGGAAGTATGGGGAGGTCGAACCGCTATTCAAGCGCGCTATCGACATCCGAGAGAAGGCGCTGGGCGAAGATCATCCGGCCACCGCCGAAAGCCTCTGCAACCTGGGGGTACTCTTTCGGGTACAGGGGAAGTATAGGGAGGCAGAACCGCTCTTCAAGCGCGCTCTCGACATCCGAGAGAAGGCGCTGGGCGAAGACCATCCGGCCACCGCCGAAAGCCTCGGCAATCTGGGGGTACTCTATCGGGTACAGGGGAAGTATAGGGAGGCAGAAACGCTATACAAGCGCGCTCTCGACATCCGAGAGAAGGCGCTGGGCGAAGATCATCCGGCCACCGCCGAAAGCCTCAACAGCCTGGGGGCGCTCTATCATCACCAAGGGAAGTATAGGGAGGCAGAAACGCTATACAAGCGCGCTCTCGACGTCCGTGAGAAGGCGCTGGGCGAAGACCATCGGGCCACCGCCAACAGCCTCAACAACCTGGCGCTGCTTTACGCCTCGCAGGGGAGGTATGGAGAGGCAGAACCGCTATACAAGCGCGCTCTCGACGTCCGTGAGAAGGCGCTGGGCAAAGAGCATCTGTACACGGCCGATAGTCTCGACGATCTGGCGAAACTCTACTACTACAGGGGGAAGTACAGGGAGGCAGAACCGCTCTTCAAGCGCGCCCTCGACATCCGTGAGAAGGCGCTGGGCGAAGACCATCCGGACACCGCCAGCAGCCTCAACAACCTGGCGGTACTTTACGCCTCGCAGGGGAAGTACGTGGAGGCAGAACCGCTATACAAGCGCGCTCTCGACATTTGTGAGAAGGCGCTGGGCGGCGAGACTCCGGAAACTGCCCACAGCCTCAATAATCTGGCGGAACTCTACTACTACCAGGGGAAGTACGCGGAGGCCGAACCACTCTACAAGCGAGCTCTCGACATTCGCGAGAAGGCGCTGGGCAATGATCATCTGGACACCGCCAGCAGCCTCAACGACCTGGCCGCGCTTTACACGGCAAAAGGCGATCTCGCTCAGGCCGTTACAGTTCAGGCACGCGCTAATTCCATCAGCGAACGCAACCTCGTGAGCAATCTCGCCGGAGGCTCTGAACGCCAGAAACTCGCTTATCTCGCCCTCTTCTCGAAACAGACCGATTTCACCCTCTCGCTTCATAGCCGAGCAGTCCCCCATGACCCTCAGGCGCTCGACCTGGCTTTCACTACTCTGCTCCGCCGGAAGGGGCGCGGACTCGATGTGATGGTCGACACGATCGCCGTCTTGCGACGGCGTGCGGCGCCCGAGGACCAGGCGCTCTTTGACCAACTTGCCGAGGCACGCTCACAGTTAGCCGCGCTCACGCTCAGAGGGTTGGGGAGGGATAAACCTGAGACCTACCGGGCGCGACTGAAATCGCTCGAAGGCAAAGTTGAGGAATTGGAATCGGCCCTGAGCGCCAGCCACCCCGAGTTTCGCGCGCAAATGCAACCGATCACGCTGGCCGCCGTCCAGGCGGCTCTCCCCGCCGCCGGCGCCCTGGTCGACTTTGCCGTCTACACGCCGCGGGATCCGCGGAACAATAAGAGCAAGGCGCCGCCGCATTACCTCGCCTACCTGCTGGCTGCGCAAGGTCGGCCGAAATGGACAGAACTCGGCGAAGCCGCGCCGATCGATCGCGCAATAACTTCATGGCTACAAGCGCTGCGCGACCCTAGTCGGACGGACGTCAAGCGGCTGGCGCGCGCGGTGGATGAGAAAGTGATGCGACCAGTACTGGCATTAGCGCAGCCGGGGTTTGACGCCCCCCGCCGCCTGCTGATAGCGCCCGATGGCATGCTCAATCTCGTTCCTTTTGCCGCCCTCGTTGACCGGCAGGGCCGCTACCGGATCGAACGTTACTCGATCAGCTATCTGACGAGTGGACGTGACTTGCTGAGGCTGCGCACATCACTGCTGAGCAAGAATCCTC
>Ga0075421_100005084_pt1 | contig 15877 bp, 9 predicted proteins | sample SoiMetdeltSBSDD5_FD_75292 | JGI IMG/M metagenome (GOLD analysis project Ga0075421, IMG submission 75292) | Bulk soil microbial communities from a Populus tree surrounding site in Tennessee, USA - Soil MetaG P. deltoides SBSDD5 | ecosystem: Environmental > Terrestrial > Soil > Tree plantation...
GGAGTAGCGGGGTGAGTAGTAGCAACGCTTAGCCGTTGCTGCAAGTGTTACGGCCGGACTGCAACGACGCGAAAACCGATGTGATCGGAGCGGCGCTCCGGCTCGTAGCGCAGTCGGCAGGCTGATCGGCAGGTCCAGCCATCTTCGACAAACGCGCCGCCCCGGCGTACGCGCGAATGCGTGCCGTCACGATTCATCGTCCCTTTCACTGACGACAGATCAGGGTCAACGCCGCCCGGCGCCTGCGTGTGATACCAATCCCGGCACAATTCCCAGACATTTCCGTGCATATCGTAGAGTCCCCAGGCATTTGGTGAATAACTACCAACCCTGGATGCTTGCTTGAGCGGCGGAACCTCTTCGGCTCCGTTGTATGGCTTTTGCTGAAAGTTCGCCTGCTTATTGCTCAGCTTGTCGCCAAAAGCCGTAGCGGTCGTCGTTCCCGCGCGACAGGCGTATTCCCATTGCGCTTCGGTCGGAAGTCGAAACTCCCAGCCTGCTGGTAACTCGCTGGACGCATGCGCCTCCGCGGTCAGCTTGCGGCAAAATTCTTCGGCTTCGATGTAGCTGACCCAGTACACCGGGAAATCCTCGCCGGCGCCTTTGTTAAGTTGACCGTGAACCTCGCCGCTCAACCGCTGCCACTCCTCTTGCGTGATTTCGTATTTGCCCATCCAGAACCCTTTGGTCAGCGTCACGTCAACTTGCGTCTCATCATAACGACGCTCGATTTCATTCGGCGGGCTGCCCATGCGAAAGCGCCCCGGCGGACACCAGACGAGTTTGATGCGGCCAATCGTGCGCTCATCCCCGGCTTTCGCGCCGGAAAAGGGTTTGGCGCCGGACTGCGGCTGAGACTGTGTTTGCAGCGGAAAGTAAAAACTGCCCCCTGCGATTAGCGGCAGCAAAGCCAAGATTATTTGGTGAACTATTGTTGCGGTAATGGGCATGCTAGATGTCAACGATTCGATTTAAGTGGAGTGTATGAAAAGATGGTGAGACGGAATTTTTCGAAAGTCAGTGAGTAGCATCAGGGTGAAGATCTTGCAAAGTGCAAGCGTCTAAATGTCGGATTTTCGCTACGCACAAGATGATCTCAGGCGGTTATCTGTTCGATTGGTCCGTGTCCTTCTTCGACCAGGTGGAAAGTTCGTCCGAGTGCTCGGAACTTCATCTTCTGATGATCGAGGCCCAGTTGCTTGAGAATCGTCGCGTGAAGGTCGCTGTAATAGTGCGGGTTCTCTACGGCCTTGTATCCGAACTCATCTGTTGCGCCATGTACTGTCCCGCCTTTGATTCCCCCGCCGGCAAACCATGAGGAATAGCCCTTCGGGTTGTGGTCGCGCCCGGTCGTATTTTGCGACCAAGGGCTGCGGCCGAACTCGCTTGTAAAGACCACCATCGTGCGCTGCAACATTCCGCGCTGTTTCAAATCTTGGATCAAGCCTGCGATCGGCTTATCTACTGCGCGGCAGAGCGGTTCGTGGGATTTCATATCGCCATGGGCGTCCCAACTGCCGTTGCCTCCGCCGGCGTGGCAAAGCTGGACGAAGCGGACGCCGTTTTCGACCAGGCGTCGAGCCATCAACAATTGACGGCCGAAATCATCGGTCGGCTTCTCGCCAATGCCGTACAGATCGAGGATGTGTTTCGGTTCTTTCGAGATGTCGACGACGCCTGGCGCGCTCAGCTGCATACGGCCGGCAAGTTCATACGAGTCGATACGCGCTGCGATATCGGTATTGAGCGCATGCCGCTCACGGAATTCCTGGTTCAAGCGCATCAGAGTCTCCATTTGCTTATCGCGCTCAGCGGAGCTGCCGCCAGCTGGCGGATTCAAATTGGGAATGGGGACGGCGCCTGCCTGAAACGGAGTGGCCGCATAGGCTGCGCCAAGGTAGCCGCCCGTCAATTGAACGGGCGAAGATGGGCGTCCGATATTGACGAAAGTCGGCAGATTTTTGTTGCCCGAGCCCAGCGCGTAAGAAACCCAACTGCCGAAGGAGGGGTTGTCGAAGGCGCGGCCGCGATGGCCGGTCTGCGTTTCGATGACAGCCGGAAAGTGATTGCCCTCCTGGCACCACATCGATCGGACAACGGCAATCTCGTCGATCACGCCGCCGACGTGGGGAAACCAGTCCGATACGGGAGTGCCTGACTGACCGTAGTTCTTGAAGGCGCGCAAGCAGGGAATGACCGGACGCTTCATCTCCGCGACGTTGTCGCCGAAGCCGATAACGTCGATCAATTTGCCGGCGTATTTGTTGCCTTTGGGATCGAAGGTATCGATATGGCTCACGCCGCCGCACATGAAAAGGAAAATAACCGCATCCGCTTTTTTATAGCCCGGCAAACTCGCGTTGAGCTTTCCCTCTTCGGTCCAGAGCGAGCCGATTGCGCCGCCAACTAGAGCTCCCATCGATTGATGCAACATATGGCGGCGCGAAATTTTGCCGCACGGATAAGGATTTTGATCAGACATAACTATTGGATATAAATAAACTCGTCTAAATTGAAGATTACCCAGGCCAGGTCCTTGAGACGATTTGGATCGGAAGCGACAAATTTCAGCGCGTTCTCCTTTTCAACGGTGGAAGGAGGCCGGCTGAGCGCGATGCGATAAGCGAGATCTACGGCTTTATCCAGATCGCCCGCGCTCTCTTTCTTGAGACGATCGGCGAACATCGTTGACGCCTTTTCGATCTCCGGACTGTTCATCATAAACAGTCCCTGCGGCGCGGTGACGGTTTGGGCGCGCATCGGGCATGGAGCGCGCCCGTCATCGACGTCAAAAGATTGTAGGAAGTTTGGCGTTACCTCGCGACTGGTGGAGAAGCCTCGGACGATGTATGCGCCGCGCCGATTCATTTTTCCGTCAGACATGGCCGGTCCCCCACGACCGCGTGGACCGGGTCGGGATTGAATATCGAACGATGGTCCGCCCAAAGTCGTATCGAGGGCGCCAGCGGCGCTGAGAATCGAATCCCAGACCGGCTCGGCTTCGAGTCGTTTCAGGCGGAAGGCCCAGAGGAAGCGACCCAAGGGATCGGCTTCCATATTCTTCTTGACTACATCTCTGTCGCCGAAACTCGCCAGGCGATAGACGTTTGAAGTCATGATCAGTTTATGCATCGCTTTCTGGCTGTAGCCGCGTTCGATGAACTCGGCCGCCAGCCAGTCGAGCAGCGGCTGACTCACAGGCTTGCCGCCCAGAAAACCAAAATCGCTCGAGGACTTCTGCAATCCCTCGCCGAAATGCCATTGCCAAAGTCGATTCACAGCCACTCGGGCAAAGAGCGGGTCATCCTTGCTGGTGAGCCAGTCGGAGAACGCTTCTACCCGGCCTTCGCGGAAATCTTTCTCGCCGTTGTAAAAGGGCCAGCCGGGCTCGACGGGATGATTTTTCTCCGGCCGCTCCGGATCACCGCTGGTGAGGATGTAGCTCGGCTCACGTTCCAGTCCGTGATCGACCTCCACGGTCCAGAACGCCGGCAATTCCCTGATCCGTTTCTCGCCCAGCTTGTTCAACTGGCCGCGGAGATCTTTGTAGGCCTTCTTGTCCTCCTCCGTCATGATCTCTTCGATCTTTTCGGTATCGATGCGGATAACCGGGAAGTAATCGTCGGCGAGCTTTTGTTCAGCCGGTGTGCGCTTCTTTTCCGCTTTGTTGATGATGACCTGAATGTCAGGAGGCAGCATCGCGACACGATCGGCGTAAAGCTTGGAACGATACGGTTCGATCAGGGTCTCGATCTGCTTTTCGACGGGAGCTCGTAATTGATCGTACTCTCCGATCTTTTTGCCGTACTCGACCATCTCGGCCGGCGTCGCCAGGACCTGCTTCTTGATGACCAGCGGATCGAAGAGCGCCTTCATCGCATAGAAGTCCTTCTGACGAATCGGATCGAACAAGTGATCGTGGCACTTGGCGCAGCCGACAGTCATCCCCATAAAAGCCGTCGAGACGGTTTCGACCGCTGCGATCTGTAACTCGCCCAGATCCTTGCTGTCCCGATTGACTGCTCCGCGCGCTAGAAAGCCCAGAGCGAACATATCGTCGGGGCGTCGTTCGAGCGGAGTCCGGCGGCCAACGGCCTGCATGACAGTACGTTCGGTCGTGCGGTAGCCGGTCAGTTGGGCGCGAACAAACTGGTCGTAGGGTAGATCAGAGTTGATGGCGTTAATTACCCAGTCACGCCAAAAATGAATCCCGGGCGCCGCGTACATGCGCTCTTCCGCATCGGCGTAGCGCAGCACATCGAGCCAGTGACGGCCATAGCGGACGCCATATTGATCGCTGGCCAACAAACGATCGATCAGCTTTTCATATGCGCCCGGTGATTTGTCGTTGAGATAAGCATCCTGTTCGGCCGGCGTCGGCGGAATCCCAATCAAGTCCATATAGACGCGGCGCAGCAAGTCGCGCTGGTCGGCCTGGCCGACCGGCGTCACCTTCTTTTCCGCATACAGCGCGTGAACGAAAGCGTCGATCGGATTCTCGCTGCCGGCTGGCGCCGCCGGTACGGCCGGTCGTTTCAGCGGCTGCAGAGACCAAAGCTCAGGGAAGTCCTCGATCGACGGCGCCACCGGCATCTTGGGCTTTTTAACAGCGGGGTCCTGAACCGCCTTCACTGAAATAGCCCTGACCGCGGACTTCGAGGCGGCGGCGACTACCTGTTTCTTCTGATGGTCGGCGGCGTAGAAAATAAAACCGCCGGCCGCGAGCGCAACGATCAGGGCTTTTGGATTAAAGCGCATCGAGAGAACTCCAAATTCGGGTTTCGAGAAAGCGAGATTTGTCGATGAAATTACAACTGCAATGACGATGCGGATTCGCGTCCGATTGCGCAATTCTTCAAATCTCTTTCTGAACGAACCTTATTTACTACGGTACAGTACCGCGCGCGTAAGCAAGCGGTTGTCTTATGAGCCAGGCCGCTTGCTTACGCGCGCGGTACTGTATCGACACCCTGTGTTCCGGTTTAACGCCAAATAACTTCGTTAACGCAGTACTTTTTCTTATTCTATAAAAATAAGTGGACGAGCGTGATGTTTACGAGCTACTGATCAATTACTGCGGCGGCGACCATCTCAAGGACTCGCCGGACGCCGTCATCCGTCCCGATTGGTCCATCATTGAACTGGCTGCGCAGCGCAGGCTTCCATCCATCGCGCGATCCATCGTATGGATAATTCTGTTTGAGACCGGTCCGCTCCGGATTGTATTGCCCGTCGTCGCCAGCCATCTTGTAGATTATCAAGTCGAGCGAAGGAACAACGATCACGCCGTAACCACCTCCACCGGACTTGAAGAACGCGTCTTTGGGAGCGCCGGCGACGTGGCCATCGGCGTTGTTCTCCCACATCAAACTCATCGGCGCATGGGTATTCCACCTGGTCGGTTTGCCGCACAATTCAATGTAGTCGGCCGGAATTACCTGTTCTTTCCCCCAACGGCCTTTCTTCAAAATGGCGTAGAGAAATCGCAGATGGTCGGTCGATCGCAGCGCGATGTCAGCGCCGCCCGGCGTATGGGGAAGGACGTTTTCACCGCGGCGCATCGCCCAGGCCCACTGGCCCCAGCCGAGCGGTTTCGCCAAACGAAGATCGATGTACTGATGCAACTCCATGCCGGTGAGATTTCGCAGGACGATGGACGCGATATGCGGAGAAGCGGAAGCGTACGAATATCCCTCTCCCGGTTTGGTCCAGAGCGGCGTCCGCAGCGCCTGCAGGTCCTGGCCGAGCGGCGTCGCGGGCCTCGGAATTGGAGAAAGTTTGACGGACGGGACGCCGTTCACAAACCCCGGGTTGCTGCCTTCACCGTGCAAACCTCCGGACATAGAAAGTAACTGTCCGAGGGTGATATCGGCCTTCGCCGGATCGTCCAGCGGCATGGCGTCCGGCAGATACTTCTCGTTGAAGACTTTGGTATCGAGCCCTTCCGGAATTTGAGCTTTCTTCTCGGCCAGCATAATGCCGCAGGCAATGCTGGTGTACGCCTTACCCACAGATGCCGTAGCAGGAATGGCTTCGCGGGCGCCTCGACCGTAATAACGCTCATAGACCAGCCAACCGCGGCGCGCCACCAGCAAACCGCCATGCTGGCTGCTGCGAGAGGCGTACTCGAAGGCCTGATCGAGCTTTTTCAAATCCATCCCAGCAGTTTTTCGAATCGAAGAGGCGTCTTTGAGCGTACGCCAGCCGCCGGCGTTGTCGGGTTTTGGAAAGTAATCTTCAGCCGGCGCAACGGCCGCAGCCAGCGCCGAAAAAGCCAGTAAAAATAAAGGCAGGTAGCGGGTAGTCATACTCCGGACATTTCGAAAGAGGATCGCGAAACACGCGATTCGCGCGTTTCATTTATAGCGATTTCGGTTTGAGCGCTCAGCCGCTCCCTCACGGTCGCGGTACTGTACCGCGCGCGTAAGCAAGCGGTCCCTGAACACCCGATTCGAAACCGATTTATTTCGCGCGTTTCGCGATCTGACCTCATCGATCTCCTAAAAACTCACACGCAAACTGAATTGCAGGTTGCGCGGCAGGTTCGACTGCGGGTTCGAGAAGGTTCCAAAATTCGCAGTGTTGATTGCCGTTTGAAGGCCGCCCATCAAGTGACGGTTGGCGACGTTAAAAGCCGAAGCGCGAAATTCGATGATGTTATTCTCGCTCTGGCCGAAACGGATGTTCTTACTTGCGGCGACGTCCTCGCCGTATTGATTCGGCTGGTAAAGAGTCGGAATCCTCGCCGGCACGTTGCCGTAGGTGAAATTCGCCGGCTGCACAAAAGCGGCTCGGTTCAAATACGGGCTGTTCGGATTCGTCGGGTCGTAGTCGGGGTTTTTGAGTGGCTGGCCCGGTACGAAGCTGCAACGCGCATCGCCCCCGCCGGCCAGCACTTGACTGCAACCGCCGACGCTGATGGGCGCGCCGCTCTGGTAACGATGGACCGCCGAAATGCTCCAGCCGCCGATAATGGCGTCGATCGCCGGGTGCATATTGGCGCCGAAGGCCCTGCCTCTGCCGATCGGCAAATCATACACATAACCCATCGTGAAGACGTGGGGGCGATTGAAGTCCGCGACGACCTTTTCGGTTAAGGCCGCGTAGATGTTCTGGCCATTCTGGCTGACCAGAGTCTTTGAGAACGTGTAGGAACTCATCAGCCAGAGGCCCTTCGAATAACGTTTCTGCAAGCTCAGTTCCAGCCCGTTGTAAGCGCTATGACCGGACTGCGTCGCCACCGCGCCGAAGCCACTGTACTGTGGAAAAGGGCGAAGCGCCTGCTGTAGCGGCAGATTCTGCGGGAAATTGGCGTAAGGCAGCTTGAATCCCGCCGCCACTACTGTCGGATTGTTGATAACGGCGCTGACGGGACTTGTGAGCAGCGAACCGTAGATGGCGAAATACTTCGGGTCGAGCTGGTTCAGGTTCAGGCCGCTTTGGAAAATCTTGACTCCATAGTTGGCGTGAAAACTGGCGCGCAACAGAGAGGTCGGAGTCAGGCTGTGCTCCACCGTCAGGTTATAGTCGGTATAGTAGCCTGGTTTTCCGGATTCAGCCGTCTTGTAGGTTACGCTGCCGTTGACTCCCAGACCCGGATTCAACTGGGGCGGGCGCTGGCTTTCGACCAACGCGCGGAAATCGTTCAGACCGTTTCTCTGGGTGAAGGCGATGCCGTTCGACAGGTTGTTCGCGATCGAGCTGAAACCGCCGCCGAAACCTTGAATGCCGGTGTCGGCGTTGTTGTCCTCGCGGATGATGTCCCACATCATCGCGCCGCCGCCGCGGATCACTGTCTTATCAGTCAACTGATAAGCAAAGCCCAGCCGTGGGGCGAAGCCGTTTTTGCGAATATCGACGAGGATCGGGTTGTCCTCGTTCGCGAATTCCAACGCGCCCAGAATGCCGCCAGCGGCCGGATTCGGGATCTGCGGATTGAAGTTGCTGTTCTGCAGACGCTTTTCGCGACGCGGAACGCTCAGGTCGTAGCGCAGACCCGCGTTGATGGTGAGCTTGCTCGAAAGTTTGAAGTCGTCCTGAACGTATCCCGCATAGTACTTGTAACGGAAGTCGATGTCGGCGCCGAAATTGAATGAGCCGCCGCTCGGAAGGCCGAGCAGGAAAGCGGCGTACGCGATGCCGGTCTGACCGCCCACGCTGGGATTTCCGGTCGCCATGGCGCTGTAGCTCAAAGAGCCGGCGCAGTTGTTGCAATCGATGCGTCGATAACTCACATCCATATAGCTGAAGCCGAATTTGAGGTTATGACGCCCTTTGACCCACGACAGGCTGTCGCTGAAATTGATCGTCCGTCCGGGCGACTCAGTAAAGACGTGGCCGCCGTAATTCCCGAACTCTGTGTTGTACTTGGTGTAGTTCGGGGCTTTCTCTCCGCCTGAGCCTGACACGCCCGGCAGCAATGTGGCCTGGCGGTAACCATCACTCAGCCCCAGATTCGGTCCTTCCCCAAGCTTTCGCTGGTTAATCGCGAAGGTGGCGTGGTTCAGAACGTTCGGACTGATGATGTAGTCGCCGTTGAAGCGCCAGTACCGGACGTGCCCGAACTCCTGGAACGCCTCGGCCAGCGGGCCGGGGATCGGTCCTTGGAGCGGATAGCTATCGAAATATTGGCGGCTGAACATGCCGGCCACGTTGAGCTTTTCCGTGACCTTGTGATCGAGCTTGATGGAGTAGACGCCTTGCCACGCGCCCGGCGTGCGCGAGCCGTTGTTGCGCTCGCGGGTGTTGTTGAACACGACGTCTGGATTATCAGGCATCGGCAGTTCTGCGAAGATCGCCTTCGCGACGGGACTGATGCGTTCCGGACAGATGACGTTCAAAACTCCATTGCACTGCAGACGCGGCCGATTGGCGGCGTTGGCGATGATATTGCCGTTGGCGTCGAGCGGATCGTAGAGAGGAACCATCTGCCCCGCGGCGTTGGTGTAACGGCGGAAGTCGCCGTTGCGGAAATCGGCGATGGGCAGCGAAACCAAACCCGTGCTGTTGAGGTTCTTGGCGCGTGAACGTTCGCCGGCGAAAAAGAAGAAGGTCCTGTTACGGCCGTCGTAGCCGACCGGTCCGAAGACGCTCTTCGGGAGATAGATCGGGCCGCCGATGTTAGCGGCTTCAACGTGTTGGCGTTGTATAGACTGGCCCCTCGAACCCCAGAAGAAGCCCTTGGCGTTGAGGTTTTCGTGACGCAATTGGCCCATGATCGAGCCGTGCAGTTCGTTGGTCCCGGATTTTGTAGTGTAATTGAGCACACCGTTGGATGAGCGGCCGAACTCAGCGGAGTAGGCCGAGGTTTGCACCTTGAACTCCTCCACGGCCTCGGCGCTGACCACGCGCATCTGCGGGTCATTGCGACGTTCGCTCATCGATTCGCCGCCGTCGACCAGAAGGCTGGCGCCATTGGCCTGTCCGCCCGCGATGCGCGGCGCGCCGCCCACGGTATCGGGGTCGTTCTGCAGGTTCATCGTGACGCCGGGTGAAAGACTCGTAAACGCCAGGTTGCTGCGCAGTCCGCCGTTGATAAACAACGGCAATTGTTGGATGGCTTTGTTGTCCACCACGGTACCCAGATCGCTGCGATCGGTCTGCAGGAGCGGGACTGATGATTCGATCTGAACTGTTTCCGCCAGCGTCCCCAACTCCATTTTGACGTCGAGGCGCGTCGTCGTGTTTACCTGGACCAGGACATTGGTGGCTTGCGCTTTGCGAAATCCCGTTTTCTCCGTCGTGACCACATATCGACCGGCGGTTAGCGAGAGGAAGGTATATGCGCCTTCTGAATTGGTCTCAGTCGTATTGATCTGGCCGGTAGCCGGGTGAGTCAAGGTGACCTTTGCGCCGGGAACGATGGCCCCGGAATCGTCGACGACCTGTCCGGTGATGGTTCCGCGGTCCTGCGCAATTGCCGAGGTTCCGGGCATTAACAGCAGAAACATAAGAACAACAAGGTTTCTTAAGTTCACGGTTATCTCCTATTGCTTGCTATGGCTTTCATTTGGTCCGGTCGCTAAAGATTTACGCGCGTACCGCTTGCCCGTAAGACTGAAACAGGTCCAAGTCATCGCCAACGTTGATAGAATCCCTAAGCAAAGCGTTTGGCTGTTTGATTTAGCAATGTGTTTAGTTTATTGATTGTATTAATTCTGGACCTGCGCACAATACTTCAGAGCGACCATTGCCGCATAGTTCATATGAACTATACGGCTATGATCAAATCTGGATATAGTTCATGTTAACCGAAACAATGAGGGTTTTTATCCGTTATGCTTGCCCATAGAGCGCGAGTTTCGATCTGGATTTCAGGCGCCATCCTTCTCGCAGCGCTGATTGGAGGAGCCTATTGGATCTGGTCGAGCCGTCCTCCGGCAGTTCCGACCATCGCATTTATTCCGAAGACAGAGGGAGCCATGCTTTCGGAGGTTGCGCATTTCGGCGCCAGGACGGCGGCGGAAAGCATGAAATATCGAATCTACTGGAACACGCCAACGGCGGAAAGCGATGTGGCGGGACAGGTTTCATTGATCGATAGAGTCGCCCGCGGCAAATATAAAGGGTTGATTCTGGCGCCGAACCATTCCTTCGCGATTCTGACTCCTTTGCGTCGCGCGCTCGCGGCAGGGCTGCCTGTCGTTGTCGTTTCGGCGCCGCTGGATCTCCCGACCGGCGATAAGCTCGGTTACATCATTAATGACGATGAAATGATGGGTGAACTTGCGGCCGCCGAGATCTCCAGGTTGATTAATGGCAGGGGCGAGATCGCGCTGGTCGGGCTCACCCGCGCTGCGCCAGGTGTTGCGAACAGAGCCCGCGGCGCCGAACGCTTTCTGGCGAGTCGATTCCCTGAAATTCGCGTTGTGCGCCGGGCGGGCGGCGCATACAACATTCAGTCTGCCGAGGACCAGACAAACGAGTCGATCGACTTGAATCCGGAGCTGAAAGCGATTTTGAGTCTAACCGCCGCCTCCACGCGAGGCGCTTATGCTGCTCTGAAAAGCCGTTCGCTGAAACAGCCGATTCAACTGGTCGGCTGCGAGCAAGACTCTGACTTGATCGGTTATCTCGATGCAGGAGCCATTGCGGCGATTGCGGCCGAAGACGCGTATCGCATGGGCCAGCGGGCGGTTGAATATATTTCAGGGGCCTGGTCCGGTCAGCCGATTCCCGCAATGACTGTGGTTCCACCGTTGCTGATTACGAAGCGTAATCTCAACTCCCCTGAAGTAAGTAGATTTACGAGTTTTCCGAGGTGACGCGTTTGATGAAGCGGAACTCCCGGCGCATGCTGATTATTTCTGCAATCATCCTCTCCATCCTGATAGTGGGGATTATTGGCGGAAGATATCTCCATCTAACCAGTCCCAGCTATGGTCTCCCGTATCACTCCAGGTTCACTGCGGACGAGTATGATCATTGGACAGGTTTAGGCGGAGTTTGGGAAGTCGTCGATGGCTCCATGAGAAATGATGCGAATGATCGCGGCGCCAAATTGCTGATGGGCTCACCGCACTGGAGAGATTATGTAGTGACTGCCGACGTCCAGCTGTTGGGCAAAGGGAGCGTAGGGGTCCTGGCGCGAGTGAGCGAGGCCGAGGTCGGCGAGAACTCTTTTAAAGGCTACTTTCTCGGGATCCGGACCAGCGATAACAGTCTTGTGCTGGGCGCGTTCGACTTCGCATATCACGAAGCGGCGAAAGTCACGCTGCCCAATCCGGTTCGTCCCTTTAGCTGGTATCACGTCAAACTGAAAGCTGAAGGCTGCCGGATAACCGCTTCTGCGTCAGCGGCTGGGATGGGAGAAGTTCATACCGCGACGCTGAATGATTCGGATTGTTTTCGATCCGGCCGCGTCGCCCTTCGCTCGAACGGGACAGGCGGAATCTGGCGGAATGTTTCGGTCACCCAGGTCGATTCTCCTGAAGAGGCGATTCAGCCGCTGCCTTCTCCCGAGGGCGCCGGGCTGCCACGCGCATCGCTGCAACATCCGTCGCGACGCCCAGCAACGCAACCGCAGGCGGAAGGATCATCATCCGCGCCGGCGCAGACGATCCGTTCATTACTATACTTGTCTCCACTCGGAGCGCCAGTGGCTTCGGTTCGAGGATCTGTGGTTCTCACCAGACCGGCGATCTATGTCCAGGATTCGACCGGCGGAGTCGAAGTTCAACCCGAGAGGGCCGCGCCACTCAAGATCGGCGATGAAGTAGAGGTCACTGGAGAAGTCAATCTCGATAATTTCAGCCCTGCGCTCCGAAAGGCCAGCCTTCGATTATTGAGAGAGTCGACGCCTGTTCCCCCGTCGATCATCGCCGCAAATCAAATCGCGGAGGGGTTGTACGACAACCGGTTCGTCCAGGTCGAAGGTTATCTTCAATCGGTCACCGATGAAAAAGAGAACATTCTGAAACTTGAGCTCGATGCGGGAGCTCAGACGTTTCATGCCATTCTGCCATTGGACCGCAGCCGGTCTCTCCTTCCGCATCTCGCCCGTCAGAGCCGGCTTCGTCTATGCGGCGTTTCAGTTGTGAATCCTCGATTCAATAAGACCGCCGATCCGTTCACCCTGTTAGTGCGATCTCCGCAGGATGTCGATGTCGTGGCCGGGCCCCCGTGGTGGCGAACTTCGAATCTGATCAAGGCGGCCGTGGCGGCTCTTGCCCTGATCTTTATCCTCAACTATTTGTTATTGCTGGCGAAGCACTGGCGCTATCGCGCGATCGCCGAAGAGCGCGAACGTCTCGCGAATGAAATTCACGACACGCTGGCGCAGAGCTTTGCCGGCATCGGTTTTCAGTTGCAGGCGATCAGGAACAGTTTGCCGCGCGGAGCCGAAACACTCGAAAGCCAGGTCGATCTCGCCATTTCGATGGCGCGGACCAGTCATGGAGAGGCGCGTCGCAGCATTGTCGGTCTGCGTCCGAAATCGCTGGGTCACACCGGTTTGCTGGCTGCGCTTCGCGAATGCGCCGAAGCGATGGTCAAGAACGGCAATGTGATTGTGGAAACCTCTGGCGAGGAAGGCGCCCGGATCATGCCGGCTCGCATCAAAGACACGCTCTATCGCATCGGACAGGAGGCCATTACTAATTCGATTCGTCACGCGGACCCGAGTGTGATCCGCGTCAGGCTTCAGCGAACGCCTGAATCCATTTGCCTTTCGGTGGAAGACGACGGACGCGGTTTTGTCGCAGGCAATCGCCACACCGGATTCGGGCTTATGGGAATGCGTAAAAGAGCTGAAAGCATATCGGCCACATTAACGGTCAAAAGCGCGCCGGGCTCTGGCACGCGGGTGGAAGTCGCGTCGCCTCTCCGCTCGCGTCTCTGGCCCGGATTCCGGCTGCGCCCATGGCTCTCTGGAATAAAAGATATATGACGGATACCGCAATAATTCGAATTATGATCGTCGATGACCATCCCGTCGTTCGCGCGGGGCTGGCGGGCATGCTCAGCACCCAACCGGATATGAAGGTCATCGCAAGCGCATCCAGCGGTAGCGAAGCCATTGCGATGCTTGAAACAGTTAAGCCCGACGTAATTCTGATGGATTTACGGATGTCGGGCATGAGCGGCCTAGACGCGATCCGCGCCATCAATCTGCGAACGGATCCGCCACGGATCCTAGTCCTGACAAGTTTCGATACCGATGAAGATATCTATCAGACCGTCGGGGCCGGCGCGCAGGGCTATATTTTGAAGGACGTCCCTCAGGACCGGTTGCTGGAGGCGATTCATCTCGTGTATGAGAAAAAACGCTATTTTCCGGCTGATATCGCGGCGCGGTTGATCGAACGCATGGCAAGATCGAACCTCACTCCGAGAGAACATCAGGTGCTGCAGTATGTAGCCAAGGGCCTGACCAACAAAGAGATCGGGCGGGTCTTTGGAATCAGCGAAAACACGGCCCGAAACCATGTCAATAGCATCATCGAAAAACTGGAAGTTTCTGATCGCACCGAAGCCGCAACCATCGCTATTCGCCAAGGGCTGGTTTCAATAACTGACTGAAGAGCATGATTGAGACGGCTTTGACGGTTCGATTACTTGTCGTGAAGGAAACGTTGTAATGAGGTTATTGTTCTTGATCATACTGGCGGCTTCGGCTTCCTCCGGGCCTTTTTTCGTGGATGAGGCGTTACGGGCCGGATTGAAGGACGTCTTCGTTTGCGGGGAGGACGTTCATAAGAATTATATCGTAGAGATGCTTGGCGCTGGCGTGGCCTTTCTGGATTTCGATAACGACGGCCTCCTGGATATTTTCGCAGTGACGGCGTCGAAGCTGGACGGCTTCGCTCAGGGCGCAGAACCCGTCAATAGACTCTATCGAAACAAGGGCGACCGCACATTTGAGGATGTCAGTAAAGAAGCCGGCATAGCCAGGAGCGGTTGGGGGCAGGGAATTTGCACGGGCGACATCGACAATGACGGGTCCGTTGACATCTACGTCACTTATTGGGGCTCCGATGTTATGTATCGCAATCGCGGCGACGGGACTTTTGAGGATGTGACGCCTCCCGGCATTGGGTCGCGCTGGGGAACAGGCTGCGCGTTTGTCGATTATGACCGCGACGGCAAACTGGATCTGATGGTCGCCAATTACGTGGACTTCGATTTAAAGAACACGCCGCGGCCGGATGGGCCGAGGCCTTGCCGCTGGAAAGAAGAGAACGTGATTTGCGGTCCGCAAGGGTTGAAGCCCGCATTGAACCGGCTTTGGCGTAATGAATCGACTCCAGGGAAGATTCGCTTTCAGGATGTTTCGAAGTCCACTGGTATTGAAGCTCCCGGACCGCGCTATGGACTATCAGTGACGACGCTTGATTACGACCGCGACGGCTGGCCCGACATCTATGTGGCGGTCGATTCGCAGGCCAGCCTGCTATATCACAACAAGCGTAATGGGACATTCGAAGAGACGGCGCTCGAAACAGGAGTCGCGCTAAGCGAGGACGGTCGCGAGCAGGCCGGGATGGGGTCGGCGTCGGCTGACTACGACGGCGACGGCTGGCCGGATCTCGTCAAGACAAACTTCATTGACGACCTGCCAAACCTCTATCACAACAATCGCGAAGGAATCTTTTCAGAAAATACAGGGCAAGCCGGGCTGGGCAAATACTCACAGTTTCTTGGTTGGGGAGTGGGCTTTTTCGATTATGACAATGATAGTTGGCCGGATATTTTTATGGTGAATGGCCATGTCTATCCCCGCATAAAGTCGGGCGAGTATCGCCAGCGCCGTATCCTTTATCGCAACGCTGGCGGTGGAAAGTTTATTGACGCATCGGTCGAAGCGGGCGCTGCGGTGATGGAGAAGACCGCGGGCCGCGGTCTGGCGGTGGGCGATTACGACAACGACGGGCGGCCGGATCTATTGATCAGCAATATGAATGAACGCCTGAGCCTGCTGCATAACACACTAAAATCCGGTCAGGCGATCACTCTCAAACTGGTTGGACGAAAGACGAACCGGAGCGGCATTGGCGCGAATGCCCGCGTCACTGTCGGCAAGCGAACTCTGACGGGCGAAGTTCGTTCCGGATCGACATTTATGTCCCAGAGCGATCTTCGTTTACATTTCGGGTTGGGCGATGCGAACGCGGCCGAAGCAGTGGAAGTGCAATGGCCAGGCGGAGGCTTGGAAAAGATCGGCGCGCTGAAAGCCGGGCAGATTGTCACGATCACGGAAGGGAGGGGCGTGACTGAAAGCGCGCCAACCACTAAATGAACGCTTTGATATTGGCTTTTGCATTGATCCAGGCGGCTCCGGATTGCGGCAAGTCGTTCGAACTCGGGCTGCAGGAATATCAGCGTAAGGATTTGAACAAGGCGCTTATCGCCTTTCGCGCAGCTGCGCAGTGCGATCCGA
>Ga0075421_100005086_pt1 | contig 15872 bp, 10 predicted proteins | sample SoiMetdeltSBSDD5_FD_75292 | JGI IMG/M metagenome (GOLD analysis project Ga0075421, IMG submission 75292) | Bulk soil microbial communities from a Populus tree surrounding site in Tennessee, USA - Soil MetaG P. deltoides SBSDD5 | ecosystem: Environmental > Terrestrial > Soil > Tree plantation...
TGCTTTTCCCAGAAGGGTCTACCGCGACAACCGAGCACTTTTACCAGGATTCGCCCGGTTTTCGCCCTTACAACATCATGGTCCAGAAGGCCGTGAGTCGCGCTTTGAGTTGCTTGCCCGAAGGACGACCCGTGCGGATCCTTGAAGTGGGTGCAGGGGTCGGCGGTATGACGGCGTATGTGCTCCCCAGCTTGCCGGCAAATCGTACGGAATATGTGTTCTCGGATGTCACCCCCCTCTTTCTGACCAAAGCCGCGCAGAAGTTTCGCGACTATCCCTTTGTACAGTTCCAAACACTGAACATTGAAACCGACCCGCTCCAGCAAGGGTATGAGGCGCATACTTTCGACCTTATTCTAGCGTCGAATGTCCTGCACGCCACGCGGGACTTGCGTGAGGCGTTGAGCCATATCCTGACACTCCTGTCATCCGAAGGGTTGTTCATTTTCTTGGAGGTGGAAAAAGCCCAATCCTGGGTCGATCTCGTGTTCGGGCTGACCGAGGGGTGGTGGAGATTCTGCGATTTTGACCTGCGGCCGGAGTATCCGTTGCTCACCAGAAACCAGTGGAAAAATCTCCTGGAGGAGGTTGGGTTCACAGACGCCACGGCGATGTCTCTGTCTCCAGGTGACGAGGCATCCTTCCAAGTTGTCATGCTCGCCCGGGGCCCCCAGATCTGGGAAGATGCACGGCACAGCGAGCCTGAAATGGGGTCCCAACTCACCAAGGAAGCGCCAGGCCGCTGGTTGATTTTTGCGGATCGTGGCGGCGTTGCTCGAGAGTTGGCAGACCTTCTCACTCTGCATGGGGCAGCCTGCACTTTGGTGACTGCGGGTGAAGGCTTTCAGTGTCTCGATGGAGAGAGCTTTCAAATATCTCCAGACAACCCTGAAGACATGGAACGCCTTGTGCGGTCTGTCGCTGAGTCTCACCAGCCTGTATGGCGTGGAGTCATTCACCTCTGGAGCCTCGATAGCCCCATGCCTGGAGAGGCGTCAATTACCTCATTGCAGCGTACCGAAGCACTCGGATGCCACTGCGTCATGCACCTTGTGCAAGCGTTAGACAAAATTGAGCAGCGGGATGCAGCATTGCAACTCGTCCTGGTGACGCGAGGCGCACAGCCCATCGGCAACCGCATCGAAGCGGCGTCCCTCGGCCAATCTCCGCTCCTGGGCTTGGGCAGGGTTATCCTCAATGAGTTTCCCGACATCTCCTGCAAAATGGTGGATCTCGGTCCCGATGCTGCACGAGATGAGATGCAATCCCTATTTACGGAGCTGTGGACAGAGGATCCGGAAGAAGAAGTCGCGTTGCGCCATGAGGCACGCTTCGTGCCGCGGTTAGAGCGGGCAACACGGGAAAAAGTCCTGGCGGAAAGAGCGGCGAATGGAGGAACCGGGGCTTTTCGCCTGGCGATCTCAACGTCGGGTGTCCTTGATGACTTGACCCTGCACGAAACGAAACGCCAACAGCCTGGCCCGGGGCAAGTTGAAATTGAGGTCTATGCCGCGTCCCTGAACTTCCGCGATGTCATGAAGGCTTTATCCCTTTATCCAACTGACGGCGACGATTATATGATGCTGGGCGATGAATGCGCCGGGAGGATTGTGGCGGTTGGTGAAGGGGTGGAAGGCTTGCAAGCAGGTGACGAAGTCATCGCGATCGCCCCCGGCAGCCTCGGGTCGCATGTGACGACGTTGGCCGCGTTCGTCATGCACAAACCCGCGCATATGAGTTTCGAAGAGGCCGCGACCATGCCTGTCGTCTTTCTGACGGCCTATTATGCCTTGCACCACCTGGCGCGGATGCGTGCAGGGGAACGCGTGCTTATCCATGCAGCGGCCGGCGGTGTCGGACTCGCTGCCCTGCAGATCGCCCAGCACGTGGGTGCCGAGGTCTTTGCCACGGCGGGTAGCCCGGAAAAGCAGGAGCTACTGCAACTCTTAGGGGTGCAACATGTCATGGATTCCAGGTCGCTAGCGTTTGCCGATCAAGTCATGGAGATCACCGGCGGTCAGGGCGTTGATATCGTCCTGAACTCCTTGGCGGGAAAGGCCATAGCGAAGGGCATCGCGTGTCTGGCCCCGTATGGACGGTTCCTGGAACTTGGCAAGCGTGACATCTACCAGAACAGTAAATTAGGACTGTGGGGCTTCCGGAAGAATGTAGCGTTCTTTGCCATAGATTTGGGCGGACTTCTCGCGGAAAAACCTGCATTCATCAAAGGATTGCTTGGCGAACTATCGCAGCATATCACCGAGCAAGCATTTAGCCCTCTGCCGCATCGCGTCTTTCCAGTTTCGCGCATCGTCGAGGCTTTCCGGCACATGGCACAGGCCAGGCATATCGGCAAAATTGTGATTTCGATGCGAGAACAAGGCACCTTAATCGACCCATTGGACGAACAGAGCATCGCTCTTCGTCCCGACGCGACCTACTTGATTACTGGCGGATTCGGCGGGCTTGGCCTCACCCTTGCCAGCTGGATTATCGAGCAAGGCGGGCGAAACGTGGTGCTCATGGGCAGAAGCGGAGCTGCGTCTGAAGAAGCCAAGAAAGCTCTGGAAGATTTGCGCATGACTGGCGCCCAGGTCATGGAGGCCAGAGCGGATATCACTGACGAGAAGCAGCTGGCAGACGTTCTTGCCGATGTTGACAGGACCATGCCGCCGTTGCGAGGCATTTTCCATACCGCCATGGTGTTGGACGACGGTGTCTTGCTGCAATTAGATCGGGCGAGATTCAGGAAAGTGATGAGCCCCAAGGTGGATGGAGCTTGGAATTTACACGCTCTGACGCTGCATAGGCCATTAGATTTCTTGGTGCTTTTCAGTTCGGTGAGCTCGTTAGTTGGCAACCCAGGACAGGCAAACTACGTTGCCGCCAATGCATTTCTCGACGCTTTGGCCCATTACCGCCGGTCCCGCGGCTTGCCGGCGATGACGATCAACTGGGGCCATGTGGCAGGGGCGGGCTATGTGTCTCGGCACCAGGAGCTGTCCGAGTTACTGACGAGCCGGGGATTTCTGGGGTTATCCCCCAAGCAGATGATGGAAGCCCTGGGTCGTACGTTGCAGAAAAAGCCGATCCAGATGGGAGTGATGCGCATGGATTGGCAAAAGGTCGCCAGGTCTCTCTCGACGGCAGCGTTGTCCCAGCGGCTATCAGCCCTCGCTGGCGCCAGCACTCTTGAACAACAAGGGGGAGAAGAGGGGAGCCGCATACGGGAAGCACTGCTGCATGCGAAACCGGAGGAATGTGAGGAGATCGTCCAAACTTACGTCCGCGAACAGGTGGCAAGAGTCTTGGGGGCTTCCGCATCCAAACTTGATGCCGATCGCCCCCTGAACGAGTTAGGCCTCGATTCCTTGATGGGGGTTGAACTGAGAAACCGCATGGAAAGCGATCTGGCTCTGTCTTTGTCCATGCGCGAACTCATGCAAAGTCCGACAATCAACAGCCTATCAAGGGCTATACTCGGTCAACTGACTACGTCAGCTTCTGTGCCACAGGACACTACCTCTCTCCCACAGGAGACGACGGAACAGCTCTCGGCGAGAGTCGATCAGCTGTCGGATGAGGAGGTGGACTCACTCCTCAGCGAGATGTTGAGTGAGGAGGCCGATGAGGCCGTGCAGCTAGAAGAGGAGAGGAGGGGGTGAAGCATCGTTCCAAACGTGTCGCGGATCTGTTGCCGGGTGAAAAACGCGGGCTGCTCGTGAGGCTACTCCAGAGATGGGCTGGTGAGCCCATGTGGTTTCTCGACCGACTGGGGACGGCTGTCATGGATTTGCAGGCTGAAGCCGAGCTGGATCCCACCATACGACCTGAAGCTAACCCTGGGGAGCCTGTCACCGAGCCAGCGTCTATCTTCCTGACCGGAGCAACAGGCTTTCTCGGAGCTTTTTTACTCCATGAGCTCCTGCAGCAGACGCAGGCGGACATTTATTGCCTGGTCCGTGCTGCCAACGCCGAGGAAAGTAAGCAGAAGCTGCGCAGAACGCTCGCAGCCTATGCACTCTGGGACGAAGGTGTAAGCTCCAGACTCATTCCGGTTGTGGGAGATCTGTCAGAGCCACGTTTTGGTCTTCCGGCGCACCAGTTTCAGATGCTCGCCCAGACGATCGATAGCATCTACCACAGTGGTGCCTTTGTGAATTGGATTTATCCATACGAGAGACTCAAGCCGACCAATGTGCTTGGGACGCAAGAGGTCTTACGATTGGCGAGTCAAAACAAAGCGAAGGCCGTGCACTACATCTCCACTATCGCCGTGTTTCCCATACTCGCCAACTCTCAAGTGAGAGTCATCCGCGAACAGGACAGCCTCGATCATGGCGGCGTTCTCTATGGTGGGTACAGTCAGAGCAAATGGGTGGCCGAAAAGTTAGTAACGAGTGCGCGTTCTAGAGGCATACCGGTCTGCATCTATAGACCAGCGTTGATAACAGGACACAGCCAAACGGGTGTATGGAATACGGATGACGTCCTATGTAGAGCGATCAAAAGCTCGATCGAACTCGGTGGGGCGCCAGACGCTGAGGTGAGGCTGAACATCGTGCCTGTGGATTATGTGAGCAAAGCCGTCGTCCACCTCTCGCGGCGCAGCAACGCGCTTGGAAGGGTTTTTCATTTGTCCCATTCACACCCGGTGCCCTGGAGAGATCTTGTTGCCTGGATCCGGTCGTTTGGTTACCCAATGCAGCCGATGCCGTATGACCAGTGGCGGGCGCAACTCATAGAACTTGGCCGTCTCAAGGAAAGTGCGGCGTATTTTCTGCTGCCTCTCTTTTCGCTGAATCTCTCGCAAGCGGGTCCAAGGATAGTCAGACACATACCAGAATTCGACTGCCAGAACACGCTTGCTGGGCTTGCGGGGACGTCTATCGCCTGTCCACCTGTAGATAGCCAAACATTTGAAACCTACTTCTCACACTTTGTGCGTTGTGGTTTCCTGAATGCTCCGCCAGCGGGTGGAATGTTGCAAGGCTCGCCGAGCGCGACGGCTGTAGCTGGCCCAATGAGAACCAGTTAGGGAGATCAGGAGGAGGTTCTACTCTTGAGAGTGGAGGGGTAGTTTTTCTTTGCGCAGGCCTGGGAATATCCTATCTGAGGCTAGCATCATGAGGAGATGGACCTGCCTGTTCATATTTTTTGCCTCTGTGCTGCTATGCCACGACCTCCTCGCAGCCAGCACAGTGCAGGACATCCTGCATCAAGCCGATCAAGCACGTGGCAACCTTGGAGGCGTCACCTGGGAAGCGGCCCTGGAGTCTGTCGAGCACACACACGTCGAGACCATGACCTTCGAGGTCAGAGCACGCGGGTTTGATATCCTGGCGGAAACTTTAGCCCCACCCAAATCTAAAGGCAATAAAATTCTCATGCTGCTTGGTAATATGTGGTTCTATAAACCTGGCCTCAGTAAGCCTGTGCCCATTTCCCGACGTCAAAGGCTCTTAGGGAATGCCGTTTACGGCGACATCGCCGCTACGAACTACGCAGGTGAGTATGAGGCCACCATGCTTGAGGACGACAATGTCAACGGTGAGGTTTGCTCTGTCTTTGATTTAAAGTCAAAGGATACGAAAACCACCTACGACCGTATCAAGTACTGGATAGCGAAGGACCGTGGGGTTGGGGTTAAGGCGGAATATTTTACGGTGTCTGGGAAGCAGTTCAAGTCGTCGACTATGGAGTACGCGCACACCATCGAGATCGATGGTCAGGCACGCCCCTTCATCTCCCGGATCGTGATCTATGATGAACTAATGAGTAACGATATCACCACCCTCGTGCTGCGTCGCCCACGTCTCCAGTCATTGCCCGATTACACTTTTGACCTCAACCTGCTAAAAAAATGAGAACAACACACAACACGTTTTCGATACTCCTGATGCTGCTGGCGACGGTCATGTGGCTGAGAACCGTGGTGGCAGCCCAAGAAAGCTCCAATAAGGCGCACGAGGAGCCTACAACGCTTGAAAAACTACGTGACGAGGTCAGGAGGGGGTTTTCTTCGCGGATTAGTCTTCTGGGCTTTGGCACTGCTGCGCAACCAGTGGACTCTGGCTTGAATCCAAACAATATCCTGCAAATCCCGCGCTATCAGTTGGAATTAGATTTACGGCCGGATCTCGCCCTGAACTTCCGCCAACTGGAGTTGAGCGTCAAGCCCAGATTTGAACTGCGCTGGCAAAAGTGGGAGGATGGTGTTCGACAAGGCGATAGTACAACGGATGTGCCAGTATTTGTCCAGGAATGGCTCGCCCGGTATCGTCTCACCAATCAACTCTTCGTTTCCTACGGGCGGGAAAACCTGCAGTGGGGCCCATCCTATCTACTTTCACCGTCCAATCCATTCAATCGCGATAATGGGCAAAATAACCCGAAGCGGGAAGTGCCAGGGATGGACTACGGCCGGGGAGTCTGGATCCCGAGTTCTAACTGGACAGTTTCCTTTATCGCCAACACCAGCAGGGGCCGCCTGGACCTGATTCAGGACTTCGAAAAAACCTATGCTATCAAACTGGACTATACTGTTGAAAAAAAATATTTCAGCCTCATCCCGTCCTCCCAGGAGAATGGAAAGTCTAGAGTCGGCTTTTTTGGCGGCTGGACGGTTTCCGATGCCTTATTGTTGCATATGGAGGGCAGCATTCCCCCTGGTGAGATCGGCGATACGGCGATTCTCGTTGGTGGGGCTTATACGCTGGAGTTGGGGCCGACTATCGCTGTTGAGTTTTACCATGATGGCGAGGGCTGCACTCTCGAGGATATTGTCCTGTGCTTTCGTCTCGGCATAGTCAACACAAAGCCTCCTGCGGACCCCCTCATCCGGCAGAATTATCTGCTGATGCAATACGCCCACTCACGGCTCTGGGATACCACCTTTAACGTTACCCTGCGCTGGATTCGTGATCTTGATGACAGTTCTGACAGGATTATAGGCATATTCGAATATGATCTAAATGATCATACCCAGCTATTCGTCATCGTGAACGGCGACACTGGCACCAAGAACGCAGAATTTGGCAGCCTATTGCATTACTCAGTGATGGCCGGTGTGAGATATACTTTTTAGGTCCTAGCTGCCAGGCTGCTGAAAAACGGTATATGTGTATGTAGAGGGTGCAGTATACCGTCTCATACATAAGCGTAAACGGAGGACTTTCCTCACGGGGCTGGGGCTTCCGAGAGCTTGGACGAGGAGCCCCTGGGGGTAAGAACTGTCATGAGCAGCAGTCGTTCCTCATATGGTTGTGGGAAAAGGTCCCTCCCGAAACACCGGGTTTGGACCTTAAAATTGTGGCACGGCGGGGACTTCTTCGGCTGGATGAGGCTCTTGATCCATAATCGTTTTGCAATAGGGCTGTGCTGTCTTCATTCCTTGGTGTTCATCAGCTTCTCTACCTTGACGAATACTACCCTGCGCTACCTGCAGGAATTCGTATGGGGGAGACGGCTGAGAGAAACGCAGATCGCCCATGCACCCCTATTCATCATTGGACATTGGCGCACGGGGACAACCCTGCTCCACGAGCTCCTGACCCTTGATCCACGTCACACCTACCCAACGACTTACGAATGCTTCGTTCCCAACCATTTTCTCTTAACTGAATGGTGCTTCTCCCGCGTGTTCCACCTTTTGCTGCCTTCCCTGCGCCCTATGGACAACATGTCTATGGCGTGGAACAGTCCACAAGAAGATGAGTTTGCTCTGTGCAATCTCGGCCAACCGTCTCCCTATTTGACTATTGCTTTCCCCAATCGCCGGCAATACCCGGAATACTTCGACTTGGAGAGTGTGCCGTCCGCGGCGCTGGAGCGCTGGAAGCAGTGCTTTCTGCGTTTCCTTAAGCAGATTACCGTGTGCAACCCGAAGCGGATCGTCCTCAAGTCCCCGACGCACACCTACCGAATAAAGGTCCTGCTGGAGCTGTTTCCCGATGCACGGTTCGTGCACATCGTGCGCAACCCCTATGTCGTATTTCCGTCTACCGTGCACCTCTGGCAGTCACTCTACGCCCACCAGGGGCTGCAACACCCGGCATTTGAGGGACTGGAGGACTACGTTTTCGATAATTTCCTTCACATGTACAACAAGCTTGAGGAGGCGCGCCCACTGCTGGATGCTTCCCGCTTCTACGAATTACGCTATGAAGACTTAGTACAGGATCCCGTTAAGCAGGTCTGTGCTATTTATGAGCACCTTGAACTAGGAGACGTTGCGCCGGTATTACCCAAGCTCAAGCAATATGTAGCGAAGACCGCCGATTATACGACCAACCGTTATGAGCTACCGCCCACGTTGCGCGATACGATTACGCAACGGTGGGGACACGTGATCCGGCGGTATGGCTATGCCCAGAACAGTAACACATGACCGCACTCAGATAGAGCGGAGCATGAAGCGAGGCTCCTGTGGTTGTCGTTTGCCCATATTTCTAGAGTTATCAGCATCACGAAGCCCTAGCAATGGAGCAAACGATGATAGGTCTCACAATCAACTTGGGAGGTGCCGTAACATGCAAAGATCACCCTAGATACGGTGGGGCATACACCGGAAGAGCACACACGCTGGGCAGACGATCAGCGAGTTTGGGTATTGGTTGCTCAGCGGCTCAGGACCCATTTGTCGGCCCAAAGACTGTTGTCTAGCGCGGTCAGAAAAGCCACGGAACTATCCATATACGGTCCGCATAGTGGTACATTCTGTTCAGTGTGGTCCAAATACGGAAGGCCAGGGCTGTCACAGTGTAAGGAAGGATGGCTACTAGTTAACGCTTCACCAGTGTGTGAGGGTCCACATCTTCAAGGAGAATGGAAATGAGTACTTCTAAGCGCAGAGTCCTAGCCGTAGCTATTACTTTGTTTGGTATTCTGGTGATCTCCGCCGTGCACCGGGTGGAGGCAGCCGGGCTGAACGCGGAGGATTTCAAACCGCTGGCCACGCAAGGCTTTCTCGAGGATGGGGGGAGCCGGCGCAACAGCTACATCTGGTCCATGCAATGGTGGCACAACAAACTCTACGTTGGCACGCTGCGGGACGCGATCTGTCTCTTTGGGACCGGTGGGGTTCTGGCACCGGGGTATGACACAGTCTGTCCGCCTCCGGGCACGTTCCTCACCCCGGATCAACGGGCCGAGATCTGGGCATACACCCCTGGGGGCGCAGCTGGGGCTCATGGCACCTGGCAAAGAGTGTTCCAGGCCCCGCTGCTTCTGAGCACTCTGAACGAGCAGCTCCCTGATGATCAATTGACGAATTTGATGCAAGTCATGAATGGGAGTGAACCCCCGAATGAGGAGCAATTCGCTAATTTGCTGCCAGTGTTGGAGCAAACCCCTCGGGAGTTCGGATACCGTCACATGACCACGTGCAATGCTGGTGGCCAGGAGAACCTGTATGTGGCCACCTTGGGGGTAGCAGGGCTAATTCTCTACTCACCGGACGGGACCACCTTCCCAGCGGCCTCATTGCTCGGCCTGGACCTTCTCAATGATAGGGGCTATCGGGCCCTGCTCTGCTGGAAAGAGCGCCTCTGGACCTCCCCCAGCGGTACGTTCACGGAGTTTAACTTCACCCCTCCTATCTCCTTCGAATTGGACCCTGATATTGCCTTCAATAAGGTGCTACGGACGAACAGCAATCCTAGCAGCCCTACCAGTCCGTGGGAGTCCATAGTGGACGTTGCGAACGATCCGCAGCTAGGGGACGCCAACAACCTGGGCATCTGGGGCCTGGAGGTCTTCAGGGGCGCCCTCTACATAGGTGTAACCAACCGGACCACGGGCTTCGAAATCTGGCGGGCAGACGGAGCCAGTTGCAACCCGCCGCCTGGACTATGCGAGCTCACATGGGAGAAGATCATCGACAACGGAGGTGGCCTGCCAGTGCCCCCGGATTCCATCCCGACTAATGCGCGGATCTTCCAATTCAAAGAGTTCAACGGCTACCTGTATTGGTCAGCAGGCGAGACCGCTTTTCCTACATTTGGCCCGGCCGAGCTGGGCCGGATCGGCCCGGATGGCCGCTGGGACCTCATCGTCGGCGCGGCTCGCGACGCAAGCACTATGGCCGCCTACCCCAATTTTAATTGTCAACGCCAAGGTGATGTGTGCCTGCCTCTGAGCGGGAGGGGGCCCAGCTTTGGCCCTGACCCTTTTACCAGGGGGTCTGCCCTCTATTTCTGGCAGCTCCAAGTGCACGACGGTTTTCTTTACCTTGGTACGGCTGAGACCCAAGGCCTAGACTCGAGGTGTGTTTCGCCGGTCGCGGGCTTCGACCTCTGGCGGAGCCCTAACGGGATTGCCTGGAGCCTGGTCTTTGATGACGGCTTGGGTAACCCCTGCAATTACGGCGCGCGCAACATGGCCTCCACCCCCTTGGGCCTTTTCTTGGGCACCGCCAATCCGTATACCCTCGAAGACGGGAACGGGCCCAGCGGCGGCACAGGAGGCGCCGAAGTCTGGCTCGGCATCGGTGGTGAGTAGTGGGACTGATACGAACGGGTCCAAACTGACAACTACGGCTACCGGCATTGCGCCACAGTCAGTCTCAGGCCCACTCTCTGGCATAGCAGGGTTGGCATCGTGACGGCGGCGCCCTGGAGCATGTTCTGAGAGCTCTCATAGAGCCGGCAGCCGTAGTGCCGGCTCCGCACAGGTCGGGGATAAACGCTCTTTTTTAGAGCCTACCTCCTACCCAGGAGTCGATATGGGGGTGTGCTCCACGTCCTCTCCTATTGGAACAGCGGGTATATGGGCGAATACCCCACGTTCAAGGGATTGTGTTGAACCACATGATTTTTGCTGGGGAGGAGAGGTCCGCTAGTGTAGGCAACGGCACTGCGCTATGATGCTGTGGAAAGAGGCTATATCAGGAGGTGCATCATGGCCATTGCCGTGCAGCAGGTTTATCCCGTGGCACATCTGCCCTTGATTCTTGGCGTACTACGGCGTCTGGAGGTGGCCACCGTGATCGACCGTCTTCTCCCGCCCCGTCCTGCCCATGTGCTCTCGTGTGGGCGTGGGGTCGAAGCCTTGGTGCTAGCCATTCTGGACGGGGATCAGGCGCTTTATAAGGTGGGCAAACGGTTGGAAGAGCACGGGATGGTAGCGCTGTTGCAGCCGGGGCTCACGCGGGCCTCACTCAACGATTACCGGTTAGGGCACATCCTCGACGCGCTGTTTGCGGCCAATCTCAATCAAGTGTTTGGCGCACTCGCTCTCAAAGCGCTGGAGGTCTATGCCATCCCGACACTCTGGCTCCATCAGGACACCACGACGATTGCGCTCTATGGAGCATATGAGGACGAACCGCAGACCCCAAGGGCGCCCCGGCCAGCCTATGGGCACAGCAAAGACGGGCGAGACGATCTCAAACAGATGCTCCTGAGTCTCGGGGTGAGTGGAGATGGCGGCTGGCCCCTGCGGGTCGGCCTGCGTGATGGCAACCGCAGCGACAGTGTGGAAACCCCGCTCGCGATTGAGGAGTGCCTGCCCTGGGCTTTGGAAAGCATGCGGGGGATCGTGGCGGATAATAAGGCGTACAGTCGTCGGACCTTGGGGCTGTATCTCGAACGCGGGGTGGGCTTAGTGACCTTGGTCCCGCGCACCTGTGCGGTGCGCCAAGAGCTCGAAGCCTGGGGCCAGCAGCACCCCGCCTTCCCCCTCTTGATAGAGAAGTCTGGGCGGACCAAGGCCGAAGCGCCCCGCCGCTGGCATGGGCAAAGCGTGCTCCGTCAGGTCGAGGTCGAGTACAGTGACGGGCGCATTGTGCACAAGACCCTGCGCTTTGTCGTGGTGCATGCGAGTCAACTGGCGCAGCAGCAAACCCAGGCCTATAGCGCGGCGCCAGCCAAAGAAGCCGAAGCCCTCGTGGCGCATATCGCGCATGTGCAAGCGCGGTGGTTTGCCTGTGAGGCGGATGCTGCAGCGGCGGTCGCGGAGTACGAGCACCGGGGCCTGGGGCGGCGCGGCCGCCGGCCGCAGACCTGGCGCTATCATGCTGTCCGCTATCGCGTGGTCGCCGATACCCGCCCCACGCGGCGGGCGCGGCCGGGACGTCCAGCGAAGACGGACCCACCGCCGACGGAGGCGGGCTATCGCCTGGTGGTAGAGCTGGAGGCGCTGCCGAACCCGGAGGAGGACAATGGGTGGACGGTGCTGGCCACCCCGGTAAGCGCTCAGGTCTGTACAGATGCCGAGATTCTCCAGGCGTATCAGGAGCAACACACCACCGTGGAACCGGGCTTTCGCTGGATCAAGACTCCCGCGGCCATCAGCCCGGTGTGGCTGGAAAAGCCCGAACGCATCGCGGCGTTGGCGATGCTCACCGTCATCGGCTTGCTGGTCTACAGTAGCATTCAGCGACAGGTCCGTCTGTACCTCCACACGCATGACCAGCAGATTCCGGGGAACAAAGGGACGACAGCGACTCCAACGGCAGCGGTGGTGTTGGCCTTGTTTGCCCAGGTCGCCTTGGTGCAATTCTGGCTAGGCGACCACGAGGTCGCGCAGGTGTATGGGGTCCAGCCCCATCACCTGCTGATCTGTGATGCGCTCGGTTTGGGCTACGCGTGGTATGAAGCGCCCTCAGCGCACAAAATCGATCAGTTCAGTCAGAGTCCTTGAACGTGGGGAATACAAGAACCGCGTTTGATCCCATATCTGCCGTACATACTTTTGCTTAACTAGAAAGCGGATTCTGTTTGCAGGTCACCAATGTCACTTATTGAACTCAGACAAATATATAAATACTACAATTTGGGTGAGACACGCATTGCTGCACTGAAAGATATTAATCTGGCAGTCCAAAAAAGTGAATTTGTTGCCATATGGGGTCCGTCAGGCTCCGGGAAATCTACGCTGTGCAATCTTATCGGTTTGCTGGACACTCCAACGTCTGGCCGCGTGTTTCTGGATGGCCAGGACGTGACCATATTATCTGATGATGCATGCAGCGAAGTGCGTAATAAGGCTATTGGATTTATCTTTCAAAGCTTCAATTTGCTGCCGGTCCTGTCTGCTCTGGAAAACGTGATGCTGCCCTTGCAGATTAGGGGGGAAGGTCTGTTACGGGCCAAGGAGAAGGCAATCCAGTGCCTCACCGACTTGGGTATTGCGGAGTACAGTGCGCATCGCCCGCATAGGCTATCCGGCGGGCAGCAGCAACGGGTTGCCATTGCTCGAGCCTTGATTACTGATCCAGTCCTAGTGATCGCAGATGAACCCACGGCCAACCTGGATTCTGAGACTGCTCTCATGATCATCGATCTGATGCAGCAACTTAACCTGCAAAGCGGCACAACGTTTATTTTTTCTACTCATGACCAGCGTCTGCTGGCGCGGGTCAACCGGCAGCTCTTACTACGTGATGGTACTATTATCGAAGATAAGACCGTATCAGCTCTTTAAATCGAGCCACATGACATTGGTACACTGGGTGACCCATGCAAGCGTGTAATATCGCCGTATCTGTGCAGTCGAGTGTACGAATCTCCTGTGGACTGATTTAGCCATGGCTAGGAAGAGAACCCGAGCTCAAATCTATGTTCACTTGGATCAAGATCGCTTTCAGAAATCTAGGGAAAAATCGTCGCCGTTCCTTTTTCACAGTGCTCGCTATAGGACTAGGATTTGCTGCTGTAAACGTCTTCGGTGGCTTTACCGCATACATTTTTACCAGCCTCAGGGATGGCTACATCTATGCCCTGGGAAACGGGCACTTGACTGTCTTTAAAAAAGGCTTTCTTACTCATGGCAAGCTCGACCCGGTTCGCTATTTGCTCAGCGAAGCGGAGACGCAAACTATCAAGGAAGTACTACAGGGCTTTTCTGCAGTCGTGCTCGTGACCCCGCAGCTGTACACGTCCGGTCTGCTCAGTAACGGGGAGGTGTCGACCGTATTCATTGCAGCAGGCCGGGTGCCTTCCGATCTACGCGTCATTAGCAGCCACGCCAAAGGCACGATCGGGAGACTGAGCCTTTTTACAGGCAAATCATTGGAGGATGACATCCCACATGGAATTGGCGTGAGTGCTGGGTTAGCGGAGCAACTTCAGTTAGACATTGGCTCCAATATTATTGCGATGGCCCCCACCGTCGGCGGCCAAGTCAATGCCTTGGACGCACAGGTTTTTCAGCTCTTTGAGTCTACTGTCGAAGTGCTCAATGATAAGCTTCTACTTGTTCCGCTGCAATTTGCTCAGTCTCTCTACGATACCAGCAGTGTGGACCGCTTAACAGTCCTCTTGCAGGATACCGCACAAACGGAGCCCATACGGGCTGCTCTGACTGATGCGTTCACCCAGCAGGGCCTAGACGTGGAGATCAGGACCTGGGATGAACTCTCTCTCTTGTACAGTAAAGTCAAAGAAATGTTTGATATTATTTTTCTCTTTATTTTTGTGATTGTGTTTATTATAGCCATGATGAGTGTCATCAATACCATCAGCATGGCAGTGATGGAACGCACAAAGGAGATTGGCACATTACGCGCCTTAGGAGTCAAACGTAACGGCATTGTGCGTCTCTTTGCCTTGGAGAGCGCCATGCTCGGGATGCTCGGGTCAATATTAGGCATCAGCTTAACACTCATCAGCTGGCTGATTGTAGAAATTTTGAAGCCCGATTGGACCCCTCCTATTATTGCCAAACGCCTGCCGCTTGAGATCCATGTAGTTCCCGAGTATGCATTGTTCAGCGTACTGTGCTTGGTTCTATTGTCAATAGGGGCTGCTACCCTGCCAGCGCGCCGAGCGGCCTATCATGGTATTGTTGAGGCGCTGGGGCATGCTTAGTTGAGACGCGCACATCCCATCGGATTTAGTGGTAGCGGATGAGCCTAGATCACCGCGCCGGCCACTTTCGGCCACTCAGAATAATTGTCTAAGTCCTTAAACCCATTGTTCTTTTGACAGTTAGGTGCTTTTGCATCGTCCAGAAACAGAAGGGGGTGGCCGGCGCCATGATCGAAGCCGACGGATGGCCTCATGTGACGAGGGCAGCTCAACCCTTGATTTCTCGTTGATACACGACGCGAGGTCATAAGGCCAGCCATAAAACAACATCAACAATATCAATAGGTTGGAATTTTACTACTGAATCTGGGGGGCTGGAACACCTGCCGTCGCACTAAATGAGCCTGCGTGAACCGCTCGATACATGCAAAATGACGAGGCGTGATGTCACGACAGCTTATGTAACAGAAACAGTGGCCAGGGCATTGCGCTCTGGGAATCAAGATTACACCGAAAAATCAATAGGTTGCGCATAGAGCGCACCTGGGTATTTCCGCGACATTCATCCTGTTAAACGTGCCAATACTTCTGACAAACGACAGCGATGCCGTGCGTTGCCCAGCCTCGTCAAGCAAGGAGAAAGCTATGCCAGCGTATGTCAACCCCCACGCCTGCAATGCCTGCGCTGGGGTAGAGCAAGGGCCACTGTGCGTCTACATCTGCCCCAACGACCTGATGCTGCTGCGTACGGATATCAACAAGGGCTTCAATCAAGAGCCGGAGATGTGCTCCGAGTGTTACGCGTGCGTCAAGCTCTGCCCTCAGGAGGCCATCCATGTGCGGGGCTACGCTGATTTTGTACCCCTGGGCGCGTCGGTGCAGCCCAGAAGAGTCGAGCAGGGCCTGCACTGGACCGTCAGATTCCGGGACGGGCGAGAGCTGCACTTCACCTATCCATCGCGGTCGACACCAGCCGGCTCGACCGAGCCGTATAAAGGATTTACTGAGGATCCCGTGCGGGACTTACCGAGTCAGACGCTAGCCGGGGAGGCCCAATGGTTAGGCATCGACAGGCTCCCAACGCTGTGAGGAGGCCAGGGGAGTTAACGTGCGTGCACCGCC
>Ga0075421_100005088_pt1 | contig 15867 bp, 8 predicted proteins | sample SoiMetdeltSBSDD5_FD_75292 | JGI IMG/M metagenome (GOLD analysis project Ga0075421, IMG submission 75292) | Bulk soil microbial communities from a Populus tree surrounding site in Tennessee, USA - Soil MetaG P. deltoides SBSDD5 | ecosystem: Environmental > Terrestrial > Soil > Tree plantation...
TCGGACCGGTGCGCGACGTGCGGCAGCAGCGGGCTGTACTTCGCGTAGACCGCCTGCCAGTCGGCGCCGTGCATCTTGGGGTCGTAGAACTTGTCGCGCTGCACCCGCCAGGTCTCCCGGAAGATCTGGGCCCACTCCGCCCGGGGATCCACCCACATCTCGAGCTGGGCCACGCTGATCGGTCCATCGCCGACCCGCCCGCCCCGCTCGGTCGTCACGATGCCCCAGCGTCCGCCGTCAGGGCCGGGAGCCTGATACAGGATCTTCTTGCGGTCACCCGAGATCGTATAGGCGCGGACCCCTTCGAGGAACGGCGCCGCCGCCCGGTCCTTCAGCTGATAGCGGTGCAGCCGGAAGGTCCCGGGCCCCGCCCCGGTCATCGGCTCGGTGTAGAAGATGGTGCCGGTGGGTCCCGCTTCGAGACGGCTGTAATCGGCCGGAGGGACGTTGAGCGACAGGATGCGCTGACCGATGCCTGCCACGTCCAGCCGGACGGTGGAATCCGGTTTGGCGCGGGCTGGAGGCGTGGCGGCCGGCCCGGTCTCGTCTCCCGACTCGGGCAGCAGCGGTGACGGCTCGGCTGCGGGAAGCACGGCGAGATAGATCGAGCGGCGGACCGGCCGGTCGATCGAGCTCATCTCCAGCCAGCCGGTCCGGGGACCGTAATCAGTGCTGGCGAGGAAATAGAGGTATTTGCCGCTCGCATCGAACGTGGGCGAGACAACGTCGGACATGCCGTCGGTAAGCTGGTGGCTCTTTCCCTCCGCGGCGGAGTAGACGAAGATCGCGCGGAGATGATTGTCCAGGTTGCGCGAGTAGGCAATCCACTTCGAATCGGGAGACCACGCCGGCTCCATGTCCCGAAACGGATCGTCGTAGACATCCGCGTCGATGCGGGTGGCCTTGCCGCTTCCCACCTCGAGCGCCCACAAGGCCATCTTGTCGTCTTCGAAGGCGAGCTGCTTCCCGTCCGGCGACCAGGTCAGGTTGGAGAAGAATCCGACCACCGGCAGGGGCACGGAGCGCGGCTTGCCGAGTCCGCTCTGGTCTCCGATCATGATCTGATATTCGCCGCTCGCATCGGAGAACCAGGCGAGCTGGGTGCCGTCGGGCGACCAGACGGGGTTTTGATCGTGCGCCGCCGGACTCTTGGTGAGATTGCGGTAGTCGCCTTTCTCCGCCGGCGCGGTGAAAATCTCACCTCGCGCTTCGATGGCCACGCGGACCCCGGTGGGTGACAGCGCCGAATTCCGGATCATCGAGGCTACCCGCTTGAACTGCGGCCGCGCCCAGGGGAAATCGCCGACCACGGTGATCGGCACCCGCTGGGACTTCCCGGTTTTCACATCGAGCAGGTGAATGTCGCCGCCCTGCTCGTACACGACGGCATCGGCTCCAGCCGACGCATTCGCCACATCGAAATCGCCGTGCTGGGTCAGCTGCTTCACGTCCTTCGCGCCGGCGGTCCAGGAGTAGAGGTTCGCGGTAAAGTCACGGTCGGAGATGAAGTAGACGGTATTCCCGACCCACATCGGATAACTGTCGTTGCTGTCGGTCCAGGGCAGCTTCTGCACCGAGTGATCGGCCAGATTCATGATGCGGATCGGGTGGGTGCGGCCACCGCGGTAGTGCCGCCACTGGCTGGCCTCGAACCAGGGCGGGAACATCACCGTCGAGACTTCCTCGTACGCGATGCTCTTGCCGTCCGGCGAGTACACTCCGGTCCAGGCCCTCGGCATCGGGAGCGGCTCCTCGAAGCCACCCGCCGCCGGAATGGAAAACAGCCTGAAATAGGATTGATGAGGCGGGCTGATCCGGGCCGAACCGAAAATCACGCGGGAGCCATCGGGGCTCCATCCGCGAACCCGATCGACGCCGGGATGGAAGGTGAGCCGGGCCGGATCGCCTCCGGCCGTCGCCAGGAGGTAGACGTCGGTGTTTCCGGCGACGGTCGCGGTGAAGGCGATCTTCGAGCCGTCGGGCGAGAAGACCGGCTCGGTTTCGACCCCTGGGGTCGAGGTCAGCCGGCGTGCCAGTCCCCCGGCCCGGGACACCACCCAGAGGTCGGCGCCGTATTCGAACGCGATATAGTCCCGGCTCACCGTCGGATGCCGGAGCAGACGGGTTCCCTGGGCGGCGGACATGCCGGGAACGGTGGCGGCCGCAAGAAGGCCGAGGCAGAGCGAGCGAATTCTCATTCTATTCTCCCGTTGTCGAGAAGCGAAGAGCGAATAGCGAATAGTGAAGCGGTTGTTCCTCTTCGCTCCTCGCTCCTCCCTCCTCCCTATTTCATGCCAGCCCAGATTTGCGTCAGCACGCGGATGAAGTTGCCGCCGAGGACGCCACGGATTTCCGCATCGGAGTATTTCCGGCGGATCAGGCCCTCGGTGAGATCGAACATCCGTTTGGGATGATCGAGCCCTTCGATGTCGATCTTCGCGCGGAAGCTGTAGGTGTCCTTATAGCTGGCGCGAAGCTGTTTCTGGGCCTCGGCGGGGAGATCGTCGTACCCGTCCAGGTCCATGTCGCTCCCGACGCCGACGTGCTCCGGCCCGATCAGTTTTCGAACGTGGTCGAAATGGTTGATCACGTCCTCGATGGTCGTGGGCTCGGCGTTCTTGACGAAGTTGCGCACACCGGTGATTCCCATCACGCTCCCGGCCTTCCCGACGGCGCGAATGGCCTCGTCGGTCTTGCAGCGGGGATGGCCCGGAATCAGGGCCCGGCAGTTCGAATGGGTGATCAACACCGGCATCTTCGACAGCTCGAAGGCGTCGAGCGTCGTCCGGTCGCCGCAGTGGGAGACGTCGATCGCCATGCCGGTCTTGTTCATTTGCTCGATGATCGACACGCCGAAATCGCTGATGCCCTCGTCCCGGCGCTCGGTGGAGCCGTTCCCGATCAGGTTGCGCGAATTGTAGGTCAGCTGCGCGACTCGCTCACCCAGCCCGAAGAAGAACGGCACATCGGACGGTCGCCGGAAATGTTCGGCATTCTGCAGGCCCGGCAGGATGCCCACCTTGCCGGAGCTCTTGACTCGCGCGAAATCGGCGGCGCTGTCGATGCGCATGAAATACTGGTCGGTGCCCGCGATCAGCGCATTGACCGCGCCGAAATAGTTGATGCCGTTCTCGTAGGCGGTGGGGCCGCCACTCCCGAAGGCGTGATGAAAAACCTGAATTCCCGAGTCGCGATACCGCTTGAAATCGGCCTCGGTAAAGGTTTCGGGCGCCCGGGCCCATTCCTGCCACTTGCCGCCGATGGTGAGGACGCTGAGCATGTCCACGACGACGGACTCCTGCATCAGCGTGAGGCAGCGGGCGGAATACTCGGTGCCTTGCCCGGCGAAGAGCCGGAACCGTCCCAGATTGAACATCGGCGCGGCCAGGGCCGCCCGGATGATATTCCGGCGGGAGATCATGGCGTCCCCGCGGCGCGAGGCGCCGGCGTGGGTTTCCGGTTGAAAAAGGCCGTGTCGGCGCCCAACGCGATGCTTGGAGCGGCGAATGTTCACGAGACGTCTCCTTCCGGACGGCGAGCGTTCATCTGGCCCGTGCGCGCACGAAGCTGACTCCGAACATCTGGAGCGAGGCCACGTTGCCCCTGCCATCGGGGACGAAGGTCAGGACCGACTCCGGGGAGCGGAAGATTTCGTATTCCCACGGCGCCAGAAGTCCGAGATCCTCGTTGCCGAACTTCGCGCGCAGGGACCCGTCAGCCAGCGTGACCTCCACGCTGCCGTAGGTGGAATCCGAGTAGGTTCCCGCGTACCGCGCGAGCGCCAGCGACGGGGGCGCGGCGTTGGCCGGGCGGGCCGCGACCGGCGCCGCGGTGCGGTCGCCACGGAACAGCTTGAGCAGCTCGGCGCTCCAGTCGCGCTCGGGATTGCCGGCATACATGTCGAACACCCTGTACATCAGGGCATGGCGTAACTCGGCGTGGTCGAGATTGGCCAGCACGAACACACCGGCGCGCCGATCGGGGAGGAGGCCGACGATGGCCGACAGCCCGTTGATACTCCCGGTGTGCATCCAGACCGTCTCGCCCCGATAGTCCTGCACGAACCAGCCCAGTGCGTAGCTGAAGATGTGCGGCCGCGCCAGCGAAAGTGCCGGGTACAGCGCGACAGGAGCCCGGATCTGAGGCGTGACCCACTCGGTAAATGTGCCAGCCGCGAGCAGCCGTTTGCCTCCCACCCTCCCGCTGTCCAGCACGAACCGCATCCACTTGGCCATGTCGCTGACGCTGGACCAGACCGAGCCCGCGGAGGCGACCGGATCGGTGGTCCGGATGGGCACGGCGCGAACGGTGTCGCGAATCTCACCGTGGGGAGTCGCCACGTTGGGGCGCGACGCGATACCCGCGACCAGCGGCTCGCTCTCGGTCATCCCGAGCGGGGCGAAGATCCGCGCCCTGATGAAGTCCTCCCACGGCATGCCCGACGCCTTCTCGATGAGCGCGCCGCCGATGGCGTACACCACGTTTTGATAGGCAAACTGCGAGCGAAACGAGCTGGCCGGCCGCACGTGCCGGAGCCGACGTATCATCTCCGCCTGCGACATGTCGCCGCGGGTCCAGAGCAGGTCGGTACCGGGCAACCCGCTCCGGTGGGTGAGCAGGTCACGGATGGTGAGCTCCCTCGTGACATACGGGTCGTAGAGCCGGAAGTCGGGCAGGTGGTCGATGACCCGGTCGTCCCAGCGCAGCTTCCCTTCGTCCACCAGCATGCCCAGGGCGGCCGAGGTCATGGCCTTGGTGGTCGAGCCGATCGCAAACCGGGTATGCTCGGTGACGGGCGCCGGCTTGGTCAGGTCGAGAACGCCGTAGCCTTTGGCCAAGACCACCGAGTCACCCTTCACGACCGCGATCGCGAGTCCGGGTACCCGCCAGTCGCGCACGGCCTGTGCGACATATCGATCGAACGCAGTCAGATCGGGCGACGTGACGCGCGCCGATTGAGCCTGCCCGGGACCGGCGCTGGAAAGCAGCAGCACCACGACCGCGACGACACTCCGACGATTCATGGGACGGGATTCCTCTGGACGACGGGGAGCTGAATGAACGAGGCGGCGCTGGGCGAGCGGAACACCCGCTGGGTGGCGGCCCGGAAATCCGACTCCTTCGCCGCGAAGATGCTGGGCATGAAGGTCTGGGGATTCCGGTCGATCAGCGGGAACCAGCTGCTCTGCACCTGGACCCGGATCTTGTGTCCCTTCCGGAAGCGATAATTCTGAGAGTGCAGATCGATCGCGTACTCCCGGGTCTGATTGGGAGCCACGGCCTCCGGCTGCTCGAAGCTCTTGCGATAGCGAGCCCGGAAGACCTCGTTCGAGACCATGAGCTGGTACCCGCCGAGCTTCGGGTCCGGCTCGTACTGCTCGGGATACACGTCGATCAGCTTGACGACCCAGTCGGCGTCGCTGCCGGTGGTCGAGGCGAAGAGATGCGCCGTGATGTTGCCCGCAATGACCACGTCTTCTTCGAGGGCCGGCGTCTCCCAGGCCACGACATCGGGGCGGTCCTGGGCAAAGCGCTGGTCATCCACCAGCCAGGTGGACCAGGTCGAGCCGCGGCCGTAGGTCGGCAGGATCGGCCGGGCCCGATAGGGCACCGGACGCGCCGGGTCCGCCACGTAGGCGTCGAACCCGCTATCGGCAGCGACCGGCGGCTGGAACGCCATTCGGCCGCCGGCGTGAAAGTAGAGCCGGCGCGGTGTCGCCTGGGTCGGAGGTGGCGGCCAGCTCTGGTACGATCGCCAGGCGTTGGCCCCGGCCTCGAAGGTCGTCGCTTCCGCGAGCGAGAGGGTGCCTTTGTCCTTGAGCCAGTAGGCAAACCAGGGAGCTTCGATATTCCGCTTGAAGTACACCGAGGTGGAATCGCCGAAATCGATGTTGCCGAGCTTCTGGCCGCTGCGGCCGCGCCACCCGCCGTGGTTCCAGGGACCTACGACCAGATAGTTGAGTCCCTTGCGGTCGTGGGGCTCCAGGGTCTCGTAAATCTTGAGCGGCCCGTAGAAATCCTCCTGGTCCCACCAGCCGGCGACGTTGAGCGTGGGGACCGTCACCCGGTCGAGGTATTGCATCACCGACTCGCGCTGCCAGAACGCATCGTAATTCGGATGGGCTACGAAGTTGTTCCAGGTCGGATACTTGCCGTGCAGGTAGCGCTGATCGGCGTTGGCCAGGGAACCCAGCGACAGGTACCAGCTGTAGGTGTCGTACTGATCGAAGGCGAAGGGAGAGAACTCCTTCGACCCTTCCATCATCGTCACGTATTCGAAGCCGTAGCTCAGACGGAAGGCGCCGTTGTGGTGGAAATCATCGCCCAGGAACATCGACGCGGGCGACGCCTGCGGAGAGACCGCCTTGAGCGCGGGATGCGGGTCGAGCATGGCCATGACGGTCAGCCAGCCCGGATACGAGACTCCGAGCATTCCCACGCGGCCGTTGTTGCGGGGAACGTTCCGGAGCAGCCACTCGATCGTATCGTAGGTGTCGCTGCCCTCGTCGACGGCCTTGGGGTCGCGCTTGTCCCGGGGCGGCCGCAGCATCACGAAGGTTCCCTCCGACCCGAAGCGACCGCGGATGTCCTGGAACACGAAGATGAATCCTTCGGCGGCCAGCTCGGCGTAGGAGCCGTCGAAACTCCCGGCGGCGCCCGCGACGCCGTAGGGCGTGCGGGTCAGCACCAGGGGGAGCAGGGCGGTGATTCCCTTGGGGATGAAGATCCGGGTGTGGAGGCGGATCCCGTCGCGCATTGGGATCTCGGCATCGGTCGAATCGAAGAGAACCGCAGGGACCGGCGGCGGCGGCGCGACGGACTGGGCGCCTGCCGGGAGTGCGCCGAGAGCGGCGGTAAGCACCAGGACCCAGGAATTCCTCATCGCGAGCCTATCGCTTCCGAACCTTGGTGGAGGGGAGAGGGCCGCCGGTGTCCCACGCGTGCCAGATTCCCCGCTCGCCGTGCTCGGCGATCACCCGGGAGAGCCGGCTGGCCGCATTGCGCCAGTTGGTTTCCACCGCGCGCTGGGCGGTGGCCGGATCGCCCCCGGCGATGGCGCGGACGATCGCCTCATGCTCCCGGACCGAGGTCGGCAGCTCATCGGCCAGGGCGCTGATATAGAGGCGGGAATAACGCTCGACCTGGGGCTTGATGGCGTGATGCAGCGCCAGCAGGCGCGGCCCGCTGATGTCATCGACGTAACCGCTGTGGAAGGCCTGGTCCAGATCGAAGATCCGGGTGACGGTGACTCGCTTGCGCGATTCGGCGGCCATGGCCCGGTTCAGCTCCCGCAGCCGGCGAACCACCTTGGCCCGCTGGGCCTTGGGGAGCTGGGCGGCGGTCCGCGCCGCGAGCCCCTCGAGGTGACCGACGATCAGCATGATCTCGCGGCCATCTTCCTGGGTGAGGGGAGCGACTACCAGCCGCTGCTCCCGTCCCCGCCCGTAGGAATCGACGAAGCCTTCCTGCTGGAGCCGATGCAGCGCGCTGCGGACCGGGGTGCGGCTCAGGGCCAGGCGCGCAGCCACCGCGCGCTCGGCGATCCGGCCGCCGGGAGGCAGCTGACCCGACACGATGAGGTGACGGAGCTCGCGATACACCCGCCAGACGCTGTCGGAGCGATCGTCGGGCGCCGCGGCGCCGTTGCTGCGCGCGGAGCGCGGCCGGGCGGGCCGGCGTGCGAGGCGGGCGGAATCGATGGTCGGCACAGGCCGCAAGCATACCCCGGCTGCCGGAGGGGCGCAACCGAGGCCCGCCAATTTGGTATACCGTTGTGGTATTTCCAAACGGGTCGTAGATTCGACGCCTGAGCCCCACCGGATTTCCCACACTGGTCGTCATCATCAACAGGAGCGACGCATGAAAACGCCTGGTCAGCGGATGCCGCGACGGTCGCGCCTCGCCGCGTGCCTGGTCGCCGGCGCCCACTTCCTCCTCGCCTTCTCGGGCGTGGCCGCCCAGGCCGGAACCGGCTCGGTGGCCGGACGGGTGACCGATGTCCGCTCCGGACTCCCGCTCGGGGGGGTCGCGGTGGCGATCGAGGGCACCCGGCTCGGTGGCGCGACCGCGTCCGACGGCAGTTATCGGATCGCCGGTGTCGCGGCCGGTGCCCATGTCGTGGTGAGTCGCCGGATCGGCTATGCCTCCGAGCGTCGGACGGTGACGGTAACCGCCGGCCAGCAGACGACCGCCGATTTCGCGCTGAATGCCTCGGCCTATTCACTGGATGAAGTGGTGGTCACCGGCACCGCAGGCGGGGAACAGCGTCGGACCCTCGGCAATGCCGTGGCGGTCATCGACGCCGCCACCGCGCTGGAACACTCGGCCGCGCCCAACCTCACGTCCCTGCTCAGCTCCCGTTCGCCGGGCGCCATCATCACCCCTGGCTCCGGACGCATCGGAGCGGGACCAACCATCCAGATCCGGGGGCGGTCCACCCTCTCACTCAGCTCCGAGCCGATCATCTATATAGACGGGGTCCGGGTGAACAACGCCGTCAATCAGGGACCCCAGGGCGGCTTCCTTGGCGCCCAGAACGCCGGAGTGGCCAACCGGCTCAACGACATCAGCCCGGAGGAAATCGAAAGCATCGAGATCATCCGGGGCCCCGCCGCCTCGACCATCTACGGCACCGAGGCGGCCAACGGCGTCATTCAAATCATCACCAAGAAAGGTGTCAGCGGGGCCACCCGCTGGACGGTGACCTTCGAGCAGGGGCGGCAGCGGTTTGGAGACGCGGCGGGCCGGTTCCCTACCAACTATTTCAAGAATGCGGCGGGTGAGGTCATCCCCTGGAACGCCTGGCAGCAGGAATCGGACAGCGGCCGGAAGTTCTTCCAGACCGGTCGCACCCAGGGGTACAATGTCTCGGTCTCGGGCGGCATGCCGCAGCTGACCTATTTCGTCTCGGGCAACTACAACGACGAGGACGGCATCGAGCCGAACAACTTCGGCAAGGGTTTCAGCGGGCGGGCGAATCTCAACTTCTCGCCCTCCAGCAAGATCGACGTGCAGACCAACCTGGGTTATGTCCGGAGCTCGATGCATCTGGGGGCCGACAACGGCCTCTCGCCGCTCTTCACCGGGTTCTTCGGCCATAGTCTCCTGTATCCGGCCAACCGGGGGTTCTACCTGACCCCGCCCGAAGTGCCCCAGCGCCTGTACGACAACTCGGCCCAGATCAATCGCTTCACCGGTGGAACGACCTTCAACCACCGTCCCATCGACTGGTTCTCCCACCGCCTGGTCATGGGCATCGACTTCACGTCGGACGACAGCCGGGCGCTGGAACGGTTCGCCACTCCGGACCTGGCGCCCTTCTTGGCGCCGTTCGGGAGCGCGCCCGGACGGATCGCGCAGACGCTCCGGAACAACACCTTCGTCACCGGCGACTATTCCGGCACGGCGCGGTTCAAGCTCAGCCCGAAGGTCAGCTCCAGCACCTCGCTTGGCGCCAATTTCATCCGCAAGCATCTCAAGACCAGTCTGCTGGCTGCGATCAATTTTCCGGCTCCGGGGCTGGAGACGGTTTCCAGCGCCACGGCTCCTCCGACGGTGTCACAGGCGGAAGTCGTCAACACCACGCTGGGACTCTGGGGCCAGCAGCAGTTCGGCTGGAACGACCGGCTCTTCCTCACCGGGGCGGTCCGGGTCGACAACAACTCCGCCTTCGGCGACGACTTCCAGTGGGTCGGGTACCCCAAGCTCAGCGCCGCCTGGGTGATGAGCGAGGAGCCCTTCTGGGCCGGGCTGGGCAGCTCGGTCAATACCTTCAAGCTCCGCGCCGCGTATGGCCAGTCGGGACAGCAGCCCGACGCCTTCGCCGCACTGCGGACCTTCGTCTCCGCCGGCCGGGCCAACGGAGACGCCGGACTCTCACCGGGTTCATTCGGCAATTCCGAGCTCAAGCCGGAGCGGGCCACCGAGTTCGAGGTCGGCTTCGAGACGAATCTCTTCGACCGGCTGAGCCTCGACTTCACCTATTTCAACAAGCGGACCAAGGACGCGATTCTGCAGCAGCCGACCGCCCCATCCGGCGGATTCCCCGGGAGCCAGGCCGTCAACGTGGGCGAGACCAAGAACCGCGGCATCGAGCTGCAAGCCGCCTTCCAGGCGCTCGCCAAGAAGAATCTGGCCTGGGAAATCGTGGGCAACGTCGCCACCAACAAGGATGAGGTGGTGGACCTGGGCGCGCTGGTCTTCGCCGGGAGCACCAACGTCCGCAGCGTGGTCGGCTTCCCGATCAGCGCCTACTGGAGCCGGCGGGTGGTGAGTGCCGATCGCGATCCGACCACCCACGCGATCACCAACATCCTGTGCGACGGCGGGGCCGGCAATGCCCCCGTCGCCTGCTCGGCTGCACCGGAGCAATTCATCGGCAGCCAGACGCCGAAGCTCACCGGCGCCCTCTCGACCACTGTGACCCTCTGGGAGCGATTGACGCTCTACGGCTTGGTCGATTTCAAGCGGGGGCACCACCTGTTCAACGCCAACGAATACCTTCGCTGCGGCGCCGTCGCTCCCCTGTGCGACGCGATCTACAACCGGGCGGCCTACGAGACGATCCTCCTCGCCAGCATTGCCCCATCGTCGATCGGCGCGAATGTCCTCGCGCCCTTCATCGAGAAAGCCTCCTTCTTCCGGCTGAGCGAACTGTCGGTGGCGTACTCGCTGCCCTCGCAATGGCTCCGCGGCGCCGGGGTGACCAGTTCGCGGATCTCGCTGGCGGGCCGCAATCTGCATACCTGGACCGGCTACCGTGGCATCGACCCGGAGAGCCGGGCCGGCGCAACCGATCAGGCCTTGATACCGCCGCTTCAGCGATTCGTTCTGACCCTCCAACTCACCTTCTGACCATGCGCACCCATCTTGGGGAGAGAGGCGCCACGATGCGCTCGATCAGATCATCCCGACGGAGCCGGACGACGTTCCTGGCCCTGCCGCTGTTCGCCGTGCTCGCCGCCTGCAGCGAGATCACCAGCCTGGAGCAGTCGAACCCCGGGTCGATCCTCGCGCGGGACGTCTATATCCCCGCCAACGCCCGGCTGCTGGTGAACGGCGCCATTGGCGATTTCGAGTGCGCCCTGCACCGGTACGTCGTCTCCCAGGCACTGCTCGGGGATGAGTTCGTCAACGCGTTCTCCAATGTCAGCAATTTCGATTACGACCGGCGGACCATGACTCCGGGGCACCCCTACGGCACCAACACCTGCGGGGCCGGTGCCCAGATTCCCGGGTTCTATACACCGCTTTCCGTCTCGCGCGCCACCGCCGATACGATCTACGCGCGCCTCAGCGAGTGGACCGACGCGGAGATGCCGGCCGGTGTGAGCCGCTCCCTGCTCCTCGGGCGCTCCGCAGCCTATGCCGGGTACAGCATCCTGCTCCTGGGCGAGTCCATGTGCTCGGCCGCGATCAATATCGGCCCTGAGCTCAGCAAGACCGATCTCTGGAACGAAGCCAAGCTGCGCTTCGATGCGGCGGTCGCAGCGGTTGGCGCGGCGACCGATACCGCATCGCTGAATGTGCTGAACATGGCACGGGTGGGGCGGGCCCGGACCCTGCTCAACCTCGGGCAGCTGGCGGCGGCCGGCGCCGACGCCGCGCTGGTGCCCGCGGGGTTCGTGCAGAACGCCATCGCAAACGCCTCCGGCACCAATCGCCAGCAGAATCAGGTGTTCCTCCACACCCGGGTGAACAATTATTCCTCGGTGGATCCTTCGTACGTGGGGCTCTCCTTCGGCGGGGTGGCGGACCCCCGCGTGGTGGTGAACGTGACCACGACCAAGGGCTCGGACGGGTTCACGTTCATACGCCAGGTCATGAAGTACGCCGACCGGGGGGCGTCGATTCCCATCGCGAGCTCTGACGAGGCCCGGCTCATCCTGGCCGAGGCCCATGTCGCGGCCGGGAATCTCCAGGGCGCCATCGACATCATCAACGCCCTGCATACCGCGGCGGGACTTCCCGCCTACAACGGCACCGGTCAGACCGCGGCCCAGGTCCGAGCCCAGGTCATCGAGGAGCGGCGTCGCGAGCTGTTCATGGAAGGGCAGCGGCTCGGTGACATGAATCGCTACCTGCTCCCCCGGCTTCCGGCCGATGGAGCCGCGTTCCCGAACGGCGGCACCTACGCCAGCCAGGCCTGCCCCGGCGCGAACGCCGCGGGATATCCGTTCGGGTTCCCGCTGCCGGATGTGGAGCGCAACAACAACCCGAACATTCCGTAGCAGCGTTGTCGGCCCGACACATTCTCTCTCTGGCGGTTCTCGCCGTCATCGCGCCGTCTTCTGCCAGTGCGCAGGGGACGGCGCTTCCGCCATTTCTCGAGCTGGCCATACCCAAGCCGCCGACGGTCGCCGCCGGCGACGGCGCCGCATTCCTCGCGTTCGAGCTGCACGTGACGAACTTCGCCCAGCAGACCATGACGCTCAAACGGGTGGAAGTCGCCGCGGCGGGCGGAAGCGGCGCTCGACAGGTCCTGATCGCGGTGGCAGACAGCGCGCTGGCGCGAAGCCTCACCCGTCCCGGTACCACGACGCCTGCTGCCGAACGGGCCAGACTGGCGGGCGGGGCGCGGGCCGTCGTGTGGCTCTGGGTGCCGGTGGATCGTCAGGCGCCTCCGGCTTCGGTCCAGACTCGAGTGATTCTCGAACAGGGAACCGGAGACAGCATCACGACCCAGGAGCTGGACGCCACGGCGGTTTCGGTGACGCGGGAGGCAGCCGCGATCGGGCCGCCGCTCCGGGGCGGCGTCTGGCTCGCCGGCAACGGTCCCGCCCCGGAGACCGGGCACCGGCGCGCGCTCATTCCGATCGGCGGGAGACCGTCGATCGCGCAGCGGTTCGCGATCGACTGGGTGAAGGTGGGCGAGGATCACCGCACCTTCACGGGCGACCGGCTCAACAACGCCAGCTATCACGCGTACGGACAGGATGCCCTGGCGGTCGGTAACGGCACCGTGGTCGCCGTCAAGGACGGCATTCCGGAGAACATTCCCGGCGCCACCTCACGCGCGGTGCCGATCACCCTCGAGACGGTGGGCGGCAATCACGTCATCGTGAATCTCGGCGACGGCCGCTACGCCTTCTATGCCCATCTGCAGCCGGGCTCGCTCCGGGTCAAGTCGGGAGACCGGGTGAGCACCGGTCAGGTCCTCGGGCTGGTCGGCAACAGCGGCAACTCCACCGAGCCGCATCTGCATTTCCATCTGTCCGACGGGAATTCTCCCCTGGGCAGCGAAGGCATTCCCTATCTCCACCAATCGTTCGAGCTGGTGGGAAAATGCCGCAGCTTCGGCTCCGGCTGCGACCGGTCCTCTCCTTCCACTCGCCAGCGCGAGATGCCGATGGCCAACATGCTGGTGCGATTTCCGCAATAGCGCAGTCACGCCGGAGTACCTGGATGACAAGAACACCGGGCGCGACGTGGCTCCTGACGCTGCTCGCGGCAATGCCGGCGACAGCGCAGTGGTCCGTGAAGCTGCCGGCACCGACCGGTCCCCACGCCGTCGGCGCCGCCCGATTCACACTGGTGGATACGGCCCGGCTGGAGACATTCACCGAGGACTCGCGAGACCACCGCGAGCTGCTGCTCCGGGTCTGGTATCCCGCGCAACGGGTCCCCGGCGCAGAGCCCGAGCGTTTCTGGGGTGAAGAGACCCAGGAGATCGCAACCCGCATGGCGGCATTCCTGCGCCTCGCGACGAGTGCGTTCGCCAATCTTGCCCAGGCGCCCTCTCACACCTATGCCGGTGCGCCGATTGCCGAGACCGGAGCGCGCTTTCCGGTCGTGGTGTTCTCGCACGGGTACATCCCCGGGGTACTCTCCCAGAACACCGCGCAGATGGAGGAGCTGGCCAGCCACGGGTACGTCGTGGCCAGCATCGGCCATACCTACGAAACACTGGTCACGGTTTTTCCCGATGGGCGATTGGTCCCCCTGAGTCAGAGCCGGCTGGCAGCCTTTGGCCAGGGCGCCGGGAATACCCGTGAGCTCGTTGCCCGATACATCGCCACGATTGATCCGGCCGTGAAAGACTCTCTCATCCGACAGATTGCCGCCGGATGGCCGGTGCTGAGCCAGAGTCTCGCCATCTGGGAGGCGGATACCCGTTTCGTGCTGGACGAGCTGGAGCGGATGAGCAGGGGCAGTCGTCCCAGCATCTTCTCCGGAAAGCTGGATCTGAGCCGCACCGGCATCTTCGGAGTGTCCTTCGGCGGTGCGACGGCGGGCCAGGTGTGTGTGGTCGACGCGCGCTGCAAGGCGGGAATCAATCTGGACGGCCTGCAATTTGGCGATCTGATCGATCGTCCCATGCCTCGGCCATTCATGTTCATGCAGAGCGAGGCCGCCGGCAGTCTCAATCGCCTCTTCGTCGATCGGGCGACAGGTCCCGCCTACTATGTCCTCGTGAAAGGCGCCTCGCCGTTCAACTATTCGGACTTCTCGCTCTTCTCACCCGATTTCCGGAAGGCCGGGCTCCTGGGCTCCATCGAAGGCGGACGGATGGAGCAAATCCTGAATGCCTACGTCCTGGCATTCTTTGACAAGTACCTCAAGCAGAAGGACGCCGCACTCCTCGCCGGACCTCCTGCTCAGTTTCCCGAGGTCGAGTTCACCGCGCGCCCCCCTCACGCGGCGCCGTGAGACCGCGTTGAGCCGAATCGTCGTCGTCGGCGCCGGTGTCATCGGACTGGCGTGCGCCTACTCGCTCAAGAAGCGGGGCCGCGATGTCATCGTGCTCGACATGGGTCAGCCCGGCGGGGCCTGCTCCAAAGGAAATGCCGGCTGGATCACGCCGTCGATTTCGGCCCCGATTCCGGCACCGGGATTGATGCTGGCGTCGCTCCGGTGGATGCTCCAGAGCGACAGCCCCCTCTACATCTCCCCGGCCGCCGTGCCCGCCCTGGCCCGCTGGCTCTGGCGTTTCTGGCGCTACTGCAACCCGCGCGACTTTCTTCATGGGCTCCGGGCAGTGTCCGAGCTCAACCGGAAGACGCTCTCGGCCTTCGACGAGCTGGAGCGCGAGGGGTTCCAGTTCGAGCTGCACCGCTGTGGAATGCTGTGCGTCTTTCTCGACGAGCGCCACATGGTGCAGGCGCTGGCCCAGTTCGGCCACTATCGGGAGTACGGCTACCGGATGCCGACGGCGGTGCGCGGGTCCGATCTCAGCCGTCTCGAGCCGGCCCTGTCCGGCGCGGTCAGGGCCGGGTTCCTGGTCGAGGAAGAGTTTCACATCCGGCCGGAGACTCTGGTCGCGGGTTATGTGGAACGGCTCCGGCAGATGGGCGTCGAGATTCGGCCGCACGTGAAAGTCACCGGGGCCAACGGCGCGAGACACGGGGGTCGCGTCAGGGGGGTCGAGACATCGGCCGGGGTCGTGGAGGGCGACCAGGTCGTGGTGGCCGCCGGGGCCTGGTCGGGTCAGGTCCTCGAGCCCTTCGGTGTGTCCCTGCCGGTGCAAGCCGGAAAGGGCTACAGCATCACGCTCCCCGGCGCCGAGCCGCAGCTGAGCCGCCCGCTCTATCTCGGAGAGGCCCGGGTCGGCGGGTCGCCCTTCAGCGGAGCCACGCGGTTTGCCGGGACGATGGAGCTCTCGGGGGTGAACGAAACGCTCGATCGGCGACGCATGGTGGGGATCCGCGCCGGGATCGGGCGCTATCTGCGGCAGCCGGTGGAGGAAGGGGACGGGATCGAGTGGGTCGGCATGCGACCGCTCACCCCGGACGGACTCCCGATGCTCGGCCGGGTTCCCGGCTACCAGAATCTCCTGGTGGCCACCGGCCACGCGATGCTGGGAATCACCATGGCACCGGTCACCGGCGAAGCGATCGCCGACGTGATCACCGGAACCCCTTCCGCCGC
>Ga0075421_100005089_pt1 | contig 15866 bp, 13 predicted proteins | sample SoiMetdeltSBSDD5_FD_75292 | JGI IMG/M metagenome (GOLD analysis project Ga0075421, IMG submission 75292) | Bulk soil microbial communities from a Populus tree surrounding site in Tennessee, USA - Soil MetaG P. deltoides SBSDD5 | ecosystem: Environmental > Terrestrial > Soil > Tree plantation...
CGGATTCCAGACCCTGATCCGGATCATCCTCGAGCAGCAGGTGTCTCTGGCGGCGGCGCGCACGATGTACCGGCGCCTGGCGCATCATGCCGGCGCGGTCAGCCCCGAATCGCTCCTCCGCCTGGGGGTCCCCGGCCTGCGGGCGCTCGGATTCACGGGACAGAAGGCGGCGTACTGCGTCCACCTCGCCGAGGCGATCCACGCCGGACGGCTCGACCTGACCGCGGTCGCGGGGGCCGAGGTCGAGGCGGGCCGCCGGATGCTGCTTCAGATGCGCGGGTTAGGACCCTGGAGCGTCGATATTTATTTTCTCATGGCCCTGCGGCGCCCCGACGTCTGGCCCCACGAGGACCTGGCGCTCGCCGACGCGGTCCACCGGGTCAAGCGGCTCCGGCGGCGCCCGGACCACAACGCCCTGACGCTCCTGGCGCGGCAGTGGGCGCCCTGGCGCTCGGTCGCGGCGCGGATTCTCTGGCAGGACTACCTGTCTCGGAAGGCGCGGTGAGAGTACCGGCGGGATCGATTCTCCTCGGCGCGGCGACCATCGCAGGCCTGGCGCTGGTCGCCGTTCGGCTTCGCCCGAAGCGGGCCGGGGAAACCATCGCCATCCCCGAGCCGGCGCCCTCGGTCCGCGCCGCCCGCCCGGATTCCGAAGCGACCGCGCTCGTCATTCCGGTCCAGGGCGTTACCCGCGACCGGCTCCGCGACACCTACTCCCACGCGCGCGGTCTGGGCCGCCGTCATGATGCGATCGACATCGAAGCGCCGCGGGGCACCCCGGTGCTCTCGGTCGCGGCATCGCTCGTGGTGAAGCTCTTCCAGAGCGACCGCGGTGGGACCACCCTCTACGCGCTGGCACCCGATCAGCGGACCATCTACTACTACGCCCACCTGGATCGCTATGCCGACGGGATCTCCGAGGGGCTCCGGCTGCGCGCCGGACAAATCATCGGATACGTGGGAGATACCGGCAACGCCCAGCCGGGAGATTATCACCTGCATTTCGAGATTTCGACGACCGCGGATCCGAAGAAGTACTGGGGTGGTACGCCGGTGAACCCCTATCCCCTGCTGCGAAGGGACACCCTATGACGGTCGTGGCGAGCGGACCGGGGACAGAAGACGCGTCAGCTCGTCCAGCTCGACCGGCTTCGTCAGATGGTGATCGAACCCCGCCTCCGCGGTCCGGCGGCGATCCTCGTCCTGTCCCCAGCCGGTGACCGCGATCAGGAGCACGCCGCTTCCCAGATCTTTCCGAATCCGCCGGGCCACCTCGTATCCGTTGAGTCCGGGAAGGCCCAGGTCGAGGATGGCGACCTCGGGCCGGAAGACCACCGCCGCTCCCACGGCCTCCAATCCGTCATGCGCGGTGCGCACGTTGCCTCCGGCGTGGCGCAGCAGTATCGCGAGGCTCTCCGCGGCGTCCTGATTGTCATCCACGACCAGAACCCGGAGCGCCCCGATGAGTTCGGCGCGTCCTCCGGGCACCGCCGCGCTCTCCTCACGCCCCGGCCCTGCTCGCCGCAGGGCGGCGGGCAACCGGACCATGAATTCGCTGCCACGGCCGGGACCCTCGCTGTGAGCGCGCACCGTGCCGCCGTGCATCTCCACCAGGAGCTGCGCCAGGGTCAGACCGATGCCGAGCCCGCCCTGCGACCGCTCGATGGAGCGGTCGACTTGCATGAACATGTCGAAGATGCGCGGCAGCACCTCGGGCGAGATGCCCACGCCATTATCGATTACCCGGATCACCACCTCGGCGCCCTCGAGCTCCGCCGTCAGTGCGATCCGGCCTCCCTGCTCGGTGTATTTCGCCGCGTTGTTCAGCAGGTTGAGCAGCACCTGGGCCATCCGGGTCGGGTCGGCATCGAGGTAGATCGGCTCCGGAGGAATCGAAATCGAAAGCTCGTGGCCCCATTTCTTGAGGAGGGGCCGGCTCCCTTCGACCGCGCTGCTGATCAGCGCGGAGAGCTCCAGCCGTTCCCGCCGGAGCTCGACCTTGCCTTTGGTGATCCGCGAGACGTCCAGCAGATCATCCACCAGACGAGTCATCTGGAGTACTTGCCGGTCGATGACCTCCCGGGCCCACTGGAGCTCGGGTATCGGCGGACCCTTGGCGCGGAGAATCTGCGCGGCGTTGCGGATCGGGGCGAGCGGATTGCGGAGCTCATGGGCGAGGATCGCCAGGAATTCGTCCTTGCGGGTGTCGGCCTCCTGAAGCGCCCGAAGCAGGCTGGCGTTCTCGATGGCGATCGCGGCGCGGTGCGCGAGATCCTCCGCCACGGCGAGGTCGGTGCCGTCGTAAACCCGCCCCGATTCCGCCGTCACGAAGCTCAGCACCGCGCGCATGTTCGGGATCACAATCGGCGTGCAGATGTAGGACCTGAGCCCGAGCCGCCGCATGAGCTGCAGGTGCTCGGCGTCGGTCGCCTCCTCCGCGAGCATGGCGTCGGGAAGCACGGGGCTCCAGTCGGACCTGCCCGTCTCCAGGACCCTGGTGATCCCGCGCGAATCGGTCAGACAGGGCGGGTGGTGGCGAAAGAGCTCGCGGGCGAGCTCGAGCCTGGCGGGATCGGCATGCTGCACTGCCAGGCGGCGGATCGTTCCGTCGGATTCCTGCACGTCGAAGGCGCACCAGTCGGCAAACGCGGGCACCGACAGCTCGACGAGCCGTTGCATCGTGGTTTCGAAATCCGTCAGCTCGGCCAGTGCGGCGCTGGCGTCGGCCAGGAAGCGGGTCATCGCTTCGCTGCGGCGGATGGCGAGCTCGGTGCGGCGGCGCGCGGTGATGTCCCGCAGAATCTTGGACGCACCTACGACCCGGCCCGCGGCGTCGAGAACCGGCGAGACGCTCAGCGACACCTCCAGGCGCTCACCCTGCTTCGAGAGCCGGACGGTTTCGTGCTCCTCGATCCGCTCACCCCGCCGGAGCCGCGCGATGATCGTTTCCTCTTCCCCAAGCCGGTCCGTCGGAATCAGCATGGTGATCGGCCGGCCCACCGCTTCCGCGGCGGAATATCCGAACAGCCGCTCGGCTTCGGGGTTCCAGGAAACGATCCGGCCGTCGAGGGTCTTGCTGATGATCGCGTCGTGGGACGACTCGACGATCGCAGCCAGGCGGCCCTGGGCCTCTTCGGCCTGCGTGCTGAAGGTGATATCCTGGACAAAACACCGTGCCTGGATGAATTCGCCGTTCTCTCGAATTCCGTTGGAGTTGATCATGACGTGCTTGATGGAGCCGTCCCGGCAGCGCATCCGGGCCTCGCAGTCGCGAAGCTCCTCGCCGGCGACGAGCCGCCGCATGATGTCGTCGATCACCGGGGGGTCGACGTGGAACTCGGCGATGTTGTGCCCGAGGAACTCCTCCTTCGCGTACCCCAGCATCGTGAGCTCGGATCGGTTGGCCTGCAGGATGGTGCCGTCGGCCCCGACCAGGTGCAGCCCCACGGCGGCGTCTTCGAAAAACTCGGTCAGCTCGCGGGTCTTTCGCTCCAGCTCTTCCCGGGTGCGAACCAGCTCCTCCTCGGCGCGCCGCCGGGCCAGCAGGATGCTCTGGGCGGTCTGCAGCGTGACGGTGCGCAGCAGGCTGTCCTCGTCGTCCTGGTGTTCCATCATCCGGCCCCGAGGACGTCCAAGGCGAGCGCGGTCCCAAGCACTCGCGCCCGGATCTTGAGCGCGAGAGGCCTCGGGATGCTGCCGATGGGCTTGGTGGGCAGGATCATGGAATAATTGAGCCTGGGCTATATCGCGTCCGACAGGGAAGTGAAGGTGAAATCCCGCACCAGAAGCGGCGGCACCACCACCGGCGCACCCGCATTTCCGCTCTCGCTCGCCGACACCCGGACCGGTTTCCCCATCCCCAGGATGTTGTTGAGCATGACCACCGGCGATTCATTGAACCGGAAGTTCTTGACCGGGCGAACGATCTTCCCTTTCTCGATCAGGAACGTGCCGTCGCGAGTGAGCCCGGTGTACAGGATGCTCCTCGGGTCCACGCCGCGAATGTACCAGAACCGCGTCACCAGCACACCGCGCTCGCAGGCCGCGATCAGGGACTCGATCGTTTCATTCCCACCCGTCATCTTGAGCCCGCCGCCCGAGCCGGTGGGCTCCTTGCCCTGCCGGCCGGCCCAGTAGCGATCGTAATTCAGGTTCCGGACCACTCCGTTCTCGATCCAGGTCACCCGCCGGGTCGGCAGCCCCTCGCCGGTGAACGGCGTGCCGTAGGTCTCGGGATCGAACGGGTCGCTCACGATGGTCACCCGCTCGTCCACCACCTTGTCGCCCAGCTTGTTGGCGCCGCCCGGTTTGGAGAAAAAGCTCCGGCCTTCGTCGGCGCTCCGGGCATTCATGGCGCCGGTCAGGAGCTGGAGCAGGTTGCCGACGGCGGTGGGCTCGAGCACTACGGTATAGCGCCCGGGCTCGATGGCGACGGCCCCTACCGATCTCCGGGCCTTGTCGACGGCGCGGGCGCCGAGCGCCGCGGGATCGAGGGCGGAAAACGCATTCGACGCGCCCCCGGCCCAGCCGGACCCGGCGCCATCGGGCGTCCGCACCGTGGTGGTGAGCACCACGTCGGTGTCGCGGTCGTAGGCAAAGAGGCCTTTGCTGTTCCCCACCGCGGATGCCGTGGCGCGGGTTTCCAGATAACCGGTGCTCACCAGCCCGGCGGTGCGCGCCGGCCCGGTGATACTGGTCACTGCGGCGGCACGAAGCGCCGGATCGAGCCGCGCCGTGCTCTCGCTCCACCCTTTCCCCTCCTGGTATTGCTGCGGCGCGAGCTCCGGCACCAGCTCGGGATCGTCGGGGCTGAGCCGGGCCAGCCGCTCCGACATCTCCACCACCGCCTTGATGCCGGCCTCGTCCAGACGGTTAGTGGCGGCCTGGCCGACCTTTTTCCCGACGACGCTGCGAACCACCACGCTGGTGTTGCTGTTGTCGCCCGCGGTCGAGATCTGATTCTCCGCGAAGCGGGTGTTGCCCCGAGCCCCGCTGCTGATGCTGACCCGCGCTTCGGTCGCGGTGCTCTTGTCCAGCACCCGACGGACCAGTGCCTCGGCATCCGCACGTGACAGCGACGTCGCGCCCTGTTCCTGCGCCGAGCGGCTCATGCCGACCTCCCGGTGTTGATCACATTGATCTGACGGTGCCGGGTCGGCACGCACCCGTGGCTCACGGCGTTCGATTGCGATGGCTGGCCTTTGGCATCGCCGAAGGCACCACCGAGGAAATAGCTCCGCGGCCCGCCCACCATGTCGAGGGCACCCCAGAACTCCGGCGTGCGCATCTGATAGGCGACATCCTTGAGCATGCCGACGATCTTCCCGCCCCGGATCTCGTAATAGAGCTGGCCGCCGAACTGGGCGTTGTAGCGCTGCTGATCGATGGAAAAGGAGCCGTCGCCCACGATGGCGATGCCCCGGTCGGTGGCGGAGATCAGGTCGTCCCAGACCAGGTCCCGCTCGCCGGGGAGCAGCGAGACGTTGGGCATCCGCTGAAACTGCACATCGGCCCACGACTGCGCGTAGGAACAGCCATGCGAGCGGGTCGGCTTGCCGCTCTTCTTGTAGTACCAGTCGAGCCAGAGCGCCTGTTCCCGGGTGGTCTGGTAATCCATGAAAATCCCGTTCTTGACGATGTCGAACGATTCAGGCTGGACCCCATCGTCATCCCACCCGCAGGCCGCCAGCGATCCCGGCTGCGAACGGTCCCCGCGAATGTTCATGAGCGGTGATCCGAACTTGAGGCTGCCCAGCACCTGTTCGGGGGGAAACACGAAGCTGGTGCCGGCGTAGTTGGCCTCGTATCCCATCGCGCGGTCGAGCTCGGTCGGGTGCGCCACCGATTCGTGGATGGTGAGCCAGAGGTGGCTGGGATGCAGGATCAAATCGTACCGCCCGGCGTCCACCGGCTTGGCACCGAGCTTGGCCGTGGCTTCTTCGGCCCAGCGAGGGGCGTTCTCCACCAGCTTTGCCTCGGTCACGTGCTCGTACCCGCGGCCCATCGGGGCAATGTCGTTGCTCTGCCGGGACTGAAAATCACCGGAGGCTACCGCGGTCACCGTCAGGCTCGGCTGGGTGCGGAAGATGGTCTGGGCGACGAGCGCGCCCTCGGTGTTGGCGTAGGACTTCTCTTCCTTGAGGAAGAACATGCTGGAATTGACGAAGCGCGCCTGGGGATTCTTCATGGCGGCTTCGTTGGCGGCAAGCAGGAGCGCCACCTTCTCCTCGATCGGGACCGTGAACGGGTCGACCTTGGCATCGCTCCGCCAGGTACCTCGCTGGTTCCCGGGGGCCGGCGCGAGCGTCACCGGTTTGCGCCCCGGAGTCCGGCTTGCCCTGGCCTGCGCCACGGCCTGCCGGGCCACCCGCACCACGCCGTCGGCGGTGAGCGCGCTGGTCGCGGCAAAGCCCCACGATCCCTGTACCAGAACCCGCACCCCGATCCCCAGCGTCTCGTTGTCCGAGAGGCCGCCCACGCGCCGCTCGCGGGTGTTGATCGTCTGGGTGCGGTTGAGACTCACCCGGGCGTCGGCATAGTCGGCGCCCGCGGACTTGGCGGCGTCGAGGGCACGCTGGAGCAGTTCGGTAAAGGCCGGATCGCCCTGCGGAGCGGGATGCAGGAGACCGGCGGCGCGTTCCGCCGCCGCAGCCTCTCCGGTCGCGGCGAGTACCATGCCCGCCGCGGCGGCGGCGGATGAGCGCTTCAGGAATTCCCGGCGGCTGGTGGACACGACGCGCCTCGGTTTCAGGGTGTGGGCCTCAAAAAAGTAATCCGGAGAAGCCGGTTCCGTGATCTTCCGCATCCAGGGGATTAGTTTGCGGTGGGTCCGAACGGAGTCCTGGACGATGTCGCGCGCGGTTGTCGCTGGTCTCCTGTCTGTCGCTGCCTGTTTCGGTGGCACGGAAACCAGCCCCGTTGGCGAGATTCCACCGCCGCCGCCCCCGCCGTCCATCTCGGTCTCCATGGGGCCCGAAGATGCCACGATCGCGGTGGGCGCCTCGCTCCAGTATCAGGCGGTGTCGACCAGCACGGTGGCCGGATGGGAATGGTCCCTGAGCAATACCGCGCGCGCCTCGATCACGCCCGGCGGACTGGTCGTCGCGTTGCAGCCCGGGGCCGTCAGGGTTCAGGCCTGCGCGACGAATGCCCCGAGCGTCTGCGGAGTCGCCGATCTCACCATCGAGGCGGCGCCACCGGGCGGGGCCCCCGCGGTCGCGGTCCTGCCGGCCACGACCCACATCGCGGTCGGACAGAGTGTAGAGTTCACGGCGCTGGCGGTGAACTTTGCCGAGCCGTTCTGGGCCTGGAGCTCAATGGACGAGCTGACGGCGACGATCTCCCCGACGGGTATCCTGACCGGGCGGCGCCCGGGGCTCGCGGTGGTTGCGGCATGCGCCCCAGCGGCGCCACGATACTGCGGAACGGCAAGCGTGCAGGTGCAGTAGCATCCTACTCCATTGGAGGAATGACGGTGACGAAACTCGAGAAGGAATTGAAGCGGGAAATTGCCATCGGCGACGAAGCATACGTACTGACGATTTCGCCGACCGGTCTCAAGCTGGTCAAGAAGGGATTCCGGAAAGGGCAGGAGCTCGCCTGGAAGGACCTGGTCGGTGGCGAGGCCGCCCTGGCGACGGCGCTCAACGCATCCCTCGATCAGGCCAGTACCTGACCCGCGCGTTTGTGTCCTTCAGCCCCGTCGCGTCGTCAACAGGATTGACACCGACGCGACGGGAACGGAATGGATCTCAAGCCGGCTAACCTCAAGCGCTACGGCAACGTCGCTCGTCTGCTGTACAAATACGGGGGCTCCGCCCCCGCGACGCATGACCTGGCAACACCGGATGATTCCCGGGTATCTGCCGATCCGGAGGATGCGGCGCGCGGGGAAGAACTGGCGAAGGATCTCGAAGCCCTCGGTCCCACGTTCATCAAGCTCGGCCAGCTCCTTTCCAGTCGCGGCGCCCTGATCCCGGTGGCGTACGCCGATGCCCTGGAGCGCCTCCAGGATTCGGTGGAGCCGTTCCCCTACGAGGACGTGGAGCGGATCGTCACCGAGGAGCTGGGCGTCCGCATCTCCAAGGGATTCGAATCGTTCGAGACAGAGCCGGTGGCCAGCGCCTCGCTGGGCCAGGTGCACCGGGCCCGTTTGCGCGACGGCCGCGAGGTGGTGGTCAAGGTCCAGCGGCCCAACATCCGGCAGCGGATCACCGAGGACCTCGAGGCCTTCGACGAAATCGCCAAGGTGCTGGAAAAGCACACCGACCTTGGCGAGCGAATGGACCTGCGCGCCGTGCTCGAGGAATTCCGGAAAACCATTTTCGAGGAGCTGGATTACCGGAAGGAGGCGAGCAATCTGGAGCGGCTGGGGCAGAACCTCGCCTCCTACCAGCACCTGGTCGTGCCGCAGCCGGTGGCCGATTACACCACCGCTCGCGTTCTCACCATGGATTACATCCCGGGCGAAAAGGTCACCCGGGTAAGTCCGCTCACCCTCCTGGAGGTCGATGCCGACGCCCTGATCGAGGACCTGTTCCGGGCCTACCTGCAGCAGATTCTGATCGACGGCTTCTTCCACGCCGATCCCCATCCGGGCAACGTCTTCCTCACCAGCGACAACCGGATCGCGCTCCTCGACCTGGGGATGGTCGCCCGGCTCTCTCCACGGCTCCAGGACACCCTGTTGCAGATGGTGCTCGCCATCGGTGACGGCCGGGGCGAGGAGACCGCCGATCACGCGCTGGCGATGGCGGAGCGCCGGAACGATATCAACGAGAAAGAGTTTCGCTCCCGAGTGGCCGCCATGGTGGCGGAGTATGCCGGTAAGGGGCTTGCCTCCCTGCCGATCGGCAAGGTCTTCCTCGATATCGTGCGGGTCTCGGCGGGCGCGGGAGTGCGGATGCCCCCGGAGACCGCCATGATCGGCAAGACCCTCTATAATCTCGAAGCCGTCGCCCAGGCACTCGCGCCCGACTTCGACCCGACCGAATCCATTCGCCGGAATTCGGCGCGGCTCCTGCGGCAGCGGATGCTCAAGGGTCTCTCCCCCGGAAATCTCTTTACCAGCGCGCTCGAGCTGCGCGACTTTGCCGACCGGCTTCCCGGCCGTCTCAACCTCATTCTCGATGCCGCCGCCTCCAACCGGCTTGGCCTTCGCATCGATACCGGCATCGACGCCCCGCAGCTAATGATCGGATTTCAGAAGGTCGCCAACCGAATCACGATGGGTCTGGTCCTCGCGGCGCTCATCGTCGGGGCGGCGATGCTCATGCAGGTCCAGACATCGTTCCGGATCTTCGGGTATCCCGGCTTCGCGATCCTCTGCTTCCTGGTCGCGGCCAGTGCCGGCATCGCCCTCCTGCTCCATATTGCCGTGCAGGATCGGCGCGATCTCGAGAAGAAGAAACAACGGTGACCTCCCACTGACCACCGGCCAGCGGCCATTGGTTTTCAGGTAAATGAGCCAGCGACTTGACTACCGCTCCGGCGTGCTTGAGGCCTATCCGGAGATCTACTCTCCCGCGGCGCTCCGGGCCCTCAGGGCGCTGGCGCCGTTCAATCGCGAGCGCCAGGCGCTGATGACCGCTCGTATCGCGCGGAGAGCAGCGCGCGCAGCGGGGCGCCAGCGCGTCAGCTTCCTCGACCCCGACACCCTGATCCCCCGCACCACGATCCGCGTCCAGGACGCTCGCGAAGGCAACTTCGAGGGCAGCGACATCCCCGCCGATTTACAGCGCCAATGGATCCAGGGCACCGGGCCGGCCGCCAGGCCGCGGGCGGGTGTCGAGGCCGGCTTGCGAAACGTCGCCTACGCTTTACTCTCGGGCGCCGATGGCTGGATGTTCGACGGTGAGGATGCCCTCGGGCAGGTCCTCACGATGTCGCTGGACAATCAGCGCAATCTCCTTCTTGCAAATACCCGGGACCCGCGCTTCCTCCGCGTCGCCGAGGCGGTCGCGATGGAGATGAACCAGTGGGCCGCGGGATTCTTCGGCAGGCCTATCATCGCCGACTGGCGCCGCCAGCTCGACGTCACAACCAGGATTTTCCGGGCTCGCGGTCTGCACCTCGATGATCGCCACGTTCGGGAGCAGGATGGCGCTGGATTTTCCGCCTCGATCGTCGATCTGGTCCTGTACCTCGTGAACAATCACCACCACCTGCGTGATGCGGGAGCCTCGCTCGTGCTCTACCTCCCGAAGATCCAGACTGCGGAAGAGGCCGCGCTCTGGAACGAGCTGCTCGCCGCGCTGGAACAGCACCTGGGGCTGGCGCTCGGCACCATCAAGGCCTACGTCCTCGTCGAGCAGCTCGAGGCGGCCTTCCAGCTGATGGAGATCCGCGCCGCGCTGGGCCTGCACTTCGTCGGATTCAATACCGGCCGCTGGGACTACATCAACAGCGTCGCCGATGCGATGGCGTGGGATGACGACTTCCTGAATCCCAACATTGACGCCATCGGCATGACCTACGGGTACATGCGCAACTACGAGGACCGCGTGCGGCGGGCGGTGAACTCACCCGACCGAAGCGGCCGATACGCGCTCTGGCAGGGTGGGATGGAACCCAACATCCCCGTCGGCTCCGCGGCGGGGGTCGCGGCGGGCATGCAGCGGGCCAAGGAGGGTGGTGCGCGCGAGCAGCGCGCCGGAGCCAGTGGGAAGTGGGTTGCGCACTGGAAAATGGTGCACATCGTGCGGCCCATCTGGGAAGAGACCGGCGCCGACAACCAGCTCGGTCGCGAGTTTCCGCGGCTGACCTATACCAGGCAGGATGCCGACGGACTGCTGCTGCTCGAGCCGGCGCCACGCACGGTGCGGGGCGCTCGCGATCTGCTGAGTGTCGCCCTGCAGTACGGCAACGCCTTCGCCCAGGGGTTTCAGGCCGCGGCGCTCAAGCCGGCGGACTTCTTCGGCAACGACGACGTACTCTACTTGATGGAGGACATGGCCACCGGGGAGATTCGTCTCAGCATTCTCTGGGAATGGCTCCAGAAGGGCGCCAAGCTCACGTACGACGATCCCGAGACGGGAATGCGTGCCGGCGACCGCTTCGACGCCGCCTGTTTCACGCGGTTGCTCGCCGAAGAATTCGAGAAGCTCCTCCGTGCCGACACCAAGGACGTTCACGACCACTCCAAAGCGACCACGCTGCCGATTGCGCGGGAGATCGTCGCCACGTACGTCACCAACCGGGTCAAGCCGCCATGGTACATTGACCTCCTGAACCTGAACCTGGACAATCACGACCTGGGCGTCGCCAAGGCCCGTATCCGCGCCTACCTCGAGGCCTTCGAGCGGGACGGGACGCGGATGACCGAAAGCGCGAACCAGACCGCCTGACGCAAGGAGCCGGCATGAACGCGTCCCAGCAGGAAGTTGCCACGATGGAAGCGTGGTTCAAGAGCCCCCGCTTCGAGGGAATTACCCGTCTCTATTCCGCGCGGCAGGTGGTCGAGCAGCGAGGCACGATCGCCCAGGACCACACGGTCGCGCGCGAGGCGGCGGCCGCGTTCTACGACCGGCTGCGTGAGCACTTCGCTCGCCGCACGAGCATCACGACGTTCGGTCCCTACTCGCCGGGTCAGGCGGTGACCATCAAGAAGCTCGGGATCGAGGGAATTTATCTCGGCGGGTGGGCGACCTCCGCCAAGGGCGGCACCAGCGAGGACCCCGGCCCCGATCTCGCGAGCTACCCGCTCAGTCAGGTGCCAGATGAAGCGGCAACCATCGTGCGCGCCCTGCTTACCGCCGATCGCAACCAGCACTACGCGCGCTCGCGTATGAGCGAGGCCCAGCGCGCCGCGACGCCGGCCCACGACTTTCGGCCCTTCATCATCGCCGACGCGGACACCGGTCACGGCGGCGACCCGCACGTGCGCAATCTGATCCGGCGCTTTGTCGAGGCCGGTGTCCCGGGTTACCACATCGAGGACCAGCGCCCCGGGACCAAGAAGTGCGGCCACCAGGGCGGCAAGGTCCTGGTGGGGCAGGACGAGCAGAACAAGCGGCTGAACGCTGCCCGCTTCCAGCTCGACCTCATGGGAGTTCCCGGCATTGTCGTCGCCCGCACCGACGCCGAGGCGGCCAACCTGCTCGACGGTCGCTCCGACGAGCGGGACCAGCCCTTTCTGCTCGGAGCCACCAACCGCGATGTGCCGGCCTACAAAGCCTGCTACCTGGCGCTGATCCGGCACTTTTACGAAGAGGGGTGCAGCGAGCTCAACGGCCACCTCCTCTATGCCGTTCCCGAGGGTGAGCACGCGGCCGCCTCTGCCTGGCTCGAAGGACAGGGACTTCTCCGCCAGGCCGCGGATGCGGCAGCGAAGTCCCGCTCTGGAACGGAGCCCTCGCTCGACGCCGCGTTCGACGCCGTCGCCCAACGCTTCGTCGCGGCATGGGAGCAGCAGGCCGGCCTCGAAACCTACGGCGAGGCGGTTGCCTCGGCGCTTGCCTTCCGCGCCAGCGAGGGCGAACCGCTCGAGACGAGCACCGAGGAGTGGGGCGCCTTTGCCGCGCGCGCCTCGCTCTACGCCGCACGGCAGAGGGCCCGGCAGCTCGGCGCCGACGCACGATGGGATTGCGAGCTCCCCAAGACGCCCGAGGGGTACTATCAGGTCCGAGGCGGCATCCCCTACGCCATTGCCAAGTCGCTGGCGGCCGCGCCCTTCGCCGACGTGCTCTGGATGGAGACCAAGACCGCCGATCTGGCGGAAGCCCGGGAGTTCGCCGAGGCGATTCACCGAGAGTTTCCCGACAAGATGCTCGCCTATAATCTCTCGCCCTCGTTCAGCTGGGACACCACCGGCATGAGCGAAGAGCAGATGCGGAAGTTTCCCGAGGAGCTCGGGCGACTGGGCTTCGTCTTCAATTTCATCACCTACGGCGGCCACCAGATTGACGGCCTCGCCGCGGAGGAGTTCACCACCGCCCTCAAGCAGGACGGCATGCTGGCGCTCGCGCGCGTGCAACGAAAGCTCCGCATGGTGGAATCACCCTATCGCACGCCACAGACTCTGGTCGGGGGGCCGCGCGGAGACGCCGCGCTCGCCGCCACGTCCGGGCGCACGGCGACCACCATGGCGATGGGCAAAGGCTCGACCCAGCACCAGCATCTGGTCCAGACCGAGGTGCCGAAGAAGCTGCTGGAGGAATGGCTTTCCCTGTGGACCAGGCACTACGACCTCCCCGGACCGCTTCGGGTCCAGCTGCGGCCGCACCGCGCCGGCTCGGAGCTGCTCGAGCTTGGCATCCATGGTCAGGGGGACGAGCAGCTCGCCAACGTCATCTTCGCTCCCATCCATGACCGGCGCGGCCGGAGCATTCTCTCGGTGCGAGACCAGAACACCTTTGCGGATTCGCTGCGCAAGAAGCGCCTGATGACCCTGGTCCACCTGTTTCTGGTCCACCGCTTCAAAGCCGACACGGTTCACTATGTCACTCCAACCGACGACAATCAGTATCAGGTCGCGAAAATGAAATCGCACGGCATCTTTCGCGAGGTCAACACCGAGGTGGGGCAGATCATCGTCGCCGAGGTAGATCAGCGGCGCGTTGCCGAGCTCCTGGCCCCCGATCGTGCGGCGTTGGGACGGCTGATCCGCAAAGAAGGTCCGGATTCCTCACACCCGATTCTCCCACGCCAGGAGAGCCTCCCATGAGCCTGGGCGCTTCACACCTCCCCGAGTTTGACCAGGAAATGGCCACGACCCGCCGGTTGCTGGAGCGGGTGCCGGGCGAGAAGGGACCGTGGAAGCCACACCCCAAGTCGTTCTCGCTGGGGCATCTGGCGCAGCTGGTTTCCTGGATGCCCGGCTGGATCGCGAACACGCTCCGCGAACCCTCGCTCGACCTTCTCACGGCCCGGGGCTACAGCCTCGAATCCACCGAGACGCTGCTCAAGGAGTTTGATCAGAACGTCCGTGACGCGCGGGCCGCGCTGGAAGCGGCGAAGGATGCGGATTTCGAGGTGTCCTGGTCGCTGAAGCGCGGCGACATGGTGCTCTTCAGCGCGCCGCGCGCCACGGTCGTGCGAACCCATATCAATCACCTCATCCATCATCGTGGTCAGCTCAGCGTCTATCTCCGGCTCATCGACGTCCCGCTGCCTTCGATCTACGGCCCGACTGCGGACGAGCGGATGTAGCAGCGGGGGGAATTCACCGACCCAGGGACGGTTTCATGAAAAAAGCGGCAACAGTCGGCGAGTATCTGCGCGCCGTTCCAGCGAAGCAGAGGGCGGCGCTGCGGAAAGTGCGAAAGATCATTCGTGCGGCCGCGCCCGGTTCCGTCGAAGCGATCAGCTATGGGATACCGGCCATCAAGCACCGGGGGCGGATGCTGCTCTACTTTGCCGCGTTCAAGCAGCACAACAGCGTGTATCCGGTCGGCAAAGCCTTCATCGCTGCCCACCGGGACGAGCTCGAGGGCTACTACACGTCCGGGAAGGGAACCCTGCGGTTCCCGGCCGAGAAGCCGCTCCCGGCCGCCCTGCTGAAAAAGCTGGTGAAGTGGCGGATCAAAGACAACGCGAAGAGGGCTCCTCGACGTCCACTTTGACGGGGTCCCATCCGGACCGTACTATGCAGCATGCCGGCCGCTTCGGCTGGACCACCCTTCCTCCTTCCTCCGGGGAGGCCCGCTATGAATCTCCGCGTCAACGGCTCCAATCACGAAGTCGACGCTCCGGCAGAGATGCCCCTGCTGTGGGTGCTGCGCGACCTCCTGGGAATGACCGGCACGAAATTCGGGTGCGGGATCGCCCAGTGCGGTGCCTGCACGGTTCACGTCGACGGCTCGCCCCGGCGTGCCTGCGTCACCCCGGTCGGCAGCGTCGCCGGCAAGGCCATCACGACGATCGAGGGTCTCTCGGCCGACGGCAGCCATCCGGTCCAGCGTGCCTGGGCCGAGCTCGACGTGGTGCAGTGCGGATATTGCCAATCGGGACAGATCATGTCCGCTGCCGCGCTGCTCGCCGCCAAACCCGCTCCGACCGATGCCGACATCGACACCGCCCTGAGCGGCAACATCTGTCGCTGCGGCACCTATCAGCGAATCCGGGCGGCCGTGCATCGCGCCGCGGCGCAGAGTTAGGAGGCCGCCATGAGCTCCCCTCGCAACCGTACCCGCCGAGAGTTTCTTCGCACCGGCGCCGTCGCCACCGGCGGCCTGGTGCTCGCCTTTACCGTGCCAGGCGCCAATCGATTTGCTCGCGGGCAGCAGGCGCCTGCCGCTCCGTTCGCGCCGAACGCTTTTCTCAGAGTCGCCGAGGACGATAGCGTCACCATTCTGCTCAGCCATTCCGAGATGGGCCAGGGGATCTGGACCGCGCTGTCCATGCTGATTGCCGAGGAGCTGGACGCCGACTGGAGCAAGATCAAGGTCCAGCATGCGCCGGCGGCGCCGGCCTACGCCCACACCGCGTTCGGCCTGCAGTTGACCGGCGGCTCGTCCAGCACCTGGTCGGAGTTCGACCGGTATCGCCAGGCCGGCGCCACCGCCCGGTCGATGCTGGTGGCCGCCGCCGCCGCGCGCTTCGGCGTCCCGGCGTCCGACTGCCGCACCGAGAACGGTTTCGTCATTGCGGGCACCAGGCGCGCCCGCTTCGGGGAGCTGGCCGGCGCAGCCGCCCGGCTCACGGCGCCGGCGACGGTCACCCTCAAGGACCCGAAGGACTGGAAGATCATCGGCAAACCGACACGCCGCCTCGATACGCCGGAGAAGACCAGCGGACGGGCGGGGTTCGGCATGGACGTGCAGTTCCCCGGTCTGCTCACCGCCGTGGTCGCGCGGGGTCCCGGTTTCGGAGCGACGGTCAAATCGTTCGACGCCACCGCAGCCCTGGCAGTGCCGGGCGTCCGCAAA
>Ga0075421_100005093_pt1 | contig 15864 bp, 15 predicted proteins | sample SoiMetdeltSBSDD5_FD_75292 | JGI IMG/M metagenome (GOLD analysis project Ga0075421, IMG submission 75292) | Bulk soil microbial communities from a Populus tree surrounding site in Tennessee, USA - Soil MetaG P. deltoides SBSDD5 | ecosystem: Environmental > Terrestrial > Soil > Tree plantation...
ACCATCGAATACCTCCTCCGGCTCGTCAGCGAGCATGACGCAGTGTACTGCCGGCGCTGTGGGGCAAAACTATGACCGATCTCAAGCTCGATCTGCTGCAGACGCTCACCCTGGCGGGACTGGTCTATTTTGCCGGAATTCAGCTGCGCCGGCGCATAGGCGTGCTCGACCGGCTCAACATCCCGTCGGCCGTAGTGGGCGGGCTGCTCTTTACACTGCTGGTGCTGCTGCTTCGCCAGCAAGGGGTGACGCTGGAGCTGAATACGGCGCTGCAGTCCACCCTCAGTGTCGCCTTCTTCACCTCCATAGGAATGGGCGCGAGCCTGGCCCTGCTCCGCGCCGGTGGCATCCAGGTGCTGATCTTTCTCCTTTTCGCCACGGTGTTCTGCCTGGTGCAGAACTTTGTGGGAATGGGGATCGCCACCGGATTCGATCAGAACCCATTGCTCGGGGTCATGGCGGGATCGGTGACGCTGGTTGGCGGTCCCGCAACCGGGATGGCATTCGCTCCGATCTTCGAGCAGGCCGGGCTCCGCGGAGCCGGTCCGCTGGCGCTCACCTCGGCGACGGCGGGGATCGTGTGCGGTGGCCTGGTGGGCGGCCCGGCTGGGACCTGGCTGATCCAGCGATACGGGCTGAGGTCGGCCAGCCGGTCGACCGCCGAGCTGAGCGCGGAGCTCGAGAGCGGGCCGGAGATACTGGTGGTGGAAGTGGAGCAGGAGGACTCGGCGCTGATCCGAAACCTGGTGGTGCTCGCGCTGGCGATGGGACTGGGGAGCATCGTAAGCGGTTACATCGAGTCACTGGGGGTGACCCTACCGGCCTATATCGGCGCCATGCTGGTGGCGTCCGCCCTGCGGAACCTGGATGACCGGACTGGCTGGTTCCGGATCGACCAGCGGGCGATGGAGTTCGTGGGGAATCTGGCCCTCAACATCTTCCTCGTCGTAGCCCTGATGAACCTCAAGCTGTGGGAGCTGGCCCATCTGGCGCTGCCGCTCACGGTGATCCTGATCGTCCAGGTGCTCATCGTGCTGCTGTTCGCCGTGACGGCGTCGTTCCGGCTCATGGGCCGGGACTACGACTCCGCGGTGATGGCGAGTGGGTTCGTGGGGTTCGTGCTGGGGACCACGGCCAATGCGGTGGCCAACATGCGAGCGCTGGTGGCGCGGTTCGGGCCGGCGCCGAGAGCCTTTCTGGTGGTGCCGCTGGTGGGTGCGTTTTTCATCGACTTTACCAACGCGATCATCATCACGTTGTTTGTGAACTGGTTGAAGTAGTCGCTAGTCGCTAGTCGCTGGTCATGAGTAAGTGCTGATTACCGTGGCGACTAACGACTAGTGACTAACGACTAGTGACTAGTGAAGATTTTCTGTCCTCCAGCCGATCCTTACATCGCCGAGCTGTATTGGGTTCCCTTCAACGAAACGGTGGGTAAGGATGAGGACGGTGAAGAATCGGGTCACCCCGGCGCAGCGGCTGATGCGGTCGGCGGTGCAGTGGACGGTAGGCTGGGGGGTCGCCGGCGTGGTGCTCGGCGTTCCATTAATGCTGTTGAAGATGATGATGGAGTCCGCCGCCCGGGCCGACGATCTCTCCTTCTACGCGTTCTGGGTGCCGGCCCTCGGGCTGGGGGCCGCCGCCGGCGGGCTCGGCATCGGGGTCCTCTATGCCGGGCTCCTGATGGGGACCGAGGAGTGGCGACTTCAGTACGAGCAGGACACCCGGGGCGTCAAGGGCTGGCTGCTGCCGCCAGTGGTCTGCGGGGCAGCTTCCGGGCTGATCCCCGGTCTGCTGGTCGGAGGCATCGGTGGAGCGCTCTTCTTCGCTTTGCTCGCCGGCTGCACCGCAGCGGCGTTTACCCGGCTCGAGCGGGGTCGATGATTTTCTTTGCCAATTTGACAAGCGCCCCCAACGCCGCCACCTTGGAAATTCAACCATTCCGAGGAGGTGGAGGCCATGAAGGTCTATGGCTCCAACGCCATAAGAAACGTGGCGTTTGTCGGGCACGGGGCCAGCGGGAAAACATCCCTGGTTGATGCCCTGGCCTTCGTAAGCGGCGCCAGCCGACGCCACGGTTCCATCAAAGACGGTACCACGCTCACCGATTACTCTCCCGACGAAATCGAACGCAAGCACTCCATCAATCTGGGTCTCGGCCACGCCGAGTGGCTGGACACCAAGATCAATCTCATCGACACCCCGGGTTACCTCGACTATTTCGGCGAGGTCGTCAGCGGCCTGAACGCGGCCGATGCCGCCGTCGTCGTCCTGAGCGGAACGGGTGGGGTGGAGGTGGGCACCGAAAAAGTCTGGGAAGTCTGCGATCAGCTGCACCTGCCCCGAGTCCTGTTCGTCTCGTTGATGGACAAGGAGCACGCCGACTTCGAGCGGGTCTTCAACGATGTGAAGGCCCATCTGACGCCTAAGGTCGTTCCGGTCGAAATCCCGATCGGCGACGGGCACGATTTCCACGGGATCATCAACCTCTTCTCCGGCCACTGCCACTTCTACAAGAAGGGCACCAAGACCGGGGAGTACGAGGTGGTGCCGATCCCCGACGAGTATCAGGCTCTGTTCCGGCAGTATACCGAGCAGCTGACCGAGGCCGTCGCCTCTACCGACGACGAGCTGATCGAGCGCTACCTGGGCGGCGAGGAGATTCCCCGGGAGCAGTTCATCAGGGCGGTAAAGAACGCAGTCATTGACGGGGCCGTGGTACCACTCTTCTGCGGCAGCGGGGAGCTGACCTATGGCACCCGGACGCTGCTCAAGAAGATGGTGGAGCTATTCCCCTCGCCCGCCGAGGTGAAGCCGCCGGTGGAAGCCCCGCTGGTGGGACGGGTGTTCAAGACCCTGTCCGAGTCCCACGTGGGCGACGTGACCCTGTTCCGGCTCTATACCGGCGAGATTCGCAATGGCGGTGAGGTCTTCAACGCCGAGCACGAGACGGTGGAGAAGCTCAACCACCTGTCGGTGCAACAGGGGAAGGAGCGGATGGAGGTGGAGCGGCTCTCCGCCGGCGACATCGGCTCGGTGGCCAAGCTCAAGGACACCCACACCGGCGACACGTTCTGCTGGCGGGAGGCGCCGGTCAGGCTGCCGCCTATTCCGTTCCCCGAGTCGGTCGCCACGTCGGCGGTGCTGGTGAAACAGCGCGGGGAGGAGGACAAGCTCGCGGCCGGCCTGCACAAGCTGCACGAGGAAGATCCAACCTTCCACTTCGAGTACAGCTCGGAGCTGGGACAGACCCTGATCCACGGCATGGGCGAGCGGCACTTCGACACCATACTCCACCGGCTGGAGCGGAAGTTCGGGGTCCACGCCGAGCTGGTGCGGCCCCGGGTGGCCTACCGCGAGACTATTAAAGGAAGGGCGGAGGGCCAGGGGAAACACAAGAAACAGTCGGGCGGCCGCGGCCAGTACGGCGACTGCTGGATCCGGGTTGCCCCGCTACCCCGGGGAGCCGGATATGAGTTCGTGGACAAGATTGTGGGCGGGGTGATTCCTAACAAATACATCCCGGCGGTGGACCGCGGAGTTCAGGAGGCGGCGGTGCGCGGCGTCGTGGCCGGCTATCCGTTGGTGGACTTCAAGGTGGAGTGCTACGACGGCTCTTATCACGACGTCGATTCCAACGAGATGTCGTTCAAGATGGCGGGCATCATGGCCTTCCGGAACGTGACCCCCAAGGCCCGTCCGGTACTGCTGGAGCCGTTGTCGGACGTGGAGGTCTGGACGCCGGACGATGCCCTGGGCGACGTGATGGGTGATCTCAGCTCGCGCCGGGGACAGATCCTCGGCACCGAGAACGACGGCCGGCTCACCAAGGTGCGGGCCATCGTACCCGAAGCCGAGCTGTACAAGTACTCCACCACGCTGCACTCGATCACCCACGGCCGGGGCACTCACCGGCAGAAGTTCCGCGGCTACGCTGAAGCGCCGCCGGAGGTGTCGGCAAGGGTGGCAGCGGAGAATCAGAAGGAGCGGGAGCTGGTTACAGCGTAGGAAGGGTGGGAGGAGGGGAAGCGGGGGACGCGTACTGAACTGCGCCCCACTGCTTCCCCGCATTCCCTTTTCCCCGCATCCCCTCTGACCCATGCTCGCTGACCTCGTAGTCCTCCTTCACTTCACTTTCGTCATCTTCGTTGTTTTCGGCGGGCTGCTCGCGCTGCGGTGGCCGAAAGTCGCGTACGTGCATCTGCCGGTGGCGGTGTACGGTGCGCTGATCGAACTGGTCGGCTGGATCTGTCCGCTGACGCCACTGGAGAAACGGTTGCGCGCGAGCGCTGGCCTGGAGAGTTACGAGGGGGGATTCGTGGAGCACTACATTCTGCCGGTATTGTATCCGGCGGGACTCACCCGCGGGGTGCAGCTGATCCTGGGTGCTCTGGTGATCGCTGTGAACATTCTCATCTATGGATTGATTGCTAGGCGCTACCGACGACGCGACGATCCCGTGCAACTGGTCTGAGTGCACCGCGCTGCAGCACTCGCTCTCCCGCAAATCGCAGGAAAAATCGATCGCTGCGGGTCGAACAATCCCATCGCTAGACTTTGCACGTCGTCGGGAATGGCGACAGCCGCGTCGTCCCGACCCCTACCAAGATCCGACCACTCCACCAACTCCGAATCGCGCAGGTTTTAGCCGTCAATTTGTGTGACACGGCACCCGGTGAGGGGCATGCTCCTTGCCTGCTAACCACGTGCCTGACTTGGTGTTCCGCGTACCGAACAGATCCATGCCTGTCAAGTCCGCCATGTATCGGGGACCAGGGGCGCGGCTGTTCGGCGGCCGTTTTCGGCCGCGGTAACGTCGCACACTCTCACCCTTATCCGGAGTGGCTTCATGCGTCGGCTTCGCAAGTTCTCCGTACTCGGTTTGGCGTTGCTGCTCTCGGTTGGGGTGAGCTGTACTTCGACTGACACTACAGCCCCGGTCACCTCGGCTCCCGAGCAGGGCTCGCCGCAGTTCGGGTTGGTCGGTGACCTCACTGATGGGCTCACCGGCGCGGTGGACGGACTGACCAACACCGTGGTAGGCACGCTCGGCTCGGTCAGCGATCTGCTGCTCTGCTCGCCTCAGCCGTACGACAAAGAGACGGAGACCATCGGCCCAGAGGGCGGCTTCATCAGGGTTGGCACCCACACCCTGTTCATCCCCAGCGGCGCCCTGTCGTCACCGGTCAGGATCACGGCGGAGCAGATCCCTGGAAACAGCAACTCGATCCGGTTCAGCCCCGAGGGGCTTCGGTTCGAGAAGCCGGCCGTCTTGACAATGACCTATGGCAACTGCGCGCTGGTGCTGTTGCAGAAGAAGATCGTGTACACGGACGAGAAGCTTCAGGTGCTGGAAGTCCTGAAGACGCTGGACCTGTTCCAGCGGAAGCAGGCTACGGCCGGCATCGATCACTTCTCCCGCTACGCGGTCGCCTACTGAGTTTGAATGAGAAATCCCGACCCGGGCCATGATGATTCAGCGATGATGGCTCGGGTTGTACCCCTGGGCAGGTAACCCACTCGAGGACGCTTCCATGAGACTGCATCGGATATGGCCACAGCTCAGCATTCTGGTGGCGCTTATCGTCGGGGTAAGCTGTACTGCCGGTGACCTCGGGCCTACCGAGGCTGCCGTCCCCGCCAGCGAGTCCATCGGACTGCGCGCGCCTCCGGGCTCGATCGACACCATCACCATCGCCAACCTGCTGCTCTGTTCTGAGCAGCGTTATGCCAAGACCACGACGCAGGTGGGGCCCAAGGGCGCCAGGATCAGGGTCGGCAGCCATTCCCTGACTATTCCTGCCGGGGCCCTGTCGCAGAACGTCACGATTGTCGCTGAGCAGCTCACCGGCTCGGCGAACTCGGTGCGCTTCAGCCCCGAGGGGTTGACCTTCGCGGTGCCGGCTGAGCTGGTGATGAGCTACGAGAATTGCCAGAGCGTAGTGCAACCCAAGAAGGTGGTCTACACCGACGAGCAACTCAAAGTACTGGAGCTGCTGAACTCAGACGACAAGGCTCGGACGCAAAGTGTCACGAGCTCCATTGAGCACTTCTCCCGCTACGCGGTGGCGTACTGATTCGCTGGAGCTCTACCCGAGGTGAGGTGGTCACCGGGTGAGCCCGGTGACCACATGGCGGTCCCTCTGCGGAGACATTGAATGCCTCGTTCGTCCCGTGTCTTAGGTTCGCTGTTGGTGCTCTTGCTGGTGGTGAGTTGCACGGCCGGCGAGAGCGCACCGACCGAGCCGCCTCTGGTAGTGAGCCAGAGGGGCGAGCGTCCGGGTATCTCCCCTGTTATTCCCGTGCTTCTGCTCTGTGAGCCTCAGCAGTACGTCTCAGCCTCGAAAAGGATCGGGCCCGAAGGCGGGTCACTGAGATTCGGCCGACACAGGCTGGAGATCCCACGCGGTGCCCTTTCCTCCAGAGTCAACATCACGGCGGAACAGGTCACCGGCCCCGTGAACTCCGTACGGCTTAGCCCTGAGGGCCTGCAATTCGCCAGGCCGGTGCGCCTGACCCTGGAGTATCGCAACTGTGCTGCGACCCGGTTGCGCAAGCGGGTGGCCTACACCGACGAGCTCCTTCGCATTCTGGAAATGCCGTCGTCCGAGGACTACCCGAAGTATGACTACGTCACCGGCGAAATCGATCACTTCTCCCGCTACGCCGTGGCCTACTAACCATGAAGCTGCGCTCGTTACCCCTCGCTCGCTGGTCTGAGGAACACGGCCCCAACCGCGCCGCGGAGTTCCTGCGGGAGGGTCGGGCCCACGAGCAGGGCGGATGCATCGCCGAGGCCCTCCAGTGCTATGGCGCGGCGGTTGAGGCGGCCCAGCGTCCCGGCGAGCGCGCGATTATAGCCGAATCACTGCGTCGGTCCGGCATCGTGCACCATTGGCGCAACGAGCCGGCCCTGGCGCGGCAGCTCTGTGAACAGAGTCACAAGATTGCCCTGGACCTGGATGATCCGGTGCTGGCAGCGGAAGCGCTGAACGCGCTGGCCGGATTCGATTTGGACTGCGGGGCCATGCAGGCGGCGCGGGAGAAGTTCGAGCTGGCGTTGGAGCTCGGCGGCACGGACCCATCCCTCCGGGCCCGCACTGAGCAGAACCTGGGCATCCTGGCCAACATGCAGGGCGACACCGGCAAGGCGATGGCTCACTACCGGCAGGCGCTGCTCTCGTTCGAGAGCATCGGCGACGAGCGTGGCTGTTCCATCGTATATCACAACCTGGGCATGGTGAGCGTCGACTTCGGCCAGTGGGAGGATGCCGACCGGTACTTCCGGCTCTGCCTGCGCAAGGCCCGGGCTCTGGGGGATATCCACCTCGAGGGTCTCGCGCTGCTGAATCATGCCGAAGTGCACCTGGCTCGGCACGATTACGAACAGGCCCGGCAGAACGCCGAGAGCGCTCTCGGCATCTTCGACCAGCTGGGCAGCCAGCTCGACAAGGCGGATGCCTACCGCGTGATTGGCCGAGCCTACCGGGAAACGGCTCGGTACCCGGTAGCGGAATCTCGGCTCAAGAGCGCCATGGATCTGGCGGTGAACACCGGATGTCTCCTGAGTGAGGCCGAGGTGGCGCGCGAAATGGGCCTGCTGTACCAGGCGATGGGCCGGAGTGAAGAGGCACTCGGCTATCTCAATGCCGCCCGGACACTCTTCGGCCGCATAAATGCCAGGCTCGACCTGGCCGACGTCTCCCGGCGGATCAACGAGGTAGAGGAGAGCCTTGACTAAGCCAGCGACCGCGGCAGAGCTGCTCCAGCAGGCTCGGGCCCACGAACGTGCCGGAGCCATGGTCGAGGCGCTCCGGGAGTACCACGCCGCCATCGAGACTGCCGAGCGCGATGGAGAACGGGGTCTGTTGGCCGAGGCGTTGCGCCGCCTTGGAGTGGCTCATCACCACCGCAACGAGAGCGAGCAAGCTCTCGCCCTGTGCCGGCGCAGCTACGAGACCGCGATAGCGATGGGTGATCCGGTCCTGGCCGCAGAGGCTCTGAATGCGCTGGCGGGATTCGACTTCGAGGCTGGCTCGATCAAGGAAGCCAGGGAGAAGTTCTATCGGGCACTGGAACTGGGCGGGGCCAGCGCCGAGCTGCGTGGCCGCACCGAGCAGAACCTGGGAATTCTGGCCAACATCCAGGGCAATCTGGCGGAGGCCCTGGCTCACTACCAGCGCTCACTGGGCGCCTTCGAGAGCATCGCCGACGACCGCGGCTGCGCCATCGCCTACCATAACCTGGGTATGGTGAGCGCCGACCGCGAGCTGTGGGACGACGCCGACCAGTACTTCCGCCGCAGCCTACAGATCGCGGAACTGATCGGCGACGTCCATCTCCAGGGGCTCGGTCTCCTGAATCACGCCGAAGTCCTCCTCGCCCGTCAGCGCTACGAGCACGCCCGGCAAAACGCCGAGACCGCGCTCGCGATCTTCGACCGGCTGGGGTCCCGGCTGGACAAGGCCGATGCATATAAGGTGATCGGGCGGGTGTACCGCGAGACCGGGCGCCATGCGCTGGCTGAGGCCCGCCTCCGTTCCGCCGTCGAGCTGGCGGTGAACACCGGGTCGGTGCTGAGTGAGGCCGAAGCCTCCCGGGAGCTGGCGATCCTGTATCAAGGGATGGGTCGCAACCAGGACGCGCTGCGGCTGCTCAACACCGCGCACCGGCTATTCGGCCGGCTCGATGCGAGGGTGGACCTGGTGGATGTCTCCACCAAGGTCACTCGGCTGGAGGATACCTATTTCGCGCTGGTCCGGAACTGGGGTCAGTCGATCGAGTCGTCGGATACCTATACCTTCGGTCACTGCGAGCGGGTCGCTGCCTACGCTCTCGCCGTTGCGCAGCAGCTGGGACTGGGCGAGGAGCAGCAGACCACCATCCGGATCGGTGCCTATCTGCACGACCTGGGCAAGGTGCGGGTGCCGCACGAGATCCTGAATAAGCCGACGAGGCTCACCCCGGAGGAGTTCCGGATCATTCAAATGCACCCGGTGTGGGGCATCGAACTGCTAGCCACAGTGGACTTCCCCTGGGACATCAAGCCAATCATCCGCTGGCACCACGAGCGCTACGACGGCACCGGCTATCCCGACCGGCTCAAGGGCGACGAGATCCCGGTGAACGCCCAGATCATCTGCATTGTGGACGTGTACGATGCCCTTACCACGACCCGCAGCTACCGTCCTGCACTCTCGCATGACGAGGCGATCAAGGAGATCGCGGCCAGCCGCAGCTGGTGGCGGGCCGATGTCTATGAGGCGTTCAACCGGGTGTCGCGGACCCTGCCCGGGCTGGCTCAAGGGGGCGCTGCAGCGGCCTGACTCAAACACCTCCCGCCGGCTATCGGTCTCGCACTCTCGGATCCACCAGCCCTTGATGTTCCGCCCGACCAAGCCTTCATTGGGGCCACCCTGATTAGCTGAGACTCCTTCCTTATATAGGGCCCGCGATGACCCCAATTCGCCGTGGCTGCCTGCTCGGTCTCCTGATCTGCTCCTTGGCTCTGCTCGGGGCGTGCGGAGGGGGTGAGCCCAGCTGTCCCGACTGCGAGCGGGTGGTCATCGCGGCGGTGAGCGAGCCCAGCACGCTGGTGCCGCCGCTGATCTATGAGACGGTAGGCCGGGACATCAGCGATCAGGTCTATGAGCGGCTCGCGTATCTCTCTCCTGGCGGGTCGCCGATCAATGCTGAGGCCTATCGTCCGGGGCTGGCGGGGCGGTGGGACCGAGTGGACTCCCTCAGCTGGCGCTTCCATCTCCGGCCCGGTGCCAAGTGGCATGACGGACGCCCGGTCACCGCAGCAGACGTGGTCTTCTCCTTCGATGCCTATAGTGACTCAACCCTGGAAGCCGGGGCCCTGGGCTATCTGGCGGGGAAGGTGCGGGCCGCGGCGGAAGATTCCGCGACGGTTCGGATCTCCTTCACCGAACCGTCACCGGAGCAACTGTACGACGCGACCTATCACGTTCGGGTCATGCCTAGGCACGTGTGGGACTCCATTCCGCGAGCTCGTTGGGCGGCGGACACTAATCTGGCTCATCTGGTGGGTAGTGGACCCTATTACATCCAGGCCTGGCAGCGGGGCAGCTTCCTCACGCTGGCCGCCGACACAGCGAGAACCGGAGAGGATGGGCCCAGTTTGCGCCGAGTATTCTGGCGGTTCGCGCCCGATCCAGACGCGGCCCTCAACCTGATTCTGGGGCACGAGGCCGATCTGATGGAGACGGTGCTTTCGGAGGAGCGGGCTCGCCGGGTTGCCGCAGACACCAACTTCCGACTGGTACGGTACCCCGCCGCGGGCTACGGCTTTGTGGCATTCCGGGTCGCAGATGCGGCGGGCAGGCCCCATCCGATTCTCGGCAGCCGGGAATTGAGACGTGCGCTGGCCCAGGCGGTGGACCGACCCACACTGGCCCGCGCGGTCTTTGGTCCGGATACCAAGGCCCCTCCGGGGCCGATGTCGCAGCTGCTCTGGATCTGGGATGACGATACCCAGGTCTTGCCGTATGACTCGGCGCAGGCCAGGGCGGCGATTGCAAAGCTGGAGTCTCGCGGCCGGCTCGGTAGCGTGGACATTCTGGTGCCTTCGACCAGCGCCAACCGGCGGCGGCTCGCCGTGGCGGTCCAGGAGGCGTGGCGCAGGGCCGGAATGCCGGCGACAGTCACGACGGTGGACTTCCCGGTGTTCCAGGAGCGGCTCGCGAAGGGCCGTTTCGACAGCTATATCGGCGCGTATCTTGATGAACCCAGTCCCCGAGGTCTGGCGGACCAGTGGACCCGAGCGGGCTGGACCAGCCTCAACTATGGCCATTACGCGAACCCGGTCTTTGACTCCCTGGTCAGCGCCGCGTCACGCGAAGGGGATGTCGGAAGGGCCAAGCAGAAGTGGAGGGAAGCAATGGATACACTCAATGCCGACGTGCCGGCGATCTTTCTTTACGCCTTGACCAACGTGGCGGCGGTGAACCGCAGGCTCCAGGACGTGGAGATCGATCCCTACTCGTGGGTCAGCCGGCTGCCCGGCTGGAAGGCGAGGTAAGCTCCCTCCTTTACGCCGTTCTCCGCTTCCGTCCTCGCCGTGGCCGGTTCTTCAGCTCGATCACTCCTGCCTGCTCCCGTGGCTGCCGGTAGACGTAGCGCTCCCCCCGGAAGTTCTTGAGCACCACCTCATCCTCGTTCATGCTCTCCACGTACTCCGGCAGAATGGGAATCTTGCCGCCGCCGCCCGGGGCATCGATCACGAAGTAGGGAATGGCCAGTCCGCTGGTCCAGCCTCGGAGCGCCCGCATGATCTCGATCCCGGTCTGGACCGTGGTCCGGAAGTGCTCCGCGCCCGCCACCTGATCGGCCATATAGATGTAGTAGGGGCGAACTCGGGCCATCAGCAGCCGATGCATCAGCTCCATCATGACCGCGGGGGTATCGTTCACATCCTTCAACAGCACCGTCTGGCAGCCCAACGGGATGCCGGCATCCGCCAGGCGGCCCAGCGCCGCAACGGCAGCCGGGGTGAGCTCGTCGGGGTGGTTGAAGTGGGTATTGATGAAGAGCGGATGGAACCGCTTCAGCATCGCGCACAGCTCGGGCGTGATCCGCTCCGGCAGATGGCAGGGGATCCGGCTCCCAATCCGGATGATCTGGAGATGGGGAATGGCCCGCAACCGGGTGAGGATGGCCTCGAGCCGGCGGTCGTTCAGCAGCAGCGGGTCACCCCCCGACATGATGACGTCCCGGATCTCGGTATGGGCCTCGAGGTATTGAAAGGCGCTCTCGAACTGGGACATGGGAATCTTTTCCGGGTCGCCCACTTTGCGGCGCCGGGTGCAGAACCGGCAGTAGGTGGCACAGACCGGCGACACGAGGAAAAGGGCCCGGTCGGGATATCGGTGGGTGATGTTTGGCACCGGGCTGTCGGCGTCCTCGTTGAGCGAGTCCACCAGGCCGTCAACCACATCCAGCTCTTCGACCGAGGGGACATATTGCCGCCAGATCGGATCGTTCGGGGATTTGATCAGCTCCACCATGGCGGGAGAGATCCGGAACTCGAAGTTCTCGGCTGCCTGCCGCAACCGGTCGAGCTCGGGGAAGTTCTCCGGACCGAACTTCTGAGCTAACGCCTCGAGCGAGGCGATCGAGTTCTTTTTAAGGACTTCCTGCCAGGTTTCAGCCATAGTAGCCTCCCGTTAACTCCCGCTTACTGCTCACCGCTTACCGCTCACCTTCTTCACAAACACCACCTGGTCATCTCCAGGGGCGTAGAAATCCGGGATCGTTGCCGCCGGGCAATAACCCCTTGCCTGGTAGAAAGCCCGGGTGCCGGCGTAGTCCGGCCGGCCGGTGGTCTCGATGATGATGAGTCGAGCAGACCCGGCCAGACGCCGCTCCATCTCGACCAGGAGGGCGGTGCCGATGCCGGTGCCCTGGAAGCCGGGATCCACCGCCATCCAGTAGAGATCGTAGGTCCCCAAAGTGCAGGGGGTGGGACCCCAGCAGATCCAGCCGGCCAGGCGCCCATCGAGCTCGGCCCCCAGCAACGAATAGGTGTTGCCGGGTCGGCCGGAGACCGCCTCGTCGAACACCTCGAGCGCGACGGCAATCTCGTCCTCGCGGAAGAGCCCGACCGCACGGGTGATCTCCTCGATGCGGCCTCGGTCGGCGAGGGTCAGCTGGCGGAGATGAAGGGAGACGGCGGTGCCGCTCACGCGGCGGACACCCCACTGACCAGGGCGGTGGCGGCCCGGAGGCTCTGCGAGCGGGTCAGCGCCTCGTCTACGATCTGCATGACCAGGTCGTCGTAGCTCCAGCCGAAGGCCCTCCCCATGCGGGCCAGGCCCGCGTTGCTGGAGAGGTCAGGAGTGGGATTGACCTCGAGCACGTAGGGTTGCCCGTCTTCGCTCAGCCGCATGTCGATCCGGCCGTAGCCCTCGCACTCGGCCATCTGCTCCCAGGCCTTGCGGGCGACCTGGCCGATGCGCTGCTGCAGCTCGGCATCCAGCTCAGCGGGACAGACGGGAACGGTGCCCTCGTCCTCGGGACTGCCGGGGATCCACTTGGCGGCATAGCTCACGATGGGCCAGGTGCCCTGCGGTAGGGTATCGAAGCGGATCTCCGCGATGGGAAGCATCCGCTTGCCGACAAACCCTACATTGAACTCCCGCCCGGCGACGTACTCCTGGACTACGACCTCCTCGAACTGCTCCAGCATCTGGGCCACCCGCCGCTTGAGCGCCCGCTTGCTGGTGCACACGGCGCTGTTGTCGATCCCCACGCTGGCATCCTCGGCCGCCGGTTTCACGATGGCCGGAAGTGGGAAGTCGGCCGGCGTCTTGTTGGCTTGGGCGAGGGTGAAGGCGGGCACCGGCACTCCGGCGGAGGAGAGCAGGGTGTTGGCGACGTGTTTCCGATGACACACCGTGGTGGGCCAGGTCCGGCAGCCGGTGAAGGGGACGCCGGTGAGCTCGAGGGTGCCGACGACCAGGTCCTCGAAGCGGGCGTGGCCGTTGATGCCCTCGCAGAGATTGAAGACCAGGTCGGCCCGGCGAACCCGGGAGAGCCAGCGGAAGTCGCCATAGCGTACCGGCAGCAGCTCGACCTCGTGCCCTCGACGCCGGAGCACATCGCGCACCTCGTGGACGTTGGCCACCACGGCGGCCACGTCCTGGGGACTCCACTCTTCGCTGCCGGCATCGAAGAGGATCGCGACTTTCATCAGGCCACCTCCGCCAGGAGTGAACGCCCGCTGATCCGTCGCCAGGCAACGTCGGCGACGCAGCGGATGAGTTCGTCGTAGCTCATGCCGGCCGCCGCGGCGGCCTTGGGGAAGCAGGAGTGGTCCCGCGGGTCAGGCAAAACGCCCGGCAGCGGGTTGAGCTCGACGACCATCGGGCGACCCTCCGCGTCGCAGCGTACGTCGACGCGGCACCAGTCGCGACATTCCAGGGCGTGGTAGGCTCCGAGGGCGGCCGCTCGAATTTCCTTGGCGAGCCTCTCGGAGATCCTGGCCGGGCACTCGTAGATCTCTAGGGGATTATTCGGAGTATCCCAGATCCACTTTGCCTCATAGCCGTAGATCGGTGGCGCACCCTTTGGCAGCATATCAAATCGCATGCCGATAATCGGCAAACAGCGCGCCTCGTGGCCGTTGCCGAGGATTGCGACGGTGAACTCCTGGCCCGGGAGGTAGGTCTCGATGATGGCCGGCTCGGCGTAGGTGGCGAGCAGGTGAGAGACCTGACGAACCAGCTGCGAGCGATTCCTGCAGAGGCTCCGAGTGGTGACGCCCTTGCCCGAGCCTTCGAAGGCAGGCTTCACGAAGAGCGGGCAGGGGAGCTTCACCCGGCGCGCATCGGCCGGCGACCGCGCCACCACGAAGGGAGCGGTCGGCACGCCGTGATAGGAGAGGATCTCCTTGGCGCGGCCTTTATGCAGCGCGAGCCCGCAGGTCAGCGGGTCGGAGGCGTGATAGGGGACCCCGAGGAACTCGCAGATTGCAGGAACGTGGGCCTCGCGACTGGGACCGTAGAGACCTTCGGCAATGTTGAAGACGAAGTCGGGCCGGAGCAGCGCCAGCCGCGCGGGGAAGCTGTGGTCCGCCTCGAGCCGATACACCTGACCCACAGTGCTGAGGGCCCGCTCCACCGCATCGATGGTGGCGGGTTCATCCCACTCGGCATACAGGTCTGGTTGAGAGAGGTCTGGTCGGAGGGCCCGACTGGGAGGCTCGTCGGACGAAGGAGAGTCGGAGTTCGCCCCGGCTGGGTTAGCCGGCGCCTCGGGTTTGAGATTGAAGGCTAGTCCGATCCGAACTGCCAAATGATCCCCTTCTACAAAAAAGGCCGTCCGCGAAAGACGAGCCAGGGACGAGTCGAACGATCGACGCAACAAAAGTAAGAAAAAGGTTTTGAGGGCACAATACTTTTTTGGAAAAAAGTGGAGGTGAGTTTTTTGAAGAGGTCGCTAGTCCCTAGTCGCGAGTCGCTCTCTGACTGATCGGCACTAGCGACTGGTGACTAGTGACCTAGCGTCTACACCTTATGAAAGCCGACCCGGCCAGCTTCACCGCCCTCTGACGACTGATAGATCTCGAAGTCGGCGAAGAGCGAGGGCGCTTCCTGCTGGAGCACCCGCAGGCATGCCACCGCCATGCGGCGGATTTCCAGCTCGGCCCCTTCACCCAGGCGGAGCTCGAGCATGGTGCGCCAGGCCCGCACATTGGCGCTGGCCACGATCTTGACCTCGGTGGCGTTGGGGAGCAGGCTCCGGGCGGCCTCTCGCGCCATCTTCCGGCGATGCACCTTGTTCTCGACCGACTCATAGCGTGCCATGAGCTGTTCGACCGCTGCCACGTAGGCCTCCTGCGCCGCCTCCACCTGCCTGGTCCATTCCGCTTCCAGGCGGGGATCACCCATGATAGCGGGCGGCATCACGAAGGCTGCCTGTGACTCGTCGACATAACGCTGTGACAGCTGGGAGTAGCCCCATCCGGCCCGATGCCGGACCAGCTCGTGGCTGCAGGAGCGAGAGATCCCCTCGATCAGCATGACATAGGTCGAATGCTCGAAAACCGAGCCATGGCCCTGCTTGAGGATGTTGGTCAGGTACTCCGCGGTGCTTCGGCCGGCTGGGTTGTGCTGGCTCATGTAGCAGAGCCGGCCGGCGAACTCGGCGATCCGTTCGCCGTCACCGGCGTCGCCCTTCCACTGAACCGGGAGGTGGGCCGGCTCCAGGAACTGGGGCCGGGCAATGAGAGTAACGCGGGGTTGGCGAATGATTTCCATGGCGACTTTTGGTGGGACCAGGGACCGGGAGCCGGGAATGAATCACGCAATAGAGTAATGGAATGCGGAGCTAATCGGCGAG
>Ga0075421_100005095_pt1 | contig 15860 bp, 7 predicted proteins | sample SoiMetdeltSBSDD5_FD_75292 | JGI IMG/M metagenome (GOLD analysis project Ga0075421, IMG submission 75292) | Bulk soil microbial communities from a Populus tree surrounding site in Tennessee, USA - Soil MetaG P. deltoides SBSDD5 | ecosystem: Environmental > Terrestrial > Soil > Tree plantation...
TGACGTCGCCGTTCATGTGGATGCCGGCCTTGGCGTTGCTGTAGATGACGTTGCCGCGCACGACCGGGCGGTCGCCGCTGTTCGACACGTAGACGCCGTGCTCGGTCGGATGCCGCGCCACCTCGTTGCTCTCGATCAGGAGGTCGTCGCAGAAGCCGGTGAAGATGCCGAAGTAGCCGTTGGCGACGACGACGTTGCCGCGGATCGTGACGTGCTCGCAGGTGACGGCGCGGATGCCGTCGCGGCTGGCGCCGGTGACGGTGAAGCCCTCGACCCGGATGAACGACGCGTCCTCGAGGTTGATGCCGTCCTCGCCGGCCGGCGCGCTCGACGTGATGCGCGCGCCCGCGGCGCCGACGAAGGCGATCTCGGCGCCGGCGCGGCCGTCGGTCTCCATGACGAAGCCGGCGTAGCTGCCGGCGGCGACCTGGACGGTGTCGCCGGCGGCGACGGTGTCGGCGGCGTGCTGCAGGGTCCGCCAGGGCGACCCCGCCGAACCATCGTTGGCGTCGTTGCCTCCGGGCGCGATGTGATAGGTCTCGGCGGCCACCGCCCCTGCCGGTAGCAACGCCGCCACGACGAGCAGGCCGTAGCGCATCGGGGCATCCTAACCGGATCCCGACGAGACCGGCCATGGCCTGGCGCCGGCGGTCCTCCGAAATCTCCGCATGCCCGACGGCATGCGCGTCGTCACGGACTGGCGGCTGCGGTCGCCGGCTCGACGGCGGTCACCGCCAGCTTGTCGAGCGAGACCAGGGCGACGAAGTCGAGCACCGAGGTCTCGATGTGGTCGGCGCCGACCGAGGTGCGGCCCCAGGTCGGATCGATCTCGCGCCACGCGGTGCCGTCGTGGAAGGCGACCCAGGCGTGCGCGACCAGCTCGCCGTCGCCAGCGGCGATGCCGGAGCGGAGCTCCGCCGGCACGCCGGCGGCGCGGAGCAGCGCCACCGCGAGCAGGCTGTACTCGGTGCAGTCGCCGCGGCCGCGCTCGAGGATCGCCACCGCGTCGCCGCCCGAGGCGGTGACCTCGTAGCGCAGGTGATCGTGGACCCAGGCGCCGATCTTGCGCGCCGCCTCCGCCGGCGAGGTTCCCGCCGGGGCGATCTGCGCAGCGACCTGGCGCAGCCGGGCGTGGGCGAGGCGCAGCGACGGATCGTCGGCGAGGGCGCGGCTCCTGCCGCGGGCGTCGAGCGGCGTCGCCGGGGCCGCCGCCGCCAGCGCCGGCGACGGCGCCACCACCACGCGCAGGTGGTGATCGTCGAGGACCGCGACCTGAATCCGCGCCGTCGACGGGAACAGCCGCGGCGCGGTGGCGCGCGCGTCGGCGACCTGCATCGTGAAGGCGAGCGGCGCCTCGGTCTCGGCCGGCGCCAGGTTGCGCGGCAGCTTGAGGGTGTTGCGCATCTGCGGGCTGGCCAGCCAGCGGTCGACCGCGCCGCGATCGTCGGCGGCGCCGAGCGACGGCCGGATCACGCCCTCGATCCGCTCGACGTCGCCGTCGCGGCGGCCGCTGGCGTCGATGCGGCCGAAGACGTCGGCGGCCAGGCCGAGCACGCGCGCGAGCGGGACCTTCTCCGGCGCGACGGTACGGCTGCGCAGATCGGCGGCGAGGGCGGCGCCGTCGAGGTGGCTGACCAGGATGAGATCGTCGCGGCCGGGACGGCGCGCCAGGGCCGCGCGCAGGAGGTCGTCGCGGCTGGCGACGATCAGGTAGTCGCCGGCGCGGCCGGCGTGGAGATCGCCGCTGGTCCGCACAGCGCCCGGCCGCAGGCCGCCGAGGCCGTGGTCGGCGGCGCGGCGAGCCAGCTGGCGATCCCAGCGCGCCGCGATCACCCAGCCGGCCGCGTTCGCGCCGCTGGCCGGGTACCAGCCGTAGGCGGCGTCGCCCTGCACCTCGAGCAGCCAGCGCCACGCGCCGAGCAGCTGGCCGACCGACGCGTCGCCGCGGTCGCGGCGCAGGCGCGACACCGCCAGCGTGCCGGCCGAGCCGGAGGGGAGGAGGCCGAGCGCACCGCCGACGGCGAGGGTCGGCGTGCCGCCGCGGCTGCGCATCCGGAAGCGCACGCCGCCGGCCTCGGGCGCCACCTCGAACACATACTGGCCGTCGCCGCGATCCGGCTCGTACGACTGCACGACGACGCCGTCGCTCCAGTCGGCGGTGGCGGCGCGGAAGCCGGCGTCGTCGGCGAGGGCGGCGCCGGCCGCGGGGCGGTCGGTGAGGACCCGGGCGGCGATGGCGAGGTTGCCGAAGACGAGCAGGCGGCGGCCGACCACCAGCACCGCCGGGCCGCTGACGTCGGAGGCGCCCTCGTCGCTGGCGCTGACCAGGACGTGCCGGGTGAGGGTGCGGCCGGCGACCGACGCGGCCAGGCGAGCCCGCTCGTGGAGGACAGTGCGGCCACCGGCGGACGCCAGGCCGGCGAACGACAGGCCGGAGGCCTCGTCGTCCTTGCCGGAGTCGGACAACGCGCGATCGGCGAACAGCGGCCCGGCGCCGGCGAGGGCGGTGATCGCGACGCCGAACATGGCGGCCCCCTCGGGCAGCCGGATCCCGGACAGCGAGCTCGGCTCGGCGCCCAGCGTCCGGTCGAGAGCGGCGGCGTCGCGCACGGTGGCGGCGCAGACGAAGTCGTCGGTGCCGAACGCGGTGCGCGCGCACTCGATCGGCTGGGCGAGATCGAGGCCGCCGTCGGCGGCCAGGAGCGCGAGCGCGCTGCCGCCGACCTTGTCGACGACCGCGCGCAGCAGGTACTGCTCGGCGGCGCCGCCGACCTGCACCCGGTGCAGCAGATCGAGGCCGGCCGCGGAGAGCGCCGCCGGCTGCGGCGCGCGCGCGTAGCTCCACCGGCCGCCGTCGAGGAGGCGCGGCAGCGGGGCGGTGGCCAGCTCGGCGTCGGCGATCGGCGCACCGGCGGCGGGCGCGGCGGTCCGGCCGCCGGACGGACCGCCGCCGGCGGCGAAGGCGTGCCGCAGGACCAGGCGGTCGAGCGCGCCGTCGTCGACGTCGCCCAGCCGCGCGCGCAGCCGGGCCAGGCGCTCGCGATCGGCCGGATCGGCGGCGCTGACCAGGGCGCTCGCGATCGCCGTCAGCAGCCGCCGCTCGGCGGCGGCCGGCTTGGCCGGGGCGCGATCGGCGCGGCGGCGGAGGGCGGCCAGGTCGGCGGCGTCGAGGGGCCGCGCCAGCGCCTCGACCGCGAGCTGGGCCAGGCCGGCGGGCGCCAGGCTGACCTCGTTGCGCAGCTGGCCGCGGGTCTTCGCGGTCGGCAGGAGGCCGGCGATCAAGATGCCGGCGGCGCGCTCGCCGGGCGCGGTGGCCGCCAGCAGCCGGTCGACCGCGTGCTCGCGGCCGGCGTCGGGCAGCGCGGCCGCCAGCTCGAGCCAGCCGCGCCGCGGCCGCTCGTCGCTCGTCGCGGCGAGCTGGTCGAGAGAGACCTGGCTCTGGCCGTCGGCGAGGAGGATCACCGCCGCCTCGACCACCGCCGCGGCGTGGGCGGCGGCGACCTTGCGGCCGAAGGCGGCCGCGGCCGGATCGTCGGAGACCAGCGCCAGCGCGGCCAGCGGCGCGGCGCCGATGCCGACCTCGGCGCAGGCGGCGGCGCGCTCCAGGCGCGCCGGCTCGAGGAGGGCGAGATCGAGGAGGAGGCCGGCCCGCTGCGAGGGATCGAGCCCCGACGGGAGCCAGCCGCAGCCGGCGCCCCCGCCCCCGCGGGCGGCGAGGCGCACGGCATCATCGGGGAGGTCGCCGTGGGCGCGGAGCGCCTCGGCGCGGTCGCTCGGCACGACGAGGTCGAGCGGCCGCAGGCTGTCCTCGACCAGGCGCACGACCGGCAGCAGTGCGGCCGCGCGCTCGGCCGGGATCAGGACGACCGTCTGGAACAGGCGGCCGCCGCTCGCCGCCAGCGAGATCAGGACGGTGCCGAACGGCGCGTCGTACAGCGCCGCCGCGCCCGGCCGGCCGCCGATCGCGAGATCGCGGCGCCAGCGCAGCTTCCAGGTCTTGTCGAGGCTGGCGACGGTGCCGTCCATGCACGCGCTGCTGGCGCAGCGGGTCGGGTTGGCGATCTCGGCGACGACGACGCGGCCGCCGACGGCGAGGTCGTAGCGGCCGGTGACGCCGGTCCGGCGCCCCGGCAGGAAGACCTCGGCGGCACCGACGACCTCGCGGGTCGGCTCGAGGGCGGCGACCTCGGCCGGGGTGACCGCCGCCAGCGCCGCGGCGAAGGCGTCGGCGCTGCCGAGCCACCCGGTCTGGGCCGGAACCGGATCGGCGACGATCACGGTGGCGAGGAGCGCGCTGTCCGGGTGGGCGGCCCGGGCGCGCGCGACGGCGGCGGCCGCCTCGGCGGCGCGGCCGAGGGCATTCAGGCGGGTCGCGACCTGCATCGCGGCCAGCCGGTGGGTCGGGAACCGGCGCTGCAGCTCGTCCAGAAAGTGGGGCTGCTGCGGGTGCGGCTGGTTGTTCTCGACGACGTCGAACGCCACCAGCGCCGAGCGCGGGTGCGCGGCGATGACCTCGCCGGGCAGGTGGCTGTCGGTGACGAACGACCGGTACCAGAGGCCGACGTCGGCCGGCGCCAGCGCCCCCGACGCGACGTCGCTGGCGGCGAGCTCGGTCGCGTCGACGAACATCTCCTCCTGCGCCGGCGACAAGCCCGCCTCGTCGGCGGGCGCGCGCGCGGCGGCGGCGACGACGTACCAGCGCGCGGCGCCGACCTCGCCGGCGGCGAGGGCGTACTGGCCGAGGGTGAACAGGCTGTCGCGGTCGGCGCCGAGCCGGCCGGCCACCACCGCGCGCAGGGTCGGCGCGATCGACCGCGCCATCTGGGCCACCGCGATCTCGTCGTCGCCCCGGTTGCGGCCGAGCCGGTCGGCGCGATCCGCGAGCTCGTCGACGCGCGACGCGGCCGCGCCCCCGTGCTGGCTATAGTAGACAGCGAGGTTGCCCCAGATGCCCGCCTCCCCGCTTTCGGCCAGGCGGCGCTCGACCTCCTCCATCAGCGCGGCGGCGTCGATGCCGTGGGCGGCCGCCTCGTCCGGCACCTGCAGGACGGTCCAGGTCAGCGCCACCGCCACGTCGCCGTCGACGGCGCCGCCGCGCCAGGCGTCCCAGCACGCGGCGAGGGCGCGGTCGGCCGCGTCGTCATCGACGAGCATGCGGCAGGCGACCGCGGCCGCGCCGGCGCCGAGGTCGCCGTCGAGCAGGTATCCGATCGCCGCGGTGCGGTCGACCGGCGCCGCCCCGGCCATGGTCGCGCGCGGCTGCAGGAGGCGCCACAGGTCGCGCACGCGGTCGTCGGCGAGGCGGCCGCGCGCGCCGAGGAGGCGCACGACCGGATCGGCGTCGCCGAGCGGCTCGCCGACGCCGTCGTCGCCGGTGGCGAAGCCGCCGGCGGCCGCGACGTCGCCGGCGACCAGCGCCAGCCACGCCACCTGGCTCCGCGTCGTGACGCCGGCGGCGCGGGCGTAGGTGAGCGCCTCGGCCGCCCGGGCCCGGATCTGATCGGGCGGCGCGGCGGCGAGCCGGCGCTCGCGCAGCCGCAGGCCAGCGGCGCCGAAGCGACCGCTGCCGTAGCTGCCGGCCTCGCCGACGAGCTGCCACGGATCGTCGCCGCGGCGCCCGGCCAGCGCGAGGTCGCGGCGGTCGTCCGCGTCGCCGAGCTCGACGGCGGCCAGGTCGTCGCCGGCGGCGGCGCGGGCGGCGAGGTAGGCGTCGCGCGGCCACTCGGCCTCGGTGCGGCGCCTCAGGTACCGCGCGAGCGCGGCCCGCGCCTCCGCCGGTCGGCCGCGGCCGACCATGGCCGCCACCAGGTCGCGCTCGGGGGCGCCGGCCGGCATCGGCAGGCGAACCGCCGCGGCGTCGCCGGCGGCGGCGGCGCGCAGCGCGGCCAGCACGTCGAGGGCGGCGGTCGCGGGCCCCGGGTGCTTGCGGCGGAGCGCGGTCAGCACGGCGGCGGCGTCGGGGCGCTCGGGGGCCCACGACGACGGCAGGACCGACGCCAGCGCGCCGGCGTCGCCGACCGGCGCCTCCTCCTCGCCCTCGCCGTCCTCGTCGTCGTCCGCCGGCATCGCGACCCGCGGTGCCCGGTCCGCCGCCGGGATCAGGATCGGCGGCCAGCCGCGGTAGTCGGCCCTGCCGAGCGCCGCGACCGCCGCGTCCGGGTCGCCGCCGGCGGCGACGTCGGCGATCGCCAGGTGCGCGGCGGCGAGGGCGAACGGCGGCAACAGCGCGCCGTACGCCTGCTCGACCCGGCGCGCCTCGTCGACGTCGCCGCGCGCGATCGCGACCCGCATCGCCATCACCGCCCAGCGCTCGGTCAGGCCCGGCGCGGTCCCCTCGAGGGCGCGCACCGGCGCGGCGAGGCGGCGCAGCTCGTCCCCCTCGGCCCAGGCGGCGGCGGTGATCCAGCGGTCGGCGAGGCCGGGGACCGACGCCAGCCGCTCGACGGTCGCGACCACGTCGGCGAACCCCTCGCCCTCGTCGATCGCGTCCAGATCGTCGCGCAGGGTGTCGCAGGCGCCGCGGGGGAGCGCGGCCGCGAGGCAGTGGCGCAGGGCGGCGCGCTCGTGCGGATCGGCGACGGCGTCGACGGCGCGCTCGCGCAGCGCGCGCGCCGCGTCCGGGTCGGCGGCGACCTGCTCGGCCAGGCCCCAGCCTCGCCCGCGGCGCAGCGCCGGCCAGCCGGCGGCGAACGCGCGGCGCACCGCCTCGTCGGCGATCTCGCCCTGGAGCGGCATCTTCTCGGCCCAGCGGTGGCGCAGCTCGACGTCGGCGACGAACGGCGAGCGCAGGGCGGCCCGGCGCTGCCGCCAGCTGCGGTACGCCGCCAGGTCCCCCGCCTCGAGGGCGAGCAGGCCGCGCAGATCGTCGCGGAGGAGATCGAGGTCGCGGCCGAGATCGCCGCCGGGAGCAAGCCGCGCCCAGGCGTCGCCGGGCAGGCCGGCGCCCGCGAGGACCCAGGCGGCGCCGACGGCGAGGCTGCCGGCGCGCGGCGCCGCCCGGCGCGCGTGCTCGACGACCGCGACCGCCTGCGGTTTCTGCAGGCTGCCGACCAGGGCGCGCACCACATCGGCGTCGAACGCGAGCCGGCCGGCGGCCCGGTCGGCGTCGTAGGCGAGGAGCAGGCGGGCGTCGACGTCGAGCGGGTCGACCGCGACCACCGCGCGCGCCGCCGCGACCGCCCGCGCCAGATCGCCGTCGCCGGCGGCGGCGACCATGCGCGCGTCGAGGCGATCGATCATCGCCGGGCCGAGCCGGACCAGCTCGTCGAGCGGGACCTCCACGTCGGCGCCGAGCCGCTCGAGGCGCGCCCGCTCCGCCGGCGTCCGCGCCAGCGCCAGCGCCGCGGCGGCGTCGCCGTCGTCCAGGTACGTCTGCGCCAGCGCCGCGCGCAGGAAGGCGGCGCGCTGGCGCTCGCCGGTCGGCTTGCCGGCGAGGATCGCGAGGACCCGCCAGCCGGCGCGCCGGCGCTCGGCGAGCGCGACGCCAGCCTCGACGTCGGCGTCGAGCTCGCGCTGGGCGCCGGCGACGTCGCCGCCCTCGGCGCGCGCGATCGCCAGCCGCTGCCGCGACAGCGCGACCAGCTCCGACGACGCGCCGAGCGCCTCCTCGTCGTTGTCGAGGCGATCCGAGAGGTCGCGCAGGGCGCGCAGGCGCGGCCGCGGGTCGTCGGCGGGGACCAGCACGTCGTCGATCGGCCCGAGGGCGAGCCGCGCCGCGCGCAGATCGGGAGCCACCGGCGGCCCGACCCGCGGGTAGCGGGGCGCCGACGGCGCGGCGCAGGCAACAGCGGCGATCAACAGGAGACCCAGGCGACGTCGAGAAAACCCAGCGTGCATCGAAGGCGACACCTTAACGAAGGGGGTGCGAGGGGCGGGAGTGGAAACCGAGGTGCGGGCCGCGCCAGGCCGCAGTTGGCGGATGGCGCAGACCTTGCTCTCTTTAGATCGAGATCGACATCGGCATCGGCTCCGGAACCCACACCGAAAGGACAGGGCCATGGGCAGCGTGAAGCGTCGGCGGGACGTCATCGACGACCTGGAATGGCCGGGCGACAAGGATCCGGACTGGGACCAGGTCGACGAGGCGAGCCTGGAATCGTTCCCCGCCAGTGACCCGCCGAGCTGGTCTCCCGGCCAGCCGCGGGCACCGGATCACGAGCACGAGCAGGACGCGCAAGGCGAGGATCGTCGCGGTCCGCCGCGGCGGGACCAGCCTCCGGCGTAGGCATCACGGCAAACAAGCGCTCCACGCCGACCATGTCGGGTGGGGCGCCGCGCGGTTGCCGGCGACAGCTGGCAAAGACCGGCAGCCGCAGCGCGGCAGCGGCGCCTAGCCGCGCCCGTGGACGGTCCAGCGCTTGACCGGCACCGGCGCCGGCAACGCCTTGTGCTGGAACGCGATCTCCTCGAGCCGGGCGCCGACCGACGCCAGCCACTCCGCCACGCCCGGCGCCCGGTAGGTCGCGTCGCTCAGCGCCACCTGCCACGCCTCGACCAGGCTCTGCAGCTTCGCCGACAGGTTGACGGTGTGGCCGAAGTAGTCGATGTCGGCGTTGAGCTTCACCGCCAGGCACGGCCCGGTGTGGATCGACACCCGCAGGCGCACCGGCGTGTCGGCGCGCTCGGGCGGGAAGGCGTCGTGGATCTCCTTGGCCGCCTTGACGGCGCCGACCGGATCCGAGAACGCGCCCATGGCGGCGTCGCCGATGGTCTTGACCACGGCGCCGCGGTGGCGGCGGATGATCTCGAAGACCTCGGCGAAGTGGCGCTTGACGTCGACGAACGCCTCCGGATCGCCGCGCCGCGCGTACATCTCGGTCGAGCCGACGACGTCGGTGAAGAGGATGGTCTGCTCGCCGACCGCGAGCTGGACGTCGTCGGCCAGGTACTCGCGGCTGAACAGGTCGCGGAAGTCGGGGAAGCTGAGCAGGCGCCCCGGGCGCAGCGCCAGATCGGTCCACTGCGCCGCCTCGATCACGAACGTCCGGGGCTCGGACGTGTCGTTGACCAGCCGGATCGCCGGCGCGTCGCCGACGTCCACCTCGGACGGCGCCGCGCTCGCCCGCCACTCGATCTCGCCGGCGCGGCCGGCGGCGACGACGTCGAGGAAGCCGTAGCGCTTCTCGCCGCCGAGCCGGGTCCGCCAGCGCCCGCCCGGCAGCCGCGGCGTCACCACCGCCGCGCCGCCCGCCGGCACCAGGCGCTGGACCCGGATGTGCTCCTTCTTGGCCGGCTCGGCGCTGCAGAAGGTGCGCCGCGGCACCTCGCGGATCGACGCGTGGACGTGAAACGTGATCTCGACCGCCTCGGCGCTGTCGGTGGCGAAGTCGATGCCGCAGACCTCGCACTCGCCCTGCGCCGGCAGGTCGCCGAGCCGCGCGACCTCGTCGACGGCGCCGCGGCAGTGCGGGCAGACGACGTCCCACGACAGCTCGAGCAGGCCGGCGCGGGTCGCGTGCAGACAGACCCGCAGCAGCGTGTCCTCGTCGAGGCGCCACGCCCGCGCCCGCTCGCGGCTCTGGATCCGGTACAGGTCCTGCTCGTCGCCGCTGCGGACCCAGCTCACCAGCCGGTCGACGGCGTCGGCCGGGAGGCCGGCCTCGATCAGGCCGCGGCCGATGGCGTCGAGGCGCGCCGCCGCCCCCGGCGGCAGCTCGGGCGGCGGCAGGACCAGGAGCTCCGGCCGGGTGCGCGCGATCTGCTCGGCCAGCGCCGGCAGGACCCGCGCGTACGCCTTGCCGAGGGCGGAGAAGCCGACGCGCACCGCGGTCGCCCCGACCGCCCCGCGCGGGACGATGCCGAAGTAGACGTAGAGCCGGGTCCCGTTCGGCAGCGGCTCGAGCACGTAGAAGGCGTAGACGACGCGCATGAAGCCGCGCTCGTAGATCCGGACCGACTCCAGCCACTGGGCGGCCACCCAGTTCCACGGCATCTCGACCCACTCGTGGCGGACGCCGCCGTTCTTCGACGAGCCCCAGCGCACGCCGCCGCGCTCCTCGAACTTCATCTCGCTGACGCCGAGCGTGCGGTTCAGGCGCGACGTGTCGCTGATGATCCGCCACAGATCGTCGACGCCGACCGGCAGGTCGAAGTGCCACAGCCAGTCCTGGCGGCGCTCGCCGGCGTGCTCGGCCGGCCACGGGTGCAGCGCGAGCAACTCGTCGAGCGTGCGCACCGGCGGCGAGCCCGCCGCGGTGTCCCTGCTATGGTGGTCGGGTCCCGGCCCCTGGAGCCCCATGCGTGAGACCCATTATCGCTCCTGCACCCTGTGCGAGGCCACCTGTGGCGTCGCCATCGAGACCGAGGGATCCCGCGTGGTGTCGATCCGCGGCGACGACGCCGATCCGTTCAGCAAGGGTTACATCTGCCCCAAGGCGGCCGCGCTGGCCGACCTCCACGACGACCCGGACCGGCTGCGCCGGCCGCTGATCCGCGACGGCGCGACCTGGCGCGAGGCCGGCTGGGACGAGGCGCTCGACCTGGTCGCGTCGCGCCTGCGCGCCCTCCGCGCCGCCCACGGCGTCGACGCCATCGGCGTCTACCAGGGCAACCCGACCGCGCACAACCTCGGCCTCCTGACCTTCGGCCAGGCCTTCCTGCGCACCCTCGGCACCCGCAACCACTACTCGGCGTCGTCGGTGGACCAGCTGCCGCACATGGTCGCGGCCCTCGCCATGTTCGGCAACCCGGTGCTGATGACGGTGCCGGACGTCGACCGCACCGACTACTTCCTGGTCCTCGGCGCCAACCCGGTCGTCTCCAACGGCAGCATCATGACCGCGCCCGACATGCGCGGCCGCCTCAAGGCGATCCGCGCCCGCGGCGGCCGCGTCGTCGTCGTCGATCCGCGCCGCACCGAGACCGCCGAGCTGGCCGACCAGCACGTCTTCATCCGGCCCGGCAGCGACGCCCTCTTCCTCCTGTCCCTGCTCCACGTCCTCTACGCCGAGCGCCTCGTCCGCCCCGGCCGCCTCGCCGCGCACCTCGACGGCGTCGACGAGCTGGGCCGGATCGCGTCCCGCTTCGCCCCCGAGGCGACCGCGGTCGCCACCGGCATCGCCGCCGACGACGTTCGCCGCATCGCCCGCGACTTCGCGGCGGCGCCGCGCGCGGTCGCCTACGGCCGCATCGGCGTCTGCGTCCAGGAGTTCGGCGGCCTGGCCGCGTGGCTGGTCTACGCCCTCAACGCGGTCGCCGGCCGGCTCGACGCCGAGGGCGGCGCGATGTTCACGACCCCGGCCGTCGACATCGCGCGGGCGGCGCGCCTGCTCGGCCTCGAGAGCGGCTTCAGCCGCTGGCACAGCCGGGTCCGCGGCCTGCCCGAGTTCGGCGGCGAGCTGCCGGTCGCCTGCCTCGCCGAGGAGATCGAGACCGGCGGCCCGGGCCAGATCCGCGCCCTGGTCACCTCGGCCGGCAACCCGGTCCTGTCGGCGCCCAACGGGGCCCGCCTCGAGCGCGCCCTCGCCGGCCTCGACTTCATGGTCTCGATCGACCCGTACCTGAACGAGACCACCCGCCACGCCCACGTCATCCTGCCGCCGACGTCGCCGCTCGAGCGCTCGCACTACGACGTCGCGCTCAACGCCTTCGCGGTCCGCAACGTCGCCAAGTACTCGCCGCCCCTGTTCGCGCGCGGCGCCGACCAGCGCCACGACTGGGAGATCTTCCTCGAGCTGGCGCGCCGGCTGTGGTTCCCGGCCGGCGCGGTCGGCCGCGCCGCCGGCCGCGCCTTCCGCGCCGTGCTCGGCCGGCTCGGCCCCGAGGCAGCGCTCGAGCTCGGCCTGCGCGTCGGGCCGCACGGCCTGCGCAAGGGGCTCGGCTTCGGCCTGGCCGCGCTGCGCCGCGCTCCGCACGGCGTCGATCTCGGCCCGCTCGAGCCGCGGCTGCCGCGCCTCCTCTACACCCGCGGCAAGCGGATCCGGCTGGTGCCGCCGGAGATCGTGCGCGACCTGCCCCGCCTCGAGATCCGCCTGCGCGAGTGGTCCACCGCGGCGCCCGGCGCCGACGCCCCGCTGGCGCTGATCGGCCGCCGCCACCTGCGCAGCAACAACTCGTGGATGCACAACAGCCAGCGCCTGGTGAAGGGCAAGCCGCGCTGCACGCTGCTGGTCCACCCCGACGACGCCGCCGCGCGCGGCCTCGCCGCCGGCGGCGACGCCATCGTCCGCTCGCGCGCCGGCGCCATCCGGGTCCCGGTCGAGATCTCCGACGAGGTGATGCCGGGCGTGGTCAGCCTGCCGCACGGCTGGGGCCATCACCGCGACGGCGTCCGCCTCGGCGTCGCCCGCGCCGTGCCGGGCGCCAGCGCCAACGACGTCACCGACGACGCCTTCGTCGACGCCCTGACCGGCAACGGCGCCCTGAACGGCGTCGTCGTGCACGTGGCGGCGGCCGGCGCGGTCGAGGAGGCGTAGTGCCGCGCGCCGCGCTCTTCGATCGCATCGGCGGCGACGCGCTGCGCGCCGCGATCACCGACTTCTACGGACGGGTGTTCGCCGACGTCATGATCGGCTTCCTGTTCCAGGGCAAGGATCGCCAGCGCCTGATCGATCGCGAGTGGGAGCTGATCGCGCGCCTGCTCGGCGCCGACGTCGCGTACAGCGGGCGGCCGATCCGCGAGGCGCACCGGCGGGTGCCGATCCTCGGCGGCCACTTCGAGCGGCGGCTGCAGATCTTGCGCGAGGTCCTCGCCGACCATCGGGTCGATCCCGAGGTGCAGCAGGTCTGGCTCGACCACAGCCTGGCGCTGCGCGCCCAGGTGACCGGCGACAAGGGCTCCGAGTGCGATCACGACGTGTCCGCCGCCCGGACGACCGTGGATGCTCCGGATTCTGACGGCGGCGCTCCGATCAAGCTCGGCCGGCGATAGCCGCTCGACGGCGATCGCCGCGTGGTAGCGTCGCCGCAGGGGGGAACATGCGGATCATCGCCGTGGCCACGCTCGCGTGTCTCGGCTGTGGATCGGCCGCCCGGCCGGCCCCACAGTCGATGGCCGAACCCGAAACCGCGACGGAGCCGGCGCCGCCGCCCGCCGCCGCCGCGCCGTCCGACACCGGGGGCCAGGAGAGCCACGGCGCCGCCGAGCACGCCGGCCACGCCGCCGCCGGCCCGGTCATCTCGCTGGCGTCGCTCGCCGCCGGCGCCCAGCTGTTCACCAACCTCGGCGACCACCACTACGCGATCTCGACCAAGTCGCCGGAGGCGCAGGCCTACTTCGATCAGGGCCTCCGCCTGAACTACGGCTTCAACCACGACGAGGCGGCCCGCTCGTTCGCCAAGGCAGCCGCGATCGATCCGACCTGCGCCATCTGCTACTGGGGCGCCGCGCTGACCCTCGGCCCCAACTACAACGTGCCGATGCTCCCCGACCGCGCCGCCGCCGCCTGGGACGCGCTGCAGAAGGCGCGCGCGCAGTCGGAGCACGCCTCGCCCGCCGAGCGCTCGCTGATCGACGCCCTCGGCAAGCGCTACAAGGGCCCCGAGCCGCTCGATCCGCCGGCGATGCAACCGTTGCAGGAGGCGTACGCCGCCGCCATGCGCGACGTCGCCAGGATGAACCCCGACGACGCCGACATCCAGGTCCTGTTCGCCGAGTCGCTGATGGACACCAACCCGTGGAAGCTGTGGAGCCTCGACGGCAAGCCGTCGGCGATCACGCCCGAGATCGTGACCACGCTCGAGAAGGTGATGAAGCGCAACCCGAAGCACCCGGGCGCCAACCACTACTACATCCACGCCATCGAGGCGTCGCCGGAGCCGGGCCGCGCCGAGGCCGCCGCCGACCGCCTGGTCGACGCCATGCCGGGCGCCGGCCACCTGGTCCACATGCCGGCGCACATCTACCAGCGCATCGGCCGCTACGCCGACGCCGCCGAGCGCAACCGCCTGGCCGCCAAGGCCGACCTCGCGTACATCGAGGCCGCCAAGCCGTTCGGTTACTACCCGATGTACCTGGCCCACAACCTCGGCTTCCTCGCCTTCGCGACCGCGATGGAGGGCCGCAGCGCCGAGGCGATGCAGGCGGCGCACGAGTCGGCGAAGCAGATGCCGAAGGAGCTCGTCTGCAACATGCCGGGCATGGACTTCTTCGCCGCCGTGCCGTACTCGGTCGAGGTCCGCTTCGCGCAGTGGGAGGCCGCCCTCGCCGAGCCGCGCCCCGACGCGAAGTACCTCTTGCAGAACGCGCTGTGGCTGCACGCCCGCGGCATGGCGTTCGCCTCGACCTCGCGCATCGACGAGGCCAAGGCGGCGCTGTCCGAGCTGCAGACGCTGGGCACGCAGGCGCCCGCCGAGCTGGCCGGCGGCTTCAGCCCCGCGCGCGATCTCATCGCCGTCGCCGCCAAGATCGTCGAGGCCCGCATCGCCGAGAAGGAGGCGCGCCCCGAGGCGCTCGGCCTGTGGGCCGACGCGGTGGCGATGGCCGACAAGCTGCCTTACGACGAGCCGGCCGACTGGTTCTACCCGGTCCGCCACTACCACGGTGCGGCGCTGCTCGCCGCCGGCCGCGCCAAGGAGGCCGAGAAGGTCTACCGCGAGGACTTGAGGCGCAACCCGAAGAACGGCTGGGCGCTGTTCGGCCTGGCCCAGGCGCTGCGCCTCGAGAAGAAGACCGCCGAGGCCAAGAAGGTCGAGAAGCGGTTCAAGGACGCCTGGAAGAACGCCGACATCGATCTGACGTCTTCGGCGCTGTAGGTGGCGCGAGCAGGCCATCGCGATCGACGAATGCCAGGGGTCGTTCGCGGAGGTCGTCGTCGAGTCGCGGGCGCAGCTGCGTAGAATGCTGGCTCATGATCCATCGCTCGCGGGCTCTCGCTCTCGCGCTCGGCTTCGTCTCGGTGCTCGGCTGCGGCAGCGTCGATCCGGCCGAGCCCCCCGACTCCGGCCCGCCCATCGTCGGCGACGGCACGCCGCCCACGGTCGTGTCGATCGATCCCGCCGACGGCGCCAGCCAGGTCATCGACCAGGCGATCACGATCCACTTCAGCGAGCCGATGGCGCAGGCCACCGTGCAGGCGGCGTTCGCCGACGCGACGTTCTCGTGGAACGGCGACGGCACCGAGGTCGCGATCACCACCGCGTTCCCGTTCGCCGAGACGCCGAAGGCGTACACGGTGACCCTGCCGACGACGGTGACCGACGCCCACGGCACGCCGCTGGCCGCGGCGGTGACCTCCACCTTCGCCCTGGCCGCGCTCAAGACCGCCACGATCGGCCACCAGGGCAGCCTGATCGGCAACCACGCCGCGCCCTGCGCCTACGGCACCTTCCTCCAGACCGGCGACATGCGCAGCGACCACCCGACGTGCCCGAACGCCATCATCTACGGCGGCATCTCGTTCGCGCTCGCCGACCTGCCGGCGCACGACGCGATCCTCGAGCTGCGCGCGGCCACCGTGCGGACCCAGGTCCTCAAGACCGCCGGCGAGCCAGGCGCCGCCGCGCTGGGCGGCCTCGTCGTCGATCACGTCACCTTCGCCTCGGGCTCCGCGATCGCCACCGCCGAGGTCCACCAGCAGGCGTTCGCCACCTGGTTCGCCGCCGGCCCGATCGAGACCGGCGCCGCGGTCAGCCTCGACGTCACCGCCCAGCTCGAGCGCTCGTGGTCCGAGGCGTCCTCCAGCTTCCAGCTCCGCGTCTATCCGCGCGGCGGATCGAACCGCGACGCCGTCACCGACCTGGTCTACCTCCGCCGCGGCGCCGACGAGAACGACGGCATCGTCGGCGAGGGCGTCGCCGATCCGGACGAGGCGAACCGGCTGCGCCTGGAGGTGCAGTACTTCCAGTGACCGGCACCTGCACGGAGTTTCCCGCCCTTGCCGCTGCGCCGGTACGGCGGAGCTGGTAGCCGTTTCGGTGTGTCC
>Ga0075421_100005097_pt1 | contig 15859 bp, 13 predicted proteins | sample SoiMetdeltSBSDD5_FD_75292 | JGI IMG/M metagenome (GOLD analysis project Ga0075421, IMG submission 75292) | Bulk soil microbial communities from a Populus tree surrounding site in Tennessee, USA - Soil MetaG P. deltoides SBSDD5 | ecosystem: Environmental > Terrestrial > Soil > Tree plantation...
AGGCCGACTAACTGCGCGAACGCCAAACGGCGCAGGGCAACAACGGCGCGAACTCCCAATCAGCGCTGACCTCCATCGGGCGCGAACGTCCGAGACAGCGCGAACTCCCGCACGACACGCTAAAGGCGGCGGTGGGTCGCGCTTCTAGCGCGCTGTCTGGCAGTTTGCGCCGGATGGAAGTTGGGGAGCTTGGGGAGGGCGCGCCCCTTGGGAGTTCGCGCCGTTGCGGCCCTGCAAATTGTCAGACGTAGAGGTGCCCCTCGCGCGGATACCGAGCGTGCCGCGCGACGGCCACATGGTCCACCGACGCGAACGCCTGTGCCGCGCCGAGCGCGGCGAGGACGGCATCCAGGGCGTCGCCTCCCGGGTCGCGCATCATCACGCGCCGCTCACGGTCGCCAAACCCCACCAGTGCCGAGACGCCATCGATGATTGCGCGCCGAGTGAGTCGACGACGGCGCGTCATTGGACCGCCGGCAGGTTGCTTGTAGTTCTGGTGCGGAAGGCCGAGTCGTTTGAGCGTCGATGCCGGGCACGCTTCGACAAGGACGCGGTCGGCGGAGTTCAGCCGATCGTATTGGAAGGGCAACACCGCCGTTCCGCGATCCCGCTTCAGCGGACGAAGCACGTCGTGCATCCCGTAGAACGTCTGATAGATGATCCGATAGTGGTACGGATCGAACGGCGCCCGCGCATCGACGTCCGTCTGACGGCGGATGTGCATCCGCCCCAGCGAGCGCGCTCGGCGAATACACTCCAGCCCCAGTCCGTAATCATCGGCCGCGTATTCCCGGACAAGCGCCAACTGCCTCGGCCAGCGCGACCGCTCGGGAAAGAGCTCCACCGGGAGGCCAAACGGGAAATCGAACGCCCAGAGCGCCTTCTTCGACTCCCGGACCAGCCTGACGAGGTGCGCCAGTGCGGCACCTCGCTCGGGAGTGCCCACGAGCCGATCGAGTCGGTCGAGCGAGCCTAACGCGAATGGCGGCGCTCCATCCGTATCGACCTGGTGAAGCTGCGCGATCCACGTAGTGCGACCGGCCTGGCGCGCGCCACTGAAATCCACTCCGAACACTGCCTCGAACGCCCGCGTCGGCGTCTGTACCACGGATACCGCCACCTGCCTCGCCCCTTCTTTCTGATTCGCCCGAGCGAAACGTAGCCCCGCGAACCGAGCACCGGTGGACGGTCGGCGCAGCACGACCGTTGGCGAAGCGTGGCCGCCATAGCCCCGGCGGCGGCCTGGTGATTCTCGACATCGACGTCAAGCCGGGGACGAGCGCCGCGGATCTGCCGCCGAGCTTGGCGGCCTACCGACGCTGGTCGGCCGGCCTCGAGCACTTTCACCGCAACGCGTTCCGCGAGGCCATTCCGCTGCTCCTCGACGCGGCGCGCCTCGACTCGTCGTTCGTCTCGCCCGTCTTTTGGGCCGGCATCGCGTACAGCGCGCTCGGCGAGCCCGCGAAGGCGGACTCGCTGTTGCTGGCCGCCAATCGCGCGCGCGATCGCCTCGCTCCGGCCGATCGGGCGTTGCTCGACGCGGAGCTAGCTGAGAACCGGGGCGACTGGGGAGGTGCGCTGAGCGCAGGACGCGACGCTGTTCGGCTGGCCCCACGTAATTCGGTGGCGACCCTCAACGTCTCGTGGAACGCTATGCGGACCAACCATCCGAGCGAGGCGATCAAAGCGCTCTCACGGTTCGATCCCCAGCGCCCGCCCATCCTGCAGTACCCGCCGTATTGGGAGGTGCTGACACAGGCGCACCATCAGCTCGGCGACTCCGTGGGGGAGCTCGAGGCCGCCGAGCGTGGTCGAAGCCTCCACCCGGGCTATGCGCCGGTGCTCTTCGCGGAAGCCCGCGCCTTGGCTGCCCTCGGCCGTGGCGCCGATGCTCTCCGGAGGCTCGAGGAGTTGCTCGACCGGCCGACAGACCCGTTCTACACGCGCGGTGAGCTCATTTGGCTGTTGGGGCGAGAACTGCAGGAACATGGGCAGGAGGATGCGGCGCGGACGGCGTTCGCACGCGCACTCCGGTGGTATGACGCCCGGCCGGCCGCCGAGCGCGCGACACCTGCACGGCGGGGTAGGCGGGCGGAAGTGCTTTACGCGCTCGCCAAGTGGGAAGAGGCCCGTGAACACTTCGAGTCGCTGTGGGCGGAGCGGCCGGGCGAGCCGAACCCGATCGGCGACAAAGGGGGGCTAGGCCTGTCCCGCTTGGGCGAGGTCGACTACCTCGGCTATCTCGGCGCGCTCGCAGCGCGCCGAGGCGACGATGCGGCGGCGCGGGCGGCCGACAGCAAACTCGCCGAGCTACGACAACCGCACCTGCTCGGGCGGCACACCTACTGGCGGGCTCGCATCGCCGCGCTTCGCGGCGAACGCGATCACGCTGTGATGCTCCTCCGCGAATCGCTTCTGCAGGGGCGGACACACCTCGTGCTTCACGCAGAGGCGGATTTCGCTTCGCTCCGAGATGTCCCGGAGTTCCAAGCGCTAGCTCGCCCGAGAGGTTAGCGCGGGCGAGGGTTCGGGTCGTTGTCGCACACACGCGAAGGCCCGCACGAGATGAACGACGAGCTACGGCGCCTGCAGCAGCAACACCATGTCGATCTGCACGGCTGCGCCAAACGGCAGCTGGGTCACGCCAGTCGCCGTGCGTGCGTGCCGGCCTTGTTCGCCGAACAGCGCGACCAAGAGGTCCGAGGCACCGTCGATCACTTGCGGCTGCTCGGTGAAAGACGGCGCCGATCGCACGAAACCGCGGAGCTGTTCAACTGACGCGATTCTATCGAGGTCGCTTAGATCCTGCTTGACGATAGCGAGGAGGAGCAGCGCTGTGTCTCGCGCGGCGAGCTTCGCTTGGCCGAGGGTGACGTCCGAGCCAACTTCGCCGCGGAGCTCACTCACGCGCCCCGAAACGAAGAGGAGTGTCCCGGATTGCTTCGTCGCCAGGTAGTTCGCCACCGGCGGCTTCGGGACCGGAAGCGAGAGCCCGAGCGCGCGAAGTCGTTCCTCGACGGCGCTCACGTCACCCCGGCGCGTGTCCCGTCTCGTCAGGCGTTCGCGGACGAACGTCTCGCCGGGTGGTGATAGCCCACGACGCCTTCGGGTCCTCCATGTCGAGGCGGCGAATCCCACCGGCGAACCGCCCCTGCAGCCTCGCATACTCGGCCTGCTTGTCGGCGTCGGGGTGCGTCCAGTCGTGGAGGTAGTACACCTCCTTCACGCCTGCCTGGAGCATCTCCTTCGTGCAGCCGAAGCACGGCCGCATGGTCGAGTAGACGCTGCTGCCTTCCACCGCGATGCCGAACCGTGCCGCGGCGAGCAACGCGTTCTGCTCGGCGTGCACGCAGATGCAGAGATCGTAGCCGGTGCCTGACGGGTACTGATCGCGATTCGCGCAACGATGACAGCCGCCCTCCGAGCAGTTCGGCATGTTCTCCGGCGTGCCGTTGTATCCGGTCGACACGATGCGTCGATCCACGACGATCACCGCGCCGACACGGTTGCCCGTACAGTCGGCGCGCTCGCGGACCGCGAGGGCAATGCCCATGAAGTACCGATGCATGTCCGGACGCGCCGCGGACGCACCGCTTGTCGTCATGCCGCGAGTGCCTTGAGCGCGCGAACGAACGTGTCGAGCTCGGCGAGTGTCGTGTAGAGGTGGGGCGTGACTCGCACGCCGTGTACCTTCGCGTTCGCGTTGTCGATGGCGACCGTCCAGATCCGGTAGCGCTCGAACAGCGTACGCGCGAGGTCGCCGGGCTTCATTCCGTCGACCCCGACGTTCGCGATCGCGCACGTGCGCTTCGGATCGCTCGGGGTGTTCAGCACGATTCTCGGTACGCCCCGAACTTGCTTCGTCCAGTGCTGCTGCAGGTGGCGAAGTCGCGCCTCTTTTCGGGCAACGCCGATACTCTCGTGGAAATCGATCGCGGTGTCGATGGACAGGTCCGTGTGGACCGGGTGGGTGCCCGTGTGGTTGAGCTTCCGGATGTCCGTATCCGCGAAAGCGTCATCACCGTAGATGGGCCAGAGCTTCTCGATCCGGTCGCGTCGGACATATAGGATCCCTGCGCCTAACGGGACACCAAGCCATTTGTGGAGCGACGCGCCGTAGTAATCGCAGTCGAGGTCGGGAATCCGGAATTCCAGCTGCGCGAACGCGTGCGCCCCATCGACCATCACCTGGACACCGTGGGCGTGCGCCATGTCGCAGATGGCGCGCACGGGAAGGACGTGCCCGGTGATGTTCACCATGTGACACACCATCAGGAGCCGGGTTTTCGGTGTGATGGCGTTCGCGTAGAGCCGAACGATCTCGTCGTCGGACCGAGGGTCCACCGGCAGCGAGACGACCCGGTTCACCATCCCGTAGCGCCGCGCCTGGAGCTTGAACATGTCGAGCATCGCGCCGTAGTCCTGTGCGGACATGACGGCTTCGTCACCGGGCTTCCAGTCGATCCCGGCGATCACGGTGTCGAGCGACTCCGTCGTGTTGCGCGTGATGATGAGCTCATCGACGGAGCATCCGGCCATCGCCGCGAGCCGCGTGCGCACGCGCACCTTGTCCGGCACCTGCGCGGTACGCATGTACCGCGACGCCTGGTAGTTGATGTTCCGGACGTGGTCTACGAACGCGTCGAGCACCGGCTGCGCCTGCATGCTGTAGTAGCCGTTCTCGAGGTTGATGTAGTCCGGGGTCAGTCGGTACTTCGCGCGGATGGCGGCCCAGAACGCTTCATCCTGAGCCAGCTCCGCGTACGGCATGCGCGCATACCGCTCGAGCACGTTCGGCGCGAACATCACGCTCAGGGATGCGCCGCCTAACGTCCGCAGGAATTCACGCTTGTTCATTCGGGGTTGGGCTCGATCGTGTGTCTGAGAAGGGGTCTTCCATCGGCATTCGCGGGGCACACCGCGGAACCAATCCCGAGTGCGCCACCGCGGATGCCGAACGAGCCAAAGCCCGTCGGCGGTCCATACTATTGAATAGAGGGTCGCTCCGGAATGTGCGGGAGCCGGCTACTCGAACGTCTGCGCGAAGGAGAGCTGGTTCCCTTCGAGGTCGAGCACCCTGAATTCCCGGAGTCCCCAGGGGTAGCTCACGGGCTCTCCCTGGACGTTTGCCCCTTTCGCGACGAGCTCGGCGTGGAGGGCGTCGGCGTCATGGACGTAGAAGGAGCACGAGCCAATGCCGGTGTGGCGCGGGCTCCTCGCGACGAGGAGTAGCCGGGTTTTATCGCGGTCCATCACACCGATGTCGTGCTGCGCATAGTTGACCGTGAACCCGAGGACGTCCCGGTAGTAGGCGACACCGGCAGGGACGTCCGTGAGTGGCAGCTCGGGCATGATCGCGCGCAGCATGCGATCGGGGCGCGGCGCGTTAGGCCCGCCGAACGGCGTCCCGAACCAGAGGACGTTCCCATCCGGATCGCGAACCTCGAACACGCGCATCTTGATCCAGTTGACCTCCTCGAGCGCCGACGGCCGAGTGCCGGCGGATTCGAGTGCCTGATGCATCGCGACGGCGTCGTCGGTCTCGAAGAACAGAATGCTGCGTTGGCCGTTCGATGCGTCGTCGCGTGTAGCGATCAACTCGATGTGTGCCGGGCCATTCACGACATCGGCACGGTTCGTCGGTTCACCGCCGGAAAGCTCCTCGGGCTGCCGGACCTCGAAGCCCAGTGCATCACGATAGAAAGCGACGCTCCGCTCGAGGTCCGACACCGTGAGCCGCCGACTCACTGGAGCAATGATGCGAGCGGGCACCGTGATCAGCTCGACGGGGGAGTGAGACCGAGCATGCGGAGGTACGTGATCATGTTGCCGTAGTGCAGGTTCGTGTGCCCGACGTTGTCCACCAGCGGCCCAACGGCACTCGCCCCCGCGGCGTACGCGGCCTGACAGGCGTCAGTCGCCTGCTTGAGCTTCGGAGCGAGCGTGGCCTTGTCTGTCGCGCCCTTCTCCGCCGGATCGGCCCATTCGACCTTGCGTCCGGCCGCTTGCGCACAATAGTAGGCATACGAATCGACGAGGTGGCCCACCAGCTGCCCGAACGTACGTACGGTGGCGACAGGCCGATAGTTGTACTTGTCGGCGCTCACGAGCTCGGCCGACTTCGTCACCCAGCCACTCACCTCGGAAAAGCTCTTACGCAAGGCGGCGCGGGCGTCGTTCGCGGCGGGCTGCTGCGCCATCGCGGTGGTCGCGCTGGTGAGCGCGAGGAGTGCCACGGACACTGTCGTTCGCATGACGTGCTCCGATGCAGGGAAGGTTGGACATCTACTCGTGCGATGACCTGCACGCCACTCGCTCATCTTGGCAACGGTTCATCCGCCAGCGGCACTCTGGTCGCAGTGAGCGGCGCCGTCCGCGTGGTGAACGGCGGATGCACGCGCATTCCGCACCAGATCACCCTCGGGACGTCCCTCCCGCCGCGGCGAGGAGCAAGCAGCTCGGGTGTCAGCCCGCCACGGCCCGCATGATGGGCAGCGCGTAGTCGAGCAGCCCACGGGCGGGGAGCAGGTAGGATGTCGAGTCGCCGACCTGGCCCCCATGATTGCCGATCGTGGAGAGGTAGCCGTCCACGAGCTGTGCGAAGAACATCGGAGGCCAGTTGGCGTGGGCGCCCTCGGACGTGTCGACCTCGGCCATCTCGCGCCACACGCGCACGCCGTTCTCCGAGACTGGGACCTTGAACCGGGTGATCCGCTTGTCCGGAATGTCGACGATGTGCTCCGCGTAGTGCAGAAACGTCACGTTGTCGTGGTCGGACCCCAGCAGCAGGATCTTCCCGTCACGCCTAACGAACCGGTCGAAGAGCGAGCCGAGGCCGAACGCAAAATCCCACGGCTGTTCGGCGAGGAGATAATCAGACGCCTCCCCCCACACGACGAACCGCGCGGGGTGATGGTTGACGCGCGAACCCGGGTACGTGCGAAAGAGCTCCACGAGCGCGCCGTTCTCGCGGCTCGACCGCGCGGTCTCGGCGTCGAACGGCGGAAGCTTCTCGAGGATCTCCGCTTCTTCTGCCCGCGAGAGATTACCGCGTCCCACTTCATCGACGTACCGCGGGCAACTCGCGTACATGATCAGCGCGCCACTCGGCGTAACGACGTCTTTGATGGCGAGATGAATCTCATCAGGCCCACCCGCGACCGGACCGATGGCACGCACCGAGGCGTGGGCCATCACAACGTCGCCGGCCGATAGCCCCAGGGCGCGGAGGTCGGTCGTGAGTTGTGCGCGTGAATACATGAACGCGGATCCTTCTTGGTCTTCGGGACGATTCAATCAGCTCACGAGAAAACTCGCTACTCTGCCGCCGAGTGCGGCAATGGTCCTGGCTTTGCCGCTGTCGGTGGCGCAAGCGTCTCGTGTGCGGAGGAGCGATGACGAATTCAGGACGCGGACCTCAGGAAGACCCTCGCAACCCCGACAGGCCACTAGCAGCGGACTCGGCGGCTGACGACGATACGCGTCAGAAAGCGGTAAAGGCCGCGAGTGCTCCCGTTGGTGCAGCTGCGGGTGCGATTGCCGGAGCGGCGGCCGGGATCGCCGTCCCAATCCTCGGACCGTTTGGCGCGATGGTTGGAGCGATCGTCGGGGCTCTCGGCGGAACAGCGCTCGGAATGGCTGCCGGCGCGGGCGCGGACGACCTGTATACCACCGAGCACGACGCGCACTATCGGGACGTCTGGGAGAATTCCCCGGACCGCCCGGCGGACCGAACATTCGAGTCGGCGCGCCCGGCCTATCAGTACGGGCACATCGCCGCCGCACATCCTCAATATGGCACCCGGCATTTTGGCGAGGTGGAAGCCGAGTTGCGCCAACGGTGGTCGCAGGAGCTCCGCGCGAGCGCGGGCGAGTGGGAGGTGGTCCGGCCGTACGTGGAGGAGGGCTACAGCTACGCTCGAAGCCGCGGCGTCGGTGAGCGACGCGACCGCCGCGTCATCGGGACGGCGGGGAGCGCGGTCGATCCGGTGGAGCTCGACCGTGCCAGGGCCGGCTTACCGAGCACCGACAAGCCGCGGTGATTGCGGTGATTGCGGGGTCAGAACAAAGGGTCAGAACAAGGGGTCAGAACAAGGGGTCAGAGCAATTGCTCTGACCCTTTGTTCTGACCCTTTGTTCTGACCCCGATTAGAGGCTAAATCGACGGCCACTGCCAATGGATGGGGGCCCCCCGCTAGAGTTCGGGGTATCAACGTTCTGGCCCGCTTGGTTGGGCCGAAACGGCCGGACCGGTCCTGCCCGTCTGCCGCCGTGCTACTAGAATCAGTGCTTCGAGAAGCGAAGCACCGCGGGGCGGCCTCGGCCGCGCCTGGAGAGCACCAGCATGCACAAATCACCGACGCGTCGGCTCGCCGCCGCCGTTGTCGCCGCCAGCGCACTGGCGGCATGTGGCGGCTCGCGAAGCGCCGTGCAGAGCACGGCACCGACCCCTGTGAAGGTCCTCGGGGACTCGGCGGCCATCGCGAACGCGAAGCCCGATGCCACGAGATTCCCGTATACCGAAGCGGACGTCCACTTCATCTCCGGGATGATCGGCCATCACGCGCAAGCGATCGTTATGGCTCGGCTCGCCCCGACGCACGGAGCCAGCCAGTCGATTCAGACGCTTGCCGGTCGAGTCATCAACGCGCAGCAGGACGAGATCGCCCTGATGCAGCAGTGGCTGAAGGATCGCGGGCAGCAGGTGCCCGAGCCCAGCCGCACTGGCGTGAAGATGACCATGGGCGGGATGACGCACGAGATGTCCATGCCCGGGATGTTGACAGAGGCGCAGCTCCAGGAGCTCGACAAGGCACGAGGAAGGCAGTTCGACGAGTTGTTCCTCCGCTACATGATCCAGCATCACCAGGGCGCCGTGACCATGGTTAAAGAGCTGTTCAGTACTCGCGGCGCCGGTCTCGATGAGACCGTGTTCAAGCTCGCGTCCGACGTCAACGTCGATCAGACGACCGAGATCGACCGGATGCAGAAGATGTTGTACGCCCTCAAGGTCGAGGGTCGCACTCCGTGACGTTCCCTCTGTTGAAGCATCAATCGCGTTCGTTGGCCTTTTTAGAGGAACCCGCTATGGCTTCACCGCATCAGTCCCTCCAGTCGCCGGTGCGCACGCGCGCTTCGGCGGTCTGGTCGCTCACCGTTGCGCTCGCGGCGCTGACCGCGTGCTCTCCGTCGACGCCGAGCGTCAACACGGCGCCGACCCCAACCGCCGACCCGCGTGTGGGGCTCCGCGCCGGACAGTTCGATGCCGCCGAGGCGTCGTGGAACCTGAAGGTCGTGTCGAAGACGCAGCCGCCCGAGAAGTTCGTCGGCTCGATGAACTCCGACCTCGCGTTCACGGGTAAGTACGCGATCCAGGGCAACTTCAACGGCTTCCAGGTCTGGGACATCTCGACCCCCAGCAAGCCGGTGCTGACGACGGCGTATTATTGCCCGGCGTCGCAGAGTGACGTGTCGGTGTATCGGAACCTCCTGTTCGTTTCGGGCGAAGGCTACGGCGGCCGGCTCGACTGCGGCGGTCAGGGGGTGCAGGACACCGTGAGCAAGGACCGGCTGCGCGGCATCCGCATCTTCGACATCACGGACATCGCGAACCCGAAGTACATCGCCAACGTGCAGACGTGCCGCGGGTCGCACACGCACACGGTGGTGGAGCACCCCGCGGACAAGGAGAACGTCTACGTCTACGTTTCGGGCTCGGCTCCGGTCCGCTCACCTAACGAGCTCGAGGGCTGCGTCGGTGCGGCGCCGGACAAGGACCCGAACTCGGCGCTCTTCCGCATCGAGGTGATCCAGGTCCCACTCGCGAACCCGGCGGCGGCGAAGATCGTGAGCTCCCCCCGCATCTTCAACGACCTGGTCGCGCCGCCGCGCCACGGCGAGACCGCGCTTGACATCGCCGAGGCCAAGAAGCAGGCCGATGCAGCGAGGGCTCGCGGCGCGTTCGTCGTGAACGTCTTCGGGCAGGAACAGGTCCTCCCGGATGGCTTCGCCAAGATGATGCTCGACAGTTTGGTGAAGGCGCGTGGCGGCACCGGCGCGCCGACGGGTGCGGACAGCGCGACGCTCCGTCGCGAAGTCCAGGGCATCGTCAACAAGATGATCGGCGAGCCGGAGGGCCCAAGCTCGGGCCCACGTCCCGGCCCGACGCAGTGCCATGACATCACCGTCTATCCGGCGCTCGGTCTCGCCGGCGGCGCGTGTGAGGGCTATGGCCTGTTGATCGACATCCGCAACCCGACGAATCCCGTACGGATCGGTGCCGTCGCCGACTCGAACTTCGCGTACTGGCACTCGGCCACATTCAACAACGACGGGACAAAGGTCCTCTTCTCCGATGAGTGGGGCGGCGGTGGAGGCCCGAAATGTCGCGCGACCGACCCGAAGGAGTGGGGCGCCAACGCGATCTTCACGATCGAGAACGGGAAGATGGTCTTCCAGAGCTATTACAAGCTCCCGGCCAAGCAGACCGCGCAGGAGAACTGCGTCGCGCACAACGGCTCGCTCATCCCGATCCCGGGCCGCGACGTGATGGTCCAGGCGTGGTACCAGGGCGGGATCTCGGTGTTCGACTGGACGGACGCGAAGAACCCGAAGGAGATCGCCTTCTTCGACCGTGGGCCGGCCGACTCGACGCGCATGGCGATGGGCGGCTCGTGGTCGGTGTACTGGTACAACGGCAGCATCGTGAGCTCCGAGATCGCCCGTGGGCTCGACATCGCCGAGCTGACGCCGAGCGAGTTCATCTCGCAGAACGAGATCGATGCCGCGAAGACGGTGCACCTCGATTACCTCAACGCCCAGGGCCAGCCCCAGTTCGTCTGGCCGCCGAGCTTCGCGCTCGTGCGCTCGTTCGTCGATCAGCTCGAGCGCAACAAGTGCCTCAGCGCCGATCGCATCTCGTCGATTCGGCAGTCGCTCAACGGGGCTGAGCGTGCCCCAGTGGCGCAGCGGCGTGATCAACTGAACGCGATTGCGACGCAGCTGGACGCGGACGTGCGCAGCTCGTGCGACGGTCCGCGCGTACAGAAGCTCCAGCGTGCGGTGCGCGAGCTGTCGACGGTCGCGAGCTGATTGCTCCGGGCTGGTTAGGGATGACACGAGGCCCGGCGAGTTGCACTCGCCGGGCCTCGTGTCATCCCTAACCCAAAGGTAAGCGATCCTGGCTTTTTGTGCAGAGCGTCGATCACTCGGCACGGCGGCCTCAGTTTCAGTATTCAGTCATCAGTTTTCAGATTCCGTCAGAACCTCCGCATGCGCCGTTTCGCGGTGTTCGTACGGATTACTGATGACTGAAAACTGACGATTGAAACTGGCCCCTATGAACTGTCCCGTCCCACCAAGCCCTAGCAGCGGGATGACTATGGCCTTGCCGCAAGGCGACCTTCGAGTGTCGCCACGCGAGTCGTTAGGCGTGAGTCGGCGATGCGCTCCGCAACAGCCGCGAACTCGGCAGTCGGACCACGCCAGCGAAGCTCCTCGACATCGTTGAACAGCGGCGCGTCAGTCCGCAGTGTTGCCAGCTTCTTGAAGAGCAGAGCGAGCTCGCGATTCGGGCCCAGCACATCCGCTGGGAACGCCTCGAGCGGACCGTGCCGGTTAATGAGTGACGCCGCCGTCTTCGGCCCGAGTCCCGGCAGCCCGGGATAGCCGTCCGCCGAGTCACCGACGAGCGCCAGGTAGTCGGGGATGAGGGTCGGCGGGACGCCGAACTTCGACCGCACTCCCTCCGCGTTTCGAATCGACCCGCTCCGCCGGTCGACCTGCACCACGCGATCGTCGAGGACGCACTGCGCGAGATCCTTGTCCGGCGTCCAGATGCTCACCTTCTCGACGCGAGGATCGGCGGCGGCGAGGTGAGCAGCGGAGGCCAGGCCATCGTCCGCCTCGAGCTCGATCATCGGCCACACGGCGACGCCCATCGCCGCGAGCGCTTCCTCGAGCGGGTGAAACTGTGCCCACAGCGCGGGCTCGATGCCATCGCCGGTCTTATAGCCGGCCCAGAGCTGATTGCGGAACGACTCGATGACGTGGTCGGTGGCGACACCGATGTGCGTTGCGCCCTCCTCGACCATTTGCAGGACGGTATGCAGCACTCCCGCGACGGCCCCGAGTGGCGGATCGGTCTTCTTGAACCGCCGGATCCCGTAAAAGTGGCGGAACAGCTCGTAGGTGCCGTCGATGAGGTGGACAATCATCGGTGTCAGTCGCCGGTCGGGATGATGCTGGCCGTTTCGACCATCAGGATGATCGAACGTTCCGGTGCCCGGGTGCGATGCACGACGCCTCGCGGGACGACGAATCCTTCGCGGGGCCGGAGCTCGATCACGCGGCCGGGCGTGACGCCGTCCGCGGCGGGCTCGAGGTCGATGAGGAAGCGCCCGTCCACCACGTAGAAGAACTCGTCGTCGGTGTCGTGCTTGTGCCAGTGATACTCGCCTTGCAGGACGCCGAGTCGAACGACCGAGTCGTTCACGCGGACGAGCGTCTGATTGTACCACGGATGCTGCACAGCGGCGACGAGCGGGTCGAGCGCGATCTTCTCGAGAGCGGGGAAGAGGACGTTCAGGTACGTCGCATACGGGTATGCCGGCGAGTCGGGCTTGGTCGTTTCAGGCATCGATGCTCCGACAAAGCGAGGGAGTCGGTGTTCCTCCTTGCTTGAACTTAGTCGCTCGCGCGGCCGGTCTGGCACATTCCGAGGGAGAGGGAAGACAGACCTAACGCAGATTTCAAAGCATTGAACCGCACCCGTTCAAGGACTCTGCCCCTTGATCCCTTCTCGACCGGAAGGTCTGCAGCGGTGGGAACAACGATCGAACGGAAACAGCAAAGAAACGGCCGGATAAGCGTAACAGCGCAGCAGGACACGATCGACAGGATGAACGGGATGACGGCTCGGCGCTGACGCCTCCTCGCGCAACGAGCTAATGGATGAGGGGAACGGCCGCCCGGGACGCTACTCTCCCGACAGGTCGTTCCCCTCTATTCGTGGCTCTCGCGGAGAGGGACGGCCTGCAAGCCGTCATCCTGTTCCATCCCGTCGATCCTGTCCTGCTGGTCGCCAGTCCAGCAGTATCCTGTCTCTTCCTGCTGTTTCCGTTCAATCGTTGTTCCGACCCCTCCAACGTTGTCGGTCGAGAATCGTCCCCTTGAAACCGGGCCGCCGGCGAGGACCTATCAGCCCGCCGTCATTCGTATCGGAGTGCCTGTACCGGATCGATCCTCAACGCACGACGGGCCGGGAGCCAGCTCGCCACGAGCGCCGCGCCGAGGAGCACCGCGACGACCGTCGCAAACGTCGCCGGATCGGTGGCCCGCACCTCGTACAACACCGACGCCATCAGGCGGGTGAGCGCCAGCGCGCCAGCGATGCCCGCGACGACGCCAACCACGGCAAGCCCCATCCCCTGACCCACGACGAGGCCGAGGACGGACCGCGGGCTCGCACCCAGGGCAACACGCACGCCAATCTCCTGGCGACGTTGGCTCACGGCGTACGCCAGTACGCCGTAGATGCCTAACGCGCCCAACGTGAGGCCCATGACGCCGAACAGCAGGAGCAGTGTGGCAAGCAGGCGTGGCCGACTCACGTTCCCGCCGACGATCGCGGACATCGTCTCGATGCTCGTGATCGTCTGGTCGCGGTCCACCGACCAGATGGCCTCGCGCACGGCGTTCGTGTATCGCAGTGGATTGCCGGACGTGCGCACGGCGAGACTCAGCCCGTTGCGCATGTTCTGGAGATAATGGACGAACGCCATCGGCTCTGGCGGCTCGGTGAGGCTGCGCTGGCGGAAATCACCCACCACCCCGATGATCTGCACCGCCGTCTGTCCCAGCCGGACCGTCTTGCCAACCGCGTTCTCGTTAGGCCAGTACCGGCGCGCGAACGCTTCGGTCACGATGAAGACCGGCGGGGCGCTGTCGCGGTCCGCCGCGGTGAACACGCGGCCTGAGCGCAGCGGAATCCCCATGGCGCGGAAGTAGTCCGCGCTGGCGTGGATCATGGGCACGCGAATCTGGCGTTCACCGGTCCCCGCCTCGCTGCCCGGCACGACCATTGTCCAGGGCTCGCCCATTCCGCGGAGCGGGTAGTTCTTGGCCGACCCAACCGCTTCGACGCCAGGCACCGCCGCAATGCGCGCGAGCAGGGCCTGGTAGTACTCCGGCACGCGCCCCTCGCCGAGCCGCCCGGTCGCCATGCCTAATCGGACCGCCAGGACGTTCGAAGGCTGGAACCCAGGATCGACGTTGAGCAGCCGGGCAAAACTCTTCGCCGCGAGGCCAGCGCCGACCACGAGCACCACCGCTTGCGCTACCTCCGCCACGACGAGCGCACTGCGGAGCCGTTGGCCCGCCCCGCCAACGGTGCCGCGCGCGCCGGCCCGCAGCACGCCCTGCAGGTTCCGCGAGGTCGCCCGGAGCGCCGGTAACAGGCCGAACAGGAGTCCCGACACTGTCGAGAGCGCGAGCGCGAACAGGAGCACCGCGCCGTCCATGCGGATTTCCGGTGCACGCGGCAACTCGGCTGCACCGAGCGCACCTAACGCCCGCACGCCCGCGTACGCGAGCGCGACGCCCAGGGCGCCGCCGAGCAAAGCGAGCACCACGCTCTCGGTCACCAGTTGGCGGACAATACGCCCCCGCCCGGCGCCGAGCGCCGATCGAACGGCCAGCTCACTCTGCCGCGCCGTAGCTCGCGCGAGCAGCAAGCCGGCGATGTTCACACACGTGATCAACAGGACGAACGCCACTGCCCCGAGGAGCACGAGCAAGGGACGCCGTACGTCGCCCACGAGTGCCTCGCGTGCGGAAAGAATCGTCACGTCACTCCAGCCGCGCGCATCCGGCTCACGGTCCGCGATGCGGCGTGCGATGGCGGCCAGCTCGTCGTGTGCCTGCGCCGGCGTCACGCCCGGGCCGAGCCGTCCGATGACGTCCATGAAACGGCTGCCACGCTGTCGCCCAATCGACTCGGGTCCATGAACCGAGAGCGGAGCCCAGTAATCGATCCGATCCGCGGGAAAGGTGAACTCGGGCGGCATGACGCCCACGACCGTGAACGGCTCACCGTCGATCGTGAGTGCGCGTCCGACGATGGAGCGGTCGCCGCCGAGTCGCCGCTGCCAGAATCCGTGGCTCAGCACGATGAACCGGTCGTTGCCCGCGACGGCTTCCTCGTCGCGAATCGTGCGGCCGATTGCCGCACGGGCGCCTAGGGTCGCGAAGAAGCCGGGTGTGATGTACGCGCCCTCGATGCGCTCCGGGTTCCCGATGCCGGTGAGGTCGGCGCCACTCCCTCCCGGCATGTACCAGTACCCGCCGATGGACGCGAAGCGCTTCGACTCCCGCCGCCACTCCAGGTAGTCCGGCTCCGAGACCTGGGAGCGAAGCTCGTTGTCACCCGGGTTCGCCTGCCAGACCCGCATCACCTGGTCGGCGTTGGGGAAGGGGAGGGGCGCCAGCAACACGCCGCGCACGACGCTGAAAATCGCCGTGTTGGCGCCGATGCCTAACGCCAGTGTGAGGAGGGCGACCAGCGCGAAGCCTGGCGCCGACCGGAGCGCGCGAAGCGCGTAGATGAAGTCCTGCCTGAGCTCGTCGAGCATAGTCGTGTGCCGTGCCTCCCGTTCGCGACGCACATCTTCGTCGCGGCAATAGCGTCGTGTGAACTCGAGGTTCCCGAACTGCAGCTCGGCCTCCCGGCGCGCGTCGGCAGGCGCGTATCCCTTGGCGATGAACGCCTCGGTCTTGCGCGCGAGGTGAAACGCCAGCTCGTCGTCGACGTCGCTCGCAACCCGGCGCTTCGTGCGCCACGGCAGGCGGAACTCGCGACGGA
>Ga0075421_100005098_pt1 | contig 15858 bp, 11 predicted proteins | sample SoiMetdeltSBSDD5_FD_75292 | JGI IMG/M metagenome (GOLD analysis project Ga0075421, IMG submission 75292) | Bulk soil microbial communities from a Populus tree surrounding site in Tennessee, USA - Soil MetaG P. deltoides SBSDD5 | ecosystem: Environmental > Terrestrial > Soil > Tree plantation...
CTGTACTAGGCTGCGGACTTGATACGATTTATCCGCCAGAGCATCGCCAGCTTGCGGCGAAAATTGTTCAGCATGGCGCATTAGTCAGCCCATTCTCGCTGCAAACCGCTCCTGAAGGGAAGAACTTTTCGCCGAGGAATCGGGTACTGGCTGGACTTTCCCGTGCGGTGCTGGTGACCGAAGCAGGCGAAAAGAGCGGGGCACTCTCTACAGCAGGCTATGCACTTGAACAAGGGCGCGAGGTATTTGCTGTGCCGGGGAATATCACTGCACACGGCAGCGATGGGACAAATCGCCTGATTCAGGATGGTGCGCATCCAATTCTCGCTGCTGAGGATATTCTTGAAGCACTGAACCTTGAACGTGTCACTCATTTTGTCGAGGCTCAGGCTAGCCTACCTTCGGTGAGTGATATTGAAAAAACTATATTCGACCAACTCTCGCGGGACCCGGTTCATATTGATGATTTAACCCGACAGTGCAGCTTACCCGTCGCGCAGGTTAGCAGCGCGCTCACGATGCTGGAATTAAAAGGACTGATACGCCAGGTTGGCAATATGACCTACGTGCGTATTTGACGAAATTCGTACAATATCAAGTTATGCTCAGTCACTGGCTATAGGCTGAGCACCAAGAGGAATTGATGTCGCAACTTTATGCATTGATCATGGCGGGTGGAGCAGGAACCCGCCTGTGGCCGTTAAGCCGAAAGAATCGCCCCAAACCTCTACTGCCTCTCATCGAGGCTGAACGTTCCATGTTTCAGATGTCCGTGGAGCGGCTTTATCCACTCTTTACGCCTGACCGGATTTTGGTCGTGGCGAATGCCGAACTGACCGAGGAACTTCGTGAGCAGGCCCCCGATCTACCCGCCGAGAACTTCATTACTGAGCCGATGGGCCGCGATACTGCCCCGGCGGTAGGGTTGGGAGCGATCCACATCCGACAGCGCGATCCAAACGCGGTAATGGCGGTCCTGACCGCCGATCATCATATTTCAGATACCATCATGTTCGGACGCGTGCTGGCTGCCTCCGGCAAAGTCGCCGAGGCCGACAATAACATTGTCACGCTCGGAATCACCCCGACCTTCCCGGCGACGGGCTTTGGCTACATCGAGCGAGGGGTCTGCCTGGAAACTATCGAAGGAATCGACATCTATACGCTTGAGCGTTTCGTCGAAAAGCCAGACCATGAGACGGCTGAGAATTACATCAAAAGCGGCAGCTACAGTTGGAACAGCGGCATGTTCATCTGGCCTGTTGAGCGCGTGCTGGCTGAATTTGAGCAGCATCGTCCTGATATTTATGAAAGGTTGGCACAGATCGCCGCGTCAATAGGGACGGCAGATTACGGTTCCCGGCTAGTTGAGCTATGGTCGGATATGCCAAAAGTATCTGTCGATTACGCGTTGATGGAACATATCCACGAAGGTGTGCGCGTAATCCCTGTTGAGATGGGCTGGAGCGATATTGGCAATTTCGAGGCCCTATACGATATTCTCTCTAGCGAACAGGGCAGCAACGTAGCAGTTGGCCCTACTCCCCTCTTGATTGATACCAACGGGACGATTATTTACAGTAAACGGCTGGTTGCAGCAATCGGAGTCGAGGATTTGGTAATCGTCGATACGGATGATGTGCTACTTGTTTCCCGGCGCGACCGTGCTCAAGAGATTAAACAGTTAGTTCAACGATTAGAAGAGAGCGAGCAGAACAGTTATTTATGAGCGAAGAACTGACCGCTTATTGTATGAAATGTAAGACCCAGCGTCCTTTGGCGAATGCACAGGCTGTATTCACCAGGAGCGCACAGCCCGCTACACAGGGTGTTTGCCCCGTTTGCGGCACGACTTTGTATCGCATGGGCGCTACGCCGGAGCACGCACATCTGACTCCGCCGGAGCCGGAAGCGAGGACGAAGAAGCGCGTTATCGGTAAAAAGAAGCTGGTCAAGGCTCGGAAGAGTACAAAGAAGACCAGAAAGAGTGCAGCCCGCACGACAGCGAAAGCAGCTCTGGCAGAAGCGGCTCCGCGCCGAAAGTCGGGCAAGCTGGTGATCGTCGAATCGCCAGCGAAGGCTAAGACTATCGCGAATTATCTTGGTAAAGATTTCCGGGTAAGAGCATCGGTGGGCCATGTGCGCGATCTGCTGAAATCACAGCTATCGGTCGATATTGAAAATGACTTCGCACCGACATATCGCGTGCCGAATGACAAGCGTGATGTTGTAGCCGAATTGAAGAACGCCGCCGCTTCTGCGAAAGAGGTCTATCTGGCAACCGACCCTGATCGGGAAGGTGAGGCTATTGCGTGGCATCTGGTCGAGGCGATTGGCCTTGAAGAAGATCAGGCGCGCCGGGTTACCTTTCAAGAGATCACACGCGATGCGGTGCGTGATGCCTTCGAGCATCCGCGCACAATCAATATGGATTTGGTGAGCGCACAGCAGGCACGGCGCATCCTTGATCGTCTGGTCGGCTATGAGTTAAGCCCACTGCTCTGGGAAAAGGTTCGCCCCCGGCTCTCAGCAGGGCGTGTCCAGTCAGTTGCCGTGCGACTGATTGTCGAGCGCGCGCGAGAGATACAGAGTTTTGTTCCGGTGGAATACTGGACGATTGACGCGGAATTGGCCCGAACAGTCGAGCGCGCTCGGAAAGATCGATTAAGCTTCACGGCGCGGCTGGTCAAGATCAAAGGTAAGGATGCTAATCTGCCCAACTATGAGGCAGTTCAGCCCATTCTTTATGATCTGGAACAATCTGAGTATGTAGTCGATTCGGTGAAGCGTGGGCAGCGTCGGCGCAGCCCATCCGCCCCATTCATCACCAGTACGCTTCAGCAGGAAGCATCACGCCGATTAGGATTCAATGCGCGCCGCACGATGCAAATTGCACAGCAGTTGTATGAAGGCGTCGATATTGGGCAGGAAGGCTCAGTGGGTCTGATCACGTATATGCGTACCGACAGTACCAATATATCGGATGGTGCTCAGAAGGAAGCAAGCCGCTACATCACCGAACAGTATGGCAAAGAATATCTGCCAGAGAAGCCAAATGTCTATTCGCGTAAGGCAAAAGGCGCGCAGGAAGCGCATGAGGCAATCCGCCCAACCAGCGTATTCCGCACACCTACCTCTATCAAGAACCATCTGAGCAAAGATCAAGCGCGCCTCTACGAACTGATCTGGCAGCGATTCGTTGCCAGCCAGATGGCTGCCGCAACCTATGACACCATCACGGTTGAAGTGCTGGCAGGTAAACCAGGCGGTCAGAGACCGTATCTATTTCGATGCTCAGGCTCGACGCTGCGCTTCGCCGGATTCCTCGCCGTCTATGGCGATATGCCGGACGAAGATAATCCAGAGGATGAAGACCTCGGCAAAGTATTCCCGGAACTTCAAGCGAAGGATTTGCTCGACCTGTTGAACCTACTGCCGGAGCAGCATTTCACACAGCCGCCGCCCCGCTACTCGGAAGCAACGTTGGTCAAAGCACTTGAAGAATATGGGATTGGCCGCCCAAGCACGTACGCTCCGATTATCCAAACGATTCTTGAGCGCGGCTATGTTGAGCGAGAGACGAAGCGCCTCATCCCTACTGAGATGGGATCGGTGGTAAACGATCTGCTGGTTCAGCACTTTCCAGAGGTGGTCGATCTAAACTTCACTGCGCGCATGGAAGATGAATTGGACGAGATAGCTTCAGGAGAAGCCAATTGGATTCCGGTGCTGCGCGAATTTTATGATCCTTTCAAGCGCGATCTCGACTGGGCGAAGGATAATGTTCCCAACGTCGATCTGGGGCAAGAAGAAATTGGGCGGTTGTGCCCGGAATCAGGCCACCCGTTGATCGTGCGCTGGGGACGATTTGGCAAGTTCATCGGATGCTCCAACTTCCCGAAGTGTCGCTATACCGAACCCTGGTTGGAACGCCTGGGAATCACTTGCCCCCACTGCGGGGAAGGCGAGATTGTGGAGCGTAAAACGAGGAAAGGTCGTACCTTCTACGGATGCTCGCGCTATCCCGACTGTGATTGGACAAGCTGGAAGCGTCCTGTGCAAGAGCCGTGCCCCAACTGCGGTGGTCTGCTATTTGTGCAGAGTAAGGATTGGGCACAGTGCTCGAACTGTGGTGAGAGAGTTCCACTCGATTCGCTGCCCTCACTTGAGCGCAGAGATGCGATGGAAGAAGAGTCAGCTTAAACAGATGAGCCGGGGTTTCCCGGCTCGTTTGTGTTTGGCCTGATCAGCCCGGCTGAAAACCAGTCAGCTTGGTGAACTCTGTCAGCCAGCGATCAGCCTCCGTAAAATTCCCCTGCCAGAGAGCTATCCGGGCGCGGTCTACGGCGGCGTAGGCAAGATGCATGACTTGACTTCCATTGTAGTTTCCGAATGCATAGGCATACGCCTCTGAAACTTTTGACGTTCGGGAAGCAAGAGCATCTTGATCGATGGTAAGAGTATTTAACCCAGCCTCAAGCGTATTCTGCCATTCCTCGTTAAGTGTATATAAAGACTTGCCATACAGGTTTGCATAATCCCCGCTATGGTAGAGCAGGCTCATCTTCTCAAGCCCGTAGGTATCGAGCAGATAAGACACAAAACACGCGCTTCCAAAGTAGTTGAACGGATCGCGAATATGGCCGTTAAACGCCTGAAAATCGGCATCCAGATCCGCCATCGAAGGCATACGCCCAGCAGCATAAATTGCCTCACAGAACTGGTTATAAGGCAAATAGCCGCCTTTCTCCAGAATAGGACGCCCTGACCATGTTGCAAGCCCCTCAGATAGCATTGCTGTAGTGGGTTGGCCCCATGTATTCCACGCGACTAGATGAGTGATCTCATGCGTGAAGAAGTAGTCATTATCAACGGGTGTACCGCTTCCGTCATATAAAATGAAAACTTTACGTTCCCTTGAAAGACTGAATCCCCGGAGACTGGCATTTGGGTACTCAAATAATGTACCTGCAACATAAACATCGAAATGCTTGCTAAGTTGAACCTGAAGATTCTTTTCGGCATTGGCGAGCCCATCTTCACACAGCTTTTTTACCTCATCAATATGCTGGGCTGGATAGGTATCAGGTTGATAGTGGATCGTGAAGCGCCCAGTCTCCAAGCTAAGTGGGTAGTTCGTTTCCAGATCACCGCTCAGCAAAGAGCGCGGCCAATCGCTTTGCAACGGGCCGCGACTAATGAGTTCCCCAATTGCTTCAGAAGTAGGGAAGGGCGTTGAGGTGGGTTGCTGGGGGGTGGCAGTAGGTACAATCGGAGCCGCACCGGGAATATATAACTTTTGCCCAACATAGATTGAGTCGGCATCTTTGAGATTATTAGCTTGCTGAATAGACTGCACAGACACTCCATAGTGCTGAGCTATGAATGCCAGTGCCTCCCCAGCTTCGACAGTGTGGTATGTGCCTTCATTTCCGGGGACGAGGGGAATGGTCAATACCTGACCGGGCACAATAACACTCTGATCAGTAAAGCCGTTCGCCTCAAGCAATGCCTTCAGATCAACCTCATAGAGAATAGCAATACTCGTCAGCGATTCACCGGACGATACTGTGTGCTGTACAGACGATGGGGTGGGAACCATCGTAGCGGCGATGGCTGGAGTCGAGGTCAGAGTAGATGGAAAGCCAACCTCGCCAACTTCGATAGCAGAAGTTGCTGTGAAGAATGGCTCAGGCTGGTGAGTTCGCTGCCGCAAACGGGCAGCCCCAAGGATAAAGATCGTGACAGCCAGCGTCAAAATCGCCAAGGTGGCGACAATCATCGCTAGCTCGCGCCCGCCAATGACGAGCGTGTTTCTCCCTGAGTTATGATTCATATATTAGGGTCTCAATACGTGAAGGTTAAGGGCCCCAATCCGGCGCATATTTATTAGCAGGCCCTACTGTGAGGCGCTCAATGACCAGTGTAATCACGTTGATCCGGTAGAGATCCAAATTACCTTCTGGCGAAGTGGAATTGAAAAAGCAGAACACTTCATCGCCGGAGTAAGATGGACGGCCCTTATCTGTGCCAGAGACAAGCACACTCGTTGTGCTGTTCGAAAAATTGATTTCCCAGATTTCGGCTGCATTTCCGCTGCTATCTAAGGTATTGTACACAATCCATAGGCCATCGCGCGCCCAATTCGGGAAACGGCAATCAGGGGCCGGGCAATCATAAATTTTCAACTGATTTCCACTGGGATATGCCATCACTGCGATTTCCCACTTTCCGCGCTGTTTGGTCATATACGCTATCTTGCTTCCATCCGGGGAGAATGTGGGTGCGCGGTCATCAAAGCCGTTATTCGTCAGTCGGGTGTTGCCTGTGCCATCCGCGTTAATCACATAGATTTCGCTCTGGGCATCCTTGCCTGATTCGTAGACAATCATGGAATCATCAGGAGCCCAATCAGGATTGCGGTCATCATCCGGTGAGTTCGTCAACTGGCGCACATTTGATCCGTTTGACGCCATAATGTAAATATCCCGATTTAAGCCCGGCAGAGATTCGAACGCGATCTGGTTGCCGTCTGACGAGAAGTCCGGCTCCCCATCATAATAACTATTACTGGTCAAGACACGATGATTTTGCCCATTTGCATCGACAATCGCGATCTCCGCCGTGTTTCCTGAACCTTCTGTATAGGCCAAATCACCCGCCCCACCAGTTGGGAGAGGCGTGTCTGTAGCGGTCGGGGTAAAAGTAGGTGTATCCGAGGGCGTAAGCGTAATTGTGGGGCTAGGTGTAATTGTTGGCGTATAGGTTGGCGGTGCAGTAGCCAGTATCATCGGAACGGCTGAAGGTGGAACAGTTGTATTTGAGGGAAGCGATACTGGTGTGTTAGATGGAATGTCGGTAGGAATGATAATGCTACCCGGTGTGATCGGCGTTTGGCTGGACAGCAAAGCAATCTCAGTAGTAGGCTCATCACTCGGTGGGATGCCCGGTGTGCGAGTCGGCGGAAGGGTTGGAAATAACCCACCACTATGCGATCCAGACATTGCTGAAAGTCCAAACCCTGCTGCACCAAGCATCAATGCCAGAATGAGAATTCCGCCTACAACTGTTAGCAGGGTTGTACCTCGGCTTGTACGCGATGGTATCCCCGTTTGGGTGTAGCCATTGTTCGAAAGGTAGCCGTATTCCCCGGAGACCACTGACTCGATTACCTCTGGCGCACCTGCGTAACCTTCATATAGATCGCTGTCATCTGGCTCGTCATCGTGAGTCAACGGTGCTGTCGCTGGCGGGCGAGGTGGAGGAGGGCTAGCCCCAACCGAAATTCTCTCCACAACACGGCGGAAATTAGCAGCCAACTCGCGCGCCGTTTGGTAGCGATCATTTGCTCTCTTCGCCAGCGCCCTCTGGATCACTGCATCAATTTCAGGAGGCAGAGCGGGATTACGCTCATATGCCGAGGGAATCGGATCACGCACATGCATGTACATCACAGTAAGTGGTAGCTCGGCTTCATAGGGCGGTGTGCCAGTTAGAATTTCGAAAAGAATCGTGCCGAGTGCGTAAATATCGCTGGTGGCTGCGAGAGGCTTACCTTGGCACTGTTCGGGCGACATATAATTCGGTGTGCCGACTACGCCGCTCCCGGTAACTTGTGAGGTCGAGCCGAGCATTTTGGCGATGCCAAAATCGGTGAGATAAGCATCGCCGTTTTCGTCCAGAAGAATGTTAGACGGTTTGAGATCACGATGAATAACATTGTGGGCGTGAGCATAATCGAGCGCTTCAGCAACTTCTTCTATGATGCGCACTGCATCTTGCACAGTTACACCTTCATAGAACAGCTTGCGGCGCAGTGTACCTGCTTCCATCAGGCGCATCACGATGTAAGGTACGCCATCGTGCTCACCATAATCGTAAACGGGCAAGATAGAGCGGTGCTCCAAGCGAGCAATCACACGGGCTTCACGCTGAAAACGCTTGAGGAAAGTGGGGTCTTCGGAGAATTGGCGGGGGAGAATCTTAATGGCTACATCTCGCTCAAACGTCGGCTGAGTAGCCTTATAGACAGTGGACATTCCACCTTGACCAATCGCCTGGACAATTCGGTATTGCCCGATTAACTCGCCAATCATACTTGTTCTGACCCTACTCCTGTGATGCGGGCTCCCACTCTAACATAATCCACAACCTAGCGCTAACGAGCAAATGGCGCATAGCAGGTGGCTAATAGCGAACTACTCTCTTACATTTGAGTACAAATTTCGTTTCGTGACGCGAGAAATTCGGCAGATGCGTCTCCACCCGGATTCTTGAATAGGCAGGAATTTTATCTGAGCACAAACAGGTTGGATTCCGGTTAATAAAGAAGATGGATTTTTCGGAACCGTGACACGGGTTTTGAAGGATGTGTCGCAAAAGTCCGGATCAGATTCCTTTGTCAGCATGTTGGGCCTGTTCAAATGATGAGTCGAAAATTTGTTGTGACATGTGTCGTGCATTTTGTTTGGCGAAGTGTCGATCTATTTCGTTGGAGATCTATCGCATCATAAAAAGATTGCATCTGACATCATGGAGTGAATTAACTTTAGACATTCTATGAGCTTCATTCAGGGGCAGGTAGAATATCTCTGCTGATTTGCTGGGTTCACCCTACAGGACAACCTCTTGCCAGAAAATTCAGCTCGTATCCGAGTATTGATGCTTTCTAAAGCGTTGGTTGTCGGCAGCTATCAGCGCAAAGCTGAATTGATCGCTGCAACTCCTGAAGTTGAATTGACGGTTGTAGTTCCGCCAATGTGGAAAGATACACGCGGGGAACTGGCATTGGAATGTGCGCATACGGACGGCTATCAGCTTGCTATCGAGCCAATGCGCTTCAACGGAAATTTTCATTTGCACTATTATCCAGGACTGGCACGATGCATCGCGGAAGTGCGACCCGATATTGTTCATATTGACGAAGAACCCTACAACTATGCAAGCTATCACGCTATGCGGATTGCGAAGCGGGCGGGCGCAAAAACGTTATTCTTTTCGTGGCAGAACATCTATAGAAAGTATCCAACCCCTTTTTCATGGATGGAACGTGCTGTACTGAAATCATCAGATTATGCGATTGCCGGGACACAGGAGGCCGCCGAGGTTTGGCGGCGTAAAGGGTATGCGGGGCCAATGGCGGTGATTCCACAGTTCGGGGTCGATCCTGAGTTGTTTGCTGCAGTGGTATCACCGCGACAAAGTGAGATATTCAATATCGGCTATGCGGGACGATTGGTCGAGGAAAAAGGTCTCGACATACTGATCCGAGCAATGGCGCGCGTGCCCGGACAGACTCATCTGATGCTGGCAGGAGATGGCCCGCAGCGAGGCGAGTTACAACGTCTGGCAGGCCTACACAACATTGGTGGAAGCGTGGAAGTGCTTAGCTCAATCCCTTCTACGGAGATGCCGAACTTCTATCATAAACTTGATGCTGTTATTCTGCCCTCGCTGACACAGCCAAATTGGAAGGAACAGTTCGGGCGCTTGCTGATCGAGGCAATGGCCTGTGGTATTCCGGTGATTGGATCAAACTCTGGCGCGATTCCAGAAGTGATCGGGGATGCGGGAATCATTGTGCAGGAGGGGGATATAGACGCATTAAGAGCAGCGCTGACCTCGCTGGTAGAACATCCCAGGCTCAGACAACAGCTTGCTGAAGCGGGTCGGAAGCGGGTGCTTGAGCATTTTACACAGGCACAAATTGCGGCACAGACAGTTGATGTATATCGAAAAATGGCAATGACGTGAAATGTGCAGCGAAAATGCCCTGCCCAACAAATTGCTATCCTTCTCATCCTAATACCTAACAGCCAGAGGGTAAGCTTCTCTGGCCTGACAGGACGAAAAATTATGTGTAGGGTAAAGTAGCTGAGAGTACCAAATCTGAATTCAATTCAGCCGCTCGCCCTACAGCCCTTGTTGCAAGCCATTCCAGGCTCACCGCGCCAAGATCAGCAACCAGCCTATGCTGCGCCTCAGTAAAGGCTTCACATACCGAGCATGTAGAAGACTGCTTACAACTTTGCGGCTCAAATACGCAGGTATTGAGCAGCACAGGCCCATCAATCGCCACGATGATTTCCAGCATTGAAATCGTCTTCGCCGGGCGTGCCAAGCTGACACCGCCCCCAAGCCCACGAGTGGTCTTCAGGATTCCTCGTGTTACTAATTCAGAGACAATCTTTGCCAGAAATGGAAGGGGCACATTTGCGCGCCTAGCAACTGCGGCTGTCGAGATTCTTTCGCCGAAAGGTATTTGAGCCATCTCGACACTTGCACGTAAGGCATAATCAGCTTGCCGTGTAACCACTAACATGGTGTTTTTCTCCACTAATATACAGGGATACTAACTCCGGCGTAGAGCGCGGGAAGATAGTTCATCTCGCGCGCCTTCGCCTCCAGTTCTTCGCGGAACTTAGGATGTGCAATAGCAATCAACGCCTGAACCCGCTCGCGGATTGTCTTACCATGCAGGTAGGCTATACCATATTCGGTCACGACATAATGCACATCGTTACGTGTGGTTGTGACCCCCGCCCCTGGCTTAAGCTGCCACACGATGCGGCTTAATGCATCATCCTGTGCAGTAGAGGGGAGAGCGATGATAGGTTTACCACCTGCTGAGTAAGCCGCCCCTCGGATGAAATCAACCTGCCCGCCTGCTCCACTATAGAATTGATGCCCGATGCTATCCGCGCATACCTGCCCGGTGAGATCGACTTCGAGCGCAGAATTGATGGCAACCATTTTGTCATTCTGAGCGATGCGGAAAGGATGGTTGACGTATTCTGTCGGGTGCAATTCCACGATGGGGTTATCGTCGATGAAGTTGTAAAGCCGACATGTGCCCAGTACGAAGCCTGCGATGATCTTCCCCGGATGAAGGGTTTTGGCCCGATTAGTGATAATTCCGCGTTCAACCAGGTCGATGATGCCATCGGAGAATAATTCCGTGTGGATACCAAGATCGTGCTTGTCGTGGAGATAACCAAGCACAGCATTGGGAATGCCGCCGATGCCCGTTTGGAGGGTGCTGCCATCCTCGATCAGGCTGGCACCGTAGCAGCCAATCGCCTGCTGTACTGGCGAAGGTGAGGACATTTTGAACTCAGGGAGGGGATAATTCACCTCAACGATATAGTCCAAATCGTTGATATGGATGAAGCTGTCGCCCAGCGTACGCGGCATATTAGGATTAATTTCGGCAATCACCACATGCGCGGCCTGTGCTGCTGCTTTAGTTACTCCGACTTCTACCCCAAATGAACAGAAGCCGTGTGGGTCAGGAGGCGACACCTGAATCAGCGCTACATCAATGGGCAATTCCCTGTTGTACAGAGCCGGAATCTCGGAGAGAAATACTGGCGTGAAATCTGTACGGCCTTCATTCACCGCCTCACGAATATTTGGCGAGATAAAAAGTGAATTGACACGCAGATGATCGGCAATTTCAGGACTCACATAATCGGAATTGCCAATCGTCAACACCTGAACAATTTGAATATTATGGAGTTCGGGGGCACGTTCGACGAGTGCCTGTAGAACAACCTGCGGAACGGCACAATTGCCGCTCAGGAAAACCATTTGACCAGACTCGATGACTGCAACAGCTTGTTCGGCTGTACGCCTCCTGCTGGAAACTATCGACTGCCACTTAAACATTACACGCTCCTCGGCGATAAAAGTATTAGTTCAGACTCTGATTCCACAACTGATCAATGCGTCAATAGCGGCTCTCTAACGTTGAAATGAAGGTGAGACATTTCCTTTTCTGAGGGGAGTGTTATTCTGATTTCGCAAATTCCCTGCTCCAGCACCTTTGTGCAGGGCAGCCCGCTCTGTTTGATGAACCGCCAAATCTGGTCGTTCTCCCAATGCACATAGGCGGTGAACACTTTGATACCATGCGCGATGGCATAGGGAGTCAAGCGCTCCAAGAGCAAAGTTCCTAACCCATGCCCCTGCCAGCTATCCTCGACGAGTATGGCAATTTCCGCAGCATCAGGGGCGGAGTCATCTTCGACATAAAACGCGACCCCAACCACTTCATCGGGCGTACTGAGTGGAGCGACTACCAGCCCCATATGTGTCTGATAATCGTTTTCGCACATCTCACGGACTTCATCGAGACTGAGGGGGTTGACCGCGCCGAGGTAGCGGAGGAAGCGGCAGTGTTCCGAAACCCGTTCGTGCATCGCCATCAGCCGGGGCACATCGTTCGCCTCAATCGGGCAGATTACAACGGAAGTGCCATCTCTAAGTTCAATAATCTCTGGTTTCATTTTCGTGTTCATCATAATTTCTCCACTACAATCTTAGGGTTTCTTCTATCAAAGCATCAGTGTCAAACTACATAGAAGAAAGCCTATGATCGTCATAATTCTCGTATGAATTTCTATATCAAATTGCGACTCAATCTTTCTCGAATTGACCGTCGCCCGAACCTGTGATATAGCTTGGATATATCTCTGGGCTGGAGAAGCCAACCAAGCTGATTGCGGGGGATTAAGTTGTGGGTCGCGCGCCGCTAAATCGACAGAAAACACGCTGTCCAGAATGTCTTGCTCCAATTTATCTGAAGGACAACGCCGAGCTTTGGGACCCCATCACATGCCCGGAGTGCCACACATCTCTCGAAGTTGTCTCGCTGCGTCCGTTGACACTTGATTACATGGCGGAAGATGAAGAGCAAGACGAGGATTGGGAGGATGGGTATGATGAGACGTAGCGTCGCTGCTTTTGCACACGAATGAACCACTAAAAGGAACTGCTATGAATATGCCCCCCGTAAGGGCAGCAGGAGGGATCGTCTGTCGTTATGCCGAAGCGGGCCATCTTGAAGTATTGGTGGTAGGCGGCACACGCCGCGAACCCGATCACTGGAGTTTCCCGAAGGGTCGGCAAGACCCCGGTGAACCCATCGAGATGACGGCACTGCGTGAAGTGCGCGAGGAGACGGGTTTGGATGTGGAGTTAGTCGCGCTAGTGGGGATCAATGCGTATCGTTTTGCCAGCGCGGAGCTAGGCAGGATGCGCGATAAGACGGTGCGACTCTATCTGGCGCGTGTCATTGGGGGCGATACGAGTCGCAGAGATGCTGAACGCCTCGACGTGCGCTGGATGCTGATCGAAGAAGCGGCGAGCCTGCTGAAATATCCACGCGACCGCGAACTGCTGATGGCTGCGTTGGAGATCGTCAACGAGAATCCGCTCTATCAGGATTTAATCAAAGCGACCGAATAAGCGGCTCGACGGTTCCCCACAGCGTTGCTATAATCCGCCGCGTATCGTGCTCGGATAGGCTACACAGATAAAGCGGTGCAATGCGGGTATTAGATGATGGATGATGACAATTTCTTGAACATAAACTCCCGACTGCGCCAGCTTACCATGCTGGCTTTTCTCATTTTGCTCACCTGTGCATTTGCCGGATCACGTGCCAGCGCTCACCCCGCCGATCAGGACAATAATCTGTTGGTCAACGGCGGATTCGAGTGGCCCTACAATCAAGATGATCGCGGCGATGGCGGCGGTCAGGTGGCGCATGGCTGGACGGCGTGGTGGTATAACGATCCAGGTGACGAGTACGATGGCCCTGAATATAAAGGGGCAAGCATTGAGGCGGATGCCAGCCGCGTGCGCGATGGCGTAGTCGCACAGCAGTACTTCAAGCCGTCGGCGCGGTTCCTAGCGGGGTTATATCAACGAGTGGCAGTGCCTGCAAACAGTCATGTACGCTTCACCGTATGGGGCCATGCATGGTCAACTTTTTGCCAGCAAAAGGATGATGGCAGCCTCAAATGCGATCCGAGGGATAGCACGTTTGGCGGTGTCGATCCGATCAACATGAAGATTGGCGTTGACCCCACAGGGGGCACTGATCCGTTCAGCACGACGATTGTGTGGACATCGCCACAGAATGTCTACGATTACTTCCAACAGTTCGCCATCGAAGCTGACGCGCAGGGTGCAGCCGTCACAGTGTACCTCTTCGCGAATCCCGAATGGGCCGCCCCGGTAATCAACGTGTATTGGGATAATGCGGTGCTCACGGCAGGGGGTGGATCGAGCGCCCCAAAGCCGAACACAAATACAGCCGCCTCGACAGCCAGGCCAGGGACAACGCAAGCTCCCCGCGAGGATGGCTCACAGTGGCATACCGTTCAAGCAGGCGAGTCATTGAGTCAGATTGCCTTTGCATATGGAGTAGATATGCAGGTGATCCGCGACCTCAACCAGCTCAAAACTGATACAGTTTTCTCCGGGCAGGTGCTGCTGATCAAGCCTGCGCCGAGTACGGTATTCACCGCGACGCCCGGATCGACGGGTGAACCCACAACTTCACCCCCACCAACTACTGAATCAGTGGCAGAGCAACCGGGATCGTCGCAGAGTAGCCAATTATGCTTAAACCTTTTCGACGATACGAACGAGGATGGGCTGCGCGCAGATGGCGAACAATCGCTAGCTGGCGGCATCATCAGCATCACGGGGATGATTCAAAAGGACGGAATCACCGACGGCAGCACGAACGCAACCTGCTTCGGTGACCTGCAACCGGGCGATTACGAGATCACGATGGAAGCGCCGGAAGGGTATCACCTAACCGGGCTGTACCACGTACCTGTGACGCTCTCACAGGGCGGAACGGTGAATCTGAACTTCGGGGCTGCTGTCGGAGCACCTACTTCCGAAGAGACGATAGATCAAGCTGAGACTCAGGATAGAGGGCCAAGCCGTGCGTTGATCATCGTTGGGGTGGTTGTGACGGTTCTGGCGATGATTGGGGTCGGAATTGGGATTCTGTACTTGATGTATCGGCAGCAGCAAGTGTAGAGTGCTAAACCTTGCCCCCTATGATTCTTTCGCCCGCCACTTCTCAAGCAGTTCCTTCTCGCGCTCTGGCTGCATCCCAGCATGGCGCTCAATGGGTTGCGGGCGGGTGCGATCCCAGGCCAGTGTATCGCGCAAAGTGTCCGCAATAGGTCGGAAGGTCAGCCCTGCATTGACCGCTTTGCTGACATCCATCTGGATCAGCCCATCGTCGTTTTCGGGAAGCCACATCGGAAGCTCCATCCAAGGCTGCACGCCTTGATCCAGCAGCCAGTGTTCATCCATCCACACGAACCGAGCATCGCTGCTGCTCACCTGCTTAGCTTGTTCGAAAATCCCATCCATTCGGATGCCATTGAGCGGGCCACTGGCATTGTAGATTCCGGTCGCGTGATTTTCCGCCATCTTGATTGTCCACTCCGCGAGGTCGCGTACATCGATGATTTCGACACGCCGCTCCGGGCGACCGGGAGCGACTACATCACCGCCCTGCGCAATGCGAACAGGCCAGTACGTGAAGCGATCTGTCGGGTCGTCCGGCCCAACGATCAAGCCAGGGCGGATGATCAGCATATGGTCAGGTCCAAACACTTCCTCGACTGCACGTTCACACAGCACCTTCAAACCACCATACGATTCACCAGTGATCTCCTCGACGGTGGGATCGTCTAATGTTGCTACAGGCGCATCTTCAGTCTGACCATGAGTCTTGTTATCGGAATAGACTGAGATGGTCGAGATAAATACGTACAGGCCGACTCGACTCTTCAATGCTTCGGCGGATAACCGCACAATGCGGGGGAAATAACCGCTCGTATCGATGACAGCATCCCAAGATTCGTGCCCATCTAGCACACTGAGATTGTGCTCGCGGTCGCCGTGAATTTTCTCCACTTGTGGGAAGAGATCAGGATTGGTCTGACCGCGATTGAAGAGAGTCACTTGATGGCCGCGTGCAAGGGCTATCTCCGTGATGTGCTTGCCAAGAAATTTTGTGCCGCCGAGGATGAGGAGTTTCAT
>Ga0075421_100005100_pt1 | contig 15855 bp, 18 predicted proteins | sample SoiMetdeltSBSDD5_FD_75292 | JGI IMG/M metagenome (GOLD analysis project Ga0075421, IMG submission 75292) | Bulk soil microbial communities from a Populus tree surrounding site in Tennessee, USA - Soil MetaG P. deltoides SBSDD5 | ecosystem: Environmental > Terrestrial > Soil > Tree plantation...
CGCCTCCTCGAGTTCCTTTCCGGACATTTCACCGAACACGTAGTCGGTGATTCGTTCACCCAGATGCGTCATAGCTTCACCCCAGAATCGACCGCAGTTTCTCGAATCCCATGTAGAGCCGCGATTTCACGGTTGAAACCGGCGCTCCCTGAATCTCCGCGATCTCATCGAATTTCAATTCATGAAAGACCTTCAGCACGACCGCTTCTCGCTGTTCTTCCGGCAAATGCTGCAGCGCCGCCTCGACCGCCAGTTGGTTTTCGACCGGGGATCGAGTTGAACTCGTGCCGGGCTCCAACTCGACAAAGGTCTTGCCGATGTCTTTCCGGAGCCGCGAGTAACAGGTGTTATGGGCAATGCGATAAAGCCACGCCGAAAATCGATTCCGGTCTTTCAGCGTCGGCAATTCCCGGTAAGCCTTCATGAACGACTCCTGGCAAAGGTCCATCGCTTCTTCGCGGTCGCCGATCAGGCGGACGATAAAGTTGTAGATCGGCTTTTCCCACTGATGAACCAGCAGGTTGAAGGCTTCCGTATCGCCTTTTAGTACCCGGTCAACGATTTTTCCGTCGTCGATCGGCCGCAGGCTGCCCAGCTTCAATCTGTCCTCACCCAGTTAAGACTCATTGGCTTTATAAAAAGACGACCGGCTTGAAATTGGGGTCAGACGTATCTGGCACCTATTTTCGATGAGTTGAGTTTATGAAAATAGGTGCCAGATACGTCTGACCCCAATTTCAACCCCCACTACCGGTAGATCTTCACCCGTTCGCGAGCCGGGTGCCGGAGGAATTCAAACCCAAAGGAAACCAGACCGATGAAGTTGTTCCAATCGATCTTGGTTACGTGGCGAAGTGCAATCAGAAGAACAACATAGATCGGGGCGAACAACACAAAATCGACGGCCATCTTAATCGGTATCAAATATCGAACGTGTTCCAGGGCCAATAGTTGCGGGACCACCCGATGGAAACCCAGAACCGCAAAACCCGCTAAAGTGCCCGCCAGAATCGGCCGGAACTGCACATCGCGCAGAACCGTCCAGACCGAGTTTCCAAGATATTTCTTATGGAACGTCACCAACAGGTACATCGACGCCACGACCATTGCGATCGAGGTACCGGTTGCCGCACCAGCCGCGCCGAACTGCTGCACGAGAATCCAGCTGAGAATCGGATTGGTGATGGCGAGCAGCACCGTACTCTTCATGTCGAACTCGGGTCTGCCGACACCCGCCCCCGTCTGGCTCGCTGCGCCTCCCATCACATTGACGCCATAACCTATGGCGAGGATTTGTATCAGCACAATCGAGTTCTCGAAACCACGCCCTATCCAAAAATTCACAACGGAGCGCGCCTCGAGAATGACGAAACCAACCAGGGCTACCGTCATCATGCAGACCCATTTCGACGCCAGATAGTATGTTTGCCGAATCTTTTCGCGATCGTTGCGGGCACCTAATTCAGATGTCGCGGGAATAAGCGCGGAGATCATCACAAGCGGCACTGCGCGCATAAATGAAGTCAGCCGCGAACCCACTTCGTAAAACGAAACCGCGGCGATTCCGAGGGATCTGGAAATGATCAGCTTGTCTACCTGAAAGCAGATCAATCCGCCGAGCCGGCTGACCTGCATCTTCACACCATAGCCGAACATTTCCTTCAGAAGCGCGCGATTGAAATTCCAGCCCAATCTGATCTTCGGCATCGACGTTCGCACCGTCCACCACGTAACCACCACGGCGGCGAAGGAACAGACGGCGGAATTCACCGCAAGGCCGAGCATGCCCAGACCGCCCTCGAGGAATACAACGGTGCCGACGATGTTGACGATGCTCATCTTCACTTCGATCGCATTCGACTTGTCCATCCGCTGCATGCCTTTGAACACCGAGAGGAACATGATCGCGATGTTCTGCAGCGAACAGGAAATCAGGACGAACAGGAAAACCTGCGACGCTTCGCTAATGTGAAACCAACTGAATAGCGGTCGTTCTACCGCCATTCCGATGGAAGTCAGGAGCACACCGAACAGGGTGTAAAAGAGCAGGCCCGAGAAAAGAACTTCATTGATACGGTCGTAATCTTCGTGCGTGTGATAAGTCGAAATGTACTTAACGAATGATGAGCCAAGCCCCATATCGAGCAGGTTGAACGAGCTTGTGAAAACACTCAGCAGAACCCAGACGCCAAACTCACCAACATCAAGGTGCTTGAGGATGTAGGGGGTAAGGAGCAGGGTTACGACAAAACTCCACGACCGTCCCAGCATGTTGAAGAACGTGTTGATCACCAGCTTCTGCGAGAACTGACCGAGAAATGATATCGGAGGGTTTTGTTCGGGACCTGAGGTCATACTTTCGATCGGGGCTCGATCGCGAAATTCGGAATTCGCTGCCCGGCAGGCATCAAACGGCTGGTGTGTTTACCGTCCTTGGAATATCGGTTGAATTGGCTGTATCCGAGAAAGAAATGGTAACGAACGGCCCAATAATAATGCTGATCCAAAAGCGGTGCGACTTTCGCCGTCCCGCGGTTCTCTTCCCATTGAACGACACGATCTGAAATCGGTTTCGAGGCAATCGTGAACAGCCGGTACAGGAAGTGGAATTTCTTCAGCATGCGTGTCCGCCGCCCGTTTTCGACAAACCGATTCTTGAGCTCGGGGTGAAGGTCGATGAGCTTGCCCAACGAATAGCCGGCCTGCTCGCAGCGCTGAATGAACTGGTCGTACGTTGGGTAGTAATGATGTTCGGCCTGCGCGTCGGGACCATGCAGCATCCGGCACCCCAACTTTTCCAACCGATAACCCAATTCGATGTCTTCCATTCCGTAAATGAAGAACTCTTCGTTGAATCCGCCCACATCCTGCAGCATCTTGCGCGACGTTGAAACGTTGCCGGTGTGGTAATACGAGAAATCCATCGGACCACCCGTGATGCTGTACGGATTGAAGATGCCCCGATCGCGCAAGTACCGCAAAAAGGGATCTTTCGAGGTCTTCCACGGCGCGGTCACGCGGCCGATGATCGACGCCCCCGGATGCTGCCGGTGATATCGCAAGTGTGCTTCAGCCAGCTTCGGGTCGGCGACGATGTCGTCGTCGATGAATAAGATCGTTTCCCCGGCTGCATTCCTTATCCCTACATTACGCGTAGCTGCCGCGCCACGTTTCAGCTGCGAAAAAGTTTTCAGGTTGCGATAAAGACTGCACTTTTGCGCAAGCACGGACGCGGTGTGATCGCTCGAGCCGTTATCGACCACCAGGATCTCATACTGATCGGTCGGTAGTGTTTGTGTCCCAATCCGATCGAGAGTCAGGGCAAGCAGATCGGCGCGATTCAACGTTGGAATGACGACACTAAGCTTCAGCACGCTCCGTCCTAAACAGAAGGGATTTAATCACTGCGACACGGACGTTTCTTCAAAGCGGACCCATCGGTGCGTGGTACTACTCCAAACGTCTCTGCTTTGAATTAGATACGGAATATATCGAATGTGGTCTACTAAAGCAATTAGGAACAAGACTTTGCTTTTCCTTGTGTAGGATCCTGACCAGAAGCGATTCACAAGGAAAGTTCGCATCAGCGGCCACTGCCGGGCGCCCCCGAACCGGTAAATCAAGAACAATGTGTTCCTGAAGCTGAAGTAATTCTCCTGCGTTCGTTTCTTTCCGGGCATCAAATCCTGGGTCCTGTGGTGAACGCTTGCCTCCGCTACGTAGAAGCACTTCCAGCCCTTTAACCAGAGTTTCCAACTGAAATCGACGTCTTCACAGTACATAAAGAATAGTTTTTCGTCGAATCCGCCGACTTCTTCAAAGGCCTTTCGACGGATCAGCGACGCGGCGCCGGAACACCAGGTGGTTTCACCGGTTTTCGGGTCGCTCAACTTTGGATGCTCTCTGGGGATTTGCCTGGCCTCACAAATTCCGGCACGGGAATCCGCCTGGGCGCGACGTAAGAGCGCCTCGAGACATCCTGTCTCGACTTCGGCATCAGGGTTCAGAATGAACATGAACTCGCCGGAACTCATCTGAGCCAGCAGATTCATGCCGCGGGCGAAACCGTTGTTACGAAGCGATCGAGTCAGGTATGCGCGAAAAGGCAGCCGTCCTAAAGCCTCGGCGACGAATTCCGGCGTTCCGTCAGTCGAATTGTTATCAAGAAAGTAGGCGGTGATTGGAACGGAAATCCGGTGCAGGCTTTGGAATAGGGCAGGAAGCGTCTTCTTGGAGTTGTGAAGGACGACCAGCAGATCAACTGTTGAGGCCACGGCTTCCTTCCAGGTACGCCGTCCACAAGAGTAATGCGACAAACCGGTAAACGAACGTCACCGCTTTAATCGGAAACAGAAGCTTTCGAATTAGCGGATGAACCAGCGTTCCGGCCCGATATTCTTCGCGCATCGTGCCGTCACGATACCACATCGCTAGGGCTGGACGACCTCAACCATGCGCGGCCCAATGACGCGCCAATCGAAATCACGCAGAATCATCGCTCGCGCCTTCTGTCCAAGATTTCGCCTCAATTCCGCCGAGGCGATCAGCCGTTGCAAGGCGGCTCTGAACTCTTCAGCCGTATCGGCGATCAACGCTTCCTCACCATGACGAACAGGAAAACCTAAAGCACCGATGGTGGTCGTGATTACCGGACAGGCCATGCTGAACGCTTCCAACAGCTTCACTCTTTGACCTGTTCCTGAAAAGAGCGGCGCGGCAACAATCGTGTTCGGCCGGCGATAAAGCAGTTTCGTGTCGGCGATGTACCCGGGGAAAACAAGATTGCGTTCACGCTTCAGTCGGGGCGGAATGTCGTTGCCTGGAAGGACAAACCGGAGCGAACGAAAGTACGGAGCGGCTTCGCGCACCAGAAATTCGGCGGCCTCGACGTTTGGACTGTGACGAAAGTTTCCGACGAACACCACTTCCATCGGACGATCGTTTTCTTCAGGGAACGGTTCAAACTCACCGGAATCGGCTCCGATTGGGATAGCCCGTATGTCTCCGCCCGCAACATACGATCGCAGGTACGCGGCGTCGTGCTCCGTCATGGTCACGACGCGATCAAAGCGCCGCGTCATCCAAACCTCGTATCGCAACATTTGCATCCAGCGATAAAACAGCTTGAAGCGAATGAGAGGGTCTCTCTCGTTCTGGAAGGCCTCGTACGCATTCGCCGAAAGCGTTTCGTGGATCGTTAAGACCGAAAAAATGTCCGCGCGACGAAACTGGGCCATCTGCAGGTATTCGCACTGCAGTACGTCCACACGCTTATTCCGGATGGCCGCGTCCACAGCCTCGTACATTTGAGGCGTACTGAATTCTCTGACGAGAAAGGGAGCGAGCGACAACCAGTGAGGTCGGAAATCCGGTATGCGCTGCACTGCGACGACCGATTCGCATACACCTTCGAGCGAACGCAACCGTTCGCGCTCGGCCTCGTTTTCAATAAAGCTGATTACTCGAACGCTGTGGGTTTCGGCGAGTATGCGAATGTTGTGATACATCCGCACGCCGCCTCCATGCATATGCAAAACAGGCGGGTACGCGGTGAGTACCAGAATGTTCACCGCTGGCTCCGCGTCATGACTTCAGTGTCATCCAGACGGTAGTACACGCAATTCCGGATACGCCGCTGGATGGCACTGGGCAACTTGAGGACAGCTCGAGCGTATGCCTGTATTTCAAACCACACACCCGTGCGCAGCATGCCCGACACATGAACCCTCGGCAGATTCTTCAGATGCTCGAACAGCATCGAATGATCCGTCACGTTCTTCCACAGAAAGAGATACTGATTCCTGCGGGTTGTATTCTCGACAAAGCTTGTTGTGAACTTCCGGGAGCTCGTGGCGCGGTGTTTGTGCAAAACGCGACTTGCCGGGGCTAACAGGCTTTTCCAGCCACGCTTCCATGCCTGATACGAGAGATCGACGTCCTCAACATAGAACGGAGCGTAAAGCGTATCGAAACCGCCGATCTCCAAATACTTCTTGCGGTCGAACGCGCAGGAACCGCCGCCGGCCCAGAATACGGGAAGCGTTTTTACCTTAACGTCGGCATCGTCGATTTCGGCGTGCCACAAGTAGAAGAAACCTCTTTCAAAGCGCGCTCGGGTTTTACCGGTTTCCTCGCGACGACGGTTTTGATCTTCAAAGAAAATTTGAGAGGTAACCGCAAAGACCGACTCATCTGTGAAGCCCGCCATGAGCGGTACCAGAAAATCTTCATCGACGATCATGTCGTTGTTGAGTAGCACAACGAGATCGGTTTCGACGGTCTCGACGCCACGGTTGTTTCCCCCAATGAAACCGTAATTGCGATCGAGCGGCAGCACTTTCACTTGAGGAAAACGATTTCGTACAAATTCCACACTGCCGTCCGTCGAGCCGTTGTCCACGACCAGAATCTCGTGACCGGCACCGGCCCTGTGGACCGCTCCAATCACCGAAGGCAGGCATTCTTCAAGCAGGTGCTTCCCATCCCAATTCAGGATCAGAATAGTGGCACGGGCCTCCGACAGAACACGTCTGGCTTTGCGGACCGAAGATCGCCTGCTCACAGACATTGAGCCGAGCGCAGACGCGATCAACAGGCTCACCACGACAATGAAATCCAGCGGCAGGAGTATTAGAAGGAAAGGCAGAACACGCAGCTTCGGACTCAAAATTTTCCCCTCCTGGACAGGAGGGGCAGCTGCGAGCGATTGTTTTTGATCGCGAGCGGCGGGGTGGTAGATAAGTTAATGCTCGCGCAGCGCTCCTTTTGCTTCGGTGCTTGATTTACCACCCCGTCTGCGCCAGCAAGGAAGGCGGCCTTTTTCTTTATGGCGCAGCCACCCCTCCTGTCCAGGAGGGGAAAATTTGGGCGCCCACACATCTTCGCTACGCAGCCCTGAAATGCGTTCATGCACGCTGGCTCTTTTCGCGGAGATATTCGGCAAGCGCATCTTTCCAGTGCTGCATGCGGTTCAGATTGAGGGCTTTCAGACGCGCATTCTCCAAAACGGAAAAGGCAGGACGAATTGCGGGCGCTCGGTACTGATCGCTGGTGGTCGGAGAGATATTCGCCTTTACGCCGGCCAATTCAAAGACGGCGCAGGCAAATTCGTACCATGAGCACATGCCTTCGTTGGTGGCATGAAACAAGCCTGATTCATTTGTGCCGAGTAATTGCAATACCTGCCGGGCCAGGTCCGCCGTGTGCGTCGGCGTGACAATCTGATCCGCCACGACCTTTATCGCGTCTCCGGCACGTGCCTTGGAAAGCATCGTCTCGACAAAGTTGCCGCCCTTGCCGCGGCTGCCGGCCACACCATACAGTCCACATGTCCGGATCAGCAGGTGCCGCGCGGCGGTGGAACGGACTATGTATTCGCCGGACAGTTTCGAGTTTCCGTAAACGCTCAGCGGCATCGGCGGACTGGTTTCCGTGTAAGGCGTGGAGGTCTTGCCGTCGAATACGTAATCCGTACTGAAATGAACCAACCTCGCGCCGATTTCGTTCGACACGCGGCAAAGGTTCAAGACGGCCAGCACGTTGACGGCATACGCAACTTCCGGCTGCGCCTCACAGTCGTCGACGCGATGATAAGCGGTAGTGTTGATCACCACGTCAGGTTGTGCCGCAATCAATGCGCGCTGTGTTTTTGCGTAATCTACGACGTCGAATTCTTCCCGCGTGAATCCGCGTATTTCATGCTCGGTGTTGTATCTCGTGAGGTCGCGCCCGAGCTGGCCGTTCGCGCCTAGTATCACGATTCGCATATGGATCCGGAACGATGATAGTGAAAGCAGAACGGCGTCGCAGCTATAATCGAGTCAAGCGACATCGCTAACACAAATTCTTCACTGAGGTGAGTAATGGCTACACGGGATGTAAGCGCACCTAAGATGGGAGATGAAGCGCCGGATTTCACGTTGAAGTCGCACCTGGATAAAGACGTCAAGTTGTCCGACTTTCGCGGAAAAAAGAACGTTGTTCTGGCTTTCTATCCCCTGGCATTCACACCGGTCTGAACGCTTCAGATGCCGGCGTACGAGGAGGATCTCTCCGAGTTCGACCGGTATGATGCCCAGGTATTGGGCATTAGCATCGACACCATTCCGACTATCAAGGCGTGGGCAAAATCGCTCGGAGGTATTTCTTATCCGTTGGTGAGCGATTTTTGGCCGCACGGCCTGACCGCTTTAAAGTTCGCTGTCCTTCGCGCAGAAGGTTTCACCGAAAGAGCAATCTTCATCATCGACAAGAAAGGCATTATCCGGTACATCGACGTTCACCCGATCGGCGATCAACCGAAGAACTCTGTCCTTTTTGATGAATTGAAGAAAATACAAGGCTAGGACGACAACGTCGTATGGAACTTGCTCGAGCCTGTGCACCGTACACTCGCCTACGACGAAGTCTTAAGGACTGCCGCGTTGCTCTCGTGACAACCTCGGGAGCATACGCGGCGGGACAGGAACCCTACACCGACAACGATCTCAGCTATCGCATCATTCCTTCTGAAACCGAAGCGAGGCGCATCCATTTTGTGCCGGGCCATTTCGACACTTCGAAGGGTGCTATCGACCCCAACATCATGTTTCCCATCGATCGGCTGCGCGATCTCCAGGCCGCCGGTGACTTCGCCAAAATTGCGGACTACCACGTGGCAATGGGACTCACCACCGAACTGCGCAAGCTGAAGGAACAGGTGAGTTGGGACATTGCGCGTGAGGTTTTGCAAACCCGGCCGGATGTGGTGGTCCTGACCGGTGGCTGACCGCTCTGCCATCGGACGGTCGTCACGATTCAACGCGCCATCGAAAGCCAGGGAATCTCAACCATTCTGATCACGGTTTCTCCCACCGAATCGGAACAGGCGGTGCCTCCACGGGCCCTCTATCCCAAACCGTTTCAGCTTGGCGAGTCGCTGGGCCGCCCCAATGACGTCGAGTTGCAATTAAGGATTTTGCGCGATGCGCTCAGTCTGCTGCACTATCCAGTTGAACCGGGACTCATCGTGACGCGGGAATACTGAAACCGCAGAGACGCAGAGAAAAGGAATGCTACAAGAGCACGACGCTTTTCGTTGTGATCTCAATCCGCTTACGGCATTTCGTGCAGGCAACGATGTCGTCCACTCGGATCATGTAGTCGCGGGCATTCTTAAAACGGATTCGATCCTCTTCGTTCGCCCGCGGCGGGAGCGATGGCTTTTTGGTTCGGACTATCCATCTGATCTGAAATTCGGACGACTGGCGGCATTGCGGACACTGCAGGGTCTGGGCTTTCGTCTCCGTCTTTTCCGTGAAGAAATCGCGTTCCTGCATTTATTCTCCTTTGCCGGCAATTCCGGGCCTCGTCATCCGCATCGGATCCAGAATCTCCTCGAGTTTTTCGGCAGGAAGAATCTTTTTTTCCAACGCGACCTGCCGGACCGTCTTGCCTGACTGATACGATTCCTTCGCGATTGCAGCTGCCCGATCGTATCCGATCTCGGGAGCCAACGCTGTACACATCGCCAGACTTTTCTCGATCAACTCGGCGGCACGCTCCTTATCTGCTCGAATGCCGACGATACATTTGTCTGTGAAGTTCACCGCCGATGCGGCCAATAGGCGGATCGACTCCAGAATATTGTGCGTCATGACAGGCATCATGACATTCAGTTCAAGATTTCCTGACAGTCCTGCAAGCGTGATCGCCGTGTCGTTTCCGATCACGTGCACCGCTACCATCACAACCGATTCCGCAATCACGGGGTTTATTTTGCCCGGCATGATTGAAGATCCCGGTTGCGTTGGAGGAAGTTGAATCTCGCCAATCCCACATCTCGGCCCCGACCCTAGTAAGCGAACATCGTTCGCAATCTTCGTCAGACTAACCGCGATAGTCTTCAGAACCCCGCTGAGTTCAACGATCGCATCCTTTGATCCCTGAGCCTCAAAATGGTCGGTGGCTTCCTGCAGGCGCAGACCCGTGATTTCTGAAAGATACTTGATCGCTCTCTGTGGAAACTCCGGGTGCGTGTTGATTCCGGTTCCCACTGCCGTCCCGCCCAGCGCCAGCTCTTCAAGAGATGGGCGCACACGCTTCAAACGGTCGATCCCCAGTTCAACCTGCCGGGCATATCCGGCAAACTCCTGGCCAAGCCTGACCGGAGTAGCATCCTGAAGATGCGTGCGGCCTATCTTGACGACATCGTCGAATTCCTGAGCTTTCGCGGATAGCGCGGTTTTGAGTTTTTGCAATGCCGGAATCAATTTTTGATCGATAGATTCAAGAGCCGCCACGTGCATCGCGGTGGGAAACACGTCGTTGCTCGACTGGCACATGTTGACGTGATCGTTTGGATGTACCGGACTCTTCGAACCCACGGCGCCGCCGAGCAACTGGATCGCTCGATTCGCAATCACCTCGTTGGCATTCATATTGGTAGAGGTTCCGGAACCGGTCTGGAAAACATCCAACACGAAATCGTCGTCGAGCTTGCCGTCCATGACTTCCTGCGATGCTCGTTCGATGGCCCGGGCCAGATCCGGCGGCAGCAGCCCGAGATCGCGATTCGCTCGCGCAGCTGCGAGTTTGACGGCACCGATCGCGTGGATGAATTCGCGAGAAAAGCGAACTCCACTAATGGGGAAATTCTCGAGAGCGCGTTGGGTCTGCGCGCCGTACAACGCCGACGCGGGAACACGCACATCACCCATGGAGTCCTTTTCTATGCGAAAGTCCTGGCTCATAACTTTGCCTTGTACAAACGGTACGAAAAACCGCGCCCTCGGAAGTGGATGCCTTCAAGCGTGAGCAGCTGCCGCTGCGTCCAGGCTGTCTCTCCCGGAGTGAGAATTTTTCCGTTCGAACCAACAACTCGATGCCACGGAAGACCCGCCGGACAATTACGAATAGCCGCAGCCACCTGCCTTGGCCCTGTCCCCACAATCTTCCCTATATCTCCGTATGATAGGACACTTCCGCGCGGGATGCGCCGGACGATGCGGTAGATGCGTTGACGAATCGTGGAGTCCATCTCATTACTCAGAACTCAAAACTATAACGGAGATTTGAGCCCGGAGCCCGTTAGGATGACTAAAATGGGCTCCGTTTCCGGAATTCCGAGTTTTGCGACACCGGGAACCACGACGGCCGAGGTAGGCTCGGCATTGAAGCCGAGACGGCCCAACGTACGAAAGCCTTCCAGGATTTCATCTTCTGAAACTGTGACGGTTCGTGAGATGACGCTTCTGAGCTGCTTCAGGCGAGGCGGCCTGGACGTCAGTATTCCCTCGGCAATGCTGGGCTTTGGCTGCACGTTCTCGTGCACAAGGGGAGCGCAGGCATCGGCCTGAACGGCGTGCAGCTGCGGCATTTTGTCGAGTTTACCGAGGGCGATGAGTTCGCCGAAGCCGAGATGTAAACCCAACAGGACGGCTCCGCCGCCAGTGGGCGCAACGATGTGATCGGGCGGCCTGAATCCGTATTGCTCGGCAATTTCGTAGGCTATCGTCTTCGTCCCGTGCAGGAACAGGGGGTGCCAATTGTGCGAAGCGTAAAAAATCTCGCCCACTCGCGACCGGACGGCCGCCGAGGTATTGTCCCGAGGACCGTCGATTCGATGAATCTGCGCGCCGGTCCGCTGCACCTGGATCAACTTAGAGGGCGACGCGGAACTCGGACAATAGATCTCACACTGCAAGCCTGCTCTGGCCGCGTATTCGGCGATGGCGGCGCCGGCGTTCCCGGAGGAATCCTCCATAAATCGGCTTATGCCGGCGGCCTTCATGGCGGCTGTCAGGATCGCCGCACCACGATCCTTAAATGACCCAGATGGAAGGAGATACTCCAATTTGGCGGCCACTGGCCGACCCCCAATCTGGAGGGTTGTTATTGGCGTTATGGGCTCACCAAGAGAAACGCGGCCGGGTGTGGGAAGCATCCCGGCATATCGCCAGAACCCTGCGACTCCGTCATCAACAGTGAACTGGCCGGGGGCAAAATCCAGGTCGAAGACCCCACCGCAGTCGCACCACGGCATTTTGCGCGAAATCTCAAACGATCGCTCACAGGACTGGCATTTCAGGCGGGGAAGGCTCGGCATAAGCCGGGAGCTTAGCATCCGCTCACAGATCCAACAACGGACTCGTCTAAACACCTGGATTTATCGGATAATCATTGTGCTTTTTCTACGCGCTTTGCGTAAATCCCGAAAGGACACTACATGTTCAGTTTGAAACCGAAGGAAGGCGGTAGTGCTGCCGTCACACCGCCTCCTGCTGCAACAGGAAATGATTTGCTTATGAAAATTGCTTTGGTGGTTTGTATCGTCGCGATCGCCGCTGTCGGTTACAGCGGTTATTCCACCCGACTCGCGTTGGAAGAGAAGATTGCTGCGCTCGAGAGCGCTCATGAAAAGGACGTCACTGATCTTCAGAAGACCTCCACGGACCTCGGCGCGGATATTAACGTGGTCAGCAAGAAACTTGGCGTCACCGCCTCGGATCTTGATTCGGCCCGCAAATACGCCGAGAGACTGCGGCAGGAACAACTGCAGGCGAAGGAACAGCTGGCCAGCGAAATCGCGACGAAGGCGAATACGACCGATGTCGCGGCCGTAGCCCAGGACACTTCGAACAAACTGGCGGCGGTACAACAGGACGCCAACTCAAAGATCGGCAGCGTCTCCGGTGAAGTAAAAACCGTTGCGACGAGCCTCGAATCGACGCGCCAGGACCTCGCGGCCAGCCGGCGCGAGATTACGGATGTGCGAACAACCTTAAGCCAGCAGATCGCACGCAATGGCAGCGAGCTTGCCGAACTTCGCAGAAAGGGTGAGCGTGATTTCTTCGAGTTCGACATCAAGAAGGATAAGAAGAACCCGATGCAACGCGTGGCCGACGTTCAGCTCGAACTGAAAGAGACAGACGTGAAACGGCAGAAGTACAACATCGTAATTCACGTCGATGACAGCCGGCTCGAGAAGAAAGATCGCACGGCAAACGAACCGGTGCAGTTTCTGGTAGGACGCGACAAGCTTCGCTACGAAGTGGTCGTGAACTTTGTCGATAAGGATCGCGTTAGAGGGTATATGAGCGCTCCGAAAGACAAGGCCCTGGCAGCTGAACGGCCGGGTTTTCGTCCACCTGAGAAATAACGACGGACCGTTAAAAGAGGCGGTGGCCGGTTACGGCCGCCGCTATAACCAAGAGCGCGGCCAATCCCTGGATGAACACCCAAAGCGTTGGGTACTTCTCCGCCGGCCCTTCCTGACGCGCGTGCGCAGAGTATCTCCACAGTCCGAAGGCCGCCATCACGATCGCCGCTGATATTCCATACAACGCATGTCCGGTGATCGCGTCCTTCCCGATCTCGCCCAGGCTCGCAATTTGTAATCCCGTCACGACGGCGACGAGCGCGGAAACAGTCGCCCACAAGGAAATGCTGTAGCCGGTATCGTGCAAGTCGGGGCGTTTCGACGAGATCGCCCAGCAGTCGTAGGCAAAGGCAAAAACGGTTAGCGCAATGGGAAAATGAACGACGAATCTGTGCAGCGGAAAGTCGAACATCAGCTGAGAGCCCGTGAATCTGTTCTGAGCAGACGCGCTATCTGAAGGGGTAACCGAAACCGATACCCCTCCTTCACGAAGGAGGGGTGGCTGCGCCATAAAGCAATAGCCCCGTTCCTTAGCCGGCGCAGACGGGGTGGTTGTTTCAACCGCCGATTATGCAGATCGTTCGGGATGTTTAAGCGGTAGCTTGAAACAACCACCCCGTCCGCTCCTTTCAAAGGATGCTTCGCGACATTTTCTTTAGGTCGCGTCCACCCCTCCTTCGAGGGGTATTCGTTGACTGCAGCCGGTTCACTAGCACTCTCAGTCCAGGGGCGGCTCAAAGCACAGGCGGCAGCGGGCTTCATAAACGCCACTAGCTCCGACCAACAAGCGATCCGGGCTGTCGACAATACGCTGCGTTCTGTTCGCCGGCGCACCGCAGCGGACACAGATCGCCAGCGTCTTGGTGATGTATTCCGCAACCGCGAGTAACTGCGGCATGGGATCAAACGGGCGGCCGCGAAAATCCTGATCGAGTCCTGCAACGATGACGCGCTTCCCCATGTCCGACATCCGATTGCACACGGAGACAAGCTGCATGTCGAAGAATTGCCCTTCGTCAATGCCGATCACCTGCGTGCGCCCGTCAAGCTGCTCGATGATTTCACCGGCAGTCACCACCAGCTGCGATTTGATTTTCATGTCGCTGTGGCTGACGATGTGATCTTCGCTGAACCTGTTGTCGAGTTTCGGCTTGAAGATCTGAACGCGCTGGCGCGCAATCTGTGCGCGGCGCAATCGTCGGATGAGCTCCTCGCTCTTGCCGCTGAACATACTGCCGCAGATAACTTCGATCCAGCCGAGATTGCCGCGTTGATACTGAAATTGCTCGGTCATCGCTTTTAAAAGAACCGCAGTATAGCGCGTATATCGCATAATCTCCGGAATGAAATTGAGAGTTGCACTGTTGGGCGCCGGCAATGTCACGCGTGCGTTTCTGAACTACTGGCGCGAGCGGGATTTCGGTATCGACTTGAGGATCGTGAGCGTCGTTCGCAAACGCGGCACCTGGCACGGAGACCGGACAGCGGTGCTCGACCTTGACGCGCTCGACTACCTCGAGGGCCTCGATCCTTTCAATGACGCGCAGCTCGTCATCGAAGCGCTCCCAAGCGTTTATCCACATGGCGAACCGGCGACATCACTTTTGAAGACGGCGTTGAATCTGAATATTGACGTACTCACCGTCGATAAGGGACCGCTAGTTGCCGACTACCGGGGACTGGCAACTGCGGCCGCGAGGTCGGGAGCCCGGTTGAAATTCTGCGTCGGCGGCGCGCTGCCCGCCGCGGACATCGCAATGCGTGACCTTAGAGGCACCACGATCCGGCGGATTCGCGCGATCCTTAACGGCACGTCGAACTTTGTACTCTCCGAAATGCATGCGCGCGGCTGTTCGATGGAAGAAGCGCTGTCGATAGCGATCGACAGAGGAATTGCCGAGCCCGATCCGTCCCAGGACATCGATGGAATCGATACGGCGGCAAAGATGGTGATTCTGGTCAATGCGGCGCTCGATCAGGACATCCGGCTGGACCAGGTTCGGATCCGCGGCATACGGGGCGTGCAGCTCGACGACGCTCGCGCCGAAAACGCCGTTTGGAAACTTGTTGGAACCTACGAAGACGGTTCGATCCGCGTCGAACCGGAACTCGTCAGCCCGGACGATGTGTTCTCGAGAATCGGCGGCACCGACAAGATCGCCGAGTTCGATTCGGTCGAAATGGGCAGGCTTGCTGTGGTGGGAGGCGCTTCGGGCCGGACGCAGATGGGCGCCACGATGACCAAGGAAATACTCAACCTCTATAAGGTGTCACCACAACTATAATGATTTCCTTATGCCTGCAATCGCGCGACGCCGGTCCATCCCTGTAAAGATCGGAACCGTCTGGGTAGGCGGGGATCATCCGATCGTGGTTCAGTCGATGACGAACACCGATACGGCGGATGTGAAGAGTACGGTCGAACAGGTCGCGGAACTTGCCGTTGCGGGCTCAGAACTAGTCCGAGTCACGGTAAACACCCGTGAGGCGGCGAAAGCCGTTCCGGAAATCGTCGACAGACTGCACGACCGTCACGTCCACGTGCCGATCATCGGCGACTTCCACTACAATGGACATATCCTCCTTCGCGAATATCCGAAGTGCGCGGCTGCGCTCGATAAATACCGCATCAACCCCGGCAATGTCGGCATGGGCCGTCAGCACGACGACAACTTTCGCGCGATTATTGATGTGGCGCTCGAAAACAACAAGCCAGT
>Ga0075421_100005103_pt1 | contig 15852 bp, 15 predicted proteins | sample SoiMetdeltSBSDD5_FD_75292 | JGI IMG/M metagenome (GOLD analysis project Ga0075421, IMG submission 75292) | Bulk soil microbial communities from a Populus tree surrounding site in Tennessee, USA - Soil MetaG P. deltoides SBSDD5 | ecosystem: Environmental > Terrestrial > Soil > Tree plantation...
AAAAACCGAAGGCTCGACGGCAAGCCGCGCCCTCCCTCTCACTCGACAGGATGGTGACAGGCCGGCATTGTTACCGATCCGGGGGAGGGATGCAACGCAAGCTTGGGCCTTGATCCAGTGTTTCCCCCAAGCTGGTGCGGCCAACAGAATGGGCTTTGGACGATGTCGAGGCGGATCACGGCGCGGGATCTTTCCACTATCCGCGCCAGCGTTGCGGACCAGTCGATCGTGCTTGTTGGCCTCATGGGCGCCGGCAAGACGACGGTCGGGCGGCGGCTTGCCGAACGCCTCGGCCTGCCCTTCATCGATGCCGATCTCGAAATCGAGCGGGCCGCCGGCAAGACCATCCCGGAGATTTTCGCCGATCACGGCGAAGTATATTTCCGCGACGGCGAGCGACGCGTCATCTCCCGGCTGCTCGACAGCGGCCCGCAGGTTCTCGCCACCGGCGGCGGAGCCTTCATGAATCCCGAGACCCGCAAGCTCATTGCCAGGCGCGGCCTGTCGGTATGGCTCAGAGCCGATCTGCCGCTGCTCATGAAGCGGGTGCGGCGCCGCTCCAACCGCCCCCTGCTCGACACCACTGATCCGGAAGCCGTCATGCGTCAGTTGATCGATGAGCGCTACCCGGTCTACGCCGAGGCCGCTATCACCATCGACAGCCGGGACTTGTCGCACAATGTCATCGTCAATGATCTTCTCCAGGCGCTGCTCGAGCACTATTCACGCTCGGGCAGAGCGCCCGGCCGCACCGCTGAGAGCGGCGAGCATATGTGCTAAGACAATGACCAAAGGACCGCGTCGCTTGCAATGACCGCCGACAACCGATCCCATGCCGAGGCGCCTGCCACTGTCGATGTGACGCTTGGCCCGCGGTCCTACACGATCCATATCGGCCACTGCCTCCTGGAGCAGGCCGGCGCCATCATGCGGCCTCTGCTGAAGCGCCCCCATTGCGTCATCGTCACCGACCGCCACGTGGCGGAGCTCCATCTGCAATCGCTCGAGGCAGCGCTTTCGGGGTCGGGGATCACCACGGCAGTCGTCGTGGTGCCGCCCGGCGAAGCGAGCAAGAGCTATGACGGACTATCCAACCTCTGCGACCGGCTGCTCGCCGCCGGTGTCGAGCGCTCCGATCTCGTCATTGCCTTCGGCGGCGGCGTCATCGGCGATCTTGCCGGCTTTGCCTCGGCCATCCTTCGCCGCGGGATCGCCTATGTTCAGGTACCGACCACCCTTCTCGCGCAAGTCGATTCCTCGGTCGGCGGCAAGACCGGGATCAATTCGGCAATGGGCAAGAACCTGATCGGCGCCTTTCATCAGCCGCAGGCGGTGATTGCCGATCTCGCCTTGCTTCGCACCCTGCCGGGGCGGGAACTCAGGGCCGGCTATGCCGAGGTCGTCAAATACGGGCTCCTCGGCGACAGTGCCTTCTTCACGTGGCTCGAAGCCCATGGGCACGACGTGCTGGCATGCAGATCCGAGGCCCTGAAGCACGCCGTCGCGACGAGCTGCCGCGCCAAGGCCGCCATTGTCGCTGCCGACGAGACCGAGACCGGCCCGCGCGCGCTTCTCAATCTCGGTCACACATTCGGCCACGCCTTGGAGGCTGCCACCGGCTATGGCGATCGGCTTATTCATGGCGAGGCCGTGGCGATCGGCATGGCCATGGCCTTCCGCCTGTCGGAGCGATTGGGGCGCTGTCCGCCGGGCACTGCCGCCAGGGTGACGGCGCATCTCGGATCGATCGGCCTTCCGACAACCGTTTCCGCCATCCGCGAGCTTCTGCCAGATGCGGCAGGTTTGCTTGCCATCATGCGACAGGACAAGAAGGCGCGCGCCGGCAAGCTCGCTTTCATACTCGTTCGCGGCATTGGCGAAGCCTATGTCGAGACCGGCATTCCGGAGGAGGCGATCATCGGTTTCCTCGCCGATGAGCTTGCGATGCAATGACCTTCGACCACAGCCTGGAGATTGCGGTCATTGCCGCGCTCCTGTTGTTCGCCGGCTTCCTGGTGACCGCCGGCACCGCGATCGGAGCTTCCTCGCGCAGCCGCATGACGGAGCTCGAGCGCCGCGGCATTGCCCAGGCCACCGCCGTGCGCCAGCTGATCGCCTCGCCGGAGCGGGTCACTTCGGCAATCGTCGTCGGAGCCACCGCGGCGCTGGTGTTCGCCACCGCTATCGCCACCCGCCTTGCGGTCAATTGGTACGGGCTTGCGGGACCGGCCTATGCCGCCGCCCTCATCGCCATTCTCGCCTTGCTCTTCGTTCAGGCCTTGCCGAAGGCGATCGCAGCCATCGCGCCCGACCGCGTCGCCCTGGTGACCGCCGCGCCCTTCAGCCTGATCACCCGGCTGCTCGCGCCGCTTGCGGGCGCCATCGATACCGGGACCACAAGGTTCCTCAAGCTTGTCGGCATCAATCCGACGACGGCCAGCAGCCGCTCGGTCGACGACGAGCTTCGTGGCACCATTGATCTGCATCAGCGCACCGGCACCGCCGGCAAGATCGACCTCGACATGCTCGGCGGCGTTCTCGACCTGAAGGAGCTCGAGCTGTTCGACGTCATGGTCCATCGCACCAAGATGCGCAGCCTCGATGCCGCAAGCCCCCCGGCTCAGATTCTCGAGGAGGTCCTGAAGTCGGGGCACAGTCGCTTTCCGGTGTGGCGCGAACGGCCGGACAACATTGTCGGCGTGCTTCATGCCAAGGATCTGTTTGCCGCGCTGCAGGCTGCCCAGGGCGATGTGACCCGCATCGATCTCGAGGAGATAATCACCCCGCCTTGGTTCGTACCCGACACCACGACCGTCGCCGATCAGCTGGCTGCCTTTCTGCGGCGCAAGGTCCATTTCGCACTGGTGGTCGATGAATATGGCGAGGTCATGGGCCTCGTAACCCTGGAAGACATCCTCGAGGAGATCGTCGGCGAGATTCGTGACGAGCACGATGTCGGAGCCGTGGGCGTCAGGCGGGAAGCATCCGGCAGCTATTTCGTGGATGGCGCCGTTCCGATCCGCGACCTCAACCGCATGCACGGCTGGCATCTGCCCGACGACGAGGCCACCACCATTGCCGGCCTGGTGATCCACGAGGCCCAGATGATACCCGAGGCCGGCCAGGCCTTCACTTTTCACGGCTTTCGCTTCGAGGTCGTTCGCAAGCGGCGCAACCAGCTTGTGTCGATCCGCATCACCCCCCTCGGCGAACGCCAGGCATGACTGCCTACTCGCCGGGTGCTCGCGCGACGATCGCAAGCGCATGCACGCGCCCACGGAGCTCGTCCTTGAGCACGCTGTTGATCATCCTGTGCCGCTCGATCCGGCTCTTGCCGGCAAAGGCCGGCACCACCGCCTGAAGCTTGAAATGGGTTTCCCCCTCGGGCCGCGCCCCCGCATGCCCGGCATGCAGATGCGATTGGTCCTCGAGCGCCAATTCCGCATCAGGGAATGCCTGCACCAGCTTGTTCAGAATTTCTTCGCCGACCGCTCCAAGCGCCACCTTGCTTGTCCTGTTCATCATTCACATTTTCTTTGCCACCGTTGCCCATCCTCGGCTTGCGGCATCGATCGCCGGCCACCATAATCTCAGGACGATGAACCCGGAGTCCAAATATTTCGACAGCATACGTGTCAAGCCGCGCCATCAGGAGGCTGACCGGCATGCCGCGCCGTGCCAATGGCCGGGCTGCTCGCATCATGGCGGCTACCGGGCTCCCAAGGGCCGCCGGGCCGAAGGCGAGTATCACGATTTCTGCCTCGAGCACGTCAAGGAATATAATAAGACTTACAACTACTTCGCCGGGATGGATGAAGAGGCGGTGCGCGGTTTTCAGAAGGCCGATGCCACCGGCCACCGCCCCACTTGGAAGCTCGGGCAGAACTCTTGGGCCGAACTGAATGGCGGGCGGTTCCGGCGCAACGGCTCCACCGGACGGTCGCGGGGCGACCCGTTTGGCCTGTTTGGCGACTCGACGGCACGGCCGGCTGCCGCCCCCGTTCCGCGCGCCCTTCTCAACGGTCAGCGCAAGGCGCTGGAAAGCCTTGGCCTCGACGAGCACGCAACCCCGGAGCAGGTCAAGGCCCAGTACAAGGCGCTCGTCAAACGGTTCCATCCTGATGCCAATGGCGGCAGCCGCGCGATGGAGGACCGCTTCCGAGAGATCATCCAGGCATATGACCGCCTCAAGAGCTCGGGTTTCTGCTAAGAGCGCGTCGTTCCTCCGCCTTGCGACACTTGATCTCACCGACTAAAAGCGTCCGTTCGAGCCCGCCACCGATGGAAATCGGGCCACGGCATCCAAGAAAGTGCAGTCATGACCGCAATGAACATGGGCGAGTTACCTGCCGAATCCGAAATCAGAGTGCCGGATATCAAGGTTTCCGTCCGCCAGCTGTTCGGGATCGACACCAACCTGGAGGTTCCGGCCTTCTCCCAGCTCGGCGAGCACGTGCCTGATCTCGACGAGGATTACCTCTTCAACCGCGAGACGACCCTGGCGATCCTCGCCGGCTTCGCCTACAACCGCCGCGTGATGGTCACCGGTTACCACGGCACCGGCAAATCCACCCATATCGAGCAGGTCGCGGCCCGCCTCAACTGGCCATGCATCCGCGTCAATCTCGACAGCCATATCAGTCGGATCGATCTCGTCGGCAAGGACGCGATCGTGCTCAAGGACGGCAAGCAGATCACCGAGTTCCGCCAGGGCATTCTTCCCTGGTGCTACCAGCACAACGTTGCCCTTGTGTTCGACGAATATGACGCTGGCCGTCCCGATGTCATGTTCGTCATCCAGCGGGTGCTCGAAAGCTCCGGCCGCCTGACACTCCTCGATCAGAACCGGGTCTTGCGGCCGCATCCCGCGTTCCGGCTGTTCGCCACCGCCAACACCGTCGGGCTTGGGGATACGACCGGCCTCTATCACGGCACCCAGCAGATCAACCAGGCCCAGATGGACCGTTGGTCGATCGTCGTGTCGCTGAATTATCTGCCGCATGCCCGCGAATGCGAGATCGTGCTCGCCAAGGTCAAGAGCTACGACACCGATAAGGGACGCAAGGCGATCGCCAACATGGTGCGTGTCGCCGACCTCACCCGCAACGCCTTCGTCAATGGCGACCTGTCGACGGTCATGAGTCCGCGCACCGTCATCACCTGGGCCCAGAACGCCGAGATCTTCGGCGATCTTGCCTTCGCCTTCCGCATCACCTTCCTCAACAAATGCGATGAGCTGGAGCGCGGCCTTGTGGCCGAGTTCTACCAGCGCTGCTTCGGCGAGGAGCTGCCGGAGTCGACCGCCAATGTCGCACTGGCCTGATCGTCGGGAGATCTAGCGGTGGCTGGCGACAAGGAGGGGCCGTCCGGTCCTTTCAAGCGGGCTCTCGCTCTCACCATGAAGACGGTGGCGCTCGATCCCGAGCTGCAGGTGACCTTCGGGGCCGAGCAGCCGGGTCTTGTCGGCCATCGCGCCCGTCTGCCGCAACTGTCGCGCGACCTCAACCGGCCGGAGGTCGCCATCACCCGGGGCCTTGCCGATTCCATGTCGTTGCGTCTCGCCAACCATCGCGACGACATCCACGCGAAGTACCGCCCGGAGGGCAAGGCGGCGCGCGCCGTGTTTGAGGCGGTCGAGCAGGCTCGGGTCGAGGCGATCGGCGCCAACGCCATGCAGGGCATGCGCTCCAATCTTTCAGCCATGCTAAGCGAACGCTATCTGCGCCGTGCCACCCAGAACACCACCGACCGCAAGGACGCCCCGCTCGAGGAAGCTGTCGCCCTGATCGTGCGCGAGCGGCTGACCGGCGAGCGGCCGCCCAAGAACGCCGCCACCCTGGTCGAGCTGTGGCGCCCCTGGGTCGAGGAGAAGGCCTCGGGCCAGCTCGATTCCCTCGCCGGCCGCATTGCCGACCAGATCGCCTTCTCCCGCCTGTCGCGCGAGATCATCGCCGCCCTCGACATGGCCGAGGAGCTGGGCGAGGACCCCGATCAGCAAAGCGACGAGCAGGAGGACGGCGAGGAGGCCGACAGCGGCCAGTCGGAGGAGGTTCGCGAGGGCGAGCAGCAGGCCGAGGCCGCTGACAGTCAGGAGACCCGCGACAGCGACGCCGAGTCCGAGCAGGCAATGGAGGATGCCGCCGAGATCGACAGCGACGACGTGCCCGAGGACCTGGATGCCAGGGATATGCCGGAGGGCAAGGAGCCCTGGCGGCCTCAGCTGCCCTTCGGCTCCGGCACCAACGCCGATTTCTACAAGGTCTATACCAATCAGTTCGACGAGGTCATCGCCGCCGAGGATCTTTGCGATAGCGACGAGCTGACCCGGCTTCGCAACTATCTCGACAAGCAGCTGGCCAATCTCCAGGGCGTGGTTGCTCGGCTTGCCAACCGCCTCCAGCGCCGTCTGATGGCGCAGCAGAACCGCTCCTGGGACTTCGATCTCGACGAGGGCCTGCTCGATGCCGCCCGCCTCACCCGCGTTGTCATCGATCCGCTTCATGCACTGTCCTTCAAGGCCGAGCGCGACACCGAGTTCCGCGACACCGTGGTGACGCTGCTGCTGGACAATTCCGGCTCGATGCGCGGCCGCCCGATCACCGTGGCTGCCACCTGCGCCGACATCCTGGCCCGCACCCTCGAACGCTGCGGCGTCAAGGTCGAGATCCTCGGTTTCACCACGCGCGCCTGGAAGGGCGGCCAGTCGCGCGAGCGCTGGCTCGCCGAGGGCAAGCCGCCGGCACCCGGGCGCCTCAACGATATTCGTCACATCGTTTACAAATCGGCCGACATGCCCTGGCGCCGCGCCCGCCGCAATCTCGGGCTGATGATGCGTGAGGGCCTGCTGAAGGAAAACATCGACGGGGAGGCCCTCATCTGGGCCCACAATCGTTTGCTCGGTCGTTCCGAGCAGCGCCGCATCCTGATGGTGATCTCCGACGGCGCGCCTGTCGATGACTCGACCCTCTCGGTCAATCACGGCAATTATCTCGAGCGCCACCTCCGCCAGATCATCGCCGATATCGAGGCCCGCTCGCCCGTCGAGCTGATCGCCATCGGCATCGGCCACGACGTCACCCGCTATTACCGGCGTGCCGTGACCATCGTCGATGCCGAGGAGCTCGGGGGCGCGATGACTGAAAAGCTTGCCGAGCTGTTCGAGGAGAACGCCGTGCGCGCTCCCGCCATGCCGCCCCGTCCGATGCCCCGTCGCCGGGCCGCCCGATGATGACGCGCGCCGGGGGGCGGCGACGCTGGGCGGCCTTCGCCGTGGCTGCCGCGGTTCTCATCATGAGCTTCGCCAATGGCCACATCATCGGCGCCGAGAAAGAGGATGAAGGTCCCATCGATCTCAGGGTCGAGCCATGGGCCTTCTCCCATGACAAGGAGGGACGGGTCGCTCCCGGGCTCTATTGGCGTGGCGGGTTGAAGCTCGTCTCGCCCGATTCGCGCTTCGGCGGCTTCTCCGCTCTGGCGCTCTCCACCGACGGCACTCGGCTGCTCGCCGTGAGCGACGATGGCTGGTGGCTCACCGCCCGCCTTCTCTATGACAAGGGCGATCTCGCCAATCTTGCCGAGCCCTTCATGGCGCCGCTGCGCGACCGTTCCGGCAAACGCTCGCCGTCCAAGCGCGGCCGCGATGCCGAAGCCCTGACGCTGATGAGCCCCGGCATGGTGGACGGCCGGGTCGCCGTTGGCCTCGAAAGGCGGCCGCGGATCGAGCTCTACGACTTGCGCAAGACGAAACTCGATGCCAAGCCGCAGCTCGTTCCTTCGCCGCCGGCGATCCGCAACGGCCCGAACAATGCCGAGCTCGAGGCGCTGGCCTATCTCGGCCGCGGTCCGCTCGCCAATTCCTTCATCGCCATCTCCGAGCGCCAGCTCGACGATGCAGGCAATATCCGCGGTTGGGTGTTTGGCAAGAACCGCAAGACCTTCGCCTTCACCATTGCCCGCCTCGATGAATTCGCCGTCACCGACATCGCCGTCCTGCCCGATGGCGACCTCTTGCTGCTGGAGCGCAGCTTCAACGGCTTGTTTCCCGGCCTGTCGCTGCGCCGCATCAGGATTGCCGAGCTGAAGCCGGGTGCATTGGTGAAGCCTGTTCCAATCTTCGAGGGCACGCTGCCGCGCTATGCCATCGACAACCTGGAGGGGCTCGCGGTTCACGTCACCGCATCGGGCGAGACCCGCATCACCTTGATGTCCGATGACAATTACAACCGCCGGATCCAGAACACCATAATTCTGCAGTTCGCTTTGAAGGAGAGGCAGTAGGCATTAGGCAAATAGGCAGCGAGGTAAGCTCTCTGCCTACTGCCTACTGCCTACTGCCCCTCACCCCACTTCTCCAAGAACGCCTCCACCCCAAGCCGCCCCATATCCTCCACCGCATCGGCCAGCCGCTCATGCGGCCAGTCCCACCAGGCAAGGGCCTGGATCCGCCGCTTGATGGCTTTCGGGAAGCGGTCGCGCAGCTTCACCGCCGGGACGCCCGCCACAATGGCGTAGTCATCCACCGGCTTGGTCACCACCGCGCCTGCCGCGACCACCGCGCCGTCGCCGATCGTCACCCCGGGCAGCACGATCGCCCCATGCCCGACCCACACATCATGGCCGATCGTCACCCCTTGCGCGATGCGCTGCGAGCGGAACGCGGTATCGAGGGATTTGTGAAGGAAATATTCGTTGGGTCGGTAGGTGATCTTGTGCTGGCTGATCCGCTCCATCGGATGGTTCAGCGCATTGATCTGCACGAAGGCCGCCACCGCGCAGAACTTGCCGATCCGCGAATAGATGATGCCGCTGTCATGCTCGACATAGGAATAGTCGCCAATGAGCGAGTCGAGGATCGAGCACCGCTCGCCGATTGCCGTGAACCGGCCGAGCGTGCTGTCGCGCAACCGTGCCGTGGGATGGATGCGCGGCTCGCCGCTCCGCGTCGGGATCGTGCTCAAGCGGCTGGATTGCCGAGCCTTTTCTCGATCTCTCGCTTCAATCGGCGCGCCTTCCGCGACAATTGCTCCCGCCGTGCTTTCAGGAGATAGGCGTCGAGCCCGCCGCGATGTTCGACCGATTTCAGCGCATTGGCGCTGATCCGCAACGAGACCGACTGGCCAAGCGTATCGCTGATGAGGTGAACGTCGCAAAGATTGGGCAGAAACCGCCGCTTCGTCTTGTTGTTGGCGTGACTCACGGCATGGCCGACAAGGACGCCCTTTCCCGTCAATTCGCAACGCCGTGCCATTGAAACAGCTCCGAAAAAGGTCAGATTGAGCGCGCTCCTATAGTCGAGGCGACGCACCACCGTCAAGCCTGCCTGCCGGGATCACGTCACCCGAGGCAAAGTTTGGCCTCATATGATAGCTAGTCGAAGGCACTTTCCCGGAGCGGCAAATCGGGGGCGTTTCATGACCATCAATGTGCTCGGCCAGGGATCGCGGCTGCTGGCGCTGCTTTCGCTGCTGCTGGTCGCCGGCCTGAGCGAACCCGCATCCGCGGCCGACCGTCTGCGCCTGCGCTATGACCTCTACGTCTCCAACATGCGGGCGGTCGAAATCAACCAGGAGATCGAGCTGGCGGAGGGTGCTTACAGTTCCGCCATGTCCGTGCGCTCCCAGGGCATGGCCGGGCTGTTCATGAAGATCGAGACTGACATGAAGGCCACCGGCAGCATCGTCAACGGCATGCCCGTGCCCGCCTCCTTCAAGATCGCCCAGAAAGATCGGCGAGCCACCATCAATTGGGTCGACCCGAAAAAGCCCGACGCCGTGCGCGAGCCCGCGCTGAACCAGCGCAAGGCCGTGGCCGTCGATGCCGCCCTGGCCGAGCCCGCCGTCGATCCCCTGACGGCCCTTATGCACCAGGGCCTTGTCGGTCAGGACAAGGTCTGCTCCGGAGCCGAGCGGGTCTATAACGGCCGGGAGGTCACCGAATATCGCTTCGATCGGCTTGATGACGAGCAGTTCGGCAAGGACGATGCCAGCGTCTATCGTGGCCCGGTTGTCCGCTGCCGTTTGATCTACCGCCTCATTGCCGGATTTTCCAATCGCGCCATGGAGAAGAACCGGGCGGAGCCGGTGGTCATCACCTTTTGGGCAGCGCCGGTGCAGACCGCGGCCGCCGACAAGCCGTTGATGCTGGTGGTCGCCCTGAGCGGCAAGGTCGACAACCGCCCCCTGAAGGGATTCCTCAACGCCGCGACCATCTCCGGCCGCCCGCTCAATCCGGCATCCCTCGCCAGCCGCTGACCCCGTCTCCCCGCTGCCGCGGGGCACGGAAGCCAGTCGCCATTAGGCAAACGCCATGATCGGAACCCTTCGCTACTGCCTATTGCGTATTTGCCTACCGCCTCCCGGTCGTCCCATCGCGGCACAAAGCGGTTAACGGGAGGTGCCGGCGCAACAAGATGATGTCGTTTGTCATGGCCACGCCACTCCAGGGCTGGTGGATTATCACGGCCGGCAACCCATATCTTTGGGTGAACGAATGTGGAAAACCTCGCCTCCACCGATTCGGTCATGCTCCGTTCCCTTTTTCTTCAATGTGTTAACGCCCGCCTCGGCGTCCGGACATCGCGATGACACAAAGGGTTAACCATGACGCCGGCCCGTTAACCAGAAGCCCGGCAACCACCCGGCGCCGGGAAGCGTTTCCCGACCTTCGACTCGGCGAGTTTGGGGGAATCACGCTGCGAACCCCGTGCGAACAAACCCTGAATCACCCTGTGGATAGCGATTCGGTCTTTCTTCGTTCGGCAAAGATTCCAATTCTTGCGAAACTGTGTCGAAACGGGCCAGGTTTCTCGAACTCCGGTCAGATCGGCGCTTGAATCGACCCATGCCGCCGCCGCGCAACGTCACAGCCGTTCTCGGGCCGACCAACACCGGCAAGACCCATCTCGCCGTCGAGCGGATGCTGGCTCATCCGACCGGCATGATCGGCCTGCCGCTGCGTTTGCTCGCCCGCGAGGTCTATGACCGCGTCCGTGTCCGGGTCGGCGAACAGTCGGTTGCACTGGTGACCGGCGAGGAGAAGATCATCCCGCCGGCACCGCGCTTCTGGGTCGCCACCGTGGAGGCGATGCCCTCCGACATCAAGGTCTCGTTCCTGGCGATCGATGAGGTCCAGCTGGCTGCCGACCTCGAGCGTGGCCATGTCTTCACCGACCGGCTGCTCACCCGTCGTGGCGAGGCGGAAACGATGCTGCTTGGCGCCGGCACCATGCGCGGCCTGATCGAACGGCTCCTCCCCAACACCAATTTCATCTCTCGCCCGCGCTTCTCCAAGCTGTCCTATTCCGGACAGAAGAAGCTGACCCGCCTGCCCCGGCGCTCCGCTATCGTCGCCTTTTCGGCCGAGATGGTCTACGCCATGGCCGAGTTGATCCGACGCCAGCGCGGCGGAGCCGCGGTCGTGCTTGGGGCCCTGTCGCCACGCACCCGCAATGCCCAAATGGCGCTGTTTCAATCGGGTGACGTCGATCATGTGGTGGCGACCGACGCGATCGGCATGGGCCTCAACATGGATCTTGACCATGTCGCCTTCGCCTCGACCCGGAAATTCGACGGCTTCACCTTCCGCCAGCTGACGGCGGCCGAGCTTGGCCAGATCGCCGGTCGCGCCGGTCGCTACATGAATGACGGAACCTTCGGGGTCACGGCCGAGGCCGAGCCGTTCTCCGCCGAGCTGATCAGCCAGCTCGAGGACCATCGTTTCGAGCCCGTCCGCGTCCTGCAATGGCGCAATCGCGACCTGTCCTTCGCCTCCCTCCCGGAGCTTCGGGCGTCGCTGGCCGCCCTGCCGCCAAGCCAGGGGCTGACCAGGGCGCAGGCAAGCTTCGATGTCGAGGCGCTCGAGCTCCTGGCGCGCGACGATGACATTGCCGCGCTGGCATCGACGCCGCGAACGGTCGAGCTTCTGTGGGAAGTGTGTCAGGTCCCCGACTACCGTAACATTTCGGGGGCCGAGCATGCGACCCTGGTGGCCAGGGTCTTTCGTTTTCTCACCGCGCTTGAGGGCCGAATTCCCGAAGACTGGTTCGCCCGCCAGCTCTCCTACTGCAATCGGACCGAAGGCGATATCGACACGCTGGCCACCCGCATCGCCCATATCCGAACCTGGACCTTCATTGCCAATCGCAACTGGCTTGCCGATCCGCTCCATTGGCAAGAGCGGGCCCGCGCCATCGAGGATCGCCTCTCTGATGCCTTGCATGAACGGCTCACTCAGCGTTTTATCGATCGCCGCACGAGCGTATTGATGCGCCGTCTGCGCCAGAAGGAAGATGTGATGTCGAGCGTCGAGGAAGATGGCGGTGTCTATGTCGAGGGCGAGTTCGTCGGCCGCCTCCTCGGTTTCCGCTTCCTTCCAGAAGGCGACGCCGCATCCGGCAAGGCCCTGAAGTCGGCATCGCTCCAGGCCGTCAGCCGCGAGCTTCTCGGCCGCGCCCAGGCGCTCGCTGCCGCTCCCGATCCCGATTTCAGCCTGACCCGCGACGGCAACATCATCTGGCATGGCGCGCCGGTGGCGAAGCTCGTCGCCGGCGTCGGTCCGTTGAAGCCCAAGGTCCAGATTCTCGCCGATGATGCGCTCGGCGGCGATGAGCGCGATGCCGTGATGTTCCGCATCGAGAAGTTCCTGTCGCGCTACATTGGCGCCGTGCTCGAGCCGCTGCTCAAGCTCGAGGCGGCCGAGGAGCTGACAGGCATCGAGCGCGGCCTGGCCTACCGGCTGGTCGAGAACATGGGTGTGGTCGCGCGCGAGGAGATTGCCGACGACGTCAAGGCGCTGTCGCAGGACGGCAGGGCCGCATTGCGCCGCCATGGTGTGCGGTTCGGCGCGTTTCACATTTTCATACCGGTCCTGCTCAAGCCGGCCGCCACCTCGCTGCGCCTGCTGCTTTGGGGTCTCGGGCTCGAGCGCGACGGCAAGATCGCCATCGAGAACCTGCCGTCGATCCCCGGCCAGGGCCTGACCTCGGTTTCCTTCGACCGCTCGACCCCGCGCGGCTTTTACCGCATGGCCGGCTTCCGCATCTGCGGCGAGCGCTGCGTGCGTATCGACATGCTCGAGCGGCTGGCCGACACCATCAGGGACCGGGTGTTCTGGCGCCCCCGCTTTCCGAACGAGGCGCGCCCGCCGGGCTCCGTCGAGGGTGGCGGCTTCGCCATCGTCCCGGACATGATGTCGCTGGTCGGATGTTCCGGGGAGGAGTTCGCCGGCATCCTGCGCTCCCTCGGCTTCCGCAGCGAGAGACGGCAGATCGATGCGGCCGCCTCTCTCTCGACCGCGACCGCCGATCCGCCACAGCCCGGCAACCCCGATCCGACGCCGCCGCCCGTCCCTCCTGGCGTTCCCGAGCCCGATCCTGCCAGCGACCCGGCCCCGGCTGATCCGACCCCGGCCCCGCCGCAGCCCGAGGAGCCGCCGCCGGCACCTCCCGGCCCTGACATCGATCCGCCGGGTCCGGGAACGCCTGAGATCACGCCGCCTGGCCCAGGCGGTCCCGAGATCCCGGCGCTGGTGCTCGAGGTCTGGTGGCCGCGCGACACCGGTCCCTTTCGCCGCCGCAAGGCGCGTCCGGGCACCGCCAAGCGCCGGCCGCAGCGGCGTGCGCCGAAGGACCAGCCTGCCGCTGCTGCCGCTCCTGCGACTCCGCCGACCGAATCGATCGCGAGCGAGACCGAAGGCAAACCGCCGCCGCGTCCCGAGCGTCACAAGCGCAAGCCGCGCCGCGGCGAGGATGGCAAGCGGCGCGGCGAGGACGGAGCCGACGAGCGGCCAAAGCGCTACCAGGCCGCACCGCGCGACGAGCAACGCAGCACCGATGGGCCCTTCGCCGTGCTCGGGGCCCTTCGCGAGAAGCTCGCCCAGACCAAGAAGTGATGGTGGCCGATCGCAGCCAGCGTGTCGACAAATGGCTCTGGTTCGCCCGGATCGTCAAATCGCGCAGCCTGGCCCAGGCCCTGGTCGAGCAGGGCGCGGTGCGCATCAACCGTACCAAGGTCATGCGATCGAGTGCCGGCATTACGCCCGGCGATGTCGTCACGGTTGCGGTCCATGACCGTGTTCGCGTGCTTAAGGTGCTGGGCGAAGGCAGGCGCCGCGGCCCCGCGGCGGAAGCGCGCGAGCTCTATGAGGACCTGTCTCCCGGCCAGAGCATGGCGAGCGATGTCCGTCCACGAGACTCTTGCTAAGTGCTCGCTGACGGTTCACAAAGCCCGGCGAATCAGCGCTTTCAGGGACTGCGTTTCGCCATGACCTATGTCGTGACCGACAACTGCATCAAATGCAAATACATGGACTGCGTCGAGGTCTGCCCGGTGGACTGCTTCTACGAGGGCGAGAACATGCTGGTGATCCACCCTGACGAATGCATCGATTGCGGCGTGTGTGAGCCGGAATGTCCGATCGACGCCATCAAGCCGGATACCGAACCTGGACTCGAGAAATGGCTCGAGGTTAACGCCGAATATGCCGGTGTCTGGCCCAATATCACGCAGAAGAAGCCGCCTCCGCCCGACGCAAAATCGTATGAAGACCAGTCGGATAAGTTCGAAAAGTACTTCTCGTCTGAGCCTGGTGAGGGCGACTGATCCGTGATTTGCCCGCTGAATTCTGGTGTGAAGCCGCCCGTTTACCAACCGTTCACCGTTATGATCCGAGCGGGGTCCTGCGGCGTTCTGTTTTCGGTAAGCCCCTTTAAAAAAGGGTGAATTCGTGTTATATGGGCCTGGATGTTGAAAAACCTGTCCGGACAACCGAAGCCGAGCCTTTGAGCTCGGATATTTTTTCGCCTTTGCAACTTCTATAGGCAAGACGCGCGGAAGGATCACCCTTCGTGGCTGTGGCCCGAACGGGGTTGCCGGATTTTGAGATTGGAGAATGGCAATGGCGAGTCCCAAGAAGCCTGCGGCGAAAAAGCTGAAATTCAAGGCCAACGAATATGTCGTCTACCCGGCCCATGGCGTTGGCAGGATTGTCAGCATCGAGGAGCAGGAGATCGCTGGCCTCAAGCTTGAGCTGTATGTCATCGATTTCGACAAGGAAAAGATGCGGCTGCGCGTCCCGACCTCCAAATGCGAATCGGTTGGCATGCGCAAGCTCGCCGACAAGCCCCTCATCGAGGAGGCCATGAAGGTCCTGAAAGGTCGCGCCCGCATCAAGCGGACCATGTGGTCCAGGCGTGCCCAGGAATACGAGGCCAAGATCAATTCCGGCGATCTGATTGCCGTGGCCGAGGTGGTGCGCGACCTGTTCCGTTCCGAGCGTCAGCCCGAGCAGTCCTATTCCGAGCGCCAGCTCTATGAGGCGGCGCTCGACCGCATGGCGCGCGAGATCTCGGCGGTGCGTCGCATCGAGGAGGCGAGCGCCGTGACCGAGATCGAGAGCGTATTGGAGAAATTCTCCCGCCGCGGCGAGAAGAGCGAGGAGAGTGCTGCGGAGCGCGCCGCCTGAGGCCTGCCACCGCCCCGAGCGCGCTGCGGGTGCAGTCGGCGCTCGGACCCGATTTCACGGTGCTGGAGTTCGAGGCGAGCACCCGGACGTCCAAGGATGCTGCGGCCGCCCTCGGGTGCACCGTCGCCGAGATTGCCAAATCGCTGATCTTCAAAGCCGCCGATGGGCGCCCCGTGCTGGTCATCGCCTCGGGCGTCAACCGGGTCGACGAGGCAAAGCTGCGTGACCTTCTCGGCCAGGAGATCGGCCGCGCCGCTGCCGGTTTCGTGCGCGCCGCCACCGGTTTCGCCATTGGCGGGGTGCCGCCGGTTGGCCACGCCTTGCGGCCGATCGTGGTGATCGACCGCGACCTCCAGCAATTCGCTGAAATTTGGGCCGCCGCCGGCACCCCCA
>Ga0075421_100005105_pt1 | contig 15849 bp, 17 predicted proteins | sample SoiMetdeltSBSDD5_FD_75292 | JGI IMG/M metagenome (GOLD analysis project Ga0075421, IMG submission 75292) | Bulk soil microbial communities from a Populus tree surrounding site in Tennessee, USA - Soil MetaG P. deltoides SBSDD5 | ecosystem: Environmental > Terrestrial > Soil > Tree plantation...
ACGGAGGGCGTGTTCGCCGAGACCGCCGGCGGCGTCACGGTGGCGGTGCTCGCAAAGCTGGCCGAGCGCGGAGACATCGGCGCCGGCGAGAGGGTCGTCGTGGTGATCACCGGCGAGGGGCTGAAGACCCTGGATGCGACTCGCGATAGGTTCCAGATGGACGAGATCGAACCCGATCTCGCCAGCTTCGAGTCCACGGTTGATCAGGAGGTCCTCGCCTGATGGCGGTCAAAGTCAAGATCCCGACCCAGCTCCGCGCCGTCACCGACGGCGAGTCAGAGCTCGAGGTGCAGGGATCGACCGTCGGGGAGGCCCTCGACGCGGTCTTCGACCAGCACGACGGCCTCCGTGAGCGGATCACCCAGGACGGTGACCTGCGCCGTTTCGTCAACGTCTATGTCTCCGGCGAGGACATCCGCTTCCAGGACGGCCTCGAGACCCAGATCACCGACGGCGACGAGGTGACGATCCTGCCGGCCGTGGCGGGGGGCCGGTAACGCAGGCTCGGCCGTGAGCCCCGATAATCGGGGCGAGTGGATCCTTCGGTGGCGATTCTCTGTGGGGGGCGTGGCACGCGACTGCGCGAGCGGACCGAGTCCGTGCCGAAGGCGCTGGTCGAGATCGGTGGCAAGCCGATCCTCTGGCACGTGGTCAACATCTACGCGGCGCAGGGGCTGACCCGCTTCCTTCTCCTCACCGGCTACCTCGGCGAGATGATCGAGGCCTTCGTCGCTGCCGAGGACTGGCCGCAGGACGTCGAGATCGAGTGCCTCGACACGGGCCTCGACACGCCGACGGGCGGCCGCGTCAGCCGCGCCCGGGAGCGCCTCGGCGAGGGCACGTTCTGCCTCACCTACTCCGACGGCGTGGCCGACGTCGACGTCGCGGCGCTGCTCGCCTTCCACCGCGAGGGCGCGCGCCTCGGGACGGTGACCGTGGTGCGGCCGAACCTGCAGTGGGGCGTTGCCCGGCTGAACGGTTCCGGCGCCGTCGAGGGCTTCGAGGAGAAGCCGCGCTCCGAGCACTGGATCAACGGTGGCTTCTTCTGCCTCGAGCCGGGGGCCCTCGACTACCTCGAGGACAGCAGCGTGCTCGAGCGAAAGCCGCTGCAGCGGCTCGCGGCGGACGGGGAGCTCTCCGCCTACCGGCACCACGGGTTCTGGGACTGCATGGACACCTACAAGGATGCGGTCCTGCTCAATGACCTCTGGCAGGCCGGCGAGGCACCCTGGAAGATCTGGTCGTGAAGCGCTCGCTGGTGACCGGCGGGCACGGCTTCGTCCCGTCGCATCTGACACGAGCGCTGCTCGAGCGCGGCGACACGGTGACCGTGGTCGACCCCGCGTCCCCGGCCACCTCGGGGCTCGCGCTGCAGGGCATCCTCGCCGAGGTCGAGCTGGTCGAGGGGGACGTGCGGGACGCCGAGCTGATCGGCGCCACGCTCGACTCCGGCGCCTTCGACGTCGTCTTCCACCTCGGGGCGAGGACGATCGTCGGCGACGCCGCCGCCGACCCGCCCGGCACCTTCGACGTCAATGTGCGCGGCACCTGGACGCTGCTCGAGGCCTGCCGCCGCGCCGAGGTTCCGGCCGTCATCGTCGCCTCCTCGGACAAGGCCTACGGCCCGCAGGACGAGCTGCCCTACCGCGAGGACCAGCAGCTTCGCCCTGCCTCCCCGTACGAGGCGAGCAAGGCGGCGGCGGACGTGATCGCGCTCAGCTACCGCCACTCCTTCGGCCTCCCCGTCGCCGTCTCCCGCTTCGCCAACATCTTCGGCGGCGGCGACCTCAACTTCTCCCGCCTGATCCCGGAGGCGGTCACCGCCTTCATCGACGGCCGCCGTCCGGTGATCCGCTCCGACGGCACCCCGGAGCGCGATCTCCTCTACGTCAGCGACGCGGTCGCGGCGTACCTCGCGATCGAGCACGCGGTCGGCGCCGGCGGCCCGGCCGCGGGCGAGGCCTTCAACGCCGGGGACGGGGAGCCGCATGCGGTGCGCGAGGTGCTCGAGCTGATCGCCGAGGTGGCGGGCTCAGAGCTCGAGCCCGACTACCAGGGTCTCGGCAACCCGGCGGGGGAGATCGACCGCCAGTTCGTGGACTCGAGCAAGCTGCGTGAGCTGACCGGCTGGCGGCCCGAGGTCTCCCTGCGCGATGGCCTCGCCCACACCGTTGAGTGGTACCGCGAGCACCCTGAGGTAAGGCCGCCCGGCTGAGCGGCTTGTCATCCTCTGACTTCCATGTGCGGACGATTCACGGTCACCAGCAAGGACACGAAGAAGGTCGCCGACCGCTTCCAGGCCGACCTCGAGCAGGCGCTCGGGAGCAAGGGGATGGCCAGCGCCGGCGGCCGCTTCAACGTGGCGCCGACGCAGGAGGTGCTCACGGTGCGCTCCTCGCCCGACCCCGAGGAGGCCGCGCAGGGCGACCGCGAGGCGCGCATGATGCGCTGGGGACTGGTCCCGCGCTGGGCCAAGGACCTGAAGGTCGGCTACCGGATGATCAACGCGAAGACCGAGCGGCTGCCGGACAGTCGCGCCTACGCGCCCCTGGTCGGGAAGTTCCGCCACCGCTGCCTGATCGTCGCCGACGGCTTCTACGAGTGGATGAAGTCCGAGGACCCCAAGCAGCCGCGCCAGCCCTGGCGCTTCACGGTCGACGGCGGCGAGCCCTTCGCCTTCGCCGGCATCTGCACGCGCAAGGAGTGGGAGGGCGAGGAAGCGCAGGAGGACGGCTGGCTCTACAGCTGCACGATCATCACCACCACGCCGAACGAGCTGGTCGCCAGGGTGCACGACCGGATGCCCGCGATCCTGCCCAGCCGCGAGGCGGAGGCCGCCTGGCTCGATCCGGGGCTGAGCGCGGAGGACGCGATCGCGATGTGCGGGCCGCTTCCCGCCGACCGCATGGACGGCGCCCCGGCCAACCCCAAGCTGAACAAGGTGGGGAAGGGGATCGAGGGGCCGGAGCTGCTGGTCGCGCCGGCCTAGGCGCTCAGCCGCCGAGCTTCCCCGCAGTGGCGGCGCTCAGCCCGCGGCCGCCGACCTCCGCGCTGCAGCGGATCTGCGCGCCGGGGTCGGCGGTGGTCCGCCACATCGTCGCGAAGGAGAGGGTCACCGGCTCCGTGCGCTTGGCCGGTCGCAGCACCCAGTTCCAGGTCTGGCGGCCGGGCTTGTAGGGCGCCCAGTCGACCTTGACGTCGTCGGCGCTGGTGAAGTCGGAGATCGCGTCGCTGACGTCCACGCCGACCAGATCCGTCCCCTTGGCGTTGAAGCGGACGATCGAGAGGTCCGGGACGGCCTGGCTCGCGAGGTCCGTGCTCGGCAGGGGGTAGGAGGCGCGCTTGCCGGGGGTGCGGCCGAGCACCGAGCGCTTCGGCGCCTCCACCGTGCAGCTGACGGGGATCGAGCCGGCGAACGAGCCCGCGTCGAGCTGTGCGGTGGCGGCGATGCGGAAGAGCTTGTAGCCGCTCGCATTGGGCCGGGTCGCGTTGATCGTCGCGTCTCTGACCTGCAGGGGGCCCGGTGCGGAGTCGGGAATCGTCCCCTCCAGATCCCAGCTCAGCTGCTCGCCGCCGGAGGACTGGTCGACGGTCAGGAGCGCCGCCGCCACGCAGGCCAGCAGGCCGACGATCACGACCAAGATCGCCCCCCGGGGCACCCCTGCGTTGTCGCGGGACTCCATGAAGCGCGCCCGACAGGATTCGAACCTGTGACCTTCCGCTCCGGAGGCGGACGCTCTATCCAGCTGAGCTACGGGCGCTCGAGCCGCCAGTCTAGTGCCGCACCCGGGCCGGGCCGGATCCTCCGCGCGCGTCTACGCTAGGCGCCGTGGACATGTTCGTCGCCTTCCTGGGCACCGGCGGCTCGGTGCCGACCGCCCGGCGGTCCACGGCGAGCATTCTCGTCGGCCGCGGCGGCGACCGCATGCTCTTCGACTGTGGCGAGGGCACGCAGCGCCAGCTGCAGCGCTCGCTCGGCCTCGTCCACCTGGACCAGATCTACCTCACCCATTTCCACGCGGACCACTTCCTCGGCCTGCCCGGCCTGCTCAAGACCTACGACCTCGGCGGCCGCGAGAAGCCACTGGTGATCCACGGGCCGCGCGGGCTGCGAGAGCTGTTGGAGTCACTCGACCGCGTCCTGGGCCGCAGTCGCTTCCCGATCGAGCTGGTCGAGCTCGAGCCCGGCGACGAGCTGGCCCGCGATGGCTACGCGGTGCGGACCTTCCCGGTCGAGCACCGCACGCGGGCGCTCGGCTACGCGCTTGCCGAGGACGAGCGGCCGGGGCGCTTCGACGCCGAGGAGGCGCAGCGGCTGGGCGTCGCCGAGGGCCCCGCCTGGGGAGCGCTGCAGCGCGGCGAGGAGGTGGCGGGCTCGGATGGTCCCGTGCGGCCCGCCGACGTGATGGGCGAGTCGCGGCCCGGCCGCACGGTCGTGATCAGCGGCGACACCGCCCCGTGCCTTGCGACAGCCGAGGCCTCCCGCGGCGCGCAGCTGCTGGTCCACGACGCGAGCTTCGCGGAGGAGGAGTCCCAGCGCGCGGCCGAGACCGGCCACTCGACCGCCCGCCAGGCCGCAGCCCTGGCGCGCGAGGCCGGCGTCGACCTGCTGGCGCTCGTCCACATCTCCTCCCGCTACCACGTCAAGACGGTGCTGGAGGAGGCTCGCACCGAGTTCGAGGGCGCCTTCGCGCCGCGCGACTTCGACCTGGTCGAGATTCCCTTCCCCGAGCGCGGCGAGCCTCGCGTGATCGAGAACGGCGCGCGGGAGCGCGGCAGCGGCGAGCCGACGTTGGCGGAGTCCGGGAAATAGCCGGACCGTGCGGCTTCGCCTCTCCCGTCTGCGCCGCACCCCCTGGTAACCTCGCCGCGTCGGTTCCTTTAACCAGGTCCTGAGAGGCCAGTAAGGAGCGAGTTGAGCGAGAAGGTCGTGCTCGAGCGCGACGACCTGAGGCGGACGCTGCGGCGGATCTCGCACGAGATCGCCGAGAAGAACCCGGGTTCCGAGAGCCTGGCCCTGGTCGGCATCCACACCCGCGGCGCGATCCTCGCCCGCAGGCTGCACGCGCTGGTCGGTGAGCTGACCGGCGCAGAGGTGCCGCTGGGGGACATCGACATCTCCTTCTACCGCGACGACGTCGCCGCCCGCGAGCCCGGCGCGCAGCCGGTCGTCCACGCCTCCCACCTGGACTTCGACCTCTCCGGCCGCACGATCGTCCTCGTCGACGACGTGCTCTTCACCGGCCGCACCGTGCGGGCTGCGATCGAGGCGATCTTCGACTACGGGCGCCCCGCTCGGGTGCAGCTGGCGGTGCTCTGCGACCGCGGCCACCGCGAGCTGCCGATCCGCCCCGACTACGTCGGCAAGAACCTGCCGACCTCCCGCGCGGAGCGCGTCAACGTGAGGCTGGAGGAGTCCGACGACTTCGACGAGGTGACGATCAGCAGCGATCAGGACGGTGAGCCGGTCGCGGGCGCGACCGCCGGCGCCGACGACGAAAGGGGCAAGGGATGAAGCATCTGCTCAGCATCGAGCAGCTGGGACGGGCGGAGATCGAGGCCATCCTCGAGCGCGCGGAGAGCTTCGCCGAGGTCGGGCGCCGCGACATCAAGAAGGTGCCGACCCTGCGCGGGCGCACGATCGTCAGCCTCTTCTACGAATCGAGCACTCGCACCAGCTCCTCCTTCGAGCTGGCCGCGAAGCGGCTCTCCGCCGACCTCGTCTCGGTCAAGTCGGCCGGCTCCTCGGTGGACAAGGGCGAGTCCCTGAAGGACACGGTGGCGACCCTCTCCGCCTATGACCCGGCCGCGATCGTGATCCGCCATCCCTACGCCGGGGCGGCCCAGCTGGTCGCCGGCTGGACCGACGCATCCGTCGTCAACGCCGGGGACGGCAAGCACGAGCATCCCTCGCAGGCGCTGCTCGACCTCTTCACGCTCCGCCGCCGCGTCGGCTCGCTCGAGGGCAAGCGGATCTGGATCGTCGGGGACGTCCTGCACAGCCGCGTTGCCCGCTCCAACCTGATCGCCTTCCAGGAGATGGGGGCGAGCGTGACCCTCTGCGGCCCGCCGACCCTGATCCCGCGCGGGGTCGAGGAGCTCGGCTGCGATGTCTCATACACCCTCGACGGCCTCGGCGACGCGGACGTGGTCTATGCCCTGCGCATGCAGCGCGAGCGGATGAAGGACAGCTTCGTTCCCTCGATCCGCGAGTACGCGGCCCGCTACCAGATCGACTCCCGCCGCCTCGGCCCGCGCCAGCTGCTGATGCACCCGGGGCCGGTCAACCGCGGTGTCGAGCTCTCCGGGGACGTGATCGACTCGCCGCAATCGCTGATCGCGGAGCAGGTCGAGAGCGGGCTGGTGGTGCGGATGGCGATCCTCTACGAGCTGCTCGCCGGCAGCGGCAGGCCACGCCCGGTCGGGGACGGGGAGCTGCCGCCGGCTCCGGCGCCGATCGGGCAGCCCGCGTGACCGAGGTGCCCGGCATCGCCGAGGCGCTGGCCTTCCGCGAGGGCGACCGCGGGGATCTCGTGCTGCGGGGGGCGAGCGTGCTCGACCCCGTGGCCGGGATCGACGCCCCCCACGATGTGGTGATCCGCGACGGGCGGATCGCCGAGCTGGCGGCGCCCGGGGCGGCGGATGCCGGCGACGCCGAGGTGGTGGACGCCGAGGGCCTGCACGCCTTCCCCGCCTTCTTCGACCCCCACGTCCACCTGCGCACGCCCGGTCGCGAGGACGAGGAGGACGTCGAGACCGGCACCCGCGCCGCCGCCGCCGGCGGTTACTGCGGGATCCTCGCGATGGCCAATACCGAGCCCACGGTCTCCACCGCCGCGGACGTAGAGGCGCTGCGCGAGCGCGCCCGGACCGAGGCCTCCGTGCCGGCCGGCTTTCTGGCGACCGTGACCGGCGGCATGCGTGGCGAGGAGCTGACCGAGATGGCGGAGCTGCGCGACGCCGGCGCCGCCGGCTTCTCCGATGACGGCCTGCCCGTGCGCAGCGCCCGCGTGCTGCGGCGTGCCCTGCAGTACCAGCGCCTCTGCGGCGGCGTGATCGCCCTGCACGAGGAGGACCCCGAGCTCTCCGGAGACGGCGTCATGCACGAGGGCCCGGTCTCCGCGGCGCTCGGCCTCACCGGCATCCCCTCGGTATCCGAGTCGACGATGATCGCCCGCGACGCGGCGCTCGCCGGCTACGAGGAGGCACGGATCCACGTCCAGCACCTCTCCGCGCGGGAGTCGGTGGCCGCGATCGCCGCGGCCAGGGAGGCCGGGGTGAGCGTGAGCTGCGAGGCGACGCCGCACCACCTCTGCCTCACCGACGAGGCGGTGCGCACGCTCGACGCCTCGCGCTTCAAGATGAACCCGCCGCTGCGCTCCGAGGACGACCGCCAGGCGCTGCTCGCCGGGCTGCGCGACGGCACGATCGACTGCGTCGCCACCGACCACGCGCCCCACTCCGCCGACGAGAAGGAGGTCCCCTTCGAGCAGGCGGCGATGGGGGTGACCGGCCTCGAGACCGCCTTCTCGGCGCTCTACACGGACCTCGTCCTTCCCGGCGTGCTCGAGCTCGGCCTCGTGGTCGAGAAGCTGGGTGCCGGCGCGCCGCTCTTCGACCTCGCCCGTCCCAGCCTGGCCCCGGGCGGCGAGGCGAACGTCGTCCTCTGCGACCTCGAGACCGAGTGGACGGTCGGCGAGGACGGCTACGAGAGCCGCTCGCGGAACTCCTGGTGCGCCGGGCGCACCCTGCGCGGGCGGGTGCTGGTCACCGTCGCCGCCGGCCAGGTCGCCTACCGGCAGCGAAACTTTGCCCTGGGGGTGGCTTCGTGAAGCTCGACCGCGAGCAGGCCGCGTTGGTCGTCGTGGACGTGCAGGAGGCGTTCCGCAAGGCGGTGCCGGACTTCGGCGAGGTCGCCGCCGCCGCCGGCACGCTGGCCGAGGGCGCCGCCTCGCTGGGTGTCCCGGTGATCGTCACCGAGCAGTACCCGCAGGGGCTGGGTCGCACGGTCCCCGAGGTCGCGGAGCATCTGCCGGAGGGAACCGAGCCGCTCGAGAAGGTCCGCTTCTCCGCCGCGGAGGCCGACGGCTTCGACCTCGACGGCCGCGGGCAGGCGATCGTCTGCGGGGTCGAGGCCCACGTCTGCGTCAGCCAGACCGTGCTCGACCTGCTCGACCGGGGCATCGAGGTCCACCTCGCGACCGACGCGGTCGGCTCCCGCACGGAAGAGAACCGCTCGCTCGGGATCCACAAGGCAGAGCAGGCGGGGGCCGTCCTGACCAGCGTCGAGACGGCGCTCTTCGAGCTGCTGCGCGGCTCCGACGCACCGGAGTTCAAGCAGGTGCAGGGGCTGGTCAAGTGAGCGCCGCCGCGCCGCCCGGGTACGTCCTGCTCGAGGACGGCACCCGCCTCGACGGCGAGCTCTGCGGTCACCGCGGCGAGGTGACCGGCGAGGTCGTCTTCAACACCTCGATGACTGGGTACCAGGAGGCGGTCACCGACCCCTCCTACGCGGGCCAGATCATCACCTTCACCTACCCGCTGATCGGCAACTACGGCGTCTCGGGAGCGGCGATGGAGTCTGACCGGGCCCACGCCCGCGCCGTGATCATGAGGGACGCCCACAACGGCGAGGACGTCGCGAGCGCCGAGGGTGGCTGGCTCGACTGGCTGGAGGACTGCGGCGTGGCCGCGATCACCGGCGTCGACACCCGCGCCCTCGTGCGCCACATCCGCGACCGCGGCGCGATGCGGGGCGGCATCTTCGATGCGTCCGTTACGGAGCCCCGGGCGCGCGAGCGGATCGCCGCCGAGCCCTCGATGGAGGGCGCTGACCTGGCCCGCACGGTGACCCCCTCCGAGCCGGTCCGGCTCGAGGGGGACGGCCCCCACGTGGTCGGGATCGACACCGGGATCAAGGGGTCGATCATCCGCCAGCTGCGCGAGCGCGGCTGCCGCCTCACGCTGCTCCCCTGCTCGGCCTCCGCCGCCGAGGTGCTGGCCGAGCAGCCGGACCTGGTCTTCCTCGCCAACGGCCCGGGGGACCCGGCGGCGCTCGACTACGTCGTCGAGAACGTGCGCGGCCTGGTCGGCAAGACGCCCATCTTCGGGATCTGCCTCGGCCACCAGCTGCTCTGCCGCGCGGTCGGCCTCGAGACCTTCAAGCTGCCCTTCGGGCACCGCGGCGCCAACCACCCGGTCAAGGACCTCGCCAGCGGGCGGATCGACATCACCTCGCAGAACCACGGCTTCGCAGTGCAGGGCCCGGGCGGAGAAGCGGCGATCGAGGGCGACGAGCCGGTCCGCTGGGAGACGGACTTCGGCGCCGCCGAGCTCTCCCACCTGAACCTCTATGACCGCACGGTCGAGGGCTTGGTCCTGCGCGACGTGCCGGGGGCCACGGTTCAGTACCACCCGGAGGCCGGCCCCGGCCCGCACGACGCGCGCTACCTCTTCGACCGATTCCTGGAGCTCGCCGATGCCCCGTAGGGACGACCTGCACAAGATCCTCCTGATCGGCTCGGGGCCGGTGGTGATCGGACAGGCGGCGGAGTTCGACTACTCCGGCGTGCAGGCCTGCAAGGTGCTGCGCGAGGAGGGCTTCGAGGTGGTCCTCGTCAACTCCAACCCGGCGACGATCATGACCGACCCCGAGTTCGCCGACCAGACCTACGTCGAGCCGCTGCTGCCGGGCCCGGTCGCGCGGATCATCGAAAAGGAGCGCCCGGACGCCCTGCTGCCGACGCTCGGCGGCCAGACCGCGCTCAACCTGGCGATGGCCCTCGGCGACGACGGCACACTCGATCGCTTCGGGGTGGAGCTGATCGGCGCCGACCGGGCGGCGATCCGCCGCGCCGAGGACCGCGAGGAGTTCCGGCGCACGATGAACGAGGCCGGGCTGCGGATCCCCTGGTCGCTGACCGTGAAGAGCCTCGCGGAGGCGGAGTCCGCGCTCGCCGACGGGCGGATCAGCCTGCCCGCGATCGTGCGCCCGGCCTTCACCCTCGGCGGCCACGGGGGCGGGGTCGGCAACACGGAGACGGAGCTGCGCCAGGTCGTCACGGAGGGGCTCGCCGCGAGCCCGATCAACCAGGTCCTGGTCGAGGAGTCGGTGATCGGCTGGGGCGAGTTCGAGCTGGAGGTGATGCGGGACCGCAATGACAACGTGGTGATCGTCTGCTCGATCGAGAACGTCGACCCGATGGGCGTCCACACCGGGGACTCGGTGACGATCGCGCCGGCGCAGACGCTCACCGACCCCCTCTACCAGGAGCTGCGCGACCAGGCGATCCGGGTGATCCGCGCGGTCGGTGTCGAGACCGGCGGCTCCAACATCCAGTTCGCGGTCAACCCGGAGACCGGGGAGGTCGCGGTGATCGAGATGAACCCCCGTGTCTCGCGCTCCTCGGCGCTCGCCTCGAAGGCGACCGGCTTCCCGATCGCGAAGATGGCGGCGAAGCTCGCCGTCGGCTACGCGCTGGAGGAGATCCCGAACGACATCACCAGGGCCACGCCGGCCGCCTTCGAGCCGACGATCGACTACGTGGTGACGAAGATCCCGCGCTTCGCCTTCGAGAAGTTCCCGGGCGCCTCGCCGCGCCTCTCGACCCACATGCAGAGCGTCGGCGAGGTGATGGCGATCGGGCGCACCTTCCGCGAGTCCTTCGCGAAGGCGCTGCGCTCGCGTGAGCTGGACACCGCCCCCGACCTCGGCGGGGAGACCGCCGAGCTGCTGGAGCGGCTCGAGGTGCCCTCGCCGGACCGCTTCGACGTCCTGCTCGAGGCGTTCCGCCGCGGCGCCTCGATCGAGGAGGCGCACGAGCGCTCCCTGATCGACCCCTGGTTCCTGCGCGAGCTGCGGACGCTGTCGACCGAGGGCGACGGTACCGAGGAGCTCGCGCGCACCTTCCGCTCGGTCGACACCTGCGCGGCCGAGTTCGAGGCGGCGACGCCCTACTACTACTCGGCGCACGAGCGAGCGGGGGCCGCCTCCGAGGTGCGCCGCGGGGGGCGCGAGTCGGTCGTGATCCTCGGCGCCGGGCCGAACCGGATCGGGCAGGGGATCGAGTTCGACTACTGCTGCGTGCACGCCGCGATGACGGCGCGGGAGCTGGGCCGCGACGCGGTGATGGTCAACTGCAACCCGGAGACGGTCTCCACCGACTACGACACCTCGGACCGCCTCTACTTCGAGCCGCTCACCGCCGAGGACGTGCTCGCGGTCTGCGGGCAGGAGGACCCCGAGGGCGTGATCGTCCAGTTCGGGGGGCAGACGCCGCTGAAGCTGGCGCGGGCGCTGGAGGAGGCGGGCGTTCCCCTGCTCGGCACGCCGGTGGACGCGATCGACCTCGCCGAGGACCGCGGCCGCTTCGGCGCGCTGCTACGCCGCCTCGACATCAAGCACCCGCCCTACGGGACCGCGCTCTCGGCCGAGGAGGCCGCGGTGATCGCGGATGAGGTCGGCTTCCCGCTGCTGGTCCGGCCCTCGTATGTGCTCGGCGGCAGGGCGATGGAGATCTGCTACTCGACCGAGGACCTGAACGCCTACCTCGAGGCAAACGTGAAGGCTGACCAGGAGCATCCGCTGCTGCTCGACCGATTCCTCGAGAACGCGATCGAGGTCGACGTCGATGCGCTCTCCGACGGCGAGGACGTCTTCGTCGCCGGGATCATGCAGCACGTCGAGGAGGCCGGGGTCCACTCCGGGGACTCCGCCTGCGTGATCCCGCCGATGAGTCTCGGCCAGGAGATGCTGGAGGAGATCCGCGCGACGACCCGCCGCATCGCTCTCGATCTGGGCGTGATCGGGCTGATCAACATCCAGTACGGGGTCGCCGGTGGGCAGCTCTACGTGATCGAGGCCAATCCGCGCGCCTCGCGCACCGTTCCCTTCGTCTCCAAGGCGATCGGCGCGCCGCTCGCGAAGATCGCGTGCCGGCTGATGCTGGGAGGGTCGCTCTCTGCGCAGGACCTGCCCGAGGAACGCGGCGAGCACGTCAGCGTCAAGGAGGCGGTGCTGCCCTTCTCCCGATTCGCCGGCGCCGACTCCGTGCTCGGCCCGGAGATGAAGAGCACCGGCGAGGTGATGGGAATCGGGCCGGACTTCCCCACCGCGTTCGCCAAGGCCCAGGCGGCGGCCGGGGTCTCCCTGCCGAGCAGCGGCTCGATCTTCATCACGGTGACCGACACCGACAAGCCCGCGGCCACCCAGATCGCCGCCCGCTTCCACGATCTCGGGTTCGAGGTGATCGCCACCGGCGGGACCGCGCAGGCGATCTCCGCGATGGGGGTGCCGGTGCGGCGCATCAACAAGATCGGCGAGGGCTCGCCGCATGTCGTCGACCTGATCCGGGAGCACAACTGCGACCTCGTGATCAACACCCCGACCGGCTCCGGCGCCCGCGCCGACGGCTACGAGATCCGCAGCGCCGCGGTGCGCGAGGGGATCCCCTGCGTGACCACGATGACCGGCGCCTCCGCCGCGGTGCGCGCGATCGCCGCGCAGCTGCGCGGCGATGCCGACGTGGTCAGCCTCCAGGACCTGCACGGAACGGCGCGGCGGGAGCGGCGCCCCGCGTGAGCGCCCCGTTCGGCAGGCGTTCCTGCGAAGTCGTCGGGAACCGCGCCTCCGGCGGCTACCGGGTCTTCTCGCTGCTCGACGAGGACGGGCCGGAGCCAGAGGCGGGACAGTTCTACATGCTCGCCGCGGAGCGCGACTGGGGGGAGGGCGGGGAGCGCCCCTTCCTGCCGCGCGCCTTCTCGGTGGCGCTGGCGGCGTCCGCCGAGGGCGGCGTCCGCCTCGACTTCCTGGCCGAGGCGGTCGGCCCGGGCACGGAGCGGCTCTGCCGGCTTGAGCCCGGCGAGCGGGCCTGGGTGAACGGTCCGCTCGGGCGCCCCTTCTCACCGCTCTCCGAGCTTTCCCCGGATGCGCCGGGGGCGATCCTGGTCGGCGGGGGGATCGGGATCGCGCCGCTGGCGCTGCTGCGCGAGCGGCTGACGCGCGGCGGGGTCCCGCAGCGGGTCCTGCTGGGCTTCCGCGACCGCTCCCACTCGGGTGGGCTCGACGACCTCTTCCCCTGCTCGGAGCTGCGCCTGGCGAGCGAGGACGGCCACGTCGGACACAAGGGCTACGTGACCGACCTGCTCGCGGTGATGCTGGAGGGCGACGAGGGGACCGCCGCGGCCGTCTACGCCTGCGGGCCGCCGGCGATGCTGGAGGCGGTACGGACGATGTGCGCGGAACGGGGAGTGCCCTGCGAGCTTGCGATGGAGTCGCCGATGGCCTGCGGCTTCGGCGGCTGCTTCGGCTGCGCGGTGCCGCTCGCGGCGGGCGGCTACATGCGGCTCTGCGTGGACGGGCCCGTGGTCAGGGGCGAGGCGCTGGAGACGGCGCTGGTCGCCGGGGCGGGGCACAGGTGAATCTCGAGGTCGACTTCTGCGGGATCGGTCTCGCGACCCCGGTGATCAACGGCTCCGGCACGTTCGACGCGATCGCCGCACGGCGCGCCTTCGGCGATCAGCTGCTCGAGCGCTTTCCCTTCTCCGCCTTCGTCTCGAAGACGATCACGCCGGAGCCCCGCGCGGGCAATCCGCCGCCCCGGCTCTGGGAGACCCCGGCCGGGATGATCAACTCGATCGGCCTGCCCAACAAGGGCCTCACCGGCTTCCTGGCGCGCGACCTGCCGGAGCTGGCGGAGCTGCCGGTGCCGCTGATCGTCTCCCTGATGGGGACCAGCCATGAGGAGTTCACGAGGCTCGTGGAGGCGGTCGCCGCGGAGCCCCCGGTCGCCGCCCTGGAGCTGAACGTCTCCTGCCCCAACGTGCACTCGGGGCTGATCGTCGGCGAGCAGCCCGAGGAGACGGCGGCGCTGCTCGAGCTGCTGCGGCCGCTGACTCCGAAGCCGCTGATCGTGAAGCTGACGCCGAACGTCGCCGACCCCGCGGCGGTCGCGGCGGCGGCCGAGTCGGCCGGTGCGGACGCGGTCTCCCTGATCAACACGCTGAAGGCGGCGGCGATCGATCCCGCGACCCTGCGGCCATGGCTCGGGGCCGGACGGGGCGGCCTCTCGGGCCCCGCGGTGAGGGCTGTCGCGCTCGAGCAGGTGCGCGCGGTGAGCTCCGCGGTGCGGGTGCCGGTGGTCGGGATGGGGGGCATCGGCAGCGGCGCCGACGCGCTCGACTTCATCGCCGCCGGCGCCACCCTGGTCGCCGTCGGGACCGAGAACTTCCGCGACCCGGGAGCGGGGCGGAGGGTCGCCGCGGAGCTGGCGGAGCGGCTCGCAGGCCTCGGATTCGATCATCCGGCGCAGGCCCGCGGATCCTCGCTCGACAGCCCGGCCGGCGCCTAAAAAGGCTGCAATTTCGCTTAACCCCGGAGTTTCCGGGGACCTTCGTCTAAACCTCGACTGGAGGTCGAGATGAATTTGCGGGAAATTGACCCGCATCCCCTTGCGCGGGCGCCGGCCGTGGTTATACTCGCCGCGCGTATGCCGGCCTCGGTCAAGTCATCCGCAGCGGCCCCGGAGAGATCTCTCGACCAGCGGATGGAAGCCCTGAAGCGGGCAAACGACATCCGTTCGGCCCGGGCGAAGCTGAAGAAGGACCTCAAGGGAGGCAAGGCGAACATCCACGCCCTTCTCCTCGACCCGCCCGAGTACGTGATGACCGCGAAGGTCTTCGACATGCTCCTCGCCGTCCCGAAGTACGGCCGCGTGAAGACCAATCGCATCCTCAACCAGTGCCGGATCTCGCCGTCGAAGACGATCGGCGGCCTCTCGGAGCGCCAGCGCGCCGAGCTGGTTGGCCAGCTGCGCCGCTGACTCCCAGGGTCTTCGTAATCACCGGTCCCTCCGGGGTGGGGAAGGGGACGCTGATCTCGATCCTGCTCTCCCGCGTTCCGCAGCTCGAGCTCTCGGTCTCGGCGACGACGCGGCCGCCGCGGGAGGGCGAGCAGGAGGGCCGCGACTACCACTTCCTCTCGGTCGAGGAGTTCGACCGCCGCGCCGAGGCGAAGGAGTTCCTCGAGTTCGCCACCTACAGCGGCAACCGCTACGGAACCCTGCGCTCCGAGGTCGAGCGGCGGCTCGAGCGCGGCCGCTCGGTGGTGCTCGAGATCGAGGTGCAGGGGGCGCGCCAGGTCCGCGCCGCGATGCCGGAGTCGGTCCAGGTCTTCATCGCCCCGCCGGAGCCCGCGGCGCTGCGCCGGCGGCTGGAGTCGCGCGGCACCGACGGGCCGGAGGCGATCGACGCGAGGCTGGCCGTCGCTGCGCAGGAGCTCGCGGCCAAGGACGAGTTCGCCTACCTGGTGGTCAACGACGAGGTGGAGCGCGCGGCGGGGGAGCTGGAGGCGATCGTGCGCGCCGAGATCGGCGGACCACTACACTCCTCCGCCGGATGATCAAGCCAAGAGTGGACAGGCTGCTGGGGCACACCGACTCGCACTACGCCGCTGTCGTTGTGGCCGCCAAGCGCGCCCGTCAGATCAACAGCTACTACCACAACCTCGGCGAGGGCAATTTCGGTGAGTACCCGCCGCCGATGGTCGACACCCAGAGCGGAAAGAACTACCTCTCGATCGCCCTCGAGGAGCTCGCAGAGGGAAAGCTCAAGTACGAGTACCGCGCCTAGCGGTGCGGCGCCGGACCGGCGCCAGGAGGGTCCGATGGCACGCATCCTGCTCGGAGTGAGCGGCGGGATCTCCGCCTACAAGTCGCTTGAGCTCGCCCGGCTGGCGACGAAGGCGGGCCACGGCGTCCGGGTGCTGATGACCGAGGGCGCGAAGCGCTTTGTCGGCCCCGCCTCCTTCGAGGGCATCGTCGGCGCCCCGGTGCTCATCTCCGAGTTCGAGCG
>Ga0075421_100005106_pt1 | contig 15847 bp, 10 predicted proteins | sample SoiMetdeltSBSDD5_FD_75292 | JGI IMG/M metagenome (GOLD analysis project Ga0075421, IMG submission 75292) | Bulk soil microbial communities from a Populus tree surrounding site in Tennessee, USA - Soil MetaG P. deltoides SBSDD5 | ecosystem: Environmental > Terrestrial > Soil > Tree plantation...
GCCGCACCGGCGGGTGCAGGCGCTCAGACCGATCATTGGCAGGTCGGAACCGCGCCAAGTTTGTCGAGCGGCAAGTACGGCACCGACGCGCGCACGGACGTGCTGTACACGCCGATCACGGCCCGACGTCTGTTCGAGAACGGCGACATCGCGCTCATCTTTCCGATGACCTGCATCAAGGGAAACGGAGGCGTGACGGTCGTCAATGGATCGCCGGTCAGGACGGACCAGACCAGAGGTGGATCGCCCACTGGCGGCGCGAGCGGCCGACCAGCCGCCGGCGACTCGAGCCGGCGCGGCACCGACAGCGGGCGCGGGACCGACACGGGCGTCGGAACGACTGCGATCGCTCCGACCGCATCACTGACCACGTGCGGGATGGGCGACATCAGCGTGCGCGGGCGCTACTACGTCCTCGACGAGCGCGGGTGGCTGCCGACAATCGCCGTCCGCGGTCACGTCAAAGCGCCGACGGCGAACGGTGAACGCGGCCTTGGAACCGGTCGGCCGGATGAGGGCGTTGGACTGGAAGTGAGTCGATCGATCGGCGGCGGACTGATGGCCATGGTGGACGGCGGCTACACCATCATCGGTCAACCCGACGGCATCGAATTCAACAACACGTGGTGGTACGACATCGGGCTGGGTCAGAGCATCGCGGGAGGCCTCGTCGATCTCAGTGCGTTCTTCGAAGAGTACCAATCGATCGTGCCAGGACTGTCCGGCTCTCGCGAAGTGCTTGCGGCGTTGAGCCTGAAAGTTCCGGGCGGCTGGCGGCTCCAGGTGACGGGAGAGGCTGGTCTCTCCGATGGCGCACCGGATCACGGGGTCACATTTGGCGCGAGCCGCAGATTCTGACCAGCGAGGCGTGCCGGGCGACGAAGCCGCGCTGGTGCAAGCCGCCAGGCGCGGCGACCGCGAGGCATTCGGCACGCTCGTCTCCCGTCATGCGCGTTCGATCGTCAGTGTGACCACACGGATGCTGGGCCCGGGCGCCGATGCGGAAGACGTCGCGCAGGACACGTTCGTCGCGGCGTTCAGAGCGTTGCCGGGCTTCAGGCTCGACTCGAAGTTCTCGACGTGGCTGTACCGAATCGCCATCAACAAGTGCACCGATTCGCTGCGGGCTCGTCGTCCCGAAGTCCAGTCGCTCGACGATGACGGACGCGATGACGATTCCCGCGCGCCGATCGAGCCGGCGACTGAGGAAACGCCCGACTGGGAACTGGAACGCGTGGAGCTGGCCTGGGAGCTCGACAAAGCGATCGAGGCGCTGCCGCGTCTCTATCGGGAATCGTTCGTGCTGAGGCACATCGAAGATCTCGGCTACGACGAGATGAGCGCGATTCTCGGCGTGCACCGCGACACGCTCAAGATGCGCGTCTACAAGGCTCGAATGCTGTTGTGCCGATCGCTGGCCCACCTGGGTGGTGTGCGATGAAAGAAGAACACGACATGACCGACTCGGAGCAGCTCGTTCAACGGTTCGTCGACCAGGAGCTATCCGCCGAAGAGCGGCTGCAGTTTGTCGCGCGGCTTGGTCGAGACGAGGCGCTGCGCCAGCGCGCCATGGATCTCGAGCGGCTCGTGCTCGACGTGCGGCGCCTTCCGAGACCAGAAGTGCCCGCGGGATTCACCGCACGCGTCCTGGAGCGGACCGAACCACGACGTTCCATGTGGCGCCGGCTGGCAGAAACGCTGTGGGCGCCTCGTGCCCTCGAATGGAATCTGGCGAGCGCCGCAGCGGCAGCTTGTCTAGTCGTGTTTGCCTTTGGCGCTGCCATCGCCGGAGCGCTGTCCTGGCAGAGGTCTGCACCGCAGCCGGGAACGGTATCGGCCTCTGCCGCCGGCGCGCCCGTGCTGGTCAGGCTCGTGGTGCTACAGCCGGGCGCCAGAACCGTACAGGCCGCCGGCGACTTCAACGGATGGAATCCCCATCGCACTCCGCTCGAACAGGTATCGAACGGCGCATGGATGGTGACCATTCCGCTCGAGCCCGGTCGCTACGAATACATGTTCGTCGTCGACGGACAGCAGTGGATTGCCGATCCGTTTGCGCTCGAGCAGAGCGAAGACGGCTTCGGATCGCGCAACGCGGTGCTCGAGGTCAGGGCGCCATCGGAGTCGCGCTCGTGACATGTTGCATCTCAGCGGATGCTCGATTAGTCTCCGAACGCGGCAATGAAAAGCTGGATGGCGGCCGCCTTGCTGGCAGTGACAGCCGCGTCGTGCGCAGGGCCGATTCGATCGTCGCCGCCGGTCGTGACGCCGGCCGGCGTCCGGTTCGCATTCGTGCAGCCCACCGCGCGGAGCGTGGCCGTCGCCGGCAGCTTCAACCAGTGGTCACCAGCGTCGAACCCGTTGGCGCGCGAAAAATCAGGAGCGTGGAGCGCGCTCGTTGCCTTGTCTCCAGGCGAGTACCTGTTCATGTATGTCGTGGATGGCACCGAGTGGGTCACTCCTCCGCTGGCCGAGGACTACGTGGATGATGGATTTGGGTCGAAAAATGGCGTCGTGGTGGTTCGTCGCGCTGCTGGCCGTCAGTAGCAGTCTCGCGACGCCACTGCTTGCGGCCGCGCAGGCTGTCTCGCCACCGGAGCGCGACGCGTTGGTGCGCCTCTATGTCGAGAAAGGCGGACGCGCCGAAGACGTCGAGCTGGTGATCCGCCGGGCCGACGATGCCGCGGCGAAAACCTTGCCGGTCGCGCCGCTGACCAACAAGATTCGCGAGGGGATCGCAAAGGGATACGACGCGAAGCGCATTGACATGGTCATTCAACAGATGGTCGCGCAGTTCGAAGGGGCCGACCGCTTGTTGCGCGAGTTGGAGCCGGCAGCCGCAGGCGCCGAGCGAGACGTTTCATTGACACTGCTGGTCGAATCGATCGGCAGCGGCGTGACCTCAGACGAAGTGCGCGAGCTCCTGCGGCAGGCGCGGTCGCCCGGCGGACCGGTCTCGCCCGAACGGCTGTCCGGCGCGGCAAAAGGCCTGTCGTTCATCAAAGAAGCGAAACTTCCGGTCGCCGACGCAACGGCGGTGATGGCGGAAGCGTTGCGTCAGGGATTTCGGCCGCTCGACATGCTCGACCTTGGCCGGGCGATCAAACTTCGCCAGAACGACTATCGTGAGGGTCGCGCCAGCCTGCGGGCGGTGCGCGATGCGATCGCTCGCGGCGATCGTCCGGATCAATTGTTTCGAGATGGTCGAGGTGAGACGGCAACCCGCCCGGCGCCCGAACGTCCGGAAACGCCGGCCCAGCGGCCGGAACGGCCCACGCGGCCCGAGCCGCCGCCGCAGCGTCCCGAGCGCCCGCAGCCACCCGAGCGTCCAACGCGGCCCGATCGTCCCGGCGGCGCTCGCTGAGGATTTCGTCTAGTGGACTTCGGGCGCCCCGTCGTCAGCCGCGTATGACGGAAGAATCGTCCAGAGGATCTGATCGAGATACTCGCCGCGACGCAGCAGCGACCGGCGCAGCACCGCTTCCTGCAGCGCGCCCAGCTTCTTGAGCGCGCCGTTGCCGCGGCCGTTCTTCACCGCCGCCCGCGCCTCCAGCCGGCGCACTCCGAGCGTCGTGAACACAAAGTCGACCGCCAGCTTCGCGGAGTCGGCGAACACACCAGTGCCCCAATACTCCGAACCGATCGCAAAACCCCACTCGGCAATGTCCCAGCGCAGATCGCGTGAACGCACCTGAATCACGCCAATTGCCGATTCGCAGCCCTCGGGCACGACGCCGAAGCAGATGTACTCCCCGGCAGCGCGCTTCTGGTGCGTCCAGGAGATGAAACGCTCGAAGCCCTCCACGGTGGTCGGCGGCGGCGAGATGAAGCGCGCCACCTCCTGGGTCGTCAACATCGCGAACAGCGACATCGCATCCGACGCGCGGAGCTCGCGGATCGTCACCGAACCGCGCGTCATCGCAGGCAGCGCACGTCTCCAGTCCGACGTCACCAGCGCCGAGGGCGTCCCGGGCCCTTGAACCGCTTGCGGCATCGACTGTCCACCCGGCAGCTGAACAATCCGATCGCGATAAGGCATCGCTTCCATTACTGGCACGCCTCCACGGCACACGCAGCCGCGAGCACTGCGTCGAAGTTTTGTGCGGTCAGACTCGTTCCCCAGACAATGTTGGTGCCCCACACGATGTTGGTGCCCCAGACGATGTTCGTGCCCCAAACGATGTTCGTGCCCCAGACGATGTTGTCGCCATCCGGAGCGTTCGTGCCCCACACGATGTTGTCGCCGTCCCACGCGCCATTGGTGCCCCACACGATGTTGGTGCCCCACACGATGTTGGTGCCCCAGACGATGTTGTCGTCATCCGAGGAATTAGTGCCCCAGACGATGTTGTCGTCGTCCGCGTTGGTGCCCCAGACGATGTTCGTACCCCAGACGATGTTCGTCCCCCAGACGATGTTGGCGCCCGACACCGCCATCCCCGGAGTGAGGTTGGAAAGTTCTGCCGCACCGTAGACCAGGCGCGCCGACCATGCGTGGGGCTCGCCGCCGAAGTTGTTCGTGGTAGAGACGGCGGTCACACTCCAGGGCGTCGCTCTGGTATCGAGCGCGTGCGTAAGCGCCACTGCGCCGGCGGCGTTGATCTCCCCGGCGCCCTGCGACAACACATCAGCGCCCGCCAGCGGTGTAGCGGTGTACTGCAGAATCGCTTTGACCGCGTAGGGATTGAGCGGCGCCATCGGCGTCAGATCGGGTTCGAGCGTCGTGCGATTGGCTTCGAGCACCAGCGCGACGACACCCGAGACGACCGCTGTCGACATGCTCGCGCCGCTCAGCCGCATGTAAACACCGGACCATCCCGGCAGCGACGGAACGACCCACTGCGGGTTCGCTTTATATAAGGTTGTCTTGTTCGTGTCGGCGACGATCCGATGCCCGGGTGCGACCAGATCGGGCTTGGCAAAGCCGTCAATCCACGACGGACCTTTCGAGCTGTATGCAGCCACGAAGTCATCGGCGCGGCCGAGCGTGCCCGAGGTGTTGGTGGCCCCGACCGTAATGGCCGACGGCGCATTCCCGGGCGAGGTGATGCCCCCGTACCCCGTGAGGCCGGTCTCGGGGTTGATGCCGAAGTTGCCGCCCGATACGACAACGACGATGCCGGCGTGTACCGCCTGTTCGACCGCCGCCACCAGCGGATCGGTTTTCACCGATTCGTAAATCGGGTGGCCGAGAGACAGATTGATGACGTCGATGCCGAGCGCGGCTTTGTTCGCCGTTGCGAACGTCAACGCGCTGATGACATTGCTCGTCAGACCTCTGCCGTCGCCGTCGAGGACGGACATGCCGATCAGCCGCACTCCCGGCGCGATGCCGCGATACAGATACGCGTTCTGCTTGCCGCTGCTGGCGATGGTCGCCGCGACGTGCGTGCCGTGGCCCAGGTTGTCGAACGGAGCAACGGCTCTTCCCGCGCCGCTCGAAAAGTCGTAGAACGCGACGGTCTGATCGCGCAGATCGAAAACGTTGGCAATGCCTGAGTCGATGACCGCGACGCCGATGCCTTGCCCAGTAAGCCCGGTGCCGGAACTGCCGATCATGGGACGCAGCAGATCCAGGCCCACGAGCGAGTCGGCCCCGGCCGAAAGCGCTTGTGCGGAGACCTGCGCGTCGATTGAAACGGAGACGACCGCCGGATCGGCGGCAAGGTCGGCGAGATCGGAAACATCTACGGTCACGCCGATCGCGTCGATCGTCGAGAAAGCGTGGGTGACCGGTTTGTGTTTGGCCGCGAGCTTCGCGCGGATCGAATCTCCGCCGCGTGCAGTGGTTCTGATAATGACGGGCACGGCCCCCGACGCGCCGCCGTCGACGGTCTGCGCGAGAGCCTTGTCAAGCTTCGAGCCAGCTGCGCTTGCGGGTTCTGCAAAAGTGAGAATGGCGGCGACAACGCTCGCCGTCCCGCAGGTGAGTCGTCGAAACATGGGCGTGAGGAGCTGAGCAATTTCAGATCCACCTGCATGTCCGGTTTGAGGCTCCATTAAGTCCCTGATCGCGATTGGTTTAGGGACCTAAACGGAGGTGTAAGTCCTGCCAGGCTGTGAGGCGTGTGCCCTAAGGTAGGACAAACCGCAACAATTGTGTCGGACAAGCCTGGGGACCGGATCGTCGTCGTTTAGCCTGGTCAACCCGTTTCAAATGTCGTGCGGACCTCCACCTCCCGGGTAGCAGGCCTGAAGGCCTGCACTACTCCTGTCGCAGTGTCACCACGGGATTGATGGATGCCGCGCGCCGCGCCGGGAGATAGCTCGCAATAAACGTCACGGCGGCGATGGTGACCATCACGCCGATGTAGTTAATCGGATCGCGGGCGTCGATCTCCGGCATCGCTCCGGCGATCGCCACTGCGATCGCCATGGCGCCGGCAAGTCCGACGAGGCCGCCGGCCGCGACCGGCCTTGCACCATAGGCAACGATCATGCGGACGATCTCGCGCGGCTGAGCGCCGAGCGCCAGCCGCACGCCGATCTCCCGGCGGCGCTGCACCGCTGAATAGGAAACGATCCCGTAGATGCCGGCAGCTGAGAGGCACAACGCAATCAGTCCGATCGCCCCAAGCAGCGTCACGAGCACGTAGGTGCCGGCGAGATCGTCGAACAACACGCGGGACATCGTGTAGATGTCGTGAATCGGCTGATCGCGATCAATCCGCGCGACCCGCTCGCGGATCGCCGGCACGAGCTGTAACGGATCCTGGCCGGCGGACTTGACGACCACGGCCATTTCGCGCGCGGGCCGCCACGACGTGGAGACATAGACTTCGGGCCGCGGCCCCTGGTCGACGTCGGAATTTCGCAGGTTGCCGACCACGCCCACGATCTGGAGCCACGTTTCCTGACCGGGAATCGAATCGAGGGCGATGCGTGCGCCGATTGGATCGCCCGCAGGCCAGAAGCGGTGCGCCGCCTCCTCGCTGACCAGAGCAACGGGCGATGCGTCGGTCATTTCCGGGTTCGAGAAACCACGTCCACGTGTCACCGGAATCCGCATCGTGGCCAGATACTCGCCACCGATTGCAGCACGCGCGACGAGTGGACGCTGTTCGAGCGGCACCGCCTCGGTTCCCTCCAGCGTCAGCCGTGCCTCTGCTTCGCGGTCGGCAATCGGCAGCCGATCGACGATTCCGAGCGAGGCAACGCCCGGCAGCGCGCCGACCAGTTGCGTCAGCTCCGCCGTGAAGCGACCGATGGCCTCCCGCTGCGCATAGCGTTCGCCCGAAAGGCCGATGCGGAAAGTCAGGACGCGCTCCGGATCGAACCCCGGAACGATTCGGCTGAGATGCCACGTCGTTCTCACGAGCAGGCCGACCTGCACCATCAGAATCATCGCCGCCGCGGCCTGCAGGGCAACGATTGTGCTTCGCGCGCGCCGTCCGCGAGGCGACGCGCCGGCGGTGCGCCCACCGTCTCTCAGCTCCAGACCGTCCGGCGCCGCCATACCGAGCGCCGGCAGGAGCCCGAACCCGAGCGGTGCGGCAAAGGCTGCGACGAGCCCGGCCGCTACCACCCGCCAGTTCATGTGGATCTCGGCAAACCCGAACGAATCGCTCCCCAGCCATCTCAGGCCGTCGATGCCCCAGACGGCCAGCTCCAGGCCGACGACTGCGGCGGCGGCGGAGACGAGCGCGCTCTCGGTCATCAGCTGACTGATGCGATCGATGCGCGTTGCGCCCAGGGCCGCGCGAACGGCGAACTCGTGACGCCGCGCGACCGACTGCGCGATCGTGATGTTCGCCACGTTCGCCGAAGCCACGACGAGGACGAGCAGCGCGATGAATCCGAGGAGCCCCAGAAGAATCCGCACGTTGAAGCCCGACGCTTCGATGAGCGGCAGGACGGCCGCGCCGATTCGCTCATTGGTGCCGGGATGCTCGGCCTGCAGTTGCCGCGCGACCGCCTCGAGCTCGGCGGACGCCTGTTCCAGAGCGATCCCCGGCTGCAGCCGCCCGGTCACGAATACGGTTCGATCACCACGGGCGCCGCGCAACGGATCGATCACGAGCGGTGTGAAGAGATCGACGTCCCGGAACAAGCCGGTTCCGGCCTGCGGCGGAAACACGCCGACGATCGTGTGCGCTACTCCGTCGAGGAGCAGGCTCTGACCGAGGACGGCGGGACTCGTGCCGAACTGACGCTGCCAGAAACCGTACGACAGCAGGGCCACGCGCCCAGCGCCGGCCTGTCCCTCATCGGCGCGGAATCCGCGACCGAGCGCCGGCGTGAAACCCCACAGATCGCCGAGATTGGTGGTTACGCGAATGACCGACACGCGCATCGGCAGACTGATGCCGGTCAGATTGGCAGCACTCATGGCAAAGCCGGCGAACTCCTCGAACGTGGAGGAGCGTGCGGTCCAGTCGGCGAGATCCGGAATGGACACGGGAGTCCGCATCACGGCGCTTCGCGCGCCCGCAGCTGTCTGAATCACGCGCGAGTCGGTCGATGTGGCATAGACCAACCCGTCTCGCTTGACGATCGGAATGAAGTGCTGGACGGCGTCGATGGCGCTGTAGATCGCGGTCGTCGCGCCAATCGCGACGGCCAGCGTCAGCACGACCACGATGGTCGAGCCGGGATGCTTCCGCAGCGTCCGCACCGCGACGCGAATGTCAGACATGACGTGCGTTCAATCATCACCCATGCCACGGCTGTCGGCCGCAGACGGCGGTTATTTCGAGGATTTTCGAGCGCGCGCGAGGCGCTCGCTGCGAGAGCTGTCCGTTCGTGGGACCGAGCCGTTCGCGGACGAACAACGGCTCAGGTGCCGAATCGTGACAAACGCCCCCGGCAAATCGGGGGTCCAAATGTGCACGCGATGGCTCGAATCGCCGCCAAGATTTCGGGAATTCCAGTTTCGTGATTCGACCGCTTGATTTTTGACGCATCGGCGTGCACGGCCTCCGGCCGATCGCGTCGATAATCCGAAGAAACAGGCAGTGCGCACCCCGCGATCCGCGGGCACGCGCGTTGCTCTTTTTCGACGAATCCTCCTGAGGAGTGCGTCGTGACGAAAACATATTCGCTTGCCCTTGCGATCTCGCTCGTGCTGCCGGCCCTTCCCGCCGCTGCACAAGTTGATCCGGCGATCCGTACGGCGGCCTCGTGCGCGCCGGTGTACGGCGACCGGCCCGGCGGCGCGCGCCGAGTCATCGGTTCGACGAGCCCGCGCCTGAAGATGTCGTGGGCTGCCGGTGAGCAGGTCGTCATCGACGGCGGCAAAGAGGACGGGCTGCAGATCGGCCAGCGCTACTACGTCCGCCGCGAGATGGACGTCCGGTCGGCGCCGCGTGCGAAGGATACGCTTGGCTGGCTGCAGATCGTGGCGGTCACCGACGACACGGCCATCGCGACGATCGAGTTTGCCTGCGACGCCATTCAGGCCCGCGATCATCTCGAGCCGTACACGGAACTCGCGCTGCCGATCGGCATCGGCCGCACGAATGCCACCGGTGAGCTCGATTTCTCGAAGACCGGACGCGTGCTCTACGGCGAGCACAACCACAACTCTGTCGCCGGGCGCGACTTCATCATCGCCAGGATCGACGACGATCAGCGCGCGGCGCCGGGCGCGCGCTACGCGATCTATCGCGACGTGCAGAGCGGCGACATCCCGCTCGTCCGCTTCGGCGAAGCCATCGTCGTCTCGACGTTCGATGACGACCGCTTTTTGATTCGCGTCACGGCGGCGCGTGACGCGGTCACGACCGGCGACATTCTGGTAGCCCGCATCGGCGGCTCGCCTGACACGCTCGCAGAAGCAGGCGGGGGGTCGGGAGTCGGGGCCGGCGGCGGCGGCGCGGCGGCCGGACAGAGGCCGGGCGGCGGCGAAGGAAACGTCCCGGGCGGCGGCACGGCGCCGGGAACGGGATCTGGATCGGGGACGGCATCCAGGAGCATCACGTTCGAAGACGTCTACTTCGACTTCGATCGCTTCACGCTGCGGCCCGAGGCGCTCGCGCTGCTCGATGGTGCGGTCAAGGCGCTGGCGGACAGTCCGACGACGAGGATTCAGATCGAAGGACACACGTGCAACATCGGAACGGCCGAATACAACCTCGCGCTCGGGCAACGCCGGGCAGGAGCTGTTCGCGATTATCTGATCAGCCGTGGTGTGCCAGTCGATCGACTGTCGACGGTGAGCTACGGAGAAGAGCGGCCGAAGTTCGACAACGCCAAAGAAGAGACCCGGCGGCTGAATCGCCGCGCCGTGCTCACCGTGAATCTACAGCGGTGACACTATGCCCAAACGACTTTCGTCGCGACGTTGGTTTTGAGCGGCACGAGGCGGGCAAGGGGCAAGCGATGTACCTGGGCCTTACGTAGCCACTACCGCGCGCGATTGCGCAAGTCTGCGTAGGGCCACTCGCTGCTGAGCCGGGCGAAAGAGTAAACGCAACCCACAAGACCGTTCTCGCCTGACACGCTCTGGGGCGGGCCTCTAAAGCCCCAGACGATGACCGCAGAAGTAGACGAACCGCTTCCCGAACACGTCCTTGTATTTGTCGTAAGCAGCCCGGAAGGTCGGGCTCTGCGCCCACATGGTGAAGAGCTTCACCCAGCCCCGATTGTCCGGATGCGTCCAGAACTCGTCGAGCCGCAGATCGAGAAACGCGTTCTCCATCAACTGAATCAGCTCGAGGCAGACGCCGTACTCGCGGTCGGTCGGCGTGTGATCTTTCGGCGCCGGCGTCTGGATGTCGTGGAGCTCGCGCATCAGCGGCAGCAGTTCTTCATTGGTTCGGAGCTCCTTCCAGAGTTCGGCCAGCGCTTCGGTCTGATCGACGAACGACTCGTTGGCGGCGCTCGCCGGCGCCCAGAGATCGACGAGCTTGGTGGCCATCGCCAGAACGCTTCGCTCGCGTTCGACGCCGCGAAACGCCATCGTTGTAATGTGATGGCCGAGCCGCCGGTAGCTTTCGAACTGGTCCTCCGCGAAGAATTGATCGCCGGTCGGCTCGTGAGGGAAGTCGGCATGCGACGCGTGATACTGCTCGACGCTGACATCCTCGTCGCCGGTCATCGACGACTTGAGGTAGATGAGATAGCCGCGGCTTCCGTTGGCGTACGTGATCCGTCCGACGGCACAGTGGGCGCCGCTTCGGCCGCTCTCCTTCTGCCTGCGAATGGATTCCACGTCGATTTCGATGCACGCGCCGAAATCGGTCTGGCACATGCGGACGACGCGGCCCAGGCTGCCGAATGCGAGCTCGCCGTCGCACTCGGCGTCCGACGCGATGATGACCTTGCATCGGCGGCGGACGAGCTCGTAGATGCCGAGATTTTCGAAATGGCCGCCGTCCGACACGTTGACGAAGTAACTGGTTTCATCGGCAAGCGCAAACGTCTCCTTGACCAGATAGATCAGACTGAACGGGAGCCAGCTCGCCCACCACAGCTTCTTGCCTGGGTTCGGGAACCACCACGCCAGCCGCACGTTGAACATGGTCAGCAGGAACGCAACGATCGGCGACGTGTCGTACCCCATATTGGGGCTCGCGGCCGCGCCGGACACCGAGACGGCCTGCCCCAGGTTGACGCCTCCGGCAAAGCTATCGCCTCCGGGAGCACCCCCGGTCGGCGCGTAACCCACGGCCGGGCGATCCGCGCCGCACCGAAGCGGCGTCAGGACGAACGAGGCGCTGTGCCGTGTGTGGAGCGCGAGATCGGAGCTGCCGCCGAGGTTCAGCGAACAGTTGATGATGGGAAACGGGCCGCGATACGGCGTCGCGTCGGCCTTGGGCTCCACCACGTCGGGGCGTTTGCGGCGGAGCTTGGACAGCAACAAGTCGTCCTGCTGATCGAATCCGGTGAACTTGTGCGGCATCCGCCGGCCCGGCGCCCAGCGGGTCGCCCCGAGATAACAGCGAACCAGGCGATTCCGGTAAAACTGGTTCAGACCGAACACGTTGATTTCGAACCGCCACGACGACAGCATGCCAACCGCGAACAGCAATCCGAACGCTTCCAGATATCCCGACCATTTGATGTGTCGCAGATCCGGCCAGTACGAACCAACCGTCAGCAGCGGATCGACGGTCGTCACCTCGAGGAGCACGAGATGCAGCACGGTCGCAACGACGAGCAGAAAGCCGACGATGAACGCGAATGCGGCAAACCGGGCGAACCAGCCGATCGCGGCCGTCGTCCATTTTTTCTCCGTCTCTAAATCGGTCTGGCTGCTGTCGCCCGCCAGCAACCCGCCGACGACCGTGGCGATCCATCCGAGCACAGCGCCCCATTTGACGGTCTTCCAGGGGAGCTCGGACGCCCACATGATGAAGAGCGGTCCGAAAATCGTCACGGCGCTCAAGGCGAGGAACCCGACACCGTAGATGCCCAGCCACGAACCAAACCGCGTCCACCACTCGCGCCGCCAGTCTTCGGCAGCGTGGCCGAGCAGGCCGAGCATCACCATCACGCCGACCGTCATCACCGCCAGGACCAGCGGTGGGCCGGCGGTAAACGCGTACCAGTCGGAGCCCGGCACGCCGTGCCAATACACGAACAGCATGGAGAGCGCACAAATCCCGAGGTAAATCACGAGCACGGAGACGAGCGTCGCTCCGAAGCTCCAGATGGCGCGCCACACACCGGCTTTTTCGAATGAGGACCAGGCGAGGATCCAGCAGCTCGCAAACAGGATCGTGAGCGGTGTCAGCCAGGACAGGTAGGCGTAGGCAACGATTTCGGAGTATCGATCCGAAAAAACCGGCGGAGCCGCCCACAACACCGCTGCCGTGAAAAACGACGCGAGCCACGTCGGAATGACGGAAGACTTGAGCACCAGCGACTCCGTGATCCAATCGGACCGCCGGCGCATATTGATGCAGACCGCCATCGTCAAGAGGGCCAACAGGAGACTCAAGGCGATCCGGTAGGCGGTGATGGCACGCGAGGTTTCGAAGACGACCTTGCCGAGACTGGTCGCCACCATCAGCAGCGCCAGCCAGCTGATCGCGCTCAACTGGATCAGAAAGGCATTGCGGATCCAACTGCCCCACATCGACCAGGTGTCGGCGCTCATCAGTCCCGTGCGGGGCGCGAGGTAATTGGAAAAGCGGCGCAAATGGTCGATCGACGGTCCCCAATCGGTGGGCCTCGTCAGCCAGTAGCGCGTGCGATGGACGCTGGCCAGCAGCCAGGCGCCGATGTATCCACCGCCCGACACCGTCGAGAGGTAGTCGACCTGCCGCAACAGATCAAGCTCCTGGAGACCCTGAAGGACGCCAAGGTTGAAGGTCGCGCTGCGAATGCCGCCACCGGAGAACGCGAGGCCGACGAGATCGTGGACATGATTGCCCGTCCGGATCCGACGGCTCCATACCTCCTTACCCGCCGACCACATCTCTTGCTTGCAGCTCCACCATCGTTTCAGCCGGCTGTACCGATCCGCCGCGCGGTCCCACGTTCGCTTCCACCATCGCTTCTCGGCGTGCGCGATAACGGTGGACTCGGCTTCAAATTCCTGATCGTCGTAGATCAGGCGCTCCTTCCGCTGCTGCGAGATCTCCGCGAGCTCTTCGTCACAGGCGACCCGCCAGCTCACCGTCACCCCGGGCGTTTCGGGAAAATCCGCGGGACGATGGAAGCGTTCGAGGCGGGCGCGCGCGTTGTCGGAGGCGTTCTGAACGAGATCGCAGGCAAAGTCGAACACCGCTCGCAGCACTTCCTCGAGCTCGACGACCGAATCGCCCGCGCTCCTGGCCCTGGTCGGCGATTCAGCCTCGCCGGACGACGCGGCCTGCAGGTACTCGGGTTTGAGCTCCGACGCCTCGAGGGTCACCGGCGTTCGTTCGGCAATCAGCTGCAGCCACGAGCCGTTGGTGTAAACGACCACACCGGCCGGCGATACCTCGGCGCGCAGGAGCCGTGCGAGCCAGTAAAGATCGGTCAACGCGAAGCGAGCCGTGAGCGGGTTCTTTGCGCTCCAGCCGCCTGCGACCTGGCCCTCCTGCCTCCAGCGCTCGATTCCTTTTCTGCCTTCGAGACTTTCGTAGAATCGCGCCTTTTGCCGCGCAAACGCCCACAGCCCCTGCGTGATTCGCCGAAATCGCCGTTCGTGCGGCGACTTGCGCCTGAGACCCTTCAGCCACAGCTCGTACTCGGCTTGCTCGTTCGAAAACACGATGAAATCGTCGAGAAACCTGAGAGCGCGGTAAATGTTCTCCTCATCGTCGGTCATCGACTTGACCGTCTGTCTGTCCCGGATCGACGGACCGAGCGATGCGAGGTACTTCTGCATCGCCGGCTCCGCGAACGCGGCGTGCGGCTGGAGGATCGGCGGCGGCGCCGGCCACGGCACAGACACTTCATTGACATCGTCGGGCGTACTGGTGGCGCGACCCTTGTCCGATAAGCTGCGCGGCGGATCGAAGGGGAGACACAGCCGCTCGGCAACGAACCGGACGCTGAAGGACAGATACGTATCCAGGTACCGAACGAAGGCCGGGCTCTCCATCAGCAACTGCTGCAGACCGGTGATGGTTCGGAGCCGCCGGAGCTCCGTCAGAACGCCGGTTTCCATGCCCAGCTCGAGCAGCATCACGCAGTCGAGCGCCGCGTCGACACGCTCGCGGGTTCTGATGTCCAGCTTGTCGATGACCCGCGCTTCCCGGTGAGAGCGAAGAATGTCCCGCCGCTTCGGCTCGTCGATCCTCACGAGCTCTTCGAAGACGACCCAGTCGTTGCGCGCCCTGTCGAGCAGCTCCCGCGCTGCAGCGGACGTGTCAGCCACAAAGCACCTTCCTGCGGCGCTCGTTCTGCATATTCAGCGAGCGAAGAATTTCCGGACGTCCACGTCAAAGCCGAGGAACGTCTGGATGGCATCCGGGTTGTTGCCGCCGAGCCGGTAATCGAAGTCGAGGCCGAAGAGCGCGCGGTTTTTCGTTGTCGTGGTCGTGCCCGGTGGATAGCCGGCGAGCGAATCGGGCGCAAACGTGTCGAACGATCGGCCGTAGTATGCCGTGGCGATGAACGAATCGTCGGGTTCGCGCGGCGGGTCCTGCGGCTGAGCGGAGAGCGGCGCGGACACGCCAGCAACGAGACTCGCTGTGATCGCTATCCGCGCGATCGCGATGCGGCAACGTCCGCAAATGTCCCACACGTCGGTCATCAGAAAACTCCATCTGCCGAAGTAAGCGTCAAGCGTGATCTGAAACTTGTAGCTGGGCGGGCCGGCACATTGTGCCCGACCGTGCCCCGCACGGGCTGTAGGACAAAGCCCTTACGCGTCGACGGACGCTGCGCGATTCCTTAATTAATGATGCATGTCATCGCTCAGCTCGAGCATGGCTTGCACGGGAATCGAGTATTGCTAATCCCTAACCACTAGTCCCTAACGACTAACCCCTAACCACTAACCCCTAACCACTAATCCCGAAACGATTCCGTTCAGTGAAGCGCGCGCCTGATGAGATCGGCCAGGCGCACTCCCGCCTTCTGCAGTCTGACCTCGACGCGATCGGCGAATTCGTCCTGATACGCCTTGCTGAGCGTTCGGCCGCCAGCAATGGCGTTGCAGGCGGTGGCGGTCCTCCGACAGTACTGGACATCGGCAGTGAGCGAGACGTCGTACGATTCCTGCGCCCAGGCGCGCGAATCCGCCTTCAACCATTCTTTCCGCTGTGCCGGCGTGATGCTGGCTTTCAACTGGCCGGCGAACGTGAACCAGTCCACCGTACCGTGCGCCGCCTTGATGATGCCGGAATCCCAGACCTGGTGAAGATGATCGGACTGATAGAACCCGCCGGTGATTGGCTTGATCAGGTTTCCTCCGCGATCGTCCTCGAAACTGACGTGCAGCGGCTGATGCGCATCACCGACCCAGTGG
>Ga0075421_100005107_pt1 | contig 15845 bp, 16 predicted proteins | sample SoiMetdeltSBSDD5_FD_75292 | JGI IMG/M metagenome (GOLD analysis project Ga0075421, IMG submission 75292) | Bulk soil microbial communities from a Populus tree surrounding site in Tennessee, USA - Soil MetaG P. deltoides SBSDD5 | ecosystem: Environmental > Terrestrial > Soil > Tree plantation...
CGTTCGCCGTCACCGGCGTCGCCCTTCCACTGAACCGGGAGGTGGGCCGGCTCCAGGAACTGGGGCCGGGCAATGAGAGTGACGCGGGGTTGGCGAATGATTTCCATGGTGACTTTTGGTGGGACCAGGGACCGGGAGCCGGGAATGAATCACGCAATAGAGTAATGGAATGCGGAGCTAATCGGCGAGCTCCAACCTGCACTTCGAGTACCCTCCGCTCACCTCGATCTCGCGGAGACCGCGCTCGATATCCTCAGGAAGCCGTACCGCCCCTTCGCCCACCTTCAGCCGGCTGATGGGAGGTTCGGTACCAGGAAGAATCACCCCGGGATTGAGGATCCCATTGGGATCGAAGCTCGACTTGATACGCCGGAACAGCTCTACGATTTCATCGCCATACAGCCGGCCGAGGGCGTGGCTCCGAAGCCGCCCGTCGCCATGCTCACCCGACGGCGTGCCGCCGAGCTCGATCACCAGGGCGGTCACCTCTGTCAGGAGACTGGCCACCTGCGCCTCCCAGCCGGGGCGGGATATCTCGGGCAGAAGGTTCACGTGCACATGACCGTCCCCCGCATGACCGAACATGACCACGGGCATGTCGCGGGAGCGAGCGGCGGTTCGTACCGCGTCGATGTATTCGCCCATCCGGTCCACCGGCACGCAGGCGTCCTCGACGACCTGCAGCGACCGGCGGCCTTCGGGCAACCCGGCGAGGATAGGACTTGCGGCATGGCGGATGGCCCAGAGGCGTTCGGCGGCGATGGGTGAAAACGCCGTATCCACTGCCTGGCCCAGGGGACGGACCCGGGCCGTTGCCTCCTCCAGCGCGGCGCGCAGCGAGGCTTCATCATCGCGTTCCAGCTCGACCAGCAGCACGGCCTGGGCGCCGGGAAACCTGAGCCCCGTCCCCGCAATCCGATCGGCCGAGACCAGGTCCAGGAAGGTGCGGTCCAGCAGCTCGACAGCGGAGGGGCGGCAGAACGCCAGAGTGTCCACTGCAAAGCTCAGAAGATCGAGCGAGCCGAGCGCGACCCGCAGCCCACCGCGGCAGGGCGGAATCGGGTCGAGACGCCATTCGATCTCGGTCACGATGCCGAGAGTGCCCTCGGCGCCGATAACGAGATCGAGGAGATCGCCGCTGCTCAGGTAGGCATCGAGAGCATAGCCTGACGAGTTCTTTCGGGTCCGGGGAAAGCGGCTCCGAATCCGACTCTCGGCCTCCTGGATGGCGGGTGCAGTGTCCCGCTCGAAGCGAGCCTGGGCGGCGGTTCCTCCATCCGGTGGTACTCCACGGCGCAAGGTGAGCAGCTCACCATCCGCGGTGATCAGGGCGAGCGCCTCGACCCAGCGTCGCACGCTGCCGTAGCGAACGGACCTCGCCCCTGCCGCGTTGGTGGCAACCATTCCACCGAGAGTGGCCCAACGTGCGCTCGAGGGGTCCGGTGGAAGCCGCAGGCCGGCGTGAGCGGCGGCAGCATTGAGATCTGCCAGGGTCACAGCTGTGCCCGTCAGGGCTCGGCGTTTCAGCGGCTGGAGGTCAAACCGCTGGCCGGTCATGCGCGTGAGGTCGACCACAACGCCGTCACCCACGTTGCCCCCACCCATGGCGCTGCCCGCGCCGCGAGGGATCAAGGGGACTCGGTGTTCGGCGGCCCAGCAGACGAGGCGCTGGAGGTCGGAAACATGGGCGGGCAGGCAAGCCGCGCGCGGCATGATCCGGTAGATCCCAGCCGCCTCGGAGTAGGCCGCCCGTGCCCGCTGATCGGTGCGGTAGATACCTCGAAGCTCGGGAGGAGGCAGCATGGCCCTAAGGTAACTATCTTCTGGCCTATGGCTGAGCACCCCCGCGCTCAACTGATTCACATCGACGTGGATCGCCGACTCGGGCACGAGTGGGACGAGTGGGATGGCCGGCCGCTTCCCAACTCGGGCAACTACGACTCGCCACCTGTCCTCTTCTTTGCCTGGTCGGCCGCCACCCTGGTCATTCTGCTTGGAGTCGTGGCGTTGGGTCTGTTTCTGCTCACGCCCAGGCTCAGCGCGCTCTACGATCATGCGCCGGCAGTTCTCTGGTCCGGGCTGCTGCTGACCAGCGCCGTGCTATTGGCCTGGTGGGGTCTGCTCTTTCTCTCTCATCAGCTCGACCGGCCCCTGCTGCCGGAGCGGCTCGGGGAGCGGGGCCCGTTCCTGCGCTTGATGCGGCTGACTTCGCAGGTGGCCGCTCGCTTCGGCCGGCGCGACTGGGTGGAGAACGCCGCGGTCAAGGTATACAACGCGCTCGCGGTGATGCGGCGACGAAAGGTTGGCCAGGGAGAGCTGCTGCTCCTGATTCCCCGCTGCCTCTCCAAGGTCACGCTCGACGGCGTGCTGGGAATTGCGGGGAAGTATGGGGTCCCCGTCTTCGTCGCCACCCGGGGGCAGCTGGCCCGACGAGTCATTCGGGAGCGGCGGCCCCGGGCGGTTGTGGCGGTGGCTTGTGAGCGCGACATGGTAAGCGGCCTGCACGACGTGGCCGGAAAGATCCCGGTGCTGGGCCTGACCATGACACTCCCCTCCGGCCCCTGCAAGGATGCTTCGCTCGACCTCGGCCAGTTGGAGCGGTGGGTACAGGCCTACGTGCTGTGAGCTTCTCTTGAACTACTGATCGCCGGAGGTTGCGGCAGGTGTCGCGGGGGGCTGACTCGGAGGTGGAGGCGGCCCCCCGTAGCGTTCGACCATCTTCTTCAGAACATCACTGACCTTGCGTGCCACCGGATGATCGCCGGGGACCTGCCGGTCCAGCTCGCGCTCCGGCAGTGAAGGATCCGCCGCCGGACGGTAGGATGTCTCGACCGAGAGCAGGCTACTGCCCGGCCGGGTGGGATCGGCCCAAGCTCTGACCCGGACGGTGCCAGTCCCGAGGGGCCGGGCGGAAGTAGGACGGCCAGTCTGGGCAGAGAACCAGCCGCTCTCCAAATACCCATCCTGGATCATGACCTTCCGGATCGGAATGGAGCTCGCCTTCAGGTCCTCAGCCAGGTGCCGAGTGGCGTCGCGAACCGGCAGGCGGACCTCGGTGCCGGCGGCGTCCGGCAGCGGAGCGAAACTGGGCCGGGAGGTGTTTGGCTGGCAAGCGACCAGGCCGACAACGAGGAGATGGCTTCGACGCACGATCAATCCTTGTGCGGCGGAGTGCCCGACGGATGGGTGTGCGGCGGTGTTCCCGGTGGATCGACGTGACCAGCAGGGGCCGGAGCCGTGGTGTCCCGCATCGGGGACTCAGCCTGTTCGCCGCGGGCGTGCTCGTGGCCCTCGGTGCGCTCATGCAGCTCGGCCTGGAGTACCCGGCTCGGAATGGCGGCCGCGTGCTCGAAGATCAGCCGGCCTCCATAATTGGCGGTGACGAAGAGGATACCGAGCCCTCCCAGGGAAAACAGCGTGACGAGAAGGCGCTCCCCCTGGCCCATCCGCCGCTCCCGCACGATTCGCCACAGCGCCAGGACGGCAAAGACTCCGAGTGTGATCAGTGCCAGCTTCTCGTGGGTCTCCATGACCCGGTGTACCGCCTCTCCATGCTCGATGTGGTCTTCGGCCTGGAGCCCGGAGATTACGGCGGCCGCTCCCCCAACCGCCCCCAGCGCCAGGGTCCAGAAGCTCACCAGCCGGAACCCCTCCCGCTTGGTCGCCAGCGCGGCCAGGTCGAACAGGACGGCGACCAGCAAGAGGGCCGTGGGAAGGTCGTTGAGGGCAGCGTGGAGACGAGGCCAGTCGTAGCCGAGCATAGTTTCTCCTGGAAACGTGAGCGGTGAGCGGTGAACAGTCAGCGGGAGTGCGGGGTGGCCCGCTTACCGCTTACTGCTCACGTTTGTACGACCCAATCCAAGGTCAATCGGAACCGGGGGATCGACCGAGTAATCATAAAACCCCCGGCCATTCTTGCGGCCGTGGAAGCCGGCAATCACCATTCGCTGAAGCAACGGGGGGGCGGCGTAGCGCGGCTCCCGATACGCGTCGAACATGATCTCGGCAATACGGACCACGGTATCCAGCCCGATGTAGTCCAGCAGCGTGAGGGGACCCATTGGGTGGCCGCAGCCCAGCTGCATGGCGCGGTCGAGATCTTCGGTAGAGGCGACTCCCCGTTCCAGCGCCCGGGCGGCATCCAGGAGATAAGGCACCAGCAGCAGGTTCACGATGAACCCGGGGCTGTCGCTGGCGGCGACCGGCACCTTTCCCAGCTTCCGGGCGAAGGCATAAGCGCGGTCGAAGGTGTCCTGGCTGGTGGTGACGGTGCGCACCACCTCGACCAGCTGCATGAGGGGCACCGGATTGAAGAAGTGCAGCCCAACGAAGCGGTCGGCGCGGGTGGTTGCGGCGGCCATTGCGGCGATGGTGAGGCTGCTGGTGTTGGACGCGAAGATCGTCGGCGGCGGACAAATCGCGTCCAGGTCGCGCCAGAGCTGATTCTTCAGGTCGAGGTTCTCGGTGACGGCCTCGATGATGATGTCGCACTCCCGCAGGTCATCGAGCTCGGTGGTAAAGCTCAGCCTGCTGGTAGAGGCATCCCGATCGGCCGCAGTGAGCTTTCCCTTTTCCACCAGGCGGCCGAGTGACTTGAGTATCCCCTCGCGACCCTTGGCCAGCATCGGCTCACCCACATCCCGAGCCAGGGTGGTGAAGCCCGCGCTGGCCGCTGCCTGCGCGATGCCGCTGCCCATGAGACCACAGCCGAGCACGCCCACTTTTCTGATCGTCATTGGATTCCTGGGTTGTCGGCGGCTGGCAGTCTCACGGTTTCAGCGCCCGGCGGAGCTCGTCGGCCAGGAGGCCCATGAGTCCCGCTCGCTCACTCAGCTGACTCGATGCTCTCCCCCTGCCTTTTTCCAGCGAGTCCAGGGCCCGCTCCAGCCCCAGCTGAATGCGCGTGACTGTGGGCTGATACCGCCGGAACACGACGTAGCCCACCCCCAGGGCCAACGGGAGTGGCACCAGGGCAACCGGAAGCAGGGCGCCCAGAGCGACCATGGTCGCGGTGCTGGCGGCTCCCACTCCCGTGATGGCGCTACTGCTGGCGAGATACTCGTTACGCACCTTGCGGGTGTCGGCTACCAGCGTCACGTGGGAATAGCCGGACTCGAGGGGAAGGATGGCGGCGGTCACAGTTGCGGCCCGCGAGAGCATGAAGGGACGCTTGCCGGCGCCCAACGCAGCCGCGGACCGGCGAATGGCAGCCTGAAATCCACTGAGCGGCTCCCAGCTTATCCGCCCGGTCTGCTGCCGCTGAATGCAGAACAGCTCGTTGTGCTCCATCCAGCGAATCAGGTCCTGCTCCACCATATCGGAGTCAAGCGACACCACTCGCTGCGCGGTCACCTCACCCGGCCCGGCCACCCGGTCCAGAATGCCGGGCGTCCCCGCCTGCCCCACCCGGGCGCGCTCCTCCAGCAAAGCCTGCTGGAGGTACCGCACCGGGATCCCGACCTCGCGGCCGAGTGAGATCAGCTCGTCGGACGTGAGCGTATCCCCAATTTCTCGTTCCGCCGTCTGCAGCTCTGCCGCGCGTTTGATGATCCGCTCCAAAGCCTGGCGATCGACCCGAGCGGGTACAGCCTCGCTCATACTACTCCTGCTTGGGGGCCTTGGCAGCCTGGATTCTGAGCTGGGACATTAAGGAAGAGATATCCGAAGCTGGCAGAGCCGGGCCAGCGGGCTCGGCTGAGCCCTCGATCCGAGGCGCGGTGCCCGCCGCCGCGGTGAGAAAGGGCCGGAACAGGTCGATGGGAATCGGGAAGATCGTGGTGGAGTTGTTCTCGGCGGCGATCTCGGTGACCGTCTGGAGATATCGCAACTGGATCGCACTGGGCTCCCGGGCCAGAGTGCGGGCCGCCTGAGCTAGCGTCTCGGAAGCCTGCAGCTCGCCCTGCGCGGCGATCACCTTGGCCCGCCGCTCCCGTTCGGCTTCAGCCTGGCGGGCCATGGCGCGCTTCATCTGGTCGGGAAGATCGACGTCCTTGACTTCGACCGCAGAGACCTCGATGCCCCAGATATCAGTCCGCTCATCGATGATCTTCTTGAGCACGCCGTTGATCTTTTCCCGGTCGGACAGGAGCTCATCCAGCTCTACCTCACCCAGCACCGCCCGCAACGTGGTCTGGGCCAACTGGCTGGTGGCGTACAAATAGTCCTCGATCTCCAACACGGCCTTGGACGGATCGCTCACCCGCATGTACAGCACGGCGTTCACCTTCACGGAGACGTTGTCCCGGGTGATCACGTCCTGGGGCGGGATATCCATGGCCACTATTCGGAGAGAGACTCGCTTCTGGGTGGCGAAGCCGGCCGGCAGAAAAATGAGTCCGGGTCCCTTGGTGCCCCAAAATCTTCCCAGGAAAAACGCGACGCCGCGCTCATACTGACGCAGCACTCGCATGCTCATGAAGGAATAGAGCACCGCAATGGCGAGGGCGGGAATGGCATAGTCCATAAGGATCACTCTCAGCTGGAAAAGGCTTCTACGATCACTGCTGCTCCTTGGCCGCCACCGATGCAGGCGCTGCCCAGGCCGTACCTGCCACCGCGGCGCCGCAGCGCGTGGAGCAGATGCAGGGTGATGCGGGCACCACTGGCGCCCAAAGGATGGCCAATGGCAATGGCGCCGCCCTCGACGTTGGTGCGCTCGCGGTCGAGCCCGAGCTCCTGCTCTACGGCCAGATACTGCGCGGCGAAGGCTTCGTTCACCTCGACCAGATCCATGTCCTCGAGCTTGAGCCCCGCTCGAGACAGCGCCTTGCGGGCGGCCGGAGCGGGACCCATCCCCATGATGCTGGGGTCGACTCCGGCACTGGCCCAGGCGATCAGCCGGCCCAGAGGCCGCAGCTTCCGCTCAGCGGCAAAACGGGAGCTCGCCAGCACCAGGGCTGCGGCACCGTCGCAAATCCCGGAGGCGTTTCCGGCCGTCACCACTCCATCCTTCTTGAAGTAAGGTGGCAGCTTTGCCAGACCCTCCAGGGTGGTGCTGGGGCGCAGGTGCTCGTCGGCCGCCCAACTCTCCGTCTGTTTGGTCTTTCGGTTCTGCACCGGAACCGGAATGACCTCATTCTGGAAGGCACCGCTTTTCCAGGCCTCAGCGGCGCAGGCCTGGCTGCGGGCGGCATAGCAATCGACCGCGTGGCGACTGATCCGATACTGCTCGGCCAACTTCTCGGCGGTCTCCGCCATGGAGAGCCCGCAGCTGGGATCTCTCAGCGCCTCCCACAAACTGTCCTCCAGCGGCGCGGCGGGCCCCAGACGCAGGCCCCATCGGGCGCCTCGAACCACGTGAGGTGCCTGGCTCATGGACTCCGTCCCACCGGCCAGGACCACCTCTGATTCACCCATTACGATCTGCTGGCCGGCCTGGGCCACCGCCTCGAAGCCGGAACCACACAGCCGGTTTACTGTCACCGCCGGCGTTGCTATCGGAAGGCCGGTACGCAAGCCCACGTGGCGGGCCAGATAGATCGCATCGGCCGAGGTCTGGAGCACGTTCCCGAACACGACGTGGTCCACATCCTCCGGGGCTACGCCGCTGCGGGCCAAGGCTTCCTTGCCGGCAAAGACGGCCAGGTCCGTAGCGGAGAAGTCCTTCAGGGTGCCGCCGAAGGTCCCGAAACCGGTGCGCGCGCCGGACAGGAAGACGATCTCGCGGGCAGGGACGGAAGCGGTCATGGAGTGCTACTCCGGCGGGAACTGGAGGTGCTGGACATTGGGGATACGCAAATATCACCCTGAGCCTAGGCCACTTTCAAGCAAACACTAACTTATTGATACCAGCCTACTCCAAACGAAAGCCGATTGCTGGTGGGGTGCACGTTTCCTGTCACGCCGAACGGCTTGCCGAATCCTAAATATGAGGGACGGGCGTAGGACAGCTGAAAGCTCCAGCCACCGCCCCGGACATTCCTGCGAATGTGCCGAGCGACGTAAACTCCCGGCGCGAAAGTGACCGGCGTTTCCGAGGCAGTGGAGATCATACCCAGGCCGAACCGGAATAAAGCGCCGAGCTCCCAGCCGGACAGCGCCGGTCGACTCCGTCCCAACACCCGAACGCGCGGTTCGGTGAAAATCCAAAGAATGTTCCTCGCTCCCTCCTGCGACTGGTGGCTGAGACCCACAACGCAGAGGCCTACACGGGACATCCCCTGTGCGCCGCGGGCCGAGAAGCAGCCCTCGATATCGGTGCCCCCGGCTGGATCGGTTCCCGACGGAGCAGGCGCGCTGCTTTGGAAGTACCCGCTGTGCCAGCCCCCGGCCAGCTCGACGCCCGTTTCCCACCCTGGTGTATTGCGCACCTTTTGTCGGCGGCTGGAGGCCCTGACGTCCCGGTAGAGTCGCAGCCGGCTGGCAACATGCTGACCTGAAATCGCGATGACACGAATCTCGTATTCGGCGTCGACCTCGGGGTAGATCTCAGCGACGGAGGTGCCGCTCGGGGTATCGGATGTCAGGAAAGGATAGACCCGGGGTAGCTGAGTCGGCCGGATCACGCCATCGACCAGCCCTCGTATCTGCAGCGTTAGGTCAGGAGAGCTGAGCTCGGCCCGGTAAACTTGGCCTTCCTGAAGGAACACGCGAACGTACTCCCCAATCGCGCTGAAGTCGTGATCCACAACCAGGACGTTCGAGCTCTCGTTGGGAGTCTGCGCGGCAAGGCCCAAGGTATGGAGAGACGAAGCCACGCCTACTGCGAGCCATGCGGCAATAATCGCGGATCGAGACATCTGGTAACCTTGAAACCGGGGGATGTCTCGACGATTTGCAAATTGTGGGCCCTACTTGGCGGCGACCGTAGCCCCGCAATTGACGCAATGGCGCCAGGTAGGGTCCAGTTCGGTCTGGCAGGATACACATCGCGGACGGGAGAGATTCTGGCCGCACCCGGGGCAGAAATTCACCACTCGTCGGGCTGGCAGGGTGATGCCACAACGGCTGCAGCGTGAACCGGTATCTGAAGCCTTACCCCGCTGTGGAGTGGCCGGAGGAGGCATGCGCACCGGGCGCTTGCCCTTGGATGCGACTGGCTGCTCCACGCCCGACTGAGAGGCCGGCTCGTGCGGGGCATAGACCAACTTGGTAGCTCCATCCAGGGCCTTGGCCACCGCCCTGGGATCGAGGTGCACAACCGCGTTCTCGTGCCGCTGAACCACAGTCAAATCGGGGTTTGGAGTGCCAACCTCATTCAGGAAGTCGTCGGCTACGTCGTCGGGCCCGGTTCTGGCGAATCCACCCTCGCCGGCGCAGAGCCGCAGGAGCACCCACTCGTAATCCTCGCTGCTCTCCAGGCCGAGGGCGCGCCGGTTGGCGCGGTAGGGAAGAATAGAATTGCGGATGTCCCCCAGCAGGAGTGGCTTCTGCAGCCGAATGCTGTCCTCCGCGGCGACGTTGCGGACCAGCTGTACGAAGAAGCGCTCCAGATCGGTCAAGGCCTCACTCCACCTAACTCTCCGCCAGCGCGAAACTCTCTCCCGCAGCAATGCGCTGCTCCAGCCGATCGAACTCTGCATCCGGATCGTAGCCGGCATATGACCCCTTGGCCTGTCTGCCAGCAAGCCACTCGAGAAATTCTGATTGGACAGCACCTTCTGAGCTCTTCCGCTCCCTGGCGGCGGTTACGGCGAGCCAGTCCGCATACTCGTTCTTTGGATGCTTGGCGTGCCCGCGCACCCATGTCCACTGCACCTCGTGTAAGCGCACCGCCTCCGCCAGATCCTGCCACAGTGCCAGGTTCTCGATGGGTCCGGTCTTCCGGGTCCAGCCCCGGGCGGCCCAGCCGGACACCCACTCTCGCATTCCTTTTACCAGATACTCGGAATCGGAGACTATGAGAACTCGCAGGCGATTGCCTTTGGCCGCCAGCAGCCGCATAGCGGTGGTGGCGCCGAGCAGGGCCATCCGATTGTTGGTGGTGGCCGGTGAAGCGATATAAAAGTCCCGCCGCTGGATGCGCCGGCCGCTCCGGGCTTCGATCAGCCCCCCGGTGCCTCCTGGATTCTCGCCTTCGCGCCCGTTCCCGAGACAGCTCTCGTCCAGGTGAACGATGGCAACTCGGCTCACTCGATCACCTGGAAACTCTCCATCTCATCCAGCCGGAACGTGAGCTCTTCGCCGGTCATGGGAAGCCATCCGATCAGGGCGTCGTGCTGGTTGATGGAGGTGACCCGCTGCGCTACTACCACGTACTCGGTGCCTCGCCGCGTGAGTGCGACGCGGAGCCCATCACGAGCGGCCCGCTCGAGCTGATCCATGCGGTCTGTCGTCCAACGCAACGTCGACATCTAGATCTAACCTTTCCATGACTTGTCACGGCTGCCGCCGCCGCACCCGAATAGTGCCCGGTTCACCGGCCACGATGCGGCCGATGATCGCGGCAGCAGGAGTGTGTTCCTCCCGTAGCGCGGCCAGGAGAGCCGTCTCGTTCTCGGAAGGTACCACCAGCAGGAGACCGCCGGAGGTTTGAGCATCGACACAGAGATACCGTTCCTCGAGACTCAGGTCCGGAGACCACTCGACCCGGGTAGCGGCTTGAAGATTTCTTTCGGTCCCGCCCGGAATCACTCCGCGAGACGCCAGATTTCTGGCGTGGGGCAAGATGGGAATAGCCTCGAACGCCACCTCGGCAGCAACTTTGCTGGCCTCCAATATCCCGGTCAGGTGGCCAATCAGTCCGAAGCCGGTGATATCCGTGGCGGCACTGACGCCGACCTTGAGCGCCGCTCGAGCCGCTCCGTCGTTCAGAGTGGTCATCGATCGAACCGCCTCCGCCATTCCCGTCTCCAGCAGCGCATCGCGCTTGAGGGCCGTTGCCAAGATCCCGGTGCCGATCGGCTTGGTGAGGACCAGCAAGTCCCCGGCACAGGCGCCGGCGTTAGTCAACATCCGGTCGGGGTGCACCTCACCGATGACGGCCATGCCGAATGTGGGCTCCACGGCGTCGATGGAGTGGCCGCCGAGGATCAGACACTTGGCCCGGCCGGCAACGTCGGCAGCCCCGCGGAGCACCTGTCCCAGCGCATCGAATGGCAGGCGCTCCCGAGGCCAGCCCACCAGGTTGAGGCCAAATAAGGGAGTTGCGCCCATGGCGTAGATATCGCTCAGGGCGTTGGCCGCGGCGATGGCCCCCCAGGAGGCCGGATCGTCGACGATAGGCGTGAAGAAATCCACCGTCGCCACCAGGGCGCGGTCGGGCGACAGCAGAAAAACCGCGGCGTCGTCTTTGGTGGCGGCGTCGATCAGGACCCTGGGGTCCGATGCCTCCGGCAGAAAGCGCAGGACCTGCGCTAGATCGGCGGAGCCGAGCTTACAGGCTCAACCGGCGCCGTGGGACAGCGAAGTGAGCCGGATTCTGGTCTTTTGATCGGTTGGCGCGTTGGACATCGGACACCTCCTTCGAGCAGTCTAGCTCTCCGGCTCGGCCCAGAGCAACGCGCGCAGGGCGATCAAGGCCCGCTCCTGCTGAGCGGTGGGTCCGAAGCTGCCGTCGAGCCGCTGCCGGGAGAGCAAGGCCGGTACCGCCCGGCGCACGGCCTCCCGCGCCTCGGGTGTGCCGAGAGCCAACAGCGCTTCGAGGGTGTGGAAGAGATCGGCATTGGGCCAGCTGCCGTCCCGGCCCTGCCTGGCCGCAATGACTGAGGAGAGCTTGGCCCGAACCTCGCTGGACTGAGACCCGCAGGCGATTGCGTGAATACCCGCGATGATGGTGTCGGGTGCGAAATAGCCGGTCCAGTCGGTCCACTGCTGCTGGAGCTGCAGCAGGCTGGCGAGATGACGCTCGATCAGGGGCCGGGACCCCAATCCGCCCCGCAGGGCGACGCGCAGGGCCCCACAGCTGAGCGCAAACCGGGCCGCCGGGTCGGCGCGAAACACCTTGCCGTTGGGAAACATGACCGGTGCAACACGCTGCTCCGGAGGTGCGGGAGAGAAGAAGCCGGAAATGAAATGCTCGCAGATGCGATGGCCATGCCGGATCCGGTTGCATCCCTGGTCGAAGGCACCCGGTCTGCCCTGGAGCGACAGAATAAGCTCGATGGCCCGCCTCCACGCGTGCTCCTCGTAGGCCTCGAGATCGAGGAGGTCATGCGCCCGCCAGATAGTCGGCACCACAGCAGTCTCCACAGCCTGGGCCTCGGTAATCTCCTCCACCAGTTGTTCAACCAGGTCTTCATCATCGGCTGCCGGCTGCCCCAGGTCCCGCCGGGCCAGAACACCCTGGCGGCTAGGCTCCGAGGCGAAGAAGAGAGCCAGGCGGTCGATACTCTCCTGCGAATGGGTCGGCGCGGTCAGAGGATTACCAGGTTGCTCGAATGGAGTCGATGGCGACCAGGCGGCCGCGGCTCATGACTGCCTCGATCGATTGGGTATTACGGATGTCGGCCAGGGGATCCTTGGTGAGGACGATCAGATCGGCAACCTTGCCGGGCGCCAGTAGGCCGATGGAATCGACGCCCAGCAGCACCGCTGCATTTCGGGTCGCCGCCCGCAACGCTTCGCGGGTGCTGAGCCCGGCGCGAACCAGCAGCTCCAGCTCGCGATGTTCACTGTAGCCGGGGACCAGCAGCTGATTGGGGGAGTCGGTCCCGGTTGCGATTCGCCCTCCGGCAGCGGCAAACGTTCGGACAAAGAGATCCTGCATCGACCGCGCCTCGCGGAATGCTTCGAAGTCGCTCTCGCTCCATCCGGCGCGGGCGATCATCCCGGGCACGTCCCAGTCCCGCTTGGGGGCTTCGGGCACCGCCGCCATGGCCTGGTCGCGCTGCAGAGCGGGATCGTTCATCCGGCTGAGGGTCTCGTGCAGTGTCAGGGTGGGAACCAGGGTGATCTTCGCGTCGGCCAGGCGAGTGGCCAGCTGCCTGACGGAGGCGGGGTCGAGACTGGTCCAGCTTCGCTCAAAGCTGGTCCACCCAGGAAAGAAACCGCGATAGTGAGCCGCAATTAGCGAGGAGCGCTGCCCGGACACCGCCTCGGGCACCCCGGTCAGGTGCTCGATCGAGGAAACGCCCGCCTTGGCCGCGGCTACGGCATCGGTCATGCCGAGGTGTCCGGTGACCGGGACATTGAAGGTACGGGCCTCGTCTATGATCGCTCGGAGCAAAGGGGCATCGACGTGGGTATAGATCTTGATGAGGTCGACCCCGGAGCTCACCAGCCGGTCCACTGCCTTACGGGCCTCATCGTCGCTGCTGACCCCGATAGCATCCGGGTAAGTGGTGGGCAGCCCATCGATCATGGCGCCGGCCGCGTATACCCTGGGGCCCTGGCTGCGCTCGCCGTTGGACCGGCGGCGGAAGGCCACTACTGTGCTCAACTCGCCGTGCAGGTCGCGAACGGTGGTCACGCCCCAGGCGAGATAGCGAGAGGGTGCCCAGGTGGCGGCTTGGCTGATATGGGTGTGCGCATCGATCAGGCCGGGAGTGATCCAACGGCCGGTCAAGTCCACCAGGCTGGTGCGCCGGGGCAGCTCAAAGGCAGCATTGGACCCGACCGACTCTATTCGGCCGCGGCGAATGACCACAGCGGCATCGGGCAGCGGAGGACCACCGGTGCCGTCGATCAGGGTGGCGCCCACCAGCGCGATGCCGTCCGCGGCTCCCTGCTGGCACCCGAGGAGGAATCCGGCAAGGAGCGCGGGCGCCCAGCGGCTACCGAGGATCACTGGAGGAGTGGTCGTGGAGAATCTTCCAGCCTTCGGCTCTCCGCTCCATCACCAGGGTGAAAGGACCGCTCGCACTGGTGCTGCCTCCTCGCTGGAGAATGTAGCGAGCGGTCACCAGGGCCAGGATCGGACTCAGACGGCGGACTTCCACTTCCTCGAAGTGGAGGCTGTCTCGCCGGGCGCCGGGGGCAAATCGGGGAGCATAGTTGTTTCGGATGAAGTCAAACCCGTGCCGCGCCCGCCGGCCATCGACGAAAGTGGTGGTGCTCTCCGCCGCGTAATCGGAGACGAACGCGTCCAGGTCGCCCCGGTTCCAGTCGCCGGCGGCGCGATCCAGCTGAGCGACGATCTGGCGGGTGAGCTCGCGGTTGTCGGCGGCCCCCTCGGCGGTAGCCGAGGGCTGTCCGGCCGGCCGGCAGGAGACGACGAGCGCGAACGCCAGCAGAGCAGTGAACTCACGCATGAATGTTGAGGGTAGGGTGTTGGAAGGTGGAGAACTCTTACCAGCGATGCAAGATCCGACACGCTCGGCTTATACTTGGGCGATGACCGAAGTCCAGCCCCAGTCGCCGACCGAAACTCCCAGTCGGCGCTCCGGCGCCATTCGCCACCAGCCCATCTCCGACTACGGAATGATCGGCGACATGCGAACGGCCGCCCTGGTTGGTTTGGACGGCGCGATCGACTGGTGCTGCCTGCCCCGGTTCGATAGCGGGAGCGTCTTCGCCGCTCTCCTGGACACGGAGCGCGGCGGTACCTGGACCATCCAGCCCGAAGGGCGGTGGACCTCCACTCAGCGATACCTCCCCCGCACCAACATTCTCGAGACCACCTTCCGGATGCCCGATGGCGGCATCGTCACCCTGACCGACTTTATGCCGGTGGCCGAGGACGGCCGGCCGTCGGGACCCCATCCCGAAATTCACCGGCGGCTGCGCTGCTCCCGAGGCCGGGTTCCGATCCGGATGATCTTTATGCCTCGCTTCGAGTATGGGGCTCGCACCACCCGGCTGGAGCTACTTCGCACCGGCATCTTTGCGACCGACCGAACTGACCAGGTGCTCACCCTCTCCAGTGCCAAGCCGTTCGACTGGACCATCGAACAGTCGATCGCCACCACCCGATTCGAGCTGGAGAAGGGTGAAGAGCGATGGGTGGTGCTTCGCTATGATGACGACGACATCCACCCGGTCGACCGCTACGAGAGCAACCGCAAGCTCGACAATACCGCCGAGTTCTGGCAGCGATGGTCGGCCAGGGTCCGATATCGCGGACCCTACCGCGGAATGGTGAAGCGGTCGGCACTGGCACTCAAGCTGCTCACCCACGCCGAGACCGGCGCCATGATCGCAGCTCCTACCACCTCGCTCCCGGAGGCCATCGGCGGTCTGCGAAACTGGGATTATCGGTTCGTCTGGCTTCGGGATGCAGCCTTTACGCTGGCGGCGCTGGATGCGGTGGGTCACTACCAGGAGGCCGACCAGTTCATGCGCTTCCTCAAGAAGGTCTGCCGGCACGAAGGCGGCGGTCACCTGCAGATCATGTACGGCATCGACGGCCGACGGGACCTCATCGAGCGGCAGCTCGATCACCTGAGTGGATACCGCGGCTCCCGCCCGGTGCGGGTCGGCAACGGAGCCGTCGGTCAGCTGCAGCTGGACGTGTATGGCGAGGTCATGGAAACCGCCGACATCTGGCGTCGTAACCACGAGATGACCGAAGGGACCTGGCGAGTACTTCGGGGGCTGGTGGATTGGGTCAGTCGGAACTGGCATCTCCCCGACTCCAGCATCTGGGAGGTCCGGGGAGGAGTTCGGCACTACGTGTTCAGCAAGGTGATGAGCTGGGTGGCGCTGGACCGGGGGATCCGGATGGCCGAGGAACTGAGCCTCGAGTCGGATACGGCCACCTGGCGGGCGGCACGCGATGCTCTCTACGCCGAAATCATGGAACGTGGGTGGAGCGAGAAGCGACAGTCCTTCGTACAGTCCTACGACGACGATTCGCTGGACGCCGCGGCTCTCGCGATCCCGATGGTGCGGTTTCTACCCTGGAATCACCCCCGGGTTCACACCACCGTCCACGCGATTGCTCGGGAGCTAACCACCCAGGACGGCGAGTTGGTGTACCGTTACCGGCACTCGGATGGGCTCGAAGGCGAGGAAGGCGCCTTCTCGAT
>Ga0075421_100005108_pt1 | contig 15845 bp, 15 predicted proteins | sample SoiMetdeltSBSDD5_FD_75292 | JGI IMG/M metagenome (GOLD analysis project Ga0075421, IMG submission 75292) | Bulk soil microbial communities from a Populus tree surrounding site in Tennessee, USA - Soil MetaG P. deltoides SBSDD5 | ecosystem: Environmental > Terrestrial > Soil > Tree plantation...
TGCCAGGCGTCAAACAGGCTCATCGCCACCCATGGATACTTCTCCAGCACGGCGGTCTTAATCAAGAGCGTGTGTTGAATCGGAAAGAACCCGGTCTTCTTGAAATAATTTCTCTCCTCCTCGGCATAGTTCGGCAGCAGGAAGTCTATGTCCGGATGGCCGAAAGGCGCCCAAGTTTCCGTCGTGATAGCGGCATCGATTTTTCCGGCGATGAGCAAATCGTGAAGCTTCGCGCCTTGCGGCGCAATTTCCAGTTTGAGCCAAGGCGGCGGCTGCCAGCCACCAATCTTTTCTCCCCAATTGGCTACCCACGTAATGGATTTGAGATCGACGCCATACTCCTCTTCCAAAATGCCGCGAGCCCAGAGCGCCGTCGTTGTGAACCAAGTCTGCAAACCGATCCGTTTTCCGTTGAGATCCTTGGGTGCGCAAATCCCCGCGCGCTTGTTAACGTAGATATAAGAGTGGCGAAACATGCGCTTTACGAAAATTGGAATGGCCGTGAGCCCGAGTGTCCGATGTTCCAGGTCGGCCATGTAAATGCCGGTGAAAAATTCCGCTATGTCGAACTTTCCTTCGCGGCCGTCCCGCTGCCGGCTCCGGTCATCGGAGTTAACGTGGATATCCAAATCGATGTCGCGCGCCGTAACGCGCCCATCGATGAGCGGCTGGCTCCGGTCGTACCGGCCGCAGGTCATGGTGAGTTTCAAAGTCATGGCAACATCTACCTTCCCCTGGGCGATCTTCCTCTCCTCCTCCTTCGTGATGAAAAACCGGATTTGCCTCAAATCCACAAGACTACGGTCCGGGTTTCCATCCCTTGGACTGGATCTCTGCGATGACCTTGCGCGCCAGCGAGAAATCAAAAATCTTTGCCAGCGGCGGCGCCTCTTTGAGTTCGAGACGCTTGAGCACATGTTCGACCGCTTTCGCTTGCGTCTCCTGGTTGAGAGTTCCGTCCTGGGTCAGGGACGGCCTGATGACGGTGTCATAGGCCTTGGCGGCGACGCCGTCGGTCACTTGAAGATAGCGCGCTACGATCGGTATCGTCCCCGCGCGGTTTTCTTTGATGTAGAGAAATCCCTTGTACGTGCCCCGGATAAATCTCTCCATTTGAGAGGGATCCGATTGCAACGAAGCGTCGCGCACGAGAATACTGCCTTGCAGCTCGACCAGGTCTTGCTTGGGGAAAGACACCAGTTCACGGAAGCCGCCCTCTTCCGCCTTAAAAGTGACCGGCGGCGAAAGCATCGCCGCGTCCACAATCCCGCCTTGCAGGCCCGCGAAGATCGTCGGCATCACGCCCAGGCTGAGCACGGCTACGTCCCGGCTGGGGTCGAGCCCATGCTGGCGCAAAATTTCGCGCAGCAGGGAGTCGGGCCCGCTGCCTATGCCGGACACACCGACGCGCCTGCCCTTTAAAGCCTTAACGTCGCGAAGCTCAGGTTTAGCGTAGAGCCAAAACATCGCGCGGTTGTAGGTCGTAAATAAAAACTTGAACGGCGAGCCGCGCAGCACCGGCGGCAGCCCCGCGCCGCCTACGGTTGCGACCGTCACGTCGCCGCTCAACAAGGCGCGGCTCGCCGTGGGCGCGCTCATGAGAATAAGCTCGACGTCCAGGCCCTCTGACCGGTAGTAACCTTTGTCCCTGGCGATCGTGAACGCCAGCACCGCCTGGGTCGTGCTCGGTATGGCGATTTTGAGGACCTCGGCCTTTGCAGAGCGGGTCCACACGAACAGAAGAAAACCGAGAAGTGCTAGAATTTTTGTTCTGGGCATAAGCCAACGATGACACCTTTTAGTCGTTCAAGAGGCAGGTTTGAAAACTGCGACACGCGACATTCTTTGTGCGGGCTAACCACTATCCGAGTCCTCAGTTCCCATGATCTGCGGTAAAAGCCGTTCCACCAAGTCTGCTCCAGGTAGCGACAGGCCCATCTGTCGCGCCGCTTCGATCGCCGGAGCGAGACTTTTCTGAAACACTTGGGTGCGTCTGCGGCGAACTTCCATGGGATCTTGCGCAAGCTTGAATCTCTGAAGCCAATTGTCGGTGACGAAGCTTTGGGCCGAGCTTACGTGCAACACTTTTTGCAGCTTGGCGAAGTCCAAGCCGCTTCGCTCTGCGAGCGTCTCCGCTTCATGAGCGCCAAGCATATTTATGCAAGTCACGACTTGCACAATCATTTTCGCCGCCGCGCCGTTGCCTAAGGCGCCCATGTGAAAAATCTCCGATGCGGATGTGGAGAATACCTCCCGACAACGCTCCAGAGCCGCAAGCTCACCGCCCACCATGTAGCAAAGTGATTTTTCTCGCGCGCCGATCTCGCCGCCGCTCACCGGCGAATCGATGACTCGCACATATTTAGCCTCGGCAAGCTTGGCCAATTTAGTGACTGTTTCGGGATAGACTGTGCTGTGAATCGCCATGATCGCCCCGGCGCGACTTCCTTCAAGCGCGCCTCGATCGCCGCCGCACACAGCTTCCACTTGCGCGTCGTCCACCACCGCAATCGCGATCAGATCCGCTGCTTCGGCCACTTCTCGGGCCGACTTCGCGGCGCAGGCACCGAAACCAACGAGTTCGCTAATCGGCTGTGCGCGAGAATCAAAAACTGTCAGACCAAAACCCGCGTTTAGAATATTGATGGCCATCGGCTTGCCCATGCGTCCGAGGCCAATGAATCCAACGTTTCTGATGCTGTCGTTCATTTGCGAAATCCGGCGTGAGCTCGGATAATAAATACCTGCCTGCAAATTGTCCAGCTATCGACCTCAGTCCATTGCAATGTAAAGATCCCTCGCGCGGCGCTTGACGCCAACTCTCCACAAGTGATTAGATTCCATCGCATGCAACTACAGGCGACGTTGCGCATCACAGCCCATCGCCGCAGCACTCGGTAACCAGGAGGAAATAGCATGGCTGAAAATGACAAAGAATATCTCGTCGGCACCGTGCGCCCCACCAATCGGCCGGAAGCCGGACAGGAACTCGATCTCGACACCTTGATTCCGGCAAAGATCAAGTTCTTGTATTCGACGATGAACTTCACCCGCGGCACGGAGGAAGAATTCAGCACGTCCATGCCGGGATATGAAGCCAAAGCCGCGGAGTTCGCCAAGATGGGCGCCAATCTCGTTCGTCCCAGCGGCGCGCCGCCCTTCATGCTGCTCGGCTACCAGAAGGAAAAGGAACTGATCGCCGGCTGGGAAAAAAAACACAACGTGCAGATGTTTACCTCGGGCCAGAATCATGTGCGCGCGCTGCGGACCCTCGGGATGAAAAAATTCGTCGGCGCCAGCTATTTTCCCGAAAAGATGAACAACGTCTTTGCGCGCTATTTTACCGACGCTGGATTCCAAGTGCTGGCCATGGAAGGCATCGACTCGCCCTTCGCCGCGGTTCCGAGCGTGCCGCCCGAGCAGATTCTTGAGTTCATGAAGCGCATCGCCGCCAAGCACAAAGAGGCAGACGGCATCTACATGCTGGGCTCGGCGTGGAAAACCGTGGAAATCATCGATCGGCTGGAGAAAGACACCGGCCTTACCGTCGTCCATGCCGGCCCCGCGCGCGCCTGGGAAACGCAGTTGCGCTTGGGGCTGCGCCATCAGATACCGGGATACGGCCGCTTGTTGGCCGAAATGCCGCAATAACCCGGCGGCACGAACACACGCGTCACTCTCATTGAGAGGGTTGGCGCACACTATTTCTTTGAGGTGCACAATGGCGAGTCAGTATGTCGATTGCGACGGGCACGTGATGGAGCGCGTCGATGAGATCGCGGCGCGGATCGGCAAAGTGAACGGCATCGAGGGCGAGATCAATCCGCGGCGCATGGTGCCGAGCCTGGATCGTTTTCACACACCGCGCTTGCAGCGCCGCACGCCGGGAACCTTCGATCCGTCGATCGGTCCGGAAAAATGGATGGAGTTTCTCAACAAGACCGGTCTCGAATACAGCGTGCTTTTCCCCACCGAAGGTCTCGCCTACGGCCAGATTTCACTTGTCCAGTGGGCGGTGGCTTACGCTCGCGGCTACAACGACTGGCTCCACGAAAGATATTTGAAATTCAGTCCGAAGTTGAAAGGCGTCGCGCTCATTCCGATGCAAGACGTGCCGAGCGCTGTCGCCGAACTCCGCCGGGCGGTCAAAGAGCTGGGCATGCTCGGGGCGATGCTGCCCTCGAACGGCCTACGCTTCCACCTCGGCGCCAAAGAATATTGGCCGGTCTATGAAGAGGCGGAGCGGCTCGACTGCGCGCTCGCAGTGCACGGCGGCTGCTACGGCGATCTGGGTTTTAACAGTTTCGGCATGTTTCCGGCGACGCGCGCGCTCGGCATGCCCTTTCCGCTGGCGATCGCGGCAACCGGCATGATCGTCGAAGGCATGCTCGACCAGTTTCCCAAATTGCGCATCGGCTTTCTCGAAGGCGGCACCGCGTGGATACCGATCGTCATCGACCGGCTGGAACGGGAGATGGAGTACGGGGGTTTGCAGTTGAAACGCAAACCCGAAGATTATTTCACCAGCGGCCGCATCTTCGTCGGCTGCGAGGGCAACGAAAAAGCCCTCGCTTACGCCATCGAGCGCGTCGGCCCGGCGCCGTTCATGTTCGCCTCCGACTTTCCCCACGAAATTTCTCTCGGCAACTGCATGGAAGAGATCAACGAAATCGTCGAGCGCACCGATCTCAAGCACGAACACAAAGCGGCGATTTTGGGCGATAACGCCCGCGAATTTTATAAGATTTAAGCGGATTCGGGCCGGCTCATATAACATAGGGGCGACCAGCGGTCGCCCTCCTATCATGGAGAAACAATGCCGAACAAATACGTCGATTGCGACGGCCATGTGATGGAGAAGATCGACGAGTTGATTAGCTACGTCGGCGAACCTTTCAAAACCACCGGCCATATGAATCCCCGGCGCATGCTGCCGAGCCTCGATCGGTTCCACACGCCGAGACTGGAAGAGCGCAAGCCCGGAACGTTCGATCCCGACGTCGGCCCGGAAAAATGGCTGCAGTTTCTCGACAAAATGGGGCTTGAATTCAGCGCGCTCTATCCCACCGAAGGATTGGCCTTCGGCCAGGTCGCGTTTTCCCCTTGGGCCATTGCCTACGCAAGAGCCTACAACGACTGGCTGAACGCGAAGTATCTCAAATTCAGTTCCCGTCTAAAGGGCATCGCTCTAATCCCGCTGCAGGATGTTCCGGCTGCGGTCGCGGAGCTGCGCCGCGCGGTCAAGGATTTAGGCATGGTCGGCGCGATGCTGCCGTCGAACGGTCTCACTCCACACTTGAGCGCAAAACATTTTTGGCCGGTGTTCGAGGAAGCCGCCAAGCTCGACTGCGCCCTCGCCGTGCACGGCGGCTGCTACGGCGATCTTGGCTTCAATACGTACACGGTCTTCCCGGCCACCCGAGCGCTCGGCATGCCGGTCCCCCTGGCCATCGCCGCCACGGGCATGATCGTCGACGGCGTGTTCGATGAATTTCCCAATCTGCGCGTCGGCTTCCTGGAAGGCGGCACCAGTTGGATTCCCATGGTGCTCGATCGTCTGGAAAGAGAACTGGAATACGGCGGGCTGCGCATTCGACGCAAACCCGTCGATTATTTTCGCAGCGGTAGAATGTTTATCAGCTGCGAGGGCAACGAAAAGGCGCTCGCCTACGCCATCGAGCGCGTCGGTCCCGAGCCGTTCATGTTCGCGTCGGACTTTCCCCACGAGATTTCCCTCGACAATTGTCTGGAGGAGATCAAAGAGATCGTCGAACGGCATGACCTGCGCGACGAGCACAAAGAGGCTATTCTGGGAGTCAACGCCCGGCGCTTTTACAAAATCTGACGTTTGTTCGTAACCGCGATCCATGGCGGCAACCGCACCAAGAGGAGTTGGGAGAATGCAGCGATATTTGTTGCGCGCGTTCGAGTTTCTAGCCTTCGTATCGGCGGTTTTTTCCGTCGTCGACCCAGCGACGGCGCTCGACAAAATCAAGTTTCCTTACTCGCCGATCTCCTACCATAGCCTTCCCTGGCTGGTTGCCTACGAAGCGAAGCTCTTCGAAAAGCACGGCCTCGAAGTCGATCCGGTGTTCGCCGGCGCTTCGTCGCTCATCGTGCAGTCCATGCTCGCCGGCGAAGCCGATCTCGCGGGCATGGCCGGCCCCGCGGTCATCTCCAACGTGCTCAAGGGCGGCGACGTCATTCAAGTCGCAGCGCTGGTCAAATCTTTCAGCGTGCCGCTTTACGTGCAGCCGTCGATAACGCAGGTGTCCCAATTGAGCGCAAAGCGAGTCGGCGTTACCCGCTTCGGCTCGGTATCTCATTTTACCGCCAAAGCGATTTTAGACCGATCGAACGTCAACGACGCGGTGATTATTCAAACCGGCGGTTACCCGGAATCGATGACCGCCCTCAGCACCAACGCCATAGCCGGCGCGATGATTCCGGCGCCGCAAAGCGTCGTCCTGCGCGAAAAGGGCTTTCGCGAGCTGGTCAGCATCAAACAGATTCGCGACATGAATATTCGCTTCATCGAGCAAGGAATCGTGGCGCGGCGCGCCTACGCCGAGAAAAACGCCGATATCGTCAAACGCTTTATCCAAGCCGTCTACGACGGCCTGAAAAAAATCCATGACGATAAGGCTTTCGCCACCAAAGTGCTCAGCAAATACACCAAGGTGACCCGCCAGAACATGCTCGACGAGAGCTACCAGGCAAGCATCGACGCCTTCGCCAAGGATCCGCGGGTGCCGCCGGATGTTTTCAAGGACCTGGCCGAGCAATTGGTTGGACTCAAGCTCATCGATCTGCCTGCCGCGCAGAAGACACCGCTTTCAGCCTACTACGATAACCGCTACGTCGACGAGCTGGAAAAGTCCGGATTCTTCAAACGTCTCTGGCAGTGAGCTCGCCGCGAGTGGCGCTAACAACGACGGAGGAACGAATGAAACCTTCAAACCGCAAGCGCCTATTTAAAACCGGAATTCCGATTGCCGCGCGCATCCGCGCGCTTCTTCTCGCCTTCACTTTGATCGTTACGGCGGCGATCCGCTCGGCCTTCGCGCAAACTTCCCCTCCGATATTGGTTGCGTACGCCGGGCAAAACGAAACGGTCGGTCCCATGTGGGTGGGCATCGAAAAAGGCATGTTCAGAAAGTACGGCCTCGACGTGCGTCTTGTCCAACTGCGCAACGGCGCCCTTAGCATGGCGACGCTCTCCTCGGGCCAGGTCCAATACAATTACGGCTCGCCAGGCAACGCGCTCAGCGCCGCGGCGGGAGGCATGAATATTCAATGCGTCGCTTCGCCGGTGCAAAAAATTCCGCGTGAGTTGGTGGCGCGCAAAGAGATCCGAACCATTGAAGATTTGCGTGGCAAGACATTCGGCGTGCAAAGCATCGGCGGCGGGTTTTGGCTGCAAACGATGATCGCCCTCGATCAGCTCGGCATCGATCCGGAAAAATACGATCTCAAGATGCGCATCCTCGGCGACACCGCGACCGTAACGCAAGCCCTGGGCTCGGGCGGAGTTGACGCCACCGTGATTCCCTACAGCTTCAGCGAGGCGGCTAAACGCGCGGGCGCCAACGTGGTCGCGGATATCGGCAAACTCAACTTTCCTTATCAAGGCACGACGCTTTGTTTCTTCCGGGACTCGCCCTCAAGCTCACCCGATCAGGTTTCGCGCCTGCTTAAGGGAATGGTCGACGCGGTGGTGATGATCCACGATCCCGCCGCCAAGCCGGAGATCGTCGAGATTTTGCGCAAGGCCTTTCGCTTCCCGAAACCGGAGGATGCCGAAGCGTCCTACAAAGTGCTCGCCATCATGGCGACCGTCGACATCATGCCCGATCCCGCCGCATGGAAAATCGTCCAGCGCATCGTCAGCAAGATCAATCCCAAGGTTGCCCAAGTGGATCTCAACCACCTCATGAACCCGGTGTTCGTGCGCAACCTGGAAGAAATCGGGTTCCTGGCCGCGGCGAGAAAAAAGTTACGGTGAGAAATGCGGGCATGCGCGGCTTAGCCCGGAGTTCACGTCCGCATCCAAGAAACCTTTGGCGCCTTCCGTCAATTGACATTCCATGCAGATCGCTCGAAAAGATCTCAGAGGCGAGGCGCGCGAAGAAATCGTCGAGCGGAGGCGTACTCCTATGTACGTCGTAGCGAGCCGATCGAGCGCAACGAAGCCTATGAGGCTTTGCGGGCGATCTGCTAAATCGGCCAACCGTGCTGCGATAGATCGATCGGGTTGCCGTCGGGATCATGGACCCGAAATTCCGCCTCGCGATTCGGCGGGCGCTTGTCGATGCCCGAGGAGGCGTTGAGCTCGCTGCAGGCTTCGCGCAATGCGTCGACATTCTCGACCTCGAAGCCGAAGTGATAGAGGCCGGTTTTCAATTCCGGGCCGTCGATCTTGCGCTCCGGGCCGATCGGGATGATGGCGAGATTGATATGGCCGTCGGATAAATAAGTTGCGGTGCCGATGCCGTGGACGATCTTGAGCCCAAATGCGCTGGTGTAGAATTTTACCAGCTTGTCCACGTCCTCCGTGAGTATGGCGAGGTGCCGGATGCGTGCCATGAAATGTCCTCCTTCTCGATCAATAGACTCGTGCGCATCCTACGAGATTCATAACTCGGATGACAAGGCCTCCGGAGTAACTGCAGTGCTTGACGCGCATCCACCGTTTGCCCTATTTAGTAGTAGGCATACGCACAGATACGGGCACTCGGGTTGCTCTTTGTTGTCGGCTCCGCAAGAATTCAAAGGAGGTTTTATGGGATTGTTAAGTGTTGAAGGCATCACGCACTGGTCGATTCCGGTAAATAGTCTCGATGAATCAGAAAAGTTTTACGGCGATCTGCTCGGGCTCAACGCCCGCGGGCGCCTCGGCAATTCCGGCATGTCCTGCTTCAGCGTCGGGGACCAAAACATTCTGCTCTGCGAGCGCGCGCCCGACGTTGACAAGTCGCACAAGGAAGACCAGAACGTGCACCACTCGTTCACCGTGAGTCCGGAAACCTTGGTCAAGGCGTGCAAAATCTTTCAGGAGCGCAAGGTTCCCATCGACCGGCTCTATTATCGCGCCAAAGGATATTTCACCGGCAGAGAGCTCTACTTCTTCGATCCCAGTGGCAACCGCCTCGAATTGCGCGACCCAACCTGGAAAGCGGGCATGCCGGAGCCGACGTTCGAAGAGCTCGCTGGTTCATAATCGGGCACGCATAACGGCAGGAATTTAGCGCGGGACAACGGGAGGATTCTCGTGACGGAACATGCGACGCCAAGAATCGTCCACGTCGCTCTTTTTACGCGAAATCCGCGCGACCTGGCGTCTTTTTACCGCGATGTCTTCGACATGAAAATCGTCCACATCCGTAACGCGGTGCAGCTCTGGGACGGCCGCACGTTGTTGGCGCTCAATCCCTGGCGCGGCGCCGGTGAGGAGAGATTGCGCATCGACGAAGTCGGCGAACCGCAAGCCAAGGGCTTCGACCACTTTGGATTTCAGATCCCCGACGTGGAGGCCGCAAAGAACCATCTGCGGAAAAATTACCCCGCATGCGAGATCTCCCAGAGACCGGCAGGCCGAACATTCACCGAGTGGCGCGCACACGATCCCGAAGGCAATCGGATCGATCTTTCCGAGGTGGGTTACAAACCCGTCAGTGAGGGCGAGCTGCAATCGCTCGACGTGCAGGTGCCCTCCCAGATCAACCGCATCGTCATTGGCGGCGAGAATATCGCGTCATTGTCGGAATTTTACCAGCGCGCTTTCGATATGAAGCTCGCAAAGCAAACTTCGGAAAAAAGCTTGCTTACCGACGGCGCCACCGAGCTGCAGTTGATAGGGTGCGATTCGGCATCGGCAATCGGGTTTCAATGCCTCGGCTTCCGCCTTTTCGATCAAAACAGAATGCTCGAATCGGCGCGCCGTGCGGGCATCACGCTGTCGAGGACTGAAAATCGCGAGAACGCATCAGCGGAATTCCTATTGCGCGATCCGGACGGCAATCGGCTCCTGCTTTTCCGGGATGATGCATGAGTGCGCTCGGTCCGCGAACCGCGCGCGCCCGCGTCCAATCAGCCCGAGTATTCTTCCTCGCACTTGCCGTTCTATTCGCGTTTACGACGGCGCAACCGATTACGGCTGCGGCGCAGAAGACATCGAAGCTCGTGATGGGTTATCCTACCCCTGGCGCGGGCATTACCATCGAAGTAATTCGCCGCGCCGGTTTTTTCAAGAAGCACGGCCTCGACGTCGATCTGGTTCTTTTGTCCGGCAGCTCGCTGCTCGCCACCGCGATGATATCGGGAAGTGTGCCGGTGAGCATGGTTGGAGCGGCGCCTATGGTGGTCTCGGCGTTGGCAGGCGCCGACACGGTGTTACTCGCATGCGCGACCACCTATGCCTACGGCCGGCTGTTCTCGACGACGCAAATCACCGGTATCAACGAACTCAAAGGAAAACGCATTGGCCTTACGCGATTGGGCACCATCGACGACGGCCTCTTGCGCTACGCCCTGCGGGAGCGCGGCCTTAATCCTGAACGGGACGTCGTCTTTCTCGCCGCTGGAAGCGGCGCGGAGCGGCTCGTTGCCCTGGGCAACGGCGCTATAGACGCGGCAATTTTCCGCCCGCCTCACGATGGCTTCGCCGAGAAAGCCGGCTTTAGAGAGCTTTTGGATGTGAACAAAGCCGGGCTCTACAATCCAGCGAGCTGCATCGGCAGCACCAAATCTTACGTTCAAAGCAATCGCGACACCATGACTCGGATTTTGAAAGGGTTCGTCGAGGGGCTCAAATTTTTCAGAGAGCATCGGGAATATGCCTTCAAAGTCGCCGCCGAATTCATCCGCACCAACGACCCCGAAGCGATCGGCGCGGTCCTGGATTCGCCGGCCCGGCTGCAAGAAAAAATCCCGTACGTGCCGATGAAAGGCATCGAATTCCTGCTCAAGGTCGAAGCACTGCGCAATCCAAAAGCGCAGCGTTTCGATCCCGCAACAGCGGTCGATTCGAGCATCATGCAGGAGCTCGAGAAAAGCGGCTTCCTTGAAGCGCTGTGGAAAAAATAAGCAAGACACCGTAAATTATTGAGCTAATCATTTCTTGCCTTCGCATTGTCATCAGCTCGCTCGCGCCTTTATAATCGAGAACGACTACGCGTTAAAGATCCGTTGATTGCCCGCCGGCATTCGGCAACATTACAAAGGCCCCGGCTGCTTTGTGGTAACCACGACGAATTCTTGATAGATCTGAAAGCGCATACCTCAGGAAAGCGCACTACTTGGAAGAAGAACTATCGCAGCCGGTCAAACCATCCGTCGAATCGTCGCAGCAGCGCTCCCGCTTTCACACCTTCGCTTCGCTCCGCCATTTAGACTACCGGTATCTCTGGACCGGCACATTGATGATGAGCGCCGGGCAATGGATCCAGCAGGTCACTTTGGGGTGGCTGCTCTACGATCTCACGGGAAATTCCATGCTTTTGGGCGCGCTCAACGGCCTGCGCGCGCTGCCTTTCTTAGTGACCGGCCCCATGGCAGGCGTCGCGGCCGACCGCATGGACCGCCGCAAATTGCTGCTGCAGACGCAGTGGGTGTTGATTATTACCGCCGTGCTCATGGGCGTGCTGGTGGCTTCGCCCTTTTTACACGTTTGGCACATCTTCGTTTTTACCTTGATCACCGGAATCGCATGGACGATCACCGAACCGGTGCGCATGAGCATGATTCCCGCCGTGGTGCCAAAAGAAGACATTGCCAATGCCGTGGCGCTCAATTCCGGCGGATTTAATTTGATGAAAGTCATCGGGCCGGCGCTCGGCGGCGCGCTGATCGCCTTGTTCGGCCCGGCGGAAAATTTCTTTCTTCAGGCGATTGCCTACGGCGGCGTGCTGGCGATGATCTACTGGATGCACATCCCGCCTCATCGCGCCGAGGCCAAAAGTAAGTCCGCGGTTGCCAATCTGAAGGAGGGCTTCGCCTACGTCTGGTCGACGCCGGCGGTGTTGGCATTGATGGCGCTCGCCTACGTGCCGCGAATCTTTGCCGTGCCCTATCAGACCCTGATGCCGGTGTTTCAGAAAGACGTGCTCAAGATCGGGCCGGAGGGGTTGGGCTTGCTGATGGCCGCGCCCGGCCTGGGCGCCGTGATCGCCGTGCTGACGATGGCGTCGCTCGGCAGCCGCATCAAGCGTCAGGGGCTCTTGTTAGTGGGCAGCATCATCGTGCTCGGCGCATTTCTCATGCTCTTTTCCCAAATCACCTGGTTTCCCCTCGCGCTCGTCGTATTGGTGCTGGTCGGTATATTTCAAATGTTTTTTCTCGCCAGCACGGCGACGATCTTGCAAATGATCGTGCCCGACGAGCTGCGCGGCCGGGTCTTGAGCCTCTACATGCTCGATCGCGGCTTCATGCCGCTCGGCGCCATGTTCGCCGGCACCACCGCTCATTTCATCGGCGCGCCGCTGACCGTGGCGACAATGGGCGCCATCGTTATCTTGCTGACGTTGTTGGTCGCGTGGCTGATCCCGGCGATACGCAAGCTAGAGCCGTGATCGTCAAATAACGCCACTTCGCTCTGCGACGAAAAAACATGCGATTTGTCATCTCGAACCCTCCGGTACGAATACTCAGGATAAACTCCGTGAAGATCTTGTCCTAACGAAGTGACCCTTCGCTTTGCCGTTGCTAGACAATTCTAAAATCTTGAGTTATCAAAATGACACTTCATTTTGCGTATCATTCTTTGCGAATACGACTTTGGGAGGATCTTCGACATGAATTTCATTCGTCTAATGTTAGTCTGCCTATGTATTTCGCTAGCCGGTCAGTACGCGCACGCGCAACCGGCAAAGGATTATCAGCCTTCCGTCGGTCAGGAAGGCAAAGACGTGATCTGGGTGCCGACGCCCCAGGCGTTGGTCGATAAAATGCTCGATTTGGCGAAAGTAACGTCGAAAGATTACGTGATCGATCTCGGCTCCGGCGACGGCCGCACGGTCATCACCGCGGCGAAGCGCGGCGCCAAGGCGCTGGGCATCGAATACAACCCCGACATGGTGGAGCTATCGAAACGCACTGCTGCAAAAGAGGGAGTCAGCGATCGCGCAAGTTTCGTCAAAGCCGATCTTTTCGAGAGCGATTTCTCCCAGGCGCAGGTCATCAGCATGTTCCTGTTATCGAGCATCAACCTCAAGCTGCGCCCGAAGATTCTCGACTTGAAGCCCGGCACGCGCATCGTCTCGAATACTTTTGATATGGCCGACTGGAAAGCGGACGAGACCGCGACGGTTCCCGGATGCAACTCCTGGTGCACGGCTCATCTATGGATCGTCCCGGCCAAGGCCGAAGGCACGTGGAATCTGCCGCAAGGCGAGTTAGCCATCAAGCAAACCTTTCAAATGATCGCAGGCAACCTCAAATCCGGCAATACGGTGACGCCGATTAACGGCAAGCTCGATGGCGATCAGATCAGCTTTACGGCTGGCGGCACCCAATATACCGGTCGGGTGAATGGCAACTCGATGGAAGGCAGCGCGGCAGGATCGAAATGGCATGCCACCCGGTCGGGGAAGTGACTCTCTCCTGTCCGCCTGCTATAAATTAATGAAATTCAAATTTCGGAGGACGTTTATGAATAAAGCTTTTTGGTCTCACGGGTTGTTTATCTCGCTCGCGTTGAGCCTGGCGTTGGCCGGCGGCTTGGCTCAAGCGCAGCCCGCCAAAGACTACCAGCCGGAGGTCGGCCAAGCGGGTAAAGATGTCGTCTGGGTACCGACGCCCCAGGCGCTGGTCGACAAGATGCTCGAGATGGCGAAAGTCACGCCGAAAGATTACGTGATCGATCTTGGCTCCGGCGACGGCCGCACGGTCATTACGGCGGCGAAGCGCGGCTCCAAAGCTCTCGGCATTGAGTACAATCCGGACATGGTGGAGCTTTCGAAGCGCAACGCCGCAAAGGAGGGCGTAACCGACAAAGCGACGTTCATGAAAGCGGATCTGTTCGAGAGCGATTTCTCCCAGGCGCAGGTCATCACGATGTTTCTGCTGCCGAGCATTAATTTAAAACTCCGCCCCAAAATTTTAGACCTCAAGCCCGGTACCCGCATCGTGTCGAACTCTTTTGACATGGAAGAATGGAAGCCGGACGAAACCGCCAACGTCGAAGGCTGCACGAATTGGTGCACGGCTCACCTGTGGATCGTCCCGGCCAAAGTGGGCGGGACCTGGAAACTGCCTCAAGGCGAGCTAGCGATCAAGCAAACTTTTCAGATGATCACTGGCACGCTCAAGAACGGCAACGTCGCCACGCCGATCAACGGCAAGCTCAATGGCGATCAGATCACTTTCACCGCCGGCGGCACACAGTACACCGGCCGGGTGAACGGCAACTCGATGGAAGGCAATGCCGGCGGCGCAAAGTGGAGCGCGACGCGCGGCAAGTAAACCGGCCGTCACGCCCGACCGCTCACCGCATTTTCTGGAATGCGCAGCACGTTTTTCATGAGCGTGCTGCGCATTTTCAATTCCAGCCCTTTTGTAATATCAGTTGACCTCGATCGCGCCGACCGAGGTCAACTCATTTTTTGAGAGGAGTGTTTCATGCTTCAGGGTTACCGAGTTTACGACGCTGACGCGCACGGTTCCATCAACCCGGGAATGTGGGAGGACTTGCCTGAACCTTATCGCGCCCGCCGTCCTCGTCCCATCACCGTTCACGATGAATCCGGACTCGGCAACTACACGGCGGGCTGGTTGATCGAAGGCTCTCTCGAACCGCACGCGCTTGGCCCGGGCGCGCAGCAAGCCAACACGCCGCGCAATGTGCTGGCGGAGTTCGGCGCCGATACGCAACGCGAACATTGCTCGGTCGGTAGTATGACCTTGGCCGATCCGCAAGCGCGCCTGCGCGACATGGATCGCATGGGCTTCGACTTTCAAATGCTCTTTCCCAGCACGCTCTACGCGCACATGACAAGCGAACCTGGTTTCGAGGCGGCGCTCTTTCGCGCGTACAATCGTTACGTCGGCCGCCAATGCCAAAAGGCGGCGCCCCGGCTCAAATGGTCGGGACTTCTCCCCTTGCGCGATCAACCACAAGCTTTCGAGGCGCTGGAAGAGATGCAGCGTTTGGGCGCACGGGCCGCAGTGGTGTTCGGCACTGCCGGCGACCGTTTGCTTTCGGATCCCAGCCTTCTACCGATTTGGGACGAGTTTGCGCGCACGAAACTGCCGCTCTGCGTGCACATGGGCATGAGCTATCCGCCGCTCGCCCAGCTCGGCCGGTCGATCTACGACGGCCACGTCATCGGCATGTCATTGCCCGCGCAACTCGCGTTCATGGCCATCGTTGGGCATGGCATGCTGGATCGTTATCCGGAAATGAAGGTGGCTTTTCTCGAGTTTGGCGCCGAATGGATTTTTTACATGGTATCCAGAATGGATCACTATCTGCCGCTCGATCGCGGCGCTCATCCGTTCGGCTTGAGCATGCCCAACGCCGCCCAACTGCCGCGCCTAAGTATTCGCGACTACGTAAAGTCCGGCAGAATTTTTATGGCGGCCGAAGCCGACGATGCGATGCTGCACCACCTCTTTGAGTTGATCGGCGAAGATCAAGTGCTGTTCTCATCCGACTTTCCCCACGGCGAAGGACGCGAGAACGCCGCGCTGGAAATCCTCGAGCGGAAAGATATTTCCGAGGCTCAGAAAAGCAAACTGCTGTACGAAAACACGGTACGGTTTTTCGCCGCGCCCTGATTCACGGCCGCGGTTCTCCCTAACATCTCGTAGGGGCGACCGGCGGTCCCTCTGACAACTACCGCGAAAGT
>Ga0075421_100005111_pt1 | contig 15839 bp, 12 predicted proteins | sample SoiMetdeltSBSDD5_FD_75292 | JGI IMG/M metagenome (GOLD analysis project Ga0075421, IMG submission 75292) | Bulk soil microbial communities from a Populus tree surrounding site in Tennessee, USA - Soil MetaG P. deltoides SBSDD5 | ecosystem: Environmental > Terrestrial > Soil > Tree plantation...
GTCGCTGCTCGGATCGCCGCTCTCCGTGCAGCAGATCCGGGCAACGATGCGCCGGTGCCGATCGACCTTGTGACCGCGTCCGGCAGTGGTCTCGATCCACACATCTCACCGGCCGCCGCCGAGTACCAGGTGGCACGAGTTGCGCGCGAACGCGGCCTGTCCGTTGAGCGGGTTCGCGAGCTCGTGGCGGAAGCCACCAGCGGCCGCACTTTCGGTATCCTTGGGGAACCTCGCGTGCACGTGCTCGAACTGAATCTCGCCCTGGACGCCATCCCCTGAGCCAACGCCGCGATCACAATGACTCGGCCGTAGAGCGGCCAGATCCCGATCAGCTGCTTGCAAGCGTGCGGGCCGAGGAAACGCGCGCCCGGCGCGGTCGGCTCCGCATTTTCTTTGGTGCCTCTGCAGGCGTTGGTAAAACGTACGCCATGCTTGAAGCCGCACGCGCAGGCCGTGCGTCAGGCCTGGACATCGTCGTCGGCTACGTCGAGCCACATGGCCGCCAGGAAACCGAACGACTGCTGGAAGGACTCGAGCAGCTGCCCGCTCTCGAGGTCAGGTACCGCAATACAATTCGTCGCGAATTCGACCTCGACGCGGCGCTCAGGCGCCGGCCGGAGATCGTCCTGGTCGATGAGCTTGCGCACTCCAACCTGGTCGAAGGCGAGCCGCGCGCTCGGCACGCCAAGCGCTGGCAGGACATCGAGGAACTCCTCGATGCGGGAATCAGCGTCTGGACCACCGTCAACGTCCAGCACCTCGAGAGTCTCAACGACCTCGTAGCGCAGATCACCGGGGTGCGCCAGCGCGAGACGATCCCCGACCATGTCTTCGACGAAGCGGAGGACGTCGAGCTCATCGACCTGCCGCCGGACGACCTGCTCGCGCGTCTCAAGGCGGGCAAGGTCTACCATCCGGAGCAGGCCGGCGTCGCAGCCGAGCGCTTCTTCCGCAAAGGTAACCTGCTCGCCCTGCGCGAGATCGCGCTGCGTCGCACCGCCGATCGCGTGGACGCCGCGGCGCGTGCCGATCTTGCCACCGAGTACGGCACGCGGCCCTGGCTGGCGCGCGATCGCCTCCTGGTTGCGGTCGGCCCGGACGTTCAGGCCGAGCAGCTGGTCCGCGCCGGCAAGCGCCTCGCCGACGCACTCGACGCACAGTGGACGGTCGTCTATGTCGAGACACCGGCGCTGCTGCGGCTGACAGAGGGTGAGCGCAACCGTCGCATCGATCTGCTGCGTCTCGCTGAATCACTGGGTGCGGAAACGGTGACGCTGGACGGGCCCACGGCGGCCGGTACGCTGATTCAGTACGCGCGTACGCGCAAGGCTTCGCGCGTTCTGGTGGGCGCGCCCAAGCGACGCGGCTGGCGCGCGTGGATTCGTCCATCGACTGCCACCGAGCTGGTGCGCCGGGCGCAGGGCTTCGACGTGATCACGCTCTCGATGCCCGAGCAGCCAGTGCGCGAGCATCTGCCCGGCATCGACACGTACGCGCCTGCGCCACAGCCGATCCACTGGTCACGCTACGCGAGGGCACTGCTCGGCACCGCGGTCTGCACCGCCGTCGGGTTCCTGATGTATCCCTATTTCGAGCTCACCGACGTCGCGATGGTGTACATGCTGGGCGCCGCGGTCGCCGGTCTGCGCCTGGGACGCGGCCCGGCGCTTGTCGCTGCTGTCGCGAACATCGCCGCGCTCAATTTCTGCTTCGTACCGCCACGCTTCAGCTTCGCAGTGCACGACGTGCGGCACATCGTGACGTTCGCGGTAATGCTGATCGTCACCATGGTTATCGCGACGCTGATGGCCAGCGTGCGACAGCAGACACGCGTCGCCGGTGCACGCGAGCGACGCACGGCGCTCCTCTACGCGATGAGCCGCGAGCTGGCAGCGACCCGCGACCTGCCCAATCTCGCCATCGTGGCTGTAACTCACGTGGCGGAGGTGTTCAACACCAAGGCCGTGATCCTGCTGCCGGACGCCGAAGGACGACTATCGCAACCGCGTGGTCTGCCCCTCGCCTGCTCACTGCGCGGAGCCGATCTGTCGATCGCGCAGTGGGTGGCGGATCATGGCCAGCGCGCAGGTCTCGGTTCGGACACGCTGCCTGCCGCGCCGGCGTTGTACCTGCCTTTGAGAGGGTCGCGCGCCACCCTCGGCGTGCTCGCGGTCCAGGCTGAGAACCGGCGCAGGGTTCTTCTGCCCGAGCAACGTCACCTGCTCGAGACCTTCGCCGGCCAGATCGCGCTCGCGATGGAGCGCATCCAGCTCGCCCACACGGCCGAATCCTCGCGGGTCGAGGCCGAGACCGAGAGTCTTCGCAACACCCTTCTCGCATCGATCTCGCATGACCTGCGAACGCCACTCGCCGTCATCGCCGGTGCCGGGAGCACGCTGGCCGATCCTGCGAACGAACTGGATCCGGACAACCGCCGCAAGCTTGCGCAGTCGATCGAGTCCCGCGCACGGGACATGTCCGACCTCATTTCCAACGTGCTCGACCTGACCCGGCTGGAGTCCGACCGGCTGATCCTGCGCCGCGACTGGCAGACGATCGACGACCTGCTGGGGACGGCCCACGCGCGCTGCGTGGAGCGCCTGCGTGACCACCAGGTCGAGTTTGCGCTGCCGCCCGACCTGCCGGCGGTCCGCGTCGATGCCACGCTCTGCGTGCAGCTCTTCGCGAACCTGCTCGAGAACGCGGCGAAATACACCCCCGCAGGGACGCAGGTTAGTGTCTCGGCCCATGCCGGCGACGGAATGCTCACCGTCCTCATCGAGGACAATGGACCCGGGCTGCCGGCCGGCGATCCCGACCGGATGTTCGACAAGTTCCAGCGCGGACGGGCGGAGAGCGACGTCACGGGGGCGGGTCTCGGACTGGCGATCTGCCGCGCGATTGCACGCGCCCACGGCGGCGACATCCAGGCCACGAACCGCGCAGGCGGCGGCGCGTGCTTCGCGGTAACGCTGCCGCTCGAGGAGCCCGCGTAGTGACCACCGCCATGCACCAGATCCTCGTCGTCGAGGACGAACCCGGCATCCGCGGGGTGGTCCGGCTGATGCTGCAGGCCGCTCAATACCGGGTAGTCGAGGCCGACTCGGCCGCGCGCGCCGAGATCGAGGCCCGGGCGCACCGTCCTGACCTGCTGATCGTCGATCTCGGTCTTCCCGACGGTGATGGGCTCGAGGTCATACGGTGTGTCAGGACCTGGTCACCCGTTCCGATCATCGTGCTCTCGGCGCGCACGATGGAGGAACAGAAGGTGACCGCGCTTGATGCGGGAGCGGACGACTTCGTGGCCAAGCCGTTCGGTTCATCAGAGCTGCTCGCGCGCGTGCGTGCGGCCCTGCGCCGATCGGTGCAGTCGAGCGCAACAGTCGCAAGGCTCAATATCGGCGCCGTCGAGCTGGATCTTACCCGCAGGTTGGCTCAGTCCAACGGCCGCGAGCTGCACCTGACGCCCCTCGAGTACCGCGTGCTCGAGTGCCTGGCCCGGAATTCGGGAATGATCGTGACTCAGCGCCAACTGTTGCGCGAGGCCTGGGGTCCGGACCGCGTGGACGACAGCCGGACCCTGCGAGTCTGCATCCGCAACCTGCGGGCCAAGCTCGAGCCCGACCCGGCCCGTCCCAGGCACATCGTCACCGAAGCAGGGATCGGCTACCGGCTCAGGTTGGACGACAGCGCCGACAGCGATCCGGAGCGCCCTCGGGCGGGCGACGCTTCCGTCTCGACCTGACTCACCGGTTCGGAAAGTCGATCGCCCGCTTGTCGGCGGCGAGCGCCGCTTCGTGCAGTGCCTCGGACAGGGTCGGATGCGCATGGATGGTGCGCTGCAGATCCTCCGTGCTCGCGGAATACTCCATCGCGAGCACGGCCTCAGCGATGAGCTCGCCGGCCATCACACCCACTATGTGCACGCCCAGGATCTCATCGTCGTCGACCGCGGAGATGACCTTCGCAAAGCCGGCCGGCGCTTCCATCGCACGCGCCCGTCCGCTCGCCATGAAGGGGAATGTCCCGACCTTATAGGCGCGCCCGGTCTTCTTTACCTCCTCCTCGGTGCTCCCGACCCAGGCGACCTCCGGCGCTGTGTAAATCACCGACGGAATCACCTTGTAGTTGACCTCGGAGACGAGTCCTGCGATCAGGTCGGCCACCATCACCCCTTCCTCCTTGCCCTTGTGCGCGAGCATCGGGCCGCGCACGACGTCTCCCACGGCCCACACCTGCGCCGCAGTGGTGCGGCATTCATGATCGACCTTGACGAAACCACGCTCATCGAGCTGTACGCCGGTGCCCTCGTCCAGCAGGTCCTTCGTGTACGGTCGCCGCCCGATCGCAACCACGACCTTGTCGACGGTCACCGTCTTCGCGCCCGAGGCATCGGTGTACTTGAGCGTGATGCCGCCCTTGCCGCGGTCCGCGCCTTCGACCTTGGCGCCGAGCCGGATGTCGAGTCCCTGCTTCCTGAAGTGCTTCAGCGCTTCCTTCGCCAGCTGCTGGTCAGCCATGAACAGGAACTGCTCCAGCGCCTCGAGCACGACGACCTCGGCGCCGAGGCGTGACCAGACGCTCCCGAGCTCGAGACCGATCACGCCCGCGCCAATCACCCCCAGCCGCTTTGGGACCGCGTCGAACTCGAGCGCGCCCCAGGAATCGACCACCGTCTTGCCATCGAAGGGCACGGACTTGAGCTCAGTCGGAACGGATCCCGACGCAACGACGACATGTTTCGCCACCAGCTCCTTCTTCGTACCGTCGCCCGACGTGTACTCGACACGGTTGCCGGACAGCAGCCGCCCGTGACCCTGCAAACCGGTCACGCCGGCCCCCTTGAAGAGCCCCGTGATGCCCTGCGTCGAGGCCTTGACGATCTGCGCCTTGCGCTTCTGCATGGTCGCAACGTCGAAGCCAAGGTCGCCGATCCTGATGCCGTGCGCGCCGAACTCCGAGTGTGCGCGGTGATAAAGCTCGGAGGATTCGAGCAGCGCCTTGGACGGGATGCAGCCGGCGTTCAGGCACGTCCCGCCAAAGGCGTAGCTGCCATCGAGGTTCTTCCACTCGTCGATGCATGCCACCTTGAGCTTGTTCTGCGCTGCGCGGATCGCGCATGGATATCCGGCGGGACCCGCACCGATGACAACGACGTCGAACTGATCGGACATGAACGCTCCGTCCTGGCTCGCAGCCAGATTATTCGCGATCGATATGGCTCCGGGCCGCGTGCTTCCTGATGTGGCTCGGAGCCGATTTCTTTCCGGCAATCAGATCTGCAGCAGCAGGCGGGCGGGGTCCTCGAGCGCCTCTTTCACGGCGACGAGAAACTGCACGGCTTCGCGGCCGTCGATGATGCGATGGTCGTAGGTGAGCGCGAGGTACATCATCGGCCGCACGACGACCTGGCCGTCCACGACCACGGGACGCTCCTGGATCTTGTGCATGCCGAGAATCGCGCTCTGCGGCTGATTCAGGATCGGCGTCGAAAGCAGCGAGCCGAACACGCCGCCGTTCGTGATGGTGAAGGTTCCACCCGTCAGCTCCTCGAGTGTGATCGCCCCGTCACGCGCACGCGCCGCGAACTCACTGACGCTCTGCTCGATGTCAGCAAAGCTGCGGGCATCCGCGTCGCGCAGTACCGGGACGACGAGCCCGCGGTCGGTCGACACCGCGATCCCGATGTCGTAGTAGTCGTGGTAGACGATGTCGTTGCCGTCCACCGACGCGTTGATCACCGGGTAGCGGCGCAGCGCCTCGATGCACGCCTTGACGAAAAACGACGTGAAGCCGGGCCGGACGCCGTACTGCTTCTCGAAGCGCTCCTTGTAGCGGGCGCGCAGCCCGTTCACCTCCGTGAGGTCGACCTCGTTGAAGGTGGTCAGCATCGCGGCCGTCGACTGCACCTGGAGCAGACGCTCGGCGATCCGCGCGCGCAGGCGGGTCATCGGCACGCGCCGCTCGGCGTGCGCGCCGGCAGGAGCCGGCGGCTGCGATACCGCACGGCGAGCGGGTGCCGACTGCGACACTGCGGGCGCCGGCTCCTTGGCCGTGAGATGCGTCAGCACGTCCGCCTTGGTGATCCGGCCGTCCCGTCCGCTTCCTGCGATCCCGGCGGTGTCGAGGTGATGTTCCTCCACCAGGCGACGTACCGAAGGCGCAAGCTTTTCGGCGCCGCCGGGCGCCGCCGCGCGTGCGGCGCGAGTCTCGGCGGGCGGCTGCGCACGTTCCGAGGGCCGGGCGGCGGCGGGCGCCGCCGCTCGTTCCGCTGGCCTCGATTCCGCTGCCCGCCTGGCAGTCTTTGCGGCAGGCGCTGCGGACGCGCCCGCACCCTCCTCCAGCACAGCGAGGACCTGCCCGCTCGTCACGGTTGCACCGTCCTGCACCTTGACTTCCTTGATCACGCCGGCGGCGGGCGCCGGGACCTCGAGCACGACCTTATCGGTCTCGAGATCGACGAGGTTCTCGTCGCGCTGCACGGCATCGCCCGGCTTCTTGCGCCAGGCGATCAAGGTAGCGTCGGCGACGGACTCGGGCAGCTGCGGGACGCGAACTTCAATGCTCATGAGCTCTTCCTGCCGCCGGTCACGCGAAGACGCGAGGTCTCACGCCCGGAATCTTCCTTGGCGTTGGACTTGAGCGCAGCGGCGACCAGCCCGTGCTGCTGCGCGGTGTGCAGTTGCGGAATGCCGGTGGCCGGCGCGGCGCTCGGTGCGCGCCCCGAGTAAAGCAGGTCCTGCCGCGGACCGAGCGCCTCCTGCAGCCGGTGACGGATCTGGTACCAGGCGCCCTGATTCTGTGGTTCCTCCTGGCACCAGACGACTTCGACCGCGTTCGGATACCGGCGCAGAACTGCCGAGTACTCGTCTGTCGGGAACGGGTACAGTTGCTCGATCCGGACCAGCGCGACGTCGCGCGCCTCGTCGGCGCGCCGTGCCTCGAGCAGATCGAAATACACGCGACCCGAGCAGAACACCACGCGGCGAACCTGCCCGGCCTGCAGGTCGTCGATCTCGTCGATCACGTTCAAGAACCGCCCCTGCGTGAGGTCGCCGAGCGCCGACACTGACAGCTTGTGACGCAACAGGCTCTTCGGTGTCATGACGATCAGCGGCTTGCGGAAGCTCCGCAGCATCTGGCGGCGCAGCATGTGGAACATCTGCGCCGGCGTCGACGGCACGCAGACCTGCATGTTGTTCTCGGCGCAGAGCTGCAGGAACCGCTCGAGGCGCGCGGAGGAGTGCTCCGGCCCCTGCCCCTCGTAGCCGTGCGGAAGGAACAGCGTCAGCCCGCTGATGCGGCCCCACTTCGTCTCGCCGGAGCTGATGAACTGGTCGATCACCACCTGAGCTCCGTTGCCGAAGTCGCCGAACTGGCCTTCCCAGATAACGAGGCAATTCGGATCGGTCGTCGAGTAGCCATACTCGAAGCCCATCACGGCTTCCTCGGACAGGAGCGAATCGGTTACGCGGAAGCGCGGTTGACCTGCCTTGATGTGCTTGAGCGGAATGTACACCGCGTCGGTCTTCTGGTCGTGGAAGACTGCATGCCGATGGAAGAAGGTGCCGCGGGCGCTGTCCTGGCCCGTAAGTCGCACCTCGAAGCCCTGGTCAAGCAGGCTGGCGTATGCAACGGTTTCCGCGAAACCCCAGTCGACGGGGAGCTGGCCCGCCGTCATCTTGCGGCGGTCCTCGACGATGCGTGCCGCCTGCCGGTGCAGCTCGAAGCCCTCCGGGAAAGACGTCGCGCGCGTAGCTAGATCCCGCAGTAGCTCGAGCTTGACGCTGGTTCGCACCGGCTCCGTCCAGTCGACGTCCAGGTACTTGCTCCAATCGACGGTGTACTTGTTGCCGATCAGGCCGAGTGCGTGGCGCACCTGTGGCTTGCCCTCGTCGAGTCCGCGCCGGTATTCGTCGGCCATTGCCTGCACATCGGTCGCGCTCACGACTCCGTCCGCGATCAGCCGCTCGGCGTACGCCTGTCGCGGGGTGGGCTTGGCGCGGATCACCTGGTACATCACCGGCTGCGTTGCGGCCGGCTCGTCGGCCTCGTTGTGACCAAGGCGGCGGTAGCAGACCAGGTCGATGACCACGTCCTTGTGAAACTTCATGCGGTATTCGAGCGCGAGCCGTGCCGCGAACACGACCGCCTCCGGGTCGTCGCCGTTCACGTGCAGTATCGGCGCCTCGACCATCTTGGCGACGTCGCTGCAATACAGCGTCGAGCGCGCGTCGCGCGGGTCGCTGATCGTGAAGCCGACCTGGTTGTTGATCACGACGTGCACGGTGCCACCGGTGTAGAAGCCGCGCGCCTGCGACATCTGCAGCGTTTCCATGACAACGCCTTGGGCCGCAAACGCGGCATCGCCGTGCAGCAGCACCGGCATCACCTTGTCGCCACGCGCGTCGCCGCGCCGCTCCTGCCGCGCCCGCACCGAGCCCTCGACGACGGCGTCGACGATCTCGAGATGCGACGGATTGAAAGCCAGCGCAACGTGCACGTTGCCGCCGGCCGTGCGCAGATCGGACGAGAATCCCTTGTGATACTTAACGTCACCGGAACCCTTGAGCTGCTTGAGGTCGACCTGGCCTTCGAATTCGGTGAAGAGATCCGCGGGCGACTTGCCGAGCACGTTCACCAGGACGTTCAGGCGGCCGCGATGCGCCATCCCGATCACGACGTCCTCGACCGCGTGACCGCCGCAGCTCTGGATCAGGTCGTGAAGGAGCGGGATCAGGCTGTCGCCGCCCTCGAGCGAGAAACGCTTCTGCGCGGGGTACTTGGTCGCGAGATAGCGCTCGAGGCCCTCGGCCATCGTCAGTTGCCACAGCAAGTTGCGGCGCTCGTCCGAGTTCAGCCGTTCGCGCATCCGGCTGGTCTGGAACCGGTCGTGCAGCCAAAGCCGCTCCGTGGTGTCGGAGATGTGCGCAAACTCGGCGCCGATCGTGCCGCTGTAGATGTGCTGGAGCTGCGCGAATATGTCACGCAGCGGGAGGTGGGGCCTGATCGCCTCGTTGCGGCTGCCGGTATAGAACTCCTGGTCGAGGTCCGCGCCGGTCAGCTTGTAGTAGTCGAGATCGAGCACGCGCGGTCGTGGCCGGACCATCAACCCGAGCGGATCGATGTCCGCGACCAGGTGACCGCGGTTCATGTAGGTCTGGATCAGCCGCGAGACCGCGGCCTGACTCGCGCCAACGTTGGTGCTGTCGGTCTGCACATGTGCCGAGGTCACGCCAGGCGAAGCGGCAGCACTGGAGGCAGGTCGCGGCTGCCCGACCGTGACAGAGCCCTGCGATCGGTCGGCGGGTCCACCCAGCGAGTCGAAGTACTCCCGCCAGGCCGCCGGCGCCGAATCCGGATCCGCGAGATAACGCTCGTACTGTTCCTCGAGATATGCCGCGTTGCCCGCCGCGAGCGGCGTGACAGGCAGCATCGGCTTCGGATCGCCCATCGCGACTAAGTGTCCGTCCGGTATAGACATTCGCCCCGCCCGGCGGGCGGAGAAAGGCCGCGTAGTGTACCGAAAAGCATACTTCCGACGTAGGGGCGCGTAGGGAAATTCCTAGGGTGCGTCACGGCCAATTCGGGTAGTGATCGCGACGAAAACGGCGGACGATCGCAACCGTGGAGATCGCGAGCGCTATCTAGCCGTAGCAGCAGCGATAACCACTAGGGGCTGCCTCGGCAGCCCCGACTTGTATCTGGGACAGGCAGGCTGTGGATGGCGCCCCCGGCCGGAGTTGAACCGACGACCTACCGCTTAGGAGGCGGTCGCTCTATCCACTGAGCTACGGGGGCGCGCCGCGCGCAGTTTACGTGGCGCGAGCCAAACTTCGTATCCTGCGCGGTACGGGAAGCGAGCCGGAGCGCACACGGATGCCGCGCAATCTCATGTTCACGCCTGAAGCAGCTCGCGGCACCGGCCTCCTGCAATTCCTCGTACGACTCCTTGCGACGGCCATATTCGGCCTGGCGATCCCGGGGCTTACCGCGTGCGGCGGCTCGGGCGGTGACAACTCCGCCGACCCACCGCTCGCGCCCGCCCCGGATCCCGCACCCGGTCCGACAAATGGCCCGCCGGCCGCTGCCGACGACACCGCAAGCACCGCGCGCGACGCGTCCGTCGTGGTCGATGTGCTCGCGAACGACACGGACCCGGATGGCGATGAGTTGCAGCTCGCATCCGTCGGCGCTCCGGCAGATGGGACAGCCACCGCGCGCGCCGATGGGTCGGTCACCTATGCCCCGAATGCCGGTTTCGAGGGAAGCGACGTTTTCACCTACTCGGTTTCCGACGGCGAAGGCGGCACCGACACCGCTAACGTAGCGATCACCGTTCGCCCTGCACCGAGCGACGCGCTCCGCGGACGAATCGCGGACGCACCGGAGGGCAGCTGGCTCAAGGTCAACGTCAACCGCTATGAGGACGTGTGGACGCCGACAGCGCAGCTCGCCAAGGTCAATGGCGTTCCGCTCGGCACTCCGCGCAAGATCATCGCTGCCTGGAGCTCGATGGCCTGGGATTCGAATCGACACCAGCTGATCATCTGGGGTGGCGGACACGCAAACTACGCCGGAAACGACGTGTACCGCTTCGATGCCGCGGATCTGCGCTGGCATCGCGCGTCGCTGCCGAGCGCCGTGCAGGCGCCCTTCGACGATCGCCGCTACTTCACGGCGGATGGCGCGATGAACGCGCCGATTTCCGCGCACACCTATGACAACCAGGAGTTTCTGCCGCTCATCGATCGATTCATCACGTTCGGCGGAGCGAGCTACAACACCGGCGCTTACTTCCTGCTTGACGACGGCGTGACGAAGACCGGCCCGTATCTCTGGGATCCCAGCCGCGCCGGTGCCAACGCCGTCGGTGGCACGACGGGCTCGCAGGTGGACCCTGACCGCTTCCCGGAGGTGACCGGCGGTCGGATGTGGATGAACCGCAACGCGGTGACCGTCAACGGCAGCGGCGACAGCCGGCCGGACTCCTTCGTCAACGGCACGTCGGCCCATGCGTCCGAAGGGGGTTCGGAGTCACTGCTTGTCTCCGAGTCTCCCCAGAGCGGCGGCGATCTTTTCCGGTACCGGATCGCCGATGTCGACGATCCGTCGCTCGACGGCTGGGAGCTGATCGGCCCCGGGCTCAGGGCGTACTCCGGCCAGGGCGCTGGAGCCTACGATCCCACGCATCGCGTTTACCTGCGCACGGCGAACATCGGCACGGGCTACGGCTTCGTAATGTGGAACGAATCAACACCGGGCCCGACGAATGCGCCGATCGAGTTCCCGCCACCTGACAGCGCCGGGCAGTTCGCGCTCTCGAACCTCCACGGCATGGACTTCGATGCACGACGGACGACCTTCATGCTCTGGGCCGGCGATCGCCGCGTGTGGCAGCTGAAGCCGCCCGCCTCGGGCGCGGCGTTCACGGCCACCGGCTGGACCCTCGTGCCGGCGCCGGTCGCCGACGGCGAGGCGCCTGCACTCACGGGCACCACCGGCGTCCTCGGAAAGTGGAAGTACCTGCGAAGCCACGACGTGATGCTGGGCCTGGGCGACGGCGTCGAGGGCCAGGTGTGGGTTTACAAGCCCGTCGGCTGGCAGCCGCCCTGACGCATCCGCTCACGCGAGGCCGTCGCTCTTCGCCGACGGCCTCGCAGGTGCTTGGATGCCTTGATTGCGAGCGGCGCGCTTGTTACGGCAGCTCGCAATTTGCAGGAGCGATCGGAAACGTACAGACAGCACCTCCCTCCGTGATGGTCTGGTTGCCACCCCTATCGGTTGCCAGGACCTCGAATTCATAGATTCTGCCCGGCTCGAGGTACTGCTTCGGCACCAGGAAGGTCGTTTCTGTCTTCGAGAGGTCAGCGTCGAGCGCGGTCTTCAATTTTCCCGGCGGCAATACTGGATCGGTAACATCGACGACGACGACGTGGTAGCCCACGATGTCAACCGGTCCGAGACCAGGGAGGATGGGGCCAGTCACTTTCTTCCACTTGATGAGGAGCGGCGCGTCGGGGGAGACCACGTCGCCGTCATCCGGCGCGGTGATTTCAGGGCCGGCGGGAATCCTGTGCGTGAGCTTCGCTACGCCTTCAAAATCGGTTGTCCCGCTCCGGCCCTCGAATTCGTACGTCCCGACGGGCCAAGCGGCGAAGAGTTCGGTCAGGGAGATCGCGTCGTCGGAGGGCTCGCAGCCGAGTGCAGTCTCCAGGTCGATGATCGGCGGCTCTACGCGCTCCTGGAAGTTTTCGGTCAGGTCATGGGTGACCTCCATACCGTCTACTGCCCGGAGACTGTAGACCACCTGGTCGTTCGGATCTTCGACCGAGACCTCGGTGACACCGTCCGTGTCGAAGAAAATCTGAATGCCCATGTCGCAAGCCGACGCGTTGGTCTCGAAGTGGATGTTCGTCAGCTTGAACGGCTCAGGCTGGGCGGCCGTGGCGGCGGTCGTTGCCGCCGCAAGCGCGACACCGGCCACCGCCGCTTTGCAGATGATTACGACGTGTTTTTTCATGACATTTGCTCCATGTCCTGCCTGGCTGCGCAGTGCTATTGATCTCTCGTGGTTTAGACGCCATGCCGAATGGAATCCTTCGCGAGCTGCTGCGGTCGCATCTGTATCGCTGGTCGCAAGATCCGGCTCGGCCGTGCCTTCGCCGGACAGACATTCGGCGACACTCACGATCTCGCGATGCTTGCTTGCCCCTGTACGCAGGAGCTCGCGGGCGCAGGCGGTGACACGGGTGAACGTCTTGATGAGTTCCTGCTCGACGTCAGCAACATCGACCGGAACCGCTGACAAGAAAAAGCCGCGGATACCGCGGCTAACTCTTTGAGGTCGTTTGGTGGAGCGGAAGGGGATCGAACCCTCGACCTCCGCATTGCGAACGCGGCGCTCTCCCAGCTGAGCTACCGCCCCACGCGAGGGCGCGCATTTTAGCACCGGACTTTGCGCTGGCAACCGGCCGCGGTTCGGGGGCCGGCGGTATCATCCGTCGATGGACATCGACATCAGGCCCGCTACGGAGCGAGACATAGGGGTCATCGCAGCCAACAACGCCGCGCTCGCGCTGGAGACCGAGCATCGGCGGCTGGCACCCGAGCTCGTTCGCGCCGGCGTGGCGGCCGCCCTCGCGGATCCCGAAAAGGGTCGCTACTTCGTCGCCGACCGTGCCGGGGACGTCGTTGGCCAGATCATGCATACCTACGAGTGGAGCGACTGGCGAAACGGCTGCTTCTGGTGGATCCAGAGCGTATACGTCTTGCAGTCTGCACGGGGCCAGGGTGTCTTTCGGCGGCTGTACGAGCACGTGAGGACCCTGGCGCGTGCGCAGCCGGAGGTCTGCGGTCTGCGGCTCTACGTCGAGCGCGAGAACAGCCGCGCGCAGCAGACCTACCGGCAGTGTGGGCTGGTCGACTCCGGATATCTCGTGATGGAGGAAGATTTTTCGGGCTTGGTAGCTCGCACCAGGAGTTGAACAATGCTGACCAAGGGCAGTGTGGCACCGGAATTCGAGCTCGCTGATCAGAGCGGCGGCAAGCGGACCTTGTCGAGCCTGCTGTCGGACGGGCCGCTCATCCTTTACTTCTATCCGGCGGACTTCACTCCCGGCTGCACCAAGGAAGCCTGCAGCTTCCGTGATCTGCACCAGGACCTGGTCGGGGCGAATCTGCGCGTCGTCGGTATCAGCCCGCAGGACACGGACTCACACCGGCGATTCGCCGAGAAGCACGGCCTCAACTTCACCCTGCTTGCCGACCCCGACAAGAAGGTCATCAAGGCCTACGACGTGGACGGCCCGCTCGGGATCGGCGTACGTCGCGGCACGTATCTGATCGGCAGGGACGGTCGGATTCGCGACTCCGTGCTCGCGGACTTCAGAATTGGCGCACACGAGGCGTTTGTGAAAAATGCCCTCGCCGTCGGTGCCACGGTCTGATTGTATGCCGTATTAACAATAACTTATGCGACGTTTGTAACGCCACATCTAGTTAGTTGTCTGTGCGGGTGCGGGTCCCGCCTCGCCCGGCGCAGCATAGTGCAGGCGCAGTACCCGCGGCTGCCCCGGGCTTGGCAGCACGACGACAAAAACCGAATCGAACTCGTTCTCGCCGACGTTGACCTTGGTGTCCGCGAGCTGCTCGAGCAGGATGGGCAGCGTGCTTGCGTACCCGACCACGACCACGGTCTCGCCGCGGTGCTCGGACTTTATGCGGTGTGCGAGTGTCGCCCAGTCGTTGCTGGCGAGCAGATTGATTGGAAGCCCAAACTGATTCGCTACCGGCGCCGCCGTCTGCTGTGCACGCCGCGTGTCGGCGGCGTACAGGTGATCGACCTTCCCCGCGACGAACAGATCGGCGAGAAACGCACCGAGCGCCGCAACGCGCCGCTCGCCCGCGATACTCAGATCCGGATCGGCGCCGGAGGTGGGTTGCGGCTCGGCGTGGCGGACAAGCACGACGACTGTCGTTCGTGCCCAGCTGCCAAGCCAGAAGATCCCGGCCCCCGCGGCGAGCAGCACGAGCAGCGGCAGGAGCAGCGGCGCGAGCAAAGGCCGGCGGCGCATGCGATCCAGGGGTTCCGCCATGCGCCGATCATAGTCAGGATCGGCAGGGCCAGCCATGCGCCCGACCCCGCGACGTCTCAATAGTGTGCGCCGCGCTGCAGAGTGCGATCGCGGATCTGCAGGCGCTCGAAGAGCGGTGTGGCGCGCATCGCAAATCCGTTGTCGGCATGCTCGATGAACAGCGCCGGCAGTTCGAGGCGCTCGGCTAGGTCGTAGCCTGCGGCCGGGCCGAGAACCATGAGCGCCGTCGCATACGCATCCGCCATCATCACCGATTCGTGCACCACGCTGACCGACGCAAGTTCGTGCTCCACCGGGCGACCGTTCCTCGGATCGATCGTGTGCGAGATGCGCTTGCCATCGACGAGACGATAGTCGCGATAGTCGCCGGAGCTCGAGATGCCGAGCCCATCGAGCGCGACGATGATCTGGGCAATGCGCGCTCCCGCCTGCGGGCGCTCGACTGCGACCCGCCATGGGCGCTCACCCGGCGCGCGGCCCCGACAGCGAACCTCGCCGCCGATCTCGACGATGTGATTGTCGAACCCGAGCGCTGCGAGCTCGCGGCTGATGCGGTCGACGGCGTAACCCGGTGCAATCCCGTCGAGATCCAGGCGCACGCCGGGTGCGTGCTTGCGAGCCTCGCGTGGCGACGCCCTCAGCTCGAGCATTCCCGGACCCACCAGCGTCCTTGCATCCTGGATCTGCGCTTCCGACGGTAGCGCAACATTTGTGGTCGCGTAGGCGCCGAATCCCCAGACCGCGACCAGGGGCGCAACAGTCACGTCGAACGCCCCACTAGTGCGCCGACTGACGTCGAGCGCAGCATCGAGAACCGTGTAAAGCGGCTCGGAGATTCGTAACCAATCCCCCTGCCGATCATCGTTGAGCGCCGACAGCTCGGAGCGTGTGTTCCAGGCCGACAGGGTCCGGTCGACGTCGGCGAGGGTCCTGAGGATCACCTGCTCAGCACGGGCGGAGTCTGCGCGGTCGTGAATACCGGCGATGGTCACGGTCCAGGTCGTGCCCATCGTCGGGCCACGCAACTCGACCACCGGTTCCTCCGGTGACGAGCAGGCGACCAGGCTCAGCAGGCAGGGTGCGACGAATCGCAACATTCGCGCGCTGCGGTTCGTTGTGAGGCTGGCGGAGAGGGTGGGATTCGAACCCACGAACACCCGTGAAGATGTTACTGAATTTCCAGTCCAGCGCCTTCGACCGCTCGGCCACCTCTCCGGCTGGAAGGGCTGCGAAGCCTACACG
>Ga0075421_100005118_pt1 | contig 15822 bp, 18 predicted proteins | sample SoiMetdeltSBSDD5_FD_75292 | JGI IMG/M metagenome (GOLD analysis project Ga0075421, IMG submission 75292) | Bulk soil microbial communities from a Populus tree surrounding site in Tennessee, USA - Soil MetaG P. deltoides SBSDD5 | ecosystem: Environmental > Terrestrial > Soil > Tree plantation...
CGTGCCATGCTGGCCACTCTCTATGGCACGGGCCTGCGGGTGTCCGAACTGTGCGCCCTCCAGATCCCGGATATCGAGAGCCAACGCATGGTGATCCGCGTCCGCCAAGCCAAAGGCCAGCGCGATCGCCTCGTCATGCTGTCACCCTGGCTCTTACAGCTCCTCCGCGGCTACTGGAAACAGTATCAGCCCCCCGTGTGGCTCTTCCCAGGCCGGACGCTCACGGTCCCGATCACGCACGACCGTGTCCGCAGTATGTGCCGCCATGCGGGCGAACTGGTGCGGTTACCGCACCCCGTTTGTCCCCAGCTGCTGCGGCACTCGTTTGCGACCCACATGCTCGAAGCTGGGGTGGATCTCCGCCGTCTGCAATTGCTCTTGGGCCATCGACGCTTGGATACCACCAGCCTCTACCTGCATGTGACCAGTCACACGCTGCAGGCCACCCCTAAATGCTTCCAAATTTATTATGCGGCATAGGCCAAGGGTTGGGCCACTGGCCCCTGATCCGCAAATGGACTCCCCATCTGCCGTAGAACCAGGTTTGGATGCTGCCTCAGGGTCTCGAAGTGCGCCTGGATATCCTCCAGCAGTGCGGCAAAGGTCGTCCGCTGATGACACTGCGTGAGGACCTCGCGGCTATAGGGGAGGAGGGCCACAACAGTCCCCTTACCCGTTTTCTGTTGACCGACAGCGAACTGCTCAACCACCGTGCCGGTATGGTCGGTGACATCTTCCACTTTCAGGGTAAGCAGATCGGCACCACGCAGCATGGTGTCAATCCCCATGGAGAAGAGGGCTAGGTCTCGGAGGTTGCCTGCGTTCGCTAGAATCTGTTTGATGGTTTGGACGTCACGGGGACTGAACGGGGCTTTCTGACCTACAGATTTCCCTTTGTTCCAGGGTGAGGTTTTGGGCATGGTTTCTGGCCTCTTATGAGAAAAGCGAACATTGTGGCTGCGAGTATAGCACGGACATGTGGCGAGACCATTGATGCTCTTACGATTGAGGACGAGGCCTACATGATCGCTTTATCACAAAGCAGACATGAGGAGGGGACGAAAAGGTCGGCATGCATGCGGGGGCCGGGGCCACCTAACGGAAATTTTGCACAAATAGTTCTCGACACCCATGTACACTTAGTGCACCGCCATTTTGAAGCGCTCAGAAGCCTGGCAAACCCTCGAAAGCCGGTGCTAAAACTCGTGCGGAAATCCAGAGGCAAAAAGCGTAAGGCACCTCCTGGTGGCTGCACTTTCCAAGTCTCATCTGGAATTTTGCACCAATGCTTGCCGAGGGCCACAATTGGCCAAAATTTGAGGCCTCGCTAGATTAGGGCCCACATGGCAGGTGGGGGGTCTGCATCTCATGCCTTTGCACTGTGCATGCGCCTCTTACTTTGTAGCGGGTGTCACGAGTGTTGGGCTTGGACTGCCTTGCGGCACCTGCAGGTATTTCGCGGCTGCCCACGCCCCCACCTGTTTTCCCATGGCGGTGCCCACTTCCGTGGAGGTGCGGTAATGCACGCCGTCGTAGATGCGGGCGTTCGCCACTTCCTGCATGAATGCCTCGATCGTCGTCCAACTGCGTTCCATCCCGGGCGCGGTCGGACTAGTGGCGCGCAACGTCGGCATGACTCCGACACCGACCTCTGCGTGCAACACCGTGGCGACTGTGGCGGAGAGGATGCAATGGGCGCACGGATACTCGGGATGCATGGGCGTATGAATGAGAGGTACCCAGGACGCATCCCGCTCGGTGGCCTCATTGCCATCCATGTCGCCGTTGCGAATGGCCGTGATCGGCCGCCAGAAGTTGTAGTAATACTTGGCGTCTGCAACGGCAATCAGTGCGTCATCCATCGCCTGGGTGGCTACGGCAAAGAGGCGGGCATTCTGGGTGAGCTCACGGCCGGGGGCGGTGGCTACGGAGCGCACCACCGGCAAGTAGATGGTCGGAACTCGTGCTTCCCAGAAGCGGGCAATCGCCGTTTGTTCGGTAGTCCGCTGCGTGCTCTGCTTCGCGCCCAGCGCCTTAATTTCATTGTAATCGCGCGCCCACACGGTGCTGGTAAGGCTCGGAGGCGGTCCCGGGCGGAACTGGTCCGCGCTAGCCATTATCCAAGGCTTGCGCCCAGGCCAGTGCGCGATGTCCGGCAGGATCGTGGGCACATAGACCCCAGGGGTCGTGTACGGCCGATAGCTTTCGGGCGCATCGAAGCCATCGTTGGCACATAACGCTAGGAGGGCCGTGGCGGCCTGCTCACCCACTGCGATGCCAGCCGTCTTCGCCGGGGTATCGGGCAGTGTGGCCAGCGCCGCCTGATAGGCCTTGTCAATGGCCGCCTGCTGCACGGGAACCAACGCGGCCAGGGTCGCGCGGTTCGCTGCCGCCACCGCGGCTTCGACCGAGGCTCCGGGGGCGGCGTCCAACTTCACGCGCTCCGGGGGGTAGCGCTTCGTAATGGTGTTGACCGCTTCGTACACGGCCGTCTGGACGACTGCTATCGCACGGTACGCCCCACCGGGTGGCAGTTTGCCTGTGGAAGCGAGATCGCCAGCGGTGCTACTCCAGTCGGTGACAACATCCGCCTGCGCCAGCGCGGCAGCGAGCAGGGTCACAGCGACAACCACGCATGTGAGGCGCGAGTGGCGTCTGGTAGTGCGCATACGTGTTCCTCCTCCAATCTGAGAGCCATCATGGCGCGTCATTGCAGGATTGCTGAGCGCCTTCTCCTCTTATCCCCCAACGAACACACAAACGCACGCAGACGCCCCTCGTGCTCGTATCTGTGTCTCCAATGCGGCGCGGCTGAATCAGATCGGCTCGGTCATGGACGAGAGGCTCGGACAGGACGTGTGAGCGCGGGGCATCGCAGGTCGCAGGGGGTCTCATGTCAACAGAAAAAATGGTCCCTCTTTCACACATTCCAAAGAAAAAAACTGGCTCGTACACTCACCCACGTTGCAAAACTGAGACTTTGCTTTAGCGTGGTGACGGCCTGTAGCGCTCACGGCGAACGTGGGGCTGAAGCGCTCCCCGCTAGGAGGCCTCTGCTCATCGCCCTCGACTAGAGGGTGAGAGCCCACGGGCGCCACAAACTTTGATCGGCGCGCGTGGCCGTACCTGTCCCATCAAGCCCTGCAGTGTGCTCTGACCATATCCGTGATAATGCAGACGTTATATGCCGAACGTGAGTTAAGGATACGCTCTCCGGGCCGCTTCCACATCGGCAGGGCCGCCTATTTTGTATGGGCGCTTGCGCCTAATGTACGGGTGGAGTAAACGGTCTGGGTGTGACCGATTTGTGCTCGGTAACTCACAGGTTTGCGCCAGAGTCATGACTGTCAATGTTCCGCAAGCTCCGACTCGGAGGTGATCTCGTCTGCAGGCCTTCCAAAAACTTCCCGGCTACCTACCAACTGGACGTTGATTGGTGGACTGCGTTTCCGTACACGTTCTTCAGACAGAATTGCCCCTCGCGTCTCGTGTGCCGATAACGGGGGAGTGTGCACAGGTCGGCTCCACTTTTGCAACACCATCCTCTCACCTCTCCAGAGCCAGGCGTACGAGGAGCGCATTCGCGAACAGGCGACGCTCCGCCGCGCCGAGCAGCTGCCGGCGCGCTGCCAACCAGGCTGCGACCCGTGGGCCGTAGAGGCGGCGCACGCGCGCCGCGTCCAGATTGTGCTGCTTACCCCAGTGGAACGTATAGGGGATCCCCTGGTGCTCCAGGCGCGCCCACGCCCGCGCGTAAAACTCCGTGGTGTGGGACGATTGCACCCCGTCAATTTCGAGCACACACGTGGTGGGGAAGGGCGTGAAGGCGAGCGTCGCCCTGGAGCCCTGCACGTACCGCAAGGACACCACAATCGCCGCTGGACCGCTCTGGGCGTGCTCGGCGAGCACGGCCTCGATGGCCTCGCGCGTGCGGTCTAGGGGGAGCCCGACGGCCGTGGAGGCCAGGCGGCCTCGCAGGTCATTGTTGGTGAAGATCTCCGCCAAGGTCCCCTCCTGCTTGTTGTATGGGGCATAGGCGCGGTCAAGGAGCTGTCGCGTGATCCCGGGAATGGCCGCCGGCACGTGATCGGTCAGGAGGCCAATGAAGGCCGCGGCATCGTCGCCAGGAGCGAAGTGCTCCGGGCGGCGCGGCGGTGGCGTGTAATCCTCCCGATACGGGCGCTTGTACATGATCGTCACGGAGACCCCACCGGCCACGTCGTGCGGATTGAAGACGACCTGAAAGTGATAGGGGCGCTCCCCCGGGTGCGGCAGTGCGGGGACATTGAACGTCAAGGTGCTGATCGCCTGCCACAGCGCGTCGGTGAGCGGCAAGCGTTGGCGATAGGCCTCGAGCAGGAAGAGCGGCTCCGTCTCCACGAGGAGGCCGTGGAGGAGGCCAAAGCTGCCAAAGCTCACCAAGGCAGCCTCAAAGAGCGCATCATCACGCCGCAACTCGGCCCCCAGCGCCGCGGCGAAGGTCGGAGTGACGACGGGGCGACTGGCACGTTCGAGCCAGACCGAGCGCGCCGCATCCGGGATGAGGTGTAGGCCACACACTGCGTCCTGCATAGCCCCTCCATCGAGCGCGGCGCCATGGGTGCCCGTGGAGATGGCTCCAGCCAGCGTCTGACCATTGCTGGCCCCGGAGGTCCGCAGCGACTGCCCGTCCTGACGCAGCAGCGCGCTGAGCTGGGCGACCCCGATGCCGCACTGGACAAACCGCAGGGAGGCGGTGTGCTCCTGCGCCTCCGCGTGGATGAGCTGTGGCTCCAGGCGGAACGTGAAGTCGAGGGGCTGGGTGTTGAGGAGCCAGCCATCGGTGACCGCGGCCTCGGACAGCGACCACCCGGCCCCCGCTGCACGCAGGCGCACGTTAGCCGCCAGCGCCTGGGTGATGAGCGCTTGCAAGGCGGCAGTCATGGCGTTGTAGGCTTCTAAGGTGGACTGGTTCCCCGGCGTCAGTGGATTGCGCAGATCGATCAATTGCGCTACAGGCGCCGCGATGTTGCCGTGAGCGTTGACCCAGGTCTGCGGGCCAGTCCAGGTGAGACGTGGGGTCGGAGGCATGGCAAAGTCCTTATCGGCGCGGCCCCCCTCCAATGGTCCCTGGGGCGGGAGTCGGGTTCGCGCAGGCATACTCCACCTGCACGGGCGCCCATATCCCGAGGGTGACCACGGTGAGCAGAGTGTAGCCAAAGTTCGAGGTGGTGCGGACACGCGCGAGCGCCTCGTCCTGCGCGCAGACCTGCTCGAGGGTCTGATCTTGTACCAGTCCCCAGAGCACCGCATGCAGGGTGGCCGACTGCGGGAAGGTGCTGGGATTCGCCCCAGCCGGCCCCGCGGCCGCGACCTGGTAATGGTAACAGCCTGGGGTACTGGCGAGCAGCACGGTGAGCACGACAGCCCGCACGTATGGCCATGAGGCGCACCGCCAAGCCGCGTGCGTCGCCCGGCGCCGCCTCTCAGGACGCCCAGGCGCCGGAGGTCGTAGGGCCCATGCTGTAGGTTGCCCCGGAGTCTGGCTAGTCATAGACGGTGCTCCTCTGCAGTGGTACTGCGGTATAGCATCTTGGAGGCGAAAAGTCACGAGATATTTCGCGGACGACGCACTGCGCAACCGGACGTGGCGGTCTATGGATGGCGGGCGATGGACTTGCCCACCGTAATGGGCTCTGGAAAGTGTAGCAAAGGTGCTGCTTTCCTCTCAGATGAGCCGTCCAAACTCATACCGATGAATGAAGAGCCCAATGACCAGATCGTGCATGTGTTCCGTCTTCGACAAGCAGATTGTGTGACGTACTAAGCGCTTGATCCGTGTCCGTGGTAGCTCCACACCAAACCGTGGTGCGGTGAAGTTGTATAGAAAACGGGCGGATACTGTTGGCGAACCTATTATCACGCGACAGTGATGTGGCTATACTCTACCGGACACACGGAGACACGGAACTCACACAGCCAACGAGGTGTGTTCGATGAGCCAACCCCCGACGAAAAAGTACCCGGCCGAATTTAAGGAGCGTGCCGTCAGACTGGCGGTCGAATCAGACCAGCCGATTGCCCAAACAGCCCGCGACCTCGGAGTCAATGAAAACACCTTACATACTGGGATCGGGAAGTATCACCGCCCAACGCGCCAGGAGAAGGAGGTCAATGACGAACATCTCTATGAGGAAGTGAAACGCTTACGGAAAGAAAACGCGCGCTTAAAGGAGGAGCGGGATATCTTAAAAAAGGCCGCAGCGTACTTCGCACAACAGCTGCCGTGAAGTACGCCTGGATGCAAGCGCAGCACGGGGAGTTTTCCATCAGTGGTTTAGGTCGGACCTTAGAAGTCTCGCGCAGTGGCTCCTACGAGTGGCGCAGCCGCCCACCGCGCGCTCAGGCTGAAGCGGACCAGCAGATGCAAGACAAAGTACAGCACTATTTTGCCCAGGGCCGTGGCACCTACGGCACGCGCCGCATCAAGCATCTCTTGGCGCAGGAGGGCCTACAGATCAGTCGGCGGCGCCTTGGGCGCTTGTTGGCCCAAGCGGAGCTCCACGGCAAAACACGGCGCCGGTTCAAAGCGCCACGGGTCTCGGGGCAGGCGCAGACGGTCGCACCGAACCAGCGCAACCGGGAGTGCACGGTGCACACCCCCGATACCGTGTACGTCGGCGATATTCCCTACCTGCCTAGGGGCGAGGGGTGGCTCTATCTCGCCGTGGTGCTGGATCTGGGCTCGCGAGCGGTGGTCGGATGGTCGATGGCCAACCATATGCGGGCGGAACTCGTGAACCAAGCGTTATCAATGGCGCTCTATCAGCGGCAGCCGGCTGCGGGACTCATCATGCATACGGACCGTGGCAGTCAGTATGGCGCCGACACCTATTGGCAATGACTGACCCAGCACGGGATACAGCCCAGTATGCGTCGCAAGGGTAACTGTTGGGACAATGCCGTGGCGGAGAGCTTCTTTCACACCTTAAAGACTGCATTGATCTATATGGAGGACTATGACACACACGAAGAAGCCCGGACAGCAGTCTTTGAATATATCGAAGGGTTCTACAACCGCCAGCGCTGTCATTCGGCGAATGGTTATCTCGCTCCGCTAGTCTACGAGCAAGCCCTAAAAACCAGTGAGATTTTTTGTCCGGAAAAGTGTTGACACATCAGTAGGCTTGTGGACTCTTGGCCCACAGGTGCTCAGCACTCCTGTGGCTGCGATCGCCCACGTGAAAGGCAATGATCTGGCGGGTCGTGGCATCCATAGCGATCCATACCCACTATTTGTTGGCTTTCTTCTGGACAAAGCTGGCCAGTTCATCCGCTTCCATCTCCAGGCGCTGGATCAGCACATCGTGCTGACAGGAGACAGGGTGGACATGCAGATGATCAGGCAAAGCTGCAAAGCCCTGGACCAGAAAACCCAAGAGCCACTTGAGAGTGACGCCCACGGCGCGGCAGATGCCGCGTAACGAAATCCGTTCCACCAGTAAGCGTTCGATAAGCCCACGTTTGTCGTTGGAGATGAGGTATTGCTCGCAGCACTGGACGAATTGGCGCCCACAGTCGTGGCAGTGATGGTTCTGTTTGCCGTTGTGAATGTGGCCATTTTTCTTGTATTTGGGGGACTTGCATCGCGGACACACGTCTCGAATGACCATGGCGAGCTGTTGACCTCCACTGGATGGGTATGCGCTTGAGGATCAACAGTACCACAGATATCGGTAGGCAGCATTACATGGACATCACTACCATCAGGGGGAGGCAGAAGGTTAAAAGTCACGGATGTTTAAGCATTTTTCATGAGGTGTTCCGCGGAAGCCAGCACGAACTCTGATCGAAACAGCACAACGGAAAAGTCAGACGAGTGCCCTAAGCGAGGCAACCGTTCCCTGTGGAGTGGTGCGAGGGAGGGGTAGCAGGAGCGCATCACACGTTGGGTCCTGCAAACCGCTCACGCCCCCTCTGCGCGGAGGCGCACCCGATAGCGGAAGGGGGAGTCCCAACTGCCTAGCACCAGCAGCCCTTCGGACCCGGTAAAAAACACGGGGCCGGGGAAGCCAGACGGCCCCCCGAGCTGGTGCCCATCGACCCAGGCCCCCAGGGTGCTCCCGCGGTCCATCACCCCGACCCGGCCTTCGTGGACGATTAAGGCCAGATGATGCCGGGAGATTTGCAGCGGCACCGCGTCGGGCAGCATCAAATCATTATAGACGAGCGGATCCGGACTCTGTCTGCCAATCCGAAAGGGGAAGTGGGTGATCGGAAACGGCGTGACTGGGAGCACGGCGGCTGCGCGTGGGGTGACCCCTTCCAGCGTCACCGTGCGCTGCCCTTGCGGAGGCACGACGGCCCACGGGGCATGCGGGACCAGCGCGTGCTGCGGGGCCTCTTTTTGGAGGTGCAGAATCAGGGTATGCGCCTCCCGTAACCGCTCAAAGAGTACCTTTAAGAGGGCGAGGGCTACGTGGGGGTCGGTCTGCAAGCTGTGGAAAAAAGTGTCCCGCGAGATCTCCCGCACGACCGTCGCGGTCACGGCGGTCACGGTGGCGCTGCGGGGCTTCTCGTCAATCATGCTCATTTCGCCAAAGGTGTCGCCCGCCCCCAGGGACGCCAAGTGGACCTGGCGCCCGTCCAGGTCCTTGCTGACTGCCACCTGCCCGTGTTCAATGACGTAGGCGGTGTCGCCCCAGTCGTGTTCGCGGACAATCACTGCTCCCGGCTCAAATCGGCGCAGCGTCATCACCATGCCTCCTCCCTATGAACACTCATCGCGCGTGCTGCCGGATTATACGCCAGATCCACGGCCAAGGGATAGCAGGAGCAGGGAGACGCACGGGCACACGGTAGGGAGACGCCATGCGGGAGTCGTGACGAGACGAGGGGCGAGCGGTGCGATGGACCGCCTGCAAGGGCGGCGTGCATCGCGTGCGTGAGGAGAGGCGGTGCGTCATGGGGCAAAGGCCCTCCAAGAGCCCTGGGCAAAGGCGGCGGGACTCTTGGAGGTGGGCTGAGGGTGCGGCGCGATCAGAGGAGAGCAAGGGCATAGGCAGCGAGGAATGGGTTCTCCCGTGCCAGCCGGTCCATGGGGGGCTCGAACGAGCGGTACGCGCTGCCCTCTGGCGTGTGCCGATCCAATGGCTCAGGGGTCAGGTGCGGAGTGATCTTCTGCGCGAGCGTGCGCCAGAAGCCCGGACGGGCACGGCGTGGCTGGGGCAGCTCGCGCTCGAGCGTTTCTTCTATCGCAAAATCGTGGGTTTCGACGTATTCCACCAGTTCAGGGGCGTCCATAACAGACGGCATGGCAATTCTCCTCGTCCCAAATTCCCATACAGTATGGGGGTTGCCTCTTGCGGAGCATCCAGTACGCAGGTACTGGCACAGCGTCGAGGGAGGGACCGTCCTCACAAACATCTCTATAGAGACAATATGGGTCGAGACGTCCAAAAAGAGAAACTAATTGTTTTCATCATTGGCAGAAATAACAATAATGCATGAGGGGCAGGTGAGGTTGGTCGCGTACCCGGTGGCTGCGGATAATATTTAGAGACTTCTCCTACGGTCGTCTGAGAGAGGTTAATCAGCCGGTGCGCAGCGCTCGAAACCGGTTTTCAGGTCCCTGCCACCCCTGTTGGGTTATATCTGAGCGTACTTCCGCCACTCAACGCCACGATCATCAACCGGCACTCACTCTCAGGCTGGCTGAGGCTGGGGCCAGGGCGGCACCCGAAAAAGCAACACGTCTCGCAGGCTCCAGACATGATCGGTCAATCCCGCTGCTCTTGCCGGTGTACACGGCTGCCACACCTTGGCTGAACCAGTGCTATGAGTGGGTGCGGGCATGCGCAAGGGCTGGCGTAAACTGGCATGTGGCAACACGCAATTGTGATAGACCTGGAACAGCGCCAGTGGCTGACCCAACCCGTCTTCACTCTTACACGGCGTGGCGCTGCGCCGCCCCAGCGCCGCCACCCGCTGCCGCAGGCTCACATTGAGCCGTTCGACAAACGCCGTATTGCTGTGCCAGCCGCAGGCGGCCAAGACCTGCGCCACTGCCGCTTGCGTGCCGAAGACGACGCGGTGTTTGACCTCCACGATCCGCCGTCGCCGCATGGTTTTGACCACCTGTGCATAGAGTAACTCGGGCAGGGGCATCCAGCGCGGCTTAGGCGCCAGGCCTCGGGGCTGGCGCCGAGGCGACTGCACCCAGTGACCGCAATGGGCCACAATGGCGATGAGGTAATGCGGGTAGCCATCGCTCAAAAAGAGCGGCACACACCTGGGCGCTCACAGCTGAGCGATCTGATGGAGCACGGCTTGGGCCATGGCCAGGGTGCGTTCCTCTACCTGGACGCTCAGCCGCCGTTTGCTCTTGGGATTAACTGGTTGCGAGTTTTAGGTACCGCAGAACTTGCGCAGATTGATCAACGTGTATGCCAACAACTTCATGCTATAATGCCGCTGCTGTATACGTTCAAAGCGGAGCAGGAGTCGCTTGAATTTATCTTCCCATGCAAAGGTGCGCTCGACGCGCATCCTCAACGCATGGATGGCTGCGTTAAAGAAGCGTTTACGTCCGCGCTTGGTCGTCTTGCGATTACGGGGATGGCTCTTGTTGGATTCCAGGGTCGTGGATATGCCGATGGCGTACAACTCAACTTTTGTCATGCTCTCCTCCTTGAGACTCTTATTTTTCAATAGCCTTAAACATGAGTCATGCTTCTCGGACAACGCGGGAGCATAAGCCCCCGGAATCCAATAAGAGCGTTCTCCGGAACGCCATCGAGGCTTGTGGGGGGAGTCAGCGGGACGTAGAATAGCACCAACACGTCATCCGGAGACATCTTCTGAGCGGAGGAGCCGCTCCTGCTTCGTTACCGTCCTCGAGAAGAAGGAGAGTCGTATGACGACCACCGCACCGCACGAGCATGCGCACCTAGGATCCTATCGGGTGCTGGGAACCAGGCCGATCCGGCACGATGGCTGGGACAAAGTCACGGGGACTGCCCGTTACGGCGCCGATATCCACTTACCCGGGATGCTGCACGGCATGATTCTCCGTAGCCCCCATGCCCATGCCCGTATCCGCTCGATCAATACGCGTCAGGCCGCGGCCCTGCCTGGCGTGCGGGCCGTGGCCACGGCGGCCGACTTCCCCATCATGGCCCAGGGTCGCATCGACTTTGCTCAGCTCCAGGGCAATGCCCGCATGATTGCGGAGAACGTCCTGGCCCAGTCGAAGGTGCTGTACAAGGGCCACGCCGTGGCCGCCGTGGCGGCCACGGATCGCCACATTGCCGAGGAGGCGCTCCGGCTCATTGAGGTGGACTACGAAGTGCTCCCCACGGTATTGACCCTGCGCGCCGCCATGCAGCCCGATGCACCGCTGCTGCATGAGGACCTGACGACGCGTTTTCGGGTCGAACGCTTTGCCCGAGGGGACGATACGGGCGTCAAGAGCAACATTGCCGGCCATATCCAGCACAAACTCGGGGACGTGGAGGCGGGTTTCCGCCAGGCGGACGTCATCGTCGAACGGGAGTTCACCACCCAGGCGGTGCATCATGGCTACATCGAGCCGCACGTCACGACCGCCTCCTGGTCGCCCGATGAGCACCTGACCATCTGGACGAGTACACAGGGTGCCTTCGCCATTCGCTCCTCCACGGCCGCCATTCTCGGCATACCGGAATCCCACGTGAAAGTCATTCCTATGGAAATTGGCGGCGGGTTTGGGGGCAAGGCCGTGACCTACCTCGATCCGGTGGCGGCGGTGCTGGCCAAGAAAAGTGGCCGTCCGGTCAAGATCGTCATGAATCGCCGAGAGGTCTTTGAGGGCACTGGTCCCTCCTCGGCCACGCATATGCGCGCCAAAATTGGCGCCACGCAGGACGGGAAGATCACCGCTGGCCAGCTCTATCTCGCCTTCGAAGCAGGGGCCTTTCCCGGCTCGCCGGTAGGGGGCGGCGCCTTAACCGGCTTTGGCCCCTACAAAATCGAGCATCTCTTGGTCGATGGCTACGATGTCGTCTGCAATAAGCAAAAAGTCCAAGGGTACCGGGCACCGGGGCAATCCCAGGCGACCCTGGCCGTCGAGACAGTCATTGACGAACTGGCAGAGCGGCTCGGCATGGATCCCATGGAGTTCCGTCTGAAAAACGCCGTGCAGGCCGGCGACCTGATGCCCAATGGCGCCCCGCACGCGCCCTTTGGCTGTCGGGAACTGGAAGAAGCCATGCTGGCCCATCCGCATTACGACGCCCCCCTGACCGGCCCCAACCAGGGGCGAGGTGTGGCCGTGGGCTTCCGGTGGCAGGGCGGGCAGTCCTCTTCCGCGACCATTCATGTCAACAGCAATGGTACGATCAATCTCATCACCGGCTCGGTGGACATCGGGGGGACCCGGACCGCCGTGGCGATGCAAGTCGCGGAGGTTTTAGGCTTGCAGCCGGAGGATATTGTCCCCACCGTCGTCGATACCGATACCATCGGCTATACGGCGACCACTGGCGGCAGCCGTATTGCCTTTGATACGGGCCTGGCAGCGATTGCCGCCGCAGAGGCGGTCAAGCAGCAGATGGCGGCGCGCGCGGCTATGTTATGGAAACGGTCTGTTGCAGACGTGGTCTTCCACGACGGCGTGTTTACCTGCGCCTCACAGCCTGCGGAGCGGCTTACCTTCCGGGAACTGGCCGGGCACCTCATGCGTACCGGTGGTGCCGTCACCTGCTCGGCTTCGGCCAATTCTACCGGGGTTGGGCCGATTTTTGCCGGGAATATTGTGGATGTAGAGGTAGACCCGGAGACGGGGAAGGTGCAGATTCTGCGCTACACGACCTTCCTCGACGCCGGGTGCGCGGTCCACCCCAGCTATGTGGAAGGGCAGATGCAGGGCGGCACGGTGCAAGGCATTGGCTGGGCCTTGAACGAGGAGTACTTTTTCACCGAGGATGGCACGCTCGCCAACGGCAGTTTCCTGGATTATCGCATGCCCACGCCTGTGGACGTGCCGATGATTGAGACGGTCATCCTGGAGGTGCCAAATCCGCGGCATCCCTTTGGGCTCCGCGGGGTCGGGGAAGCCCCCATCATCCCGCCGTTAGCGGCCCTGGCCAACGCCATCTATCAGGCGGTGGGGGTCCGCATGGACCGGCTGCCCATGTCGCCAGGCGCCATTCTGGCCGTTCTGCAGCGCGAGTAGGGTCAGTAGCAGACGCAGGCGCACCAGCATGACGGAGCTTAGCATCCTGGCTGGCCCCCCGCGCCTGCCTAATGCCATGTGGGGACCTGTCCGTCTGAAGAGCGTTATCCATACAGGAGGTATAACTGATGCAGATCGTCCGCGTCTATACCGGTGCTGACGGGGAATCCTACTTTGAAGACTTGACCCTCGACCAATTTGCCGCCATCGTCAACACCCGTGGGGAGGGACCGATCACCTTGAATTGCCGTTCTTCACCCTCGTTCTCTGACTATCACCCTGCCCCCCGGCGCCAGTATGTGATCAATCTATCAGGGGTGGCGGAATTTGAGACGGCTGACGGCTCCAAGCGACGCCTTCACCCCGGGGATGTGCTCGTGGCCGAAGACCTGACTGGCCACGGGCACATCGCTCGGAGCCTTGGCGAGACGTTCCGCGTCTCGCTGGCTATTCCACTAGCCGATCACTAGGGCACGTGCTCGGAAAGCATATCCCTCATGCTTAATGCCTCTGTCGCAGGGGAGGAGACCGCCATCGCACACCGGGTCATGTGGGGAGAGCCTGCGGCACAGGGATACTGCCTCGTGAAGTGCCAAGGGCTGGAGCACGCGGCGTCGAGTGGCCGGTGCCCCGCCTCCCCTTATCACCGTGCGCGTACTCTCCCACGACTCGGGTAGACTTTAGTCAGGATAGCTAGTATAAGAACGGTTCCGCCTGCCATCTGGTAAACGATTCTGGTGGTCGTATCTCACGCGCCATGGAACGGTAGTACACAATGCATCTCATCCTGATTCATTGGAAAATCATCCGCACAGAGCAAGCGGTGCACGACTTCTTCCGCTATTGGAGTGAGGGGCTCACCATCCCAGACCGTACGGGGCTGATCGGTGAATTTTTGAGCCAGCCACTATGTGCCAAGGAGACCGGGTTGTTCAGGCATGGGATAGCGCTGCAGGATACCCCAGCGTATTATTCGTTTGTCAATCTGGGCTTGTGGGAAGACGTCAGTGCCTTCCAGGAGCAGATTGATCGGCCGTACCGCCAACGTGGCCTGGCTAAGTTACCGTTTGAATATGCCAGATGTCAGGGCCTGGTGTTGCAGCCATGCCAGTGGCGCCTAGGCCTGGCGTCTTTGCCTACACAGGATCAGCTCACTTCTGGCGAGCAGGGCGGGAAACACTAACACCAGGTATGGCTGTCCGCCCCTACGGTATTGCTCAGAGCCTGTCTGAAAAGGTCACGTCCTGGATGGCCGGCCAGTGATAGGTTGTGCTAATATAGAGCCAATGAGACACAAGTGCACCACGACAGCGTTGTAGCGATCGGGTGACAGTGACAGCCACGTGCAGCAGCGTAGGAGGGAGGGCGGATGGAACACGTCAGACCCACAGAGCCAGCCACGAAAGCCAAGCGGGGGAGGCCCCGGAAGACCTTGTGTCTCGACGATGGACGCACCCCCATTGATCCGCCAACTTTTGCACGCATCAAGGCGCTGCAGGCGGCTGGCTACACCAGTCGGCACGTCGCCGATGCCCTGCAGCTTGCTCTGGCGCTGGTCAACAAAGTCTTTGGGGCGCCGCAGTATCGGGCCTGAAGTCCGCGGCGCTGTGTGGGCCCCAGGGGCCAGGCCCCCGAGGCGATGTCTACTGCCGCCCGAGGCTCGACGATGTGGAGCGGTTCCCCCTTCTCATGGTGTCGGTTCACGAGCCCCCCACATTGTGTCCGCACTCCTTACCACTCTGCGAGGTGTTGGACCCACAAGAGCGACACCTGCGCCTCTATGAGGTGCCACAGACTCACAAACATCGCGGTGGGACCCATGCGCTGCAACGCGAGGGATCGCTTCTTCATCACGACGATCAAGGGGGATTCTCTCGTTCCCGTTTGAGACGAGATGCTCTGTCCAGTTTTAACGCCCCGTTTTGCCGGAGAGATCTGTCCATTTCTTTCGATTTTTTCTGGCTAAATGCCTCCAGTTAAATTCCTCACCACCTTTTACGTGGAAGAAGAAACAATCCATGCCGCGACTACCGTGCACGGCAGCTACCATCAGTGTACAATGCGGGGCCATCTCTGCGAGGAGACTCGCGCGCGCTCTCAGGCGTGTGTCTCCGATCGTACCCGCGTGGGAAGGGCCTGCGATGCCACGCATAGGAGTGCTGGCAGGCGCAGACCTGGGACGAATCCTATGGTTTCTAGAAGCACACGCAGCGACGATGAGGGGGGATATGCCTCATGCTAAGAGGGATGTTCTATACAGACAGCGGCATTGCTGGTCTCCTGCTCCGGCTCACCCTCGCGGTGGTCATGTTTCCGCACGGGGCGCAGAAGGCTCTCGGGTGGTTTGGGGGTCAGGGGTTCGCCTCGACGATCGCGTTCTTCTCGAGGTCGGGTATTCCGCCGGTGCTGGCCCTGTTGGTGATCGTCACGGAATTTCTCGGCGCGCTGGCTCTCGCTCTCGGCCTACTCACCCGGGTGGTCGCCTTTGGTCTGATCTGTGAGATGCTGGTAGCTATTGCCACCGTCCATTGGCCGAACGGCTTCTTTATGAATTGGACGGGCACCCAGCAGGGGGAGGGCTTCGAGTATCACCTGCTCGTGATAGGCATGGCGCTCACGGTGCTCATTGT